>Ga0209585_10001136_pt1 | contig 10389 bp, 7 predicted proteins | sample NGEPerone_FD_185491 | JGI IMG/M metagenome (GOLD analysis project Ga0209585, IMG submission 185491) | Arctic peat soil microbial communities from the Barrow Environmental Observatory site, Barrow, Alaska, USA - NGEE Permafrost154B-one... | ecosystem: Environmental > Terrestrial > Soil > Wetlands... | reverse complement strand
CGCGCTTCACGCTGATCGATCCCGACTCACTGGAAGAGGCGAACCTGATCCGCCACGAGTGCGACGACCGCTACCTCGGCGAGAACAAGGCGGTCGCGGTGGCGGATCTCATCCGCCACCGCGACCCCGAGGCCGAGGTCGAGGTGCTGCCGGCCGACGTCTTCGACCTGGGCGAGCGTCTGGTGCGACTCGTGGACGGTGCGAGCCTCGTCGCGGTCTGCACCGACGCCGAGCCGCCCAAGCATCTGCTCAACGAGCTCTGCACGCTCGCCGGCACGCCGGCGGTCTACGCCGGCGTGTACGCCCGCGCCGCCGGCGGCGAGGTGATCCGCTGCGCCGGCGGTCACGACGACGCCTGCTACGCCTGCGTGACCTCGGTGCTCAAGGAGACGGCGCAGACACCGGTCGACGAGTCCGAGCTCGACTACGGGGCCGTCGACGCCGACGGCACGCTGCACGGCGCGCCCGGCCTGGGCCTCGACGTGCGCCTCATCGCCCTGATCCACGCCAAGGTCTGCCTGGCGACGCTCGTGCCCGAGCTCGCCCTGGACGCCAACGTGGTGCTGTTCGGCAACCAGCAGATGGAGGGGCTCTTCCCTCGGCCGCTGGCCAGCGCGCTCGTCACTGTGGCCCGGCAGGAGGGGTGCATGGTGTGCCGGCCGCTGCGAGGGGAGCTGTAGATCCCGCGCCCGCCTCAGGCCCAGGCGATGATGCCCAGACCGCGCTCAGCGCAGAGACGGAAGAGCTTCTGCTGGTTGCGGACCTCGCCGGAACTGGGCGTGAAGTACTCGCTGAGGTCGAGCTGCTCGCCGATCGTCTCAGGATCGACCTTGGCCAGCGCGTCGGCCATCCCGGAGATCGTCTGGGGCGGTAGCCACTCCTCGTAAAGGGACACGCCGGTGACCTTCAGTACGAACATGTCGTAGACCTTGCCGCGGAAGGAGGTGACGCCGACACTGAACATGCCGCCGCAGAGGGCGATGCCGGACTCGGTGAGGGCGCGTTCGTCCTCGGCGCAGAGCACGGTCGTGTCGGGCGAACGCGAGATGATGTTGTCGAGCCCCATCGCCGGCCTCCCTCAGTGACTATGCGCCGAAGAGGCGTGACGCACCATGGCGGCGTCGATCGTGTGGCACGCCAACGATTCTACAGCCGCAACAAGGGGATGGGACGGCGCAGGGTATAGCATCGGAGCCGCACGACGTCGACGTGCGACGGGGGTCATGACGAAATGACAAGAGCGGACCAGCGCCAGGTTCTCGAGGCGTTCTCTCGCGACTACACCCGCGAGCTGCACAACCTCCCGTCGGCCGACCTCGGGCGCTTCCCCGCCTTCGTCTTCCAGCAGCTCTACAACCGCCTGCAGTGGCACGTCACCGAGGGCGAGGCCGCCGAGCGGATGACGGATGAGGCGGCCCGGCGCTGCGCGCCGGGCCGCCCCCCCTGGCTGCACCTGCGCACGCGACAGAGGGAGTCCGAGGCGTTGACCCGCACCCTCGCCGGGCACACCGCTTCGGTGACCGCTTGTGCCGTGAGCCCAGACGGCACCTGGATCGTCTCCGCCAGCGCCGACCAGACCCTCAAGATCTGGGATGTCGCCAGCGGCAGAAAACGAGTCACCCTCAGCGGCCACACCAGCTATGTGACCGCTTGTGCCGTGAGCCCGGACGGCACCTGGATCGTCTCCGCCAGCGCCGACCAGACCCTCAAGATCTGGGATGTCGCCAGCGGCAGAGAACGGGCCACCCTCGCCGGTCACACGGCGGGCGTCACAGGTTGTGCGGTGAGCCCCGACGGCACCTGGATCGTCTCCGCCAGCGCCGACCAGACCCTCAAGATCTGGGACGCCGCCTTCAACGCCGAGGGGGCCAAGGCCACCCTCAGCGGCCACACCAGCCTTGTGACCGCTTGTGCCGTGAGCCCGGACGGCACCTGGATCGTCTCCGCCAGCGCCGACCAGACCCTCAAGATCTGGGACGCCGCCAGCGGGGCCACGCGGGCCACGCTCGCTGATCACACCGACTGGGTGTTGGGTTGTGCCGTGAGCCCGGACGGCACCTGGATCGTCTCCGCCAGCGACGACGACGTTCCCGAAGATCTTGGCGAGATGGGGCCACGGCAGCATGCGGTTGACACCCTGAAGATCTGGGACGTCGCCGGCGGCACCTTAACCTGGCCGTCGTCACTGGCGCTGAACGCCGCACCAAACCCCAGCCACTCCAACCGGGTGAACGCTTGTGCGGTGAGCCCCGACGGCACCTGGATCGTCTCCGCCGGCGAGGACCAGACCCTCAAGATCTGGGACGTCGCCAGCCTCAGCGAACGGGCCACCCTCATCGGTCACACGGCGGGCGTCACAGGTTGTGCCGTGAGCCCCGACGGCACCTGGATCGTCTCGGCCAGCGGCGACCACACCCTCAGGATCTGGGACGTCGCCTCCGCCGCCGAGCGAGCCACCCTCCCAGGCCACACGGCGCGCGTCACAGGTTGTGCGGTGAGCCCCGACGGCACCTGGATCGTCTCCGCCGCCGACGACCACGCCCTCAAGACCTGGGAGACCGCCAGCGGCGCCGAACGCCGCACCCTTAACAGCTACTTCGAATGTTGCGATTGTGCTGTGAGCCCCGACGGCACCTGGATAGTCTCCGGCGTCGGATTGGCAATCGCAATCTGGGATGCCGCTACCGGCGACGTCCGGCGCGAGGGTTACCCCCGCGGCGACCACCACCAGTCGGGAGCGTCGGCTTGTGCGGTGAGCCCCGACGGCACCTGGATCGTCTCCGCCAGCGCCGACCGGACCCTCAAGATCTGGGACGCCGCCTTCAACGCCGACGGGGCCAAGGTCACCCTCAGCGGCCACACCAGCTATGTGAGCGCTTGTGCGGTGAGCCCCGACGGCACCTGGATCGTCTCCGCCAGCGCCGATGAGACCCTCAAGATCTGGGACGTCGCCAGCAGCAGAGAACGGGCCACCCTCGCCGGCCACACCAACTGGGTGAATGATTGTGCGGTGAGCCCGGACGGCACCTGGATCGTCTCCGCCAGCTCCGACCAGAGCCTCAGGATCTGGGATGTCGCCAGCGGCAGAGAGCGGGCCACCCTCGCCGGCCACACGGCGGGCGTCACAGGTTGTGCGGTGAGCCCCGACGGCACCTGGATCGTCTCCGCCAGCTTGGATCGCACCCTCAGGATCTGGGACGCCGCCACCCGCGCCGAGCGGGCCGTGCTCGCCCTGCCCGGGGAGGCAACCGCCGTGGCATGCCACCCGTCCGCACCCATAGTGGCCTGCGGCGACCGGGGCGGGGGTGTACACCTCGCCCACCTCCACGGGGTCGTCTACGGTCCGCTCGTGGTCACAGCTCGTGGTCGCGGACAGCGGCGGAGGGTGCGCTGCCCCGCCTGCGGTGAGGCCTTTCCCGTCAAGCGCAACCGCCTGCGGACCGACACCACCTGTCCCGGGCCCGCCTGCGGCACCCGCCTGCGCATCAACCCTTTCGTGCTCCGGCTGCACTGACTCCGGCGCCGCTGATACCGCAACCCGACGGCCCCTTCCACCTTGCCCTCCTTCAGGCCCAGGCGATGATGCCCAGACCGCGCTCAGCGCAGAGACGGAAGAGCTTCTGCAGGTTTCGGACCTCGCCGGGACTGGGCGTGAAGTACTCGCTGAGGCCGAGCTGCTCGCCGATCGTCTCAGGATCGACCTTGGCCAGTGCGTCGGCCATCTCGGAGATCGTCTCGGGCGGTAGCCACTCCTCGTACAGGGATACGCCGGTGACCTTGAGTACGAACATATCGTAGACCTTGCCGCGGAAGGACGTGACGCCGTCGCTGTACATGCCGCCGCAGAGCTCGATGCCGGACTCGTTGAGGGCGCGTTTGTCCGCGGCGGGGAGCATGATCTTGTCGGGCGAACGCGAAATGATGCTGTCGAGTCCCATCGCTGGCCCCCTCACCTGTCGTGTGCCGATGCCATGTGATGCACCGAGGCGTCGGCGATCACGTGGCGTATCGGCGATTCTACAGCCGCAACGAGGAGATGGGACGGGCGGGTGTAGCATCGGAGCCGCACGGTGTCGACGTGCGATGGGGAGCGTTATGACCAGAGGCGATCAGCGCCAGGTACTCGGGGCCTTCTCGCGCGACTACGCCCGCGAGCTGCACAACCTGCTGGCGGCCGACCTCGCGCGCTTCCCCGCCTTCATCTTTCAGCAGCTGTACAACCGGCTGCAGTGGCACGTCACCCGGGGCGAAGCCGCCGAGCGCATCACGAACGAGGCGGCCCGGCGCTGCGCGCCGGGCCGCCTCCCCTGGGTCCACTTGCGCACGCGACAGAGAGAGTCCGAGGCGTTGATCCGCACCCTCGTGGGGCACGACGAACCGGTCAGCGCCTGCGCCTTCTCGCCCAGCGGGCGGCGCATCGTCTCGGGGAGCTGGGACAAGACCCTCAAGCTCTGGGACGCAGAGACGGGTCGCTGCGAGGTGACCTTCGAGGGGCACGGCGTCGAGGTCAACGCCTGCGCCTTTTCCCCCGACGGGCGGCGCATCGGCTCGGGGGGCGGCGACACCCTCAGGCTCTGGGACGCCGAGACGGGCACCTGCGAGGCGACCCTTGAAGCGCACGGCTCGGTCAACGCCTGCGCATTTTCCCCCGACGGGCGGCGCATCGTCTCGGGGAGCTGCGACTGCACCCTCAAGCTCTGGAACGCCGAGACGGGCGCCTGCGAAGCGACCCTCGAGGGGCACGGCAGCATAGTCCACGCCTGCGCCTTCTCCCCCGACGGGCGGCGCATCGTCTCGGGGGCCGGGGGTGTGGGACAAGATAACACCATGAAGCTCTGGGACGCCCAGACAGGCGCTTGCCTGGCGACCCTCGAGGGACACGGCGCCGAGGTCACCGGCTGCGCCTTCTCACCCGACGGGCGGCGCCTCGTCTCGGCAAGCGGCGACAGGACCCTCAAGCTCTGGGACGCCGAGACAGGCGCCTGCGAGGCGACTCTCGAGGGACACAGCTACTCGGTCTACGCCTGCGCCTTCTCCCCCGACGGGCAACGCATCGTCTCGGCAAGCGACGACCAGACCCTCAAGGTCTGGGACGCAGACACGGGCGTCTGCGAGGCGACCCTCGGGAGACACAGCGCCTGGGTCAGGGCCTGCGCCTTCTCCCCCGACGGGCGGCGCCTCGTCTCGGGAGCCGGGGGCATGGGGCAAGACAGCACCCTGAAGCTCTGGGACGCCGAGACGGGCCGCTGCGAGGCGACCCTTGAGGGACACCGCGGCGACGTCAACGCCTGTGCCTTCTCACCGGACGGGCGGCGCCTCGTCTCGGCAAGCGGCGACCAGACCCTCAAGCTCTGGGACGCCGAGACAGGCGCTTGCGAGGCGACCCTCGTGGGACACCGCGGCTCAGTCCGCACTGGCGTCTTCTCCACCGATGGGCAGTGCATCTTCTCGGGGAGCGAGGACAAGACGCTCAAGGTCTGGGACGCAGAGACGGGGAGATGCAAGACGACCCTCGAGGGGCACGACGACCGGATCAGGACCTGCGCTTTTTCGCCCGATGGGCAGCGTATCCTGTCGCAGGGCGACGACCAGACCCTCAGGCTCTGGGACGCCGAGACCGGCAGCTGCGAGATCACCCTCGAGGGGCACGGGTCGATCGGCACCTACGCCTTTTCGCCCGACGGGCGGCATATCGTCTCAGCAAGCGATGACAATACCCTCAGGCTCTGGGACGCCGAGACGGGCGCATGCGAGGCGACCCTCGAGGGCCACGGTAGTTTCGTCTACGCCTGCGCCTTCTTGCCCGACGGGCGGCGCATCGTCTCGGGGAGCGACGACCAGACCCTCAAGCTCTGGGACGCAGAGACGGGCAGCGAGATCGCGGGCATCCCAACGCCCTACTGTCTCTACTGCGTCGCCGTTGACCCCGCCCGCCCTCGTCTAGCCTTCGGCGACAGCGCAGGGATCGTCTCGGTCGTCGACCTGCACGGCCTGGAGTGGGGCGGCGCCGTGGGCGGCGCCCCACTCCGACCGGTCAAGGACCCGGACCCCTCCTCCCGCGCATGACCGGCTCGTTCAGCGACGCCGATCGCATCCGGCTCTGGGAGTCACTCCATCAGCAGCGTGCGACCTTCGAGGAGCAGGGCGGCTGGGTCTACGTCAGCGACCGCTCGCCCGACAGTGAGACGGTCCCCCCGGTCGCAACGGACAACACGCTCGGGCTCCGCGACATCCGATCAGGCGCCGGGGGCGCAACCCCGGAGGGCCATATGGGCGACGTCACCGCCTGTGCCTTCTCACCCGACGGGCGCAGGATCGTCTCGGGGGGTCTCGACGGCACGCTCAAGCTCTGGGACGCCCAGACAGGGACGTGCCTGGCGACCCTCGAGGAGCGCAGTGGCGGAGTCCTCGCCTGCGCCTTCTCGCCCGACGGGCGGCGCTTCGTCTCGGCGGGCGCCGACCACACCCTCAAGCTGCGCGACACAGAGACCGGGAGCTGCAAGGCGATCCTCGAAGGGCACGGCGGTCCGGTCAGGGCCTGCGCCTTCTCACCCGACGGAACGCCGATCGTCTCGGGGAGCGACGACACGACCATCAGGTTCTGGGATCCCCTCCTGGGCACGGAGCTCGGTCCCCCAAGCGGCCCTAGTGTCCTCGACGTCGAGTGGTTCGTTCGGCCTCCGCCGACGACGCCGCCGGGTCACGCGGACAGGGTCACCGCCTGCGCCTTCTCGCCCGACGCGCCGCGCCTGGTCTCGGGAAGCGCCGACACGATCCTCAAGCTCTGGGACGAACGGACGCGTACATGCGAGGCGGTCCTCGAGGGACACACGGGCGAGGTCACCGCCTGCGCTTACTCGCCCGACGGTTGGACGATCGTCTCGGCCAGCCGCGACAAGACCCTCAGGATCTGGGATGCGGTCAGCTGCACGGAGAGGGCCACTCTGGAGGGCCACATGGGCGAGGTGATGGCCTGCGCCTTCTCCCCCGGCGGTCAGACGATCGTCTCGGCCGGCGCCGACAGCACCCTCAGGCTGTGGGAGGCGGCCTCGGGTGCCGAGCTTCTCAGCCTCTCTGTCGCCGGCGGTCTCCTGGCTTGTGCGTTCAGCCCTCTCGGGGACCGCGTCTGCTGCGGCGGCGCCGGTGGAAGCGTGCGTATCCTCGAGCTGACGGGCGGCGTTGCAGCGAAGCGAGCCGCTTCGGGCGGACCGGAACCCACGGTCAGTGGGCTTGGCGAGCGAGATGGAGACGCGTCGTGACCAGAGCCGAGCAGCGCCACGTACTCGAGGCCTTCTCGCGCGACTACACCCGCGAGCTGCACAACCTGCAGGCGGCCGACCTCGGGAGTTCGCCCCAGTTTGTCTTCCAGCAGCTGTACAACCGCCTGCAGTGGCACGTCACCGAGGGCGAGGCCGCCGAGCGGATCACGGCGGGGGCGGCCCGGCGCGCCGCGCCGGGCCGCCCCCCGTGGCTTCACCTGCGCACGCGACCGAGAGAGTCAGAGGCGCTCGTCCGCACCCTCGCCGGCCATCGTGCATACGTGCGCGCCTGCGCCTTCTCACCCGACGGGCGGCGCATCGTCTCGGGAAGCGGCGATCACACCCTGAAACTTTGGGACGCCCAGACAGGGCGATGCGAGGCGACCCTCGTGGGGCACGACAGCCCGGTCACCGCCTGCGCCTTCTCGCCCGACGGACGGCGCATCGTCTCAGCAAGCGACGACAAGACCCTCAAGCTCTGGGACGCGGAGACCGGCGCCTGCCAGGCGACCCTCGAGGGGCACACGAATGATGTCGACGCCTGCGCCTTCTCGCCTGACGGGCGGCGCATTGTCTCGGGGGGCAAGGACAAGACCCTCAGGCTCTGGGACGCAGAGACGGGCGCCTGCGAGGCGACCCTCGAAGGGGACGGTCCAGCCCCACGGTGGGACTCAACCTCCGGCTGGGTCACCGCCTGCGCCTTCTCACCCGACGGGCGGCGCATTGTCTCGGCCAGCAACGACGACACCCTCAAGCTCTGGGACACAACGAAGGGCAAATGCCAGAGGACACTCAAGAGCCACGACGGCACCGTCACCGCCTGCGCCTTCTCCCCCGATGGGCGGCGCATCGTCTCGGGGAGCTTCGACCACACCCTCAAGCTCTGGGACGCCGAGACAGGGCGATGCAAGGCGACCCTCGCGGGGCACGGCAGCTATGTCAACGCCTGTGCCTTCTCGCCCGACGGGCGGCGCATCGTCTCGGGAAGCGACGACAGCACCCTCAGGCTCTGGGACGCGGAGACAGGCGCCTGCCAGGCGACCCTCGAGGGGCACAGCGAGTCGGTCAACGCCTGCGCCTTCTCGCCCGATGGGCGTCGCATCGTTTCGGGGGCCGGCCAAGTCGGCAGCGACTCGACCCTCAAGCTGTGGGACGCCGAGATGAGGGCCTGCGAGGCGACCCCCATTGGGCACGGCGGCACCGTCTCTGCCTGCGCCTTCTCACCCGACGGGCGGCGCGTCTTGTCGGCAAGCGCCGACAAGACCCTCAAGCTCTGGGACGCGGAGACGGGCAGGTGTGAGGCGACCCTCGGGGGGCACGGCGGCCCTGTCAGCGACTGTGCCTTCTCGCCCGATGGGCGACGCATCGTCTCGGGGAGCTGGGACAAGACCCTCAAGCTCTGGGACGCAGAGACGGGCAGCTGCCAGGCGACCCTCGAGGGGCACACCAGCGGAGTCACCTCATGCGCGTTCTCCCCCGACGGACGGCGCATCGTCTCGGGGGGGAGCGACGACAAGACCCTCAGGCTCTGGGACGTGAAGAAGGGCGCGTGCCGGAGAACCGTTGACGCGCAGGACGGGGTTACCTCGTGCGCCTTCTCACCCGACGGGCGGCGCCTCGTCTCGTCGAGCGGGGACATGACCCTCAGGCTCTGGGACGCAGAGACGGGTGGCTGTCAGGCGACTCTCGAGGGGCACGCGGGATTCGTCCTGGACTGTGCCTTCTCACCCGACGGGCGGCGCCTCGTCTCGGCAAGCTTCGACCGCACCCTCAAGCTGTGGGACGCAAAGACGGGTGGCTGCCAGGCGACCCTCGTGGGTCACGGCGGCTGGGTCACCGCCTGCGTATTCTCACCCGATGGGCGGCGCCTCGTCTCGGGAGGCTTCGACTGTGCCCTCAAGCTGTGGGACGCAGAGACGGGGCACGAGATCGCCGGCATCCCGACGCCCTACTCTCTCCACTGCGTCGCCGTTCACCCCACCCGCCTCCTGCTGGCCTTCGGTGACGACGCGGGGATCGTCTCGCTCGTCGACATACGCGGGCTGGAGTGGGGCGGCGCCGCAGGCGCCGCGCACCCACCCGCGGGAGCCGTCACCCCGCCCGATCCAACGGAGGCAGGAGCTCGGGAGGAGCGCCGCGGCTGGCGCCGCGTGCTCCGGCCTCGGCGCAACTGATTCCAGCCGGAGGTCTCCGAGATCCCTCGACGGGCGCGTTCGCATCGTCCGCCCCCTTTGATATCCCCGTCGCTCCCTCGTCTTCGGGATGACAACAAAGGAGGTGTGAGATGAGCAACGACGGGACCCGAGCCAAGGGCGGCGGTGGGCAGCTGACCCCGCAGGAGGTCGAGCGCTTGTTCGATGGCGGCTATCGCGACATCGAGATCCTGCCCGACGGTACCCTTCGCGAGACCGTCCGCGGCGGCAGCCCGAGCGACGAGGCCGTCACGCGCACGCTCAAGACCGAGCGCACCTGGTACTGAGGCGCGGCGCAGCGACGAGCACTGAGGCGCGGTCGGCGGCAGCGCACGTCGAACGCCCCCGCACGTGCTGGCCCGACGAACGGTGTAGCATCGGAGCCGCACGACGTCGGCGCGCGACGGGGCGTGGGGGAGACATGACGAGAGCGGATCAGCGACAGCTGCTCGAGGCCTTTTCGAGCGACTACGCGCGCGAGCTGCACAACCTCCTCGCGGCCGACCTCGGGCGTTTCCCCGCCTTCGTCTTCCAGCAGCTCTATAACCGCGTGCAGTGGCGCGTCGCCGAGGGCGAGGCCGCCGAGCGGAACGCGGCTGAGGCGGCCCGGCGCTGCGCGCCGGGCCGCCCGCCCTGGCTCCACCTGCGCACGCGACGGAGAGAGTCTGAGGCGCTGATCCGCACCTTCGCCGGCCACACGGACGACGTCTACGCCTGCGCCTTCTCGCCCGACGGGCGGCGCGTCGTCTCGGCAAGTCTGGACCACACCCTCAAGCTCTGGGATGCCGAGACCGGGAGATGCGATGCGACCTTCGAAGGACACGACGACCTGGTCAACTCCTGCGCCTTCTCGCCCGACGGGCGGCGCGTCGTCTCCGGGGCCGGGTATACCTCTGTAGTTCACGACAGCAGCGACAACACCCTCAAGGTCTGGAATG
>Ga0209585_10001135_pt1 | contig 10391 bp, 7 predicted proteins | sample NGEPerone_FD_185491 | JGI IMG/M metagenome (GOLD analysis project Ga0209585, IMG submission 185491) | Arctic peat soil microbial communities from the Barrow Environmental Observatory site, Barrow, Alaska, USA - NGEE Permafrost154B-one... | ecosystem: Environmental > Terrestrial > Soil > Wetlands... | reverse complement strand
TATCCAGGTCGGTGAGGACATCCGACTCCACGACATGGCGGGGTCGACCGCGGTCATGCCGCGCGGTACCGGTCTGCGCGGTCATTCCGTTGAGGGTCACTGTCTCCAGCCAGCCACGACTATCGGATGGAACAGCTCATGGACGGTGCGCAAGATGACCTGAGCCACCACCGACGCGTACATCGACTCGACCTGTTCGGCACCTCGGGGGCTGACGGCCCGGCGTCTCATCGGGGGCGAAGTCAGCCCAGAGCGGCGGCACGAGGGAGACCCCAGCCACTCCGGGCTCGAAGTCGCTGCGCGCAGGGATCTTGCGCAGCGCCGGGAGGTCGAACCGTTCGGTTCGAACCAGGGCGCTGCCCAGCAGGTTCGTCAGGTCGTGAACGCGGGCCGCTTGGGCAGAATGGCGGGCCACCCACCTCGGCATGGCGGGCAACGACATACTGCCGTTGCGCCTGGTCGTAGTCATCAGCAACCAGGGCCCAGGCCCGACTCTGTGTGAGGATTCTTACTCTTTCTTGACCTCTCGCGGTCGTTTCCATGACCAGCCATGTCTGTGTCGCACGAACAGACTCGGTGTCGGGCCGGTTGATCGCACCGCTTATCTTTGGTGTGGAGAAAACCGCAAATCCGTGGAGACAGCGATCGCGGTCCGCGCCCAGCTGGAGGAACACCGTGACCGCTCAGCACCGCCGTGCGCCCTCGCCGGTGACCGTTCGGCGGCACCGGTTGATCGTTCGGGGGCTATTTGTCGCGATGGTTACCGGGCTGGTTGCCGGCATCGGTTTCGGCTCGTGGTGGTTCATCGCCGCGGCCGACACTCCCTCAACACCGACAGCACAGAAGCAATCGGCCAAGCCAGCGACGACGACGACGGCATCTCCCCGACCGCTTCCAACGACCGCGGCCATGGCACCTCTTGCCCTCACCGCCTCCGGTCCGGGTCGGCTGACATCCGGATCCAGGCCCTCGGTGTTGCCGGGACCGATCCTGATTGCGGATGAGCACAACCATCGGTTGATGATCATCGACCCCCGCGGCCGGACCATGTGGCAGTTCCCCCGCCCAGGAGACCTCGCGCCGGGGCAGACCTTCATGACCCCCGACGACGCGTTCTTCACTCCGGACGGCAGGCAGATCATCGTCGCCCAGGAGGACGACAACGTGATTCGCGTCATCGATATCGCCACGCACAAGATCGTCTACACCTACGGCAAACCTGGGGTTCCCGGTTCGGGCCCCGACCGGCTGAACCACCCTGACGGCTCGCTGATGCTGGCCAACGGAGACATCCTGACCCCCGACATCAACAACTGCCGGATCGTCCTGATACCCAAGGGCGGTCACGCGATCAGTCGACAGCTCGGTGGCACCGGCACGTGCGTCCACAGCCCACCGAAGACGTTCGGCAAGCCCAACGGCATGTTCCCGATGTCCAACGGGAACTACCTGGTCACCGAGGCCAACGGCAACTGGGTCGATGAGATGGACCTGTCCGGGCACGTTGCCTGGAGTGCGCAGCTACCCAGCGTCTCCTACATCTACGAGAGCAACGAGATCAGCCCGAACCGCTACGTGACGATCGACCACGCCAGCCCGGGCCAGGTTCTGACCTTCGATCGCGCCGGACACGTGCTGTGGCGCTATGCCCCAACCGGAAGCCAAGCCATGAACATGCCGTCACTGGTGTTGCCCCTGCCCAACGGCGACTTCCTGGTGGACGACAAAGCCAATCATCGGATCATCGTCGTGGACCCCCGCACCAACTTCGTCGTGTGGCAGTACGGTCACACCCACGTCGCCGGCAGCGGCCCCGGATATCTGAACAACCCGACCGGGCTGGACGTGTACCCGCCCAACTCGGTGCTGAGGAAGTAGCCCGTAGCCTCACCCCGCGTCCGGCGAAGCTGGGTGAGGCTCAGCTCGTGAGATGACGGACTGCAGCTAGCCTCTTGCACATGAACCAGTCGACGGACACGAACGCGGCCATCTGGAAGTCGGACGAGGCCGTCCAGAACTGGACATCGACGGCCGACGAGCGTGAACGAAAGCGCGCGGCACAGTGGCGGTTCATGGCCGAGCTCCTCCCCTTCGGCGAGCAGGACATGTTCACCTTCCTGGATCTGGGAGCAGGGACCGGGGCTGCGGCGGCAGGGATCCTCAGTCTGTATCCGCGGAGCACCGCCATTCTCGCCGACTTCTCGCCGCAGATGATGGATGAAGGCCAGCGAGAGATGACGCCTTTCGCGGGGCGCTTTCATTACGTCGAGTTCGACATGTTGACGGGCGACTGGCCCGCTGCCATTCCGACCACGCTGGACGCGGTCGTGTCCTCGATGTGCATCCACCACATGCCTGATCACCGCAAGCAGGGTCTGTTCGCGGAGATCCTTGAACACCTCGCCCCTGGCGCCTGGTATGTCAACTACGATCCGGTGACCTCCGCAGATCCCCTTGTCGAAGCCACTTGGGAGCGCATGAACGACCGCGCCGACCCAGAGGCGGCGAGCAAGCGCCTTCATCGCACGCCCGAGGACCAGTCCCGCCACGACAACCACGTCCGCTACCTGATCCCTCTTGAGCAACAGCTCGGGTATCTTCGGTCGGCCGGCTTCCAAGGGGTCGACCTCTACTGGAAGCAGCTGGAGAACGTGATCTACGCAGGCTGCCGACCGGCCTGAGGTCCGTCATCAGACAGAGCCTTGTCTGCGCAGTCGTCGAGGTCCCGGAAGGTCCGTATCGTGGGGTCAATGAGGTCTCTACGTCGGCCCCTGAGGCTGAGCCGGGTGTGGCTCACGGCAGGCGCCTTGTTGTTGCCCGCCGCAATCTGGGTCGCCACCTCCTCTTCCGGCCCCAGCGTCGCCGACGGGTTACCCCATGAGACACCTCTGAAGGCCGTGGCGACGCCCACGCCCACACCGCCGTCGACATCCACGGCCAGTGTGGCCCCCGGGTCCGCCACGGTGGTCGGTATCGGCGACTCCGTGACCTCCGCCACGGTCTGTGGGTGCACCGGATTCGTCGAGTCGTATGCCGCCAACCTGCCGGCTGCGGACGGCGGCCCCGATCTCGCTGCAATCCTGTTAGCAGCCAAGGACCTTCGCGGCCACCAGCCCACTCGCATCTTCGTGACGGACTACTGGAACGTGTTTGCCGACGGCGATGTCGCACGCGCCAGCGACGGCCCGGCCTACCTTCGATGGAGCGATGAGCTCACCCGAGCGCTCAACAACACAATCTGCGCCGTCGCCCGGAATGCCCGTGCCACCTGCGTCGACCTGTACGCGCCGTTCAAGGGCGATGGAAGCCTTGACCCGACCACCTTGCTGGCAGCCGACGGGGACCACCCGAACGCGGCCGGCAACAACCTCATCTCCGCCGCCCTGATGGCTGCCACGCCGATGGGCGACATACAGCACCTGCAGGGCACCGGATGACGGCGCTGGAGAGTCACCGCACCCGCAGTCCCGCAGTCCCCAGCGCCACCTACCGCCTCCAGATCACCGCGGAGTTCACCCTGTTCGACGCGGCCGCCGTGGTCGGCTACCTGGCCGAGCTCGGGGTTGGCGCGGTCTACGTCTCCCCCTTGCTGCGGTCGACCACCGGATCCAGCCATGGATATGACGTGGTCGATCACGGGCTCGTCGATCCTGACCGCGGTGGCGATGCAGGGCTGGCCGCCCTGGCTCAGGAATGCCACGCGGCCGGCCTGGGCCTCGTCGTCGACATCGTGCCCAATCACATGGGTGTGGCCGTTCCGTCGGAGAACCGCGCCTGGTGGGACGTGCTGCGATGTGGCCAGACGTCGCGGTTCGCGCGCTGGTTCGACATCGACTGGCAGATCGCCGCTGGCAGGATCCTGATCCCGGTGCTGGGTGACGACGCCGACCTGGCAACCGATCTCACGATCACCGACGGCGAGCTGCGCTACTACGAGCATCGGTATCCGATCGCGCCCGGAACCGGCGAGGGCAGCCCGGCCGCGGTGCACGACCAACAGCACTACCGGCTGATCAGCTTCCGCCGCGCGGACACGGCGCAGAACTACCGCCGGTTCTTCGCGGAGACCGACCTGGCCAGTCTGCGGGTCGAGGACCCAGCAGTGTTTGACGCGACCCACGCCGAGATCCTGCGCTGGGTGTCCGACTACGGGGTGACGGGTCTTCGGGTCGATCACCCGGATGGTCTTGTCGACCCGGGCGGCTACCTCGACCGGTTGGCGGCTGCCGCCCCGTCCTGCTGGATCACGGTGGAGAAGATCACCGAGCCGGGCGAGCAGCTCCCCCCAGCCTGGCCGGTCGCCGGCATGACCGGATACGACGCGCTCAGCGAGGTCAACGCGCTTCTGCTCGATCCAGCCGCTGAGGGTGCCACGACCGCGCTGTACGTCGAGCTGACCGGCGACGACCTCGACTTCGAGCAGCAGATCGCCGATGGCAAGCGGCTGGTGGCCACCACCATCCTGCAGGCCGAGGTCCGCCGGCTGGCCCGTTTCCTGCCGGAGATCGACGACGCGGTGGCCGCCCTCACCGAGCTCACGATCGCGTTCCCGGTGTACCGCTCCTACCTGCCGGTCGGCGCGGAGTACCTCGCCCAAGCCGTCCAGCGCGCCACTGCCCGCCAACCACAGCTGAGCGCGGCCATCGATGCGCTGCTCCCCCGGCTGTCCGACCCCACTCACGAGCTGTGCGTCCGGTTCCAGGAGCTGACCGGCGCCATCATGGCCAAGGGTGTCGAGGACACCGCCTACTACCGCTACACCCGGTTCATCGGGCTGAACGAGGTCGGCGGGTACCCGGGCAGGTTCGGCTCCGGGATCGCCGAGTTCCACACCGCGCAGCTGCGCCGAGCCGAGCTGTCACCAGCAGGGATGACCACCCTGTCCACCCACGACACCAAACGCGGCGAGGACATCCGCGCTCGACTTGCGGTGTTGGCCGAGATGCCCGACGCGTGGGGTGACACCGCACGACGGCTGATGTCACTGAGGCCGATACCCAATGCTGCGTTCGGATATCTGCTCTGGCAGACCGCAGTTGCCCTTCCGGCGCTGCCTGCACTATCCGGTCAGCCGGCTCTGCTCGAATCGGTACAGGACCCCAGAAGGGACCGCTTCCAGGCGTATGCCGAGAAGGCCATGCGGGAAGCAGATGTCGAGACCGGTTGGATCGACCAGGACAAGACGTTCGAGACCGCTGTATACGTCGCGGTCAGCGCCGCCTTTGACAACGCCGAGACGCACGAGCTGATCGAGTCGATGTTCGCCTTGATTGAACCGCACAGCTGGGTGAACTCGTTATCGCAGAAGGTGATCCAGCTGACCATGCCGGGCGTGCCGGATGTCTACCAGGGCAGCGAGCTGTGGGAGGACTCCCTGGTCGACCCGGACAACCGACGTCCGGTGGATTTCGGCTCCCTGCGCGCAACCCTCACCGCATTGACCGCGCCACCGGTCCTGGACGGCACCGCCTTGGCCAAGCTGTGGGTGGTCAGCCGGACGCTGCGAGCCCGCCGCGATCACCCCGAGCTGTTCACCGGCTACACACCTCTTGTGGTCGACGGGCCGATGCAGAAACACCTTGTCGCCTTCGACCGCGGTGGCGCGATCACCCTCGCGACCCGGCTGCCGGTCGGCCTCTCCGCTGCCGGTGGCTGGGGCGACACCACCCTGCTGCTGCCACCCGGCCGATACCGCGACGTGTTCACCGGTTCCGCCTACACCGATGAGCTGTACGTGGCCGATGCTCTCGACCGGTACCCGGTAGCCCTCTTGCTCGCCGAAAAGTCCTGATGATCACGATGGAGTCCTGATGCCCGAGGTCAGGGTATGGGCGCCCAACGCCGTTCGGGTGCGGGTCACGGTCTCCGAGCCGGGCGGCTCCATCGAGAACCCAGTCGTGACCACGGACCTCGAGCCCGAGCGCGAGCCGGAGCGCGAGCCAGACCACGAGCTGGGACGCGGATCTGTCGCGAGCGGATGGTGGCGAGCTGACGTCGCTGACGCATTGCCGGGCCGCGACTACGGCTTCCTGCTGGACGACGACGCGCAGGTGCTCCCCGACCCGCGATCCCGTTGGCAACCGCACGGCGTCCATCAGCCGAGCCGGTTCTACTCCGACGACTTCGCCTGGACCGACGCAGACTGGCGCGGCCACGACCTTCCCGACTCGGTGATCTACGAGCTGCATATCGGCACGTTCACCCAGACAGGCACCTTCGACGCCGCGATCGAGCGGCTCGACTACCTGGCTGAGCTGGGCGTGACCCATGTGGAGCTCCTGCCGGTCAACGACTTCAACGGCGAATGGAACTGGGGCTACGACGGCGTGCTCTGGTATGCCGTGCACGAGGCCTACGGCGGCCCGGACGGTCTCAAACGACTCGTCGATGCCTGCCACGCTCGTGGCCTGGCCGTCGTGCTCGACGTCGTCTACAACCACCTCGGCGCGTCGGGAAACTACCTGCCGCGCTTCGGCCCGTACTTCAAGACGGGCCGCAGCACGTGGGGCGAGCTGGTCAACCTGGACGGCGAGTCGGCGGGTCCGGTGCGCGAGTACATCATCGGCAACGCGCTGATGTGGCTGTCAGAGTTCCATGTCGACGCCCTGCGCCTGGACGCGGTGCACGCCCTGCATGACTCTTCCGAGGTCCACCTGCTGGCCGAGCTGTCCACCAGGGTGAAGACCCTTTCGGCCGAGATCGGCCGGCCTTTGGTCCTCATCGCCGAGTCCGACCTGAACGACCCGATCATCTTCACCGACCGCGCCGAGGGTGGATACGGTCTGGACGGGCAATGGAGCGACGACGTGCATCACGCCTTGCACGCGCTGCTGTCCGGGGAGCGGCAGGCCTACTACGCCGACTACGGGTCACTCTCGGCGCTGGCCAAAGTGTTGACCCGGGCGTTCTTCCACGACGGGATCCACTCCACGTTTGAAGGCCACCTGCGCGGCAAGCCCGTGGACACCGAACACACCCCGGGATACCGGTTCGTCGTATGCCTTCAGAACCACGACCAGGTCGGCAACCGTGCCGCCGGCGACCGGCTGCCGCGGATCACGTCGCCCGGCATGCTGAAGGTGGGCGCCACCCTTCTGCTGACCTCGCCGTTCACCCCGATGCTCTGGATGGGTGAGGAGTGGGCCGCCAGCACCCCGTGGCCTTTCTTCACCTCGCACCCGGAGCCGGAGATGGCGGAGGCCACCGCCACGGGGCGGGTCGACGAGTTCGCCGAGCACGGCTGGAACGCCGACGACGTCGTCAACCCGCAGGATCCAGAGTCGTTCACCAGCGCGAAGCTGCGCTGGTCCGAGCGGGACGACCCCGAGCACTCAGAGATCCTGGCCATCTATGGCCAACTGCTGACCTTGCGTCGTGAGCATCCGGATCTGGCTGACTCCCGCCTCAACCTGGTCGAGGTCGACTTCGACGAGGACGCTGGGTGGATCGTCGTTCACCGTGGCGCGTTCGACGTGGTGGCCAACCTGTCCGGCGACGTCGCGGTACTGCCGACGGCATCACGCGTCGTGCTCTTTGGCACCGAGCCGGGGCTGCGAACCGACGGGCGCACGATCACCTTGCCGGCCCGATCGGCCGCCATTACTGGTCAGATCGGCGCGACCGGGTTCTAATGGGGCGATGACCGGTGAGTGGCGTGTCCGCGCGCTGGTAGCCGAGTCTTGGTTTCGCTCAGCCGCTGCGGGTGTCCTCACAGACACCGTCGACGCCCCGATCACGTTGCCAACTGACGTCCTGCGCGACCACAGGGAGGCCCACCCTCTGGCACAGGTCTTCCCACTGCTTGACGACGTCCTTGGTCAAGCGGCCCGCGACTGCGATTCGATCATGGCCGTCTCGGATGCCGCTGGGCAGCTGCTCTGGGTCTGTGGCTCGCCCAGCGTCCTGCGCCGTGCCGAGTTGATCGGTTTCGTCGAGGGCAGCAACTGGGACGAGCGGCTGGCCGGCACCAACGCACCGGGCATGGCGTTGGCCCTCGACCAGTCCGTCAGCATCATGGGTGCCGAGCACTTCCGCCACTCGGTGCAGCCCTGGAGCTGCGCGGCCGCGCCTATCCATGACCCAATCACCCAGTCGTTGCTCGGTGTTCTGGATATCACTGGTGGTGCTGACGCTATCGTGCCTCAGACGATGGCGATGGTGCGCGCCGCAGCACGCATGGCCGAGGCCGAGCTCGCTCGGGAGCTACTGTCCCGCCGCGGCAGCGAACAACGGCGCGAGGTCGGGAGCATGTTCGTCATCCTGGAGTCTCTGGGTCGGGCGGACTCACTGCTGACCATCGACAACGGCCGCGGGCGGCAGAAGACGATCCGCCTCAGTCCCCGTCACAGCGAGATCCTCCTACTGCTGGCTTCGACGCCGAGGGGCCTGTCCGGGGACGAGCTCGCCGTGCTGCTCTACCAGGAGGACAGTAGTGCGTCGACCCTGCGGGCCGAGCTCAACCGGCTGCGCCACCTGCTCGGCGACGAGCTGCTAGCGTCTCGGCCGTACCGTCTGGTGGCCGAGCTCACTGCCGACTGGCTCGCCGTGGAGGCCCATCTCGCCGCAGGTGCTGTGGCGGCGGCGCTGCGCGTGTATCGCGGACCTCTGCTCCCAGCCTCGACCGCGCCAGGCGTGGTGCGGCTGCGCGAGTACATCGAGGCGTCGCTGCGCCAGGCCGTGCTCAACAGCCGCGAACCCGACCTGATGTCCACCTGGACCCGCTCGGCCTGGGGCGCGGACGACTATGACATGTGGCAGGCGCAGCTCGACGCGCTCGGGCCATCTTCCCCGCTGCGCCCACTCGCGGCCGGACAGCTCGCCCGGCTCGACCGGGAGTTCAGCACCAGCACGTCGCCAAAGGGACCCTTGCGGCACCCCTGATCAGGCATGCAACGTGGTTGCAACCTTCACAGGCCTAACGTCGGCTCACAAATTCGAGACAACGACGTCTGACCAGTAGAGGAACAATCACATGTCAACCATGAAAGCAGCAGTAGTCAAGGATTTCGGCAAGGATCTCACCGTCGAGGACGTTCCCATGCCGGCGCCCGGCCCCGGCCAGGCACTGGTGAAGCTCATCACCAGCGGTGTCTGCCACACTGACCTGCACGCCGTCGAGGGAGACTGGCCGGTCAAACCGAACCCGCCGTTCATCCCCGGACATGAGGGCGTCGGCACAGTCGTGGCCTTGGGCGAGGGGGTCACCAACCTGACGGTGGGCCAGCTGGTCGGCAACGCCTGGCTCTTCTCGGCCTGCGGTCACTGCCAGTACTGCAACATTGGCTGGGAGACCTTGTGCGAGCAGCAGGAGAACGCCGGCTACAGCGTGGACGGCTCCTTCGGCCAGTACATGCTGGTCGATGCCAAGTTCGCCGCAATCATCCCTGACGGCGCGGACCTGGTGGAGGTCGCCCCGATCCTCTGCGCAGGCGTCACCGTCTACAAGGGACTGAAGATGACGGAGGCCCGGCCCGGCCAGTGGGTGGTCATCTCCGGCATCGGCGGCCTCGGCCACATCGCGGTGCAGTACGCCAAGGCGATGGGCCTGCGCGTCGCCGCTGTCGACATTGCCGATGACAAGCTGGCACTGGCGAAGAAGCACGGCGCCGAGCTGCTGGTCAATGCGCTTCACGAGGACCCGATCGAGGTTGTCCAGAGGGTGACCGGCGGAGCCCACGGCGTGCTCGTCACCGCAGTGCATCCCTCGGCATTCGGCCAGGCGATCCACATGTCACGGCGCGGCGGCACCATCGTCTTCAACGGCCTTCCGGCCGGGGACTTCCCCGCATCGATCTTCGAGATCGTCCTCAAGGGGCTCACCGTGCGCGGCTCCATCGTCGGCACCCGCCAGGACCTGGTGGAGGCCCTCGAGTTCTATGCCCGCGGCGAGATTCACCCGACCGTGTCCACCCGGAACCTGGGCGAGATCAATGCCGTCTTCGACGAGATGAAGCACGGCAAGATCGACGGCCGCGTCGTTATCAAGTACTGACCATCCGCATCAAGTACCGACCATCCATCGAGAATGATCAAACCCTGAAGGAGCAATGACATGAAGTACGTCCCCCCGGGTCAACCCGGAAGCATCGTCTCGGTGAAGCCGAGGTATGAGAACTTCATCGGTGGCAAGTGGTTGGCGCCGACACACGGCAAGTACCGCGTCAACGTGACCCCGGCAACTGCCGGACCGATCACCGAGGTCGCCGAATCGACGCCCGAAGACGTCGAGCTCGCCCTCGATGCCGCACACGCGGCAAAGGACGCGTGGGGTGAGGCGTCGGCGACCGAGCGTGCCGCGGTGCTCAACGCCATCGCCGATGTCATCGAGAAGAACAAGGAGATGCTGGCGGTCGCCGAAAGCTGGGAGAACGGCAAGCCGGTCCGCGAGACCC
>Ga0209585_10001134_pt1 | contig 10395 bp, 12 predicted proteins | sample NGEPerone_FD_185491 | JGI IMG/M metagenome (GOLD analysis project Ga0209585, IMG submission 185491) | Arctic peat soil microbial communities from the Barrow Environmental Observatory site, Barrow, Alaska, USA - NGEE Permafrost154B-one... | ecosystem: Environmental > Terrestrial > Soil >... | reverse complement strand
CCTGTCCAAGGACTGGCCCTGGCAGGACAGCTGGGAAGGACTGTTCAACACGGTCTGCGGCCCACCAACCCCAGCAACGACCTGACCACCGCGCCCCAACAGGCACAACCAAAGACCCAAGTGGAAAAGCCGGACAGACCGGCGGTTCCTCTCTGCCCTCTCGCCTACACCAGGTCAGAAACCTTCTCTACCAACCGTGAATACTTCCGCGGTGTATCCAGGCTGAGGCTCCCGCATCGGCGCCATGCCCTTCTCTAACAAGACCGTCGCGACGTAGATCGTATTGCTGCCCGACATCGCAGGGTATTCGGTAGCCTCCATGATCACGAAACAAAACTCAGCACGAGGATTATTCGACAGCAACACCACATTCATATTGCGGGCTACACTTCGGCGCGGCTCCCTCAATAACAGCTTCCGCACATAGTCTCTATCGTCTTCAAAGAATTAGCGCTTTTCGAACATCGTCTCTCCGGGAACTTCACCGACCCCTCCGACGACGACGTTGCCAACTTCGCCTTCGGCATGACAGTCGACTACATTGAATACCTTCTCCAGGGGCATTGAATTCCCTTCCGATAATTTCAAAACTGTGCGGCTCTAACGCCTAAATATCAAAGGCTTAACCGGTCCATATATCCGCCAGAGTGTAGCCGTTAGGGAAGGGATCGGACGCGTCGAGAATCAATTGGCTAATTGCGGTAATCCAGCCTGTACCAGCGACAGTGGGCCAGACCGCCCCGCGAACGTGTTCGGGCACAGGCCCGCGAAGTTCGCCAGTAAACGTCGTGCCCAAGATACCTTCGTGAACGAATCGCTCCCCGTAGCCAAGCTCCCCTCTGGCATGCAATGCGGCCATACGAGCGGAAGTCCCTGTGCCGCATGGTGATCGATCCAATGCACCTGTCCAGGAGTCAGGGCGATCGAGCGTTACTTCGCCATTGCAGCAAACCACCACATTTCGACCCGAAACTCCAGGGGTTGTCGATGGGCCATGCAACATTACTAGATCAATACTGTTGATCTCAGGATTCTCCGGATGCTTTACCATAATCTGCTCACGCGCGGCCAGCCGGATCAGCGCGCCTGCTCTGGCGATCCTTTTGGCGGAGGGTGGCGTGAGGTCGACTCCGGCATCCACAGCTTTGGCCTGGACGAAGTATTGGCCACCAAACACAACGTCCACTGGAATGATGCCGAGCTCCGGAACCTCAAGCGGGTAATCCAGCACCTCAACAAATGCGGGGACATTCAGCACCTCAACCAGGGTCACTTTGCCGTCTTCCATCGTTGCCGAGGCCTCGACGAGGCCAACGGCCGTGTCGATGGTGACGGAGGTGGTGGGCCCCTTAGTCGGAAGTAAACCTGTCTCGAGGAGCGCAGTTACCGCACAGATCGTGTTACTTCCAGACATAGCACGAAAGCCATCCTGTTCAAGCACAATCATGCCGAAGTCTGCGCCGGGCACGCACGGAGACGTAACGAGAACTGCGCACATCCCCGGATAGCCTCGAGGTTCTCGCAGGACCAATCGCCGTAAACAATCAAGATTCTCTTTGCAGAATGCGAGACGTTCCGCCATCGTCCTTCCCTTGACCATAAGATGACTACCAATCAGGATTCGGCCCGGCTCGCCTGCCGCATGTACGTCAATTGCGCTGATGACACGGATTGGTTTCATGACCCATACTCCACGACGTGGTCAGCAATAATGCTGACCTTCACCCGAGGGGTTTTCGAGGTCTCTACCGACGGCCGATCATCGTACTTTATTGACAAGGCGCTGATCAAATCATTGGCTCCCTCATGAGACATCTCAGGCCGCCCTCGGATCACCACGTAGCAGTGGCTGTCTTCCTGATCAACGACCAATGCACTTACTCTGTGATTCCTCACACGGTTTCGGTGCTTGGCGCGTCCTTCGACAGCTAAAAAAATACCCTGTCATCAATCTCTGCGCTCCAAACAATAGATTACTGGGGCGAATAATAGATTACTGGGGCGAACCATCGGGGTTGAGAGTCGCCACCGTCGCAAAGTTTCGACCTTTGATAAGCCTTCGAGCAAAGGGTGTCAGGATCGCCCAGTTCCTCAACCCGACACGACCGCTCTTGCGCAACGCCGCGGGTCAAAGGGTGCCAAGGTATCCGGTGATATTTTACTCGAGATCGCCTCGGCCACCAATGCTCCCGTAGCAGGACCAAGAGTAATACCCAGCATGCCGTGGCCGGCCGCGACGTACGCGTTATCCAAACCTGGCAATCGGCCAATGATCGGCAGTCCATCTGGTGTCATAGGCCGGATTCCTACCCAGGCCTTTCTAGTGGGCACTGGACTGGGGTCAGGCCACTCCGCGAAGAACCGCCGTGGCGCCTCTTTTATTGCCGCTATGCGAAGCGGATTTACGGTTGAATCAAGACCGGCAAACTCCATGGTTCCAGACAACCGCACGCCAGCGTCTAATGGCGTAACGGCCACCTTAGCGTCACACAGGTTAACTGCACTCTTGAGCCCCACGGGCGATGGTTCGTAATCAACACTGTAGCCCTTACCCGGGCGTATTGGCAGTTTTACACCAAGTTTGGACGACAGCTCGGCCGTGAAGGCGCCGCTCGCTAGCAAGAATTGGTCTGCCTCCAGGGGCCCTGACGGGAGTATGATCGAGTCGACGCGTGAACCCGAGCGGTGAAAGTCTTCTACCGCATTGAATTCGAGAAAGGTCACGCCAAGTTCCCGACAGCGTGCCACTAAACCCTTCACTAACGACTCGGGACGCAAGTATCGTTCATGAGCGTAGAAGATACCTCCAGCTAGATCACGAGATAGTTGCGGTTCGCGGTTGGCGAGTTCAGTTCCATAAAGCACCTCGGGGTCGAGGCCGATCTCCGTTTGAATGTCAAGCAGCTCAACTGCGTGATCCAGCTTGTCCCTTGACAGGTACGCTTGCATGAGGCCTCTCTCGTGCATTTCGAACTGTACGCCGTCGGAGGCATAACTGTCATACAACGCCATGGTGCCCTCGGCCAGGCGAGCAAGAAGGCGTACACCGTCACGATAATCCTTAAGGTTACAGCGCTTGGCCATCGCCAACATGAACCCTACAAACCCTGGCTTTAGGGATGGTCGGATATAGAGCGGGCTATCCTGTTTCAACATCCACTTTAAACTTTGAACCACCATCCCCGGCGCGGCCACCGGGGCGGACTCAGCCGGAACAACCCAACCTGCGTTACGATCAGATGCGCCCGAACCGAGAGTATTGGCTTCGACGACTACGACTTCCTCACCTTGCTTGACGAGGTGATATGCACTCGTCAAACCAATGATGCCGCCTCCGACTATGACAACTTTCATCGGGCATCTCCGGGCGACTCATTCCCAGCGAAGATCGTGCGGTGCCAATCTTTTCTGGCGTTACCCGTAATATCGAACATGACGTGTTTCACCGTGGTGTATTCATCAAACCCGTAAGAACTCATGTCCTTGCCAAAGCCCGAGCCCTTGACACCGCCATGAGGCATTTCGCTGATGATCGGAATATGGTCGTTTATCCATACGCACCCCGCTGCGAGCTCGCGAGATGCAGTGTTGGCGCGGTAAACATCTCGTGTCCACGCCGAAGCAGCAAGTCCGTACTGAGTATCGTTCGCCAGACTGATCCCCTCCGCATCGCTTTCGAAGGGAAGCGCAACCAGTACCGGGCCGAATACCTCCTCCTGGACGATCTCGGAGCGTTGATCGACGCCGGTTATCAGGGTCGGCTCGAAGTAACTTCCCCGAGTGAGGTCGCTACCGTCCCATCCCTTCGTCGGGATTGCTCCACCCGTGATGATCTTTGCCCCGTATGACTCCGCCCGCCGCACATATCCATCCACCCGTGTCTGTTGAGCTAAGGACGAGAGAGGACCCAGATCAGTGCTCTCGCCCCGAGGCTCACCCAGACGGATCTGCGACATAACTTCAGCGACTCCATCCACAAACTGGTCAAAGAGCGGTTGTTGAACATACACACGAGTGGCGGCTGTGCAATCCTGACCAGTGTTGATGAGAGCAGCAGCTACCGCGCCATGGATCGCCGCCTCAAGGTCGGCGTCGTCAAACACGACCATGGGCGCCTTACCACCCAGTTCCAATTGGACGCGCTTGGCGCTCTCGCTAGCGATCTTCATAATTCGTCTACCGACAGTTGTTGAACCAGTGAATGACACCATAGAGACCCCAGGGTGCGCTACCAGTGCTTCACCAGCAATGGCGCCATACCCAGTGACCACGTTGACAACACCATCCGGGATTCCCGCATCCGCACAAGCCTGCGCAAAAGCGATAGTTGTCAATGGAGTGATTTGAGCTGGCTTGATGACCACCGTATTGCCAGCGGCGATAGCTGGCAGAATCTTCCAGCCTGCCATCTGCAGCGGATAGTTCCAAGGCGCAATCGAGCCAATGACGCCTATAGGCTCTCGACGAATATATGACGTGTGCTCCGGAGAATACTCAGCCGCTCCCTTACCCTCCAACGCACGGGCAGCTCCGGCGAAGAAGCTTGCATTATCTATCGTCCCCGGTATATCGAACCCCGCTGCCAGCTTCGTTGGCTTGCCCGTTTGAGAAACCTCACTTTCTACTAGGGCATCAGCACGGTCCGCAAGGATACCCGCTAGTCGAATTAGTGCCGCACTTCGTGTGCTCGGGGCTTCCCGTGACCAGTCAGGAAATGCGTCACGCGCGGCCGCAACGGCATCGCCCACATCGCTGGGTGATGCAGCCCGTCCAGTTTCAACTGTAGCACCGTTTGACGGGTCAATAACTTCTATAAGGGCGTTGTCTGTTCCATCAATGAGTTTGCCAGAAATAAACTGTAACATATTTAACACTCCTTAAGAAACGTTAGTATCTAACAGCGTCGATGAAGGCGCGTAGTCCAGGTGTTTTCGGATCGTTGAGTACCTCATTCGCCTCGCCCTCTTCGGCGATAACGCCGTCCTCAAAGAACACGACTCGGACGGCGGCCTTCGCGGCGAACGCCATGTCATGAGTGACAATGACGCAGCCGATGCCCTCTTCTTGCTTCAGTTTTGTTAGTACGCCAAGCACCTCCGCTGCGACCGGTGGGTCGAGAGCCGAGGTGATCTCGTCGCATAAGATCAACTTGGGGCGCATCATCAGAGCTCTGGCAATCGCAACCCGTTGCCGTTCATCCCCGGAGAGTTGGGAACACCGGCTCTCGAAATATTGGGCCATGCCCACCTCGGCCAGGGCAACTTTTGCCCGTTTGTGGATGTTGTTCTTGGATTCTCGCAATACCTGGCGTGGCGCCAAAGCAAGGTTGTCACACACATTCATATGTGGCCAGAGCGTGTAATTCTGGAAAACCATGCCGATTTGGGCACGTTCCATCTTTCTCCGGTCTATGGCTATATCAGATGGCTGGGGTGAGAGAAGAGATGGGGGAAAGACCTGCTTCCGCAAGAAGATGCGAGAGGGTGGTCGTATCCTCATCAGAAATCGGCAGTTGCGGCAGGCGGTTTGGCCCAACCTTGTAACCAAGCAGTCTGCACCCAGCCTTGACACGGGCCGCGTACTGGTCGCTCTCGAGGAAGTCAACCAACGGATACAACTTCGACCAGACCCTCCGTCCAGCCTCAAGGTCACCGCGTGTGGCGATCGCTTCGTAGAGCTCAACCGCCAACTCTGGAAAGATGTTCGCGGCACCCCACACTGCTGCCTTAGCACCTGCGGCAAGGCCATAGAAGGTCAGTGAGTCCCAACCATTGCAGACCTGGAGTCGGTCGCTGTACTTCTCGATCAACTCGGTCAACGCCGACGCGTCCCCACCGCTGTCCTTGATCGAGTCGACTCCGGGAATCTCAGCGAGCTCAGCAATCTGGTCGGGCGTAAGGTGCAGCCCGGTGCAACCTGGGATATGGTAAATCATCACAGGAATCCCGACAGAGGAGGCAACCGCCTCGTAGTACGCCTTGGCCTCTTGAAATGTAGGCACGTCGTAGTAGGGGGGTACAACCATGACACCAGTGGCGCCGGCCTTCTCGGCCGACTGGCTCAAGCGGATTGCTTCGGCGGTTGTCATCGCCCCCGTGTGCGGGACCACGGGGACACGGCCGGATGCAGTTTCGATAACGGTGCTGTGCAGGGTCTCACGCTCATCCGTGCTCAATGAGGTGAACTCACCGGTGGATCCGCCTGGGATCAACCCACCACAGCCCGCGCTAATCAGGCGCTCAGTGAGAGCCCTCAAGGCTTCAAGATCAATCGCGGTACCGTCCTCCGTCAACGGCGTGACCATCGCCGGCAGGATTCCGCGTAGTTCGACTCGATTCGACACTTTGACTCATTTCTATATGTAGTGGCGATATGACGTCCGCCACGGCTTGATGATTGTCAGGCACTCTTCAGCAATCGGGAGTTCCCGGGAACACTGTCAACATGTCCGGTCGATGCGATCGGTCGACGGCTTCTCGTCCACACACTGTAGGTCGTCAGGAGCCGCCTGTAAACAGTTAACAGGGCTCTTGGTACTTGAGCGGGGCGGCGCCGAGGTTAGAGGCTCGTGGCCTCGACATGCTGTTGGTTCCTAACGCCGTCAGCTGAAGAGAGCCACGAGCCATGATTGACCGTACGACATTGCTGTTCGCGCTGCCCGGATTCCGGGTCCTGAACGTCACGCTCGAGCCCGACGGCGGCCGACTTGTGCTGGTCGAGAGCGTCGCCAAGGACGGCGGCTGTCCTTCGTGTGGGGTGATGTCGTCGCGGTTGAAGGACCGGCCGGTCTGCCAGTTGAAGGACCTTCCGCATGGCAGTGTCCCGCTGCGGCTGTGGGTCTGTAAGCGCCGCTTCGTATGCACCGAGGCGTTGTGCTCGCGTGGGTCGTTCACCGAGGTCAGCGACCAGGTCCCGGCTCGGTCCCGGTTGACTACGCGGCTGCGGGCCAAGGTCAGTGCGGCGGTGACGGCGACGAACCGGGCGATGAGCGAAGTCGCAGGCGAGTTCGGCGTGGCGTGGTGGACGGTGCACCGCATCCTGGTGGCCACAGCAGTCGCGGCGCTCGGGCAAGCGGCCCCGACGACGATGATCGGCATCGACGAGACCCGGGCCCGGCCCGTCCGCTGGTTCTTCAAGGAGACCGGTTGGGCTCGCAGCGACCCGTGGATGACCTCGATCGTCGACCTGGACCCGGCCCACCCTGCGGGGATCATCGGGCTCGCCCCGGGCCGATCCGGGGCGTGCGTGGAGGCCTGGATGGCCTTACAGAGCAAGGAGTTCCGCGACGGCGTCGCGGTGGTCGCGATCGACCCGTCCGCACCGTACGCGTCGGGGATCCGCCGGGCGTTGCCGCAGGCCAGGATCGTGCTGGACCACTTCCACCTGGTGATGCTTGCCAACAAGATGCTCACCGACGTCGGCCTGCGGGTCCAACATGAGCAGCAGGGCAGGCGCGGGATGAAGGTCGACCCGGCCTGGGCGCACCGCCGGCTGCTGCTGCGGGCCGGCGACGAGCTGGGCCCCAAAGCCCTGGCCCGGTTGAAGACCGTCTTCGACACCGACGACCCCACCGACGAGATCAGCGCCGCCTGGGGCGTCAAGGAGCTCCTGCGTCAGATGCTGCAAGCCCACGGCCCGAATGGGTACAGCCGGCACCAGACCTCGACTCGCCGGACCCGGTTCCTGGCGGCCTGTGTGGACGCGGACATGCCCGAGGCGACCCGGCTCACGGCCACGATCAGCGCGAGTCGTTGATGGTGCTTGCCCGGTCCAGCACTGCGGCGCATCTCGGCGTGCAACGGGCCAAGGTGTTGTTGATGGCCGGGCAGGGGGTGGCCAAGTCTCAGATCGCGGCGGTCGTGGGCGTTACCCCTGTGACGGTCCGGGCATGGCGGGAGCGGTTCGCCAGTGAGGGGTTGGCCAAGCTCGGGATGGTGCGTGAGGGTCGTGGCCGTAAGCCGGTGCTCTCAGCGGAGAAGGTTGAGGAGATCGTGCGCGTGACTCAGCACGAAAAGCCTTCGGGGGCAACGCATTGGAGCTGCCGGTCAATGGCCAAGCAGGTCGGGGTCATCCCGTCCACGGTTCAGCGGATCTGGTCCGGGCGTGGACTCAAACCGCACCTGGTCAAGACGTTCAAGCTCTCGAACGACCCCGCGTTCGAGGAGAAGCCGATCGATGTTGTCGGGCTCTACCTCAACCCCCGTGCGCCGTGAGGCGCTGCTGTTTCGAGTGGGGGTGAGAGACCTCGACCGCTGGCCTGTCGCAGCAGGGCAGCGAAGCTGAGGACAGCCTGATCCGAGAGGTGCCGGGGATGGTGGGAGCAGCCCTGACAAAGCCGGGACACACCAGGATCGCCAGATGGTGTGGGTTCGGCAAGCGTGATGAAGAGGAGTACGCGAGGAACCAGCGTGAGTACGGCCCTCGAAAGGTAAACCGGCTCAAAAAAGGGCTCTCCTGACGCATCCGTGGGTCAGGAGAGCCCATTTTCGGAGTAGATACGGCCCTGATAAGCCCTATCTTCCCAGGTCAGGGGCACTTTTCACGTCCCGGCTCACCATGCTACCGTGAAAGACTGAGGTCGGTGGCTGCCCAAGCGGGTGCAGGGTGGCGTCAACTGCTCGACCGCGGCTACCTACGCTGGGGCCCGTGAGTGCTAGGGGCGTGTTCTCTTGAGTTGAAAGGGCGCTCGGCCGTCGACGATTTCCCGGTGCCCCTCCGGACGGTCTGAACCCAGGTGGTTGAGAGGATGACTCCATGTTGACCGGACGGTATGTGGCGTGGGTTGACGCTTCGGCGGGTGTCGCGGGCGACATGCTGCTCGGGGCCTTGGTGGATGCTGGCGCTTGCCTGTCGGCGGTGCAGGGTGCAGTGGACGCGGTCCTGCCTGGTGCTGTTCGGCTCAGGACAGAGGAGGTGACCCGTGCGGGTGTGAGGGCGACGCGCCTGCGGGTTGACCTGCTGGAGCCGGACTCGCCTCATCGCACCTGGACCGCCATTCGCTCGCTGGTGGAGGGTGCCTCTCTGGTGGAACCGGTCCGGGAGAGCGCCATGCGGGTCTTCGAGCGGTTGGCCGGGGCGGAGGCGCGGGTGCACGCCATGGCGGTTGATGAGGTGCACTTCCATGAGGTGGGCGCGTTGGACTCCATCGCCGATGTTGTCGGCTCGTGCGCCGCGCTGCATGACCTCGGCATCGGCAGGCTGGTGGTGAGCACGATCGCGCTGGGGTCAGGGCGCACTCGAAGTTCCCATGGCGACGTTCCCGTGCCCGTACCGGCGGTCTTGGAGCTTGCTCGGGGCTGGCAGGTGAGCGCTGGGGGCGAGGGGGAGCTGGCAACGCCCACCGGCATGGCACTGCTGACCGCCTTGGGTGCGGCATCTGGACCGTTGCCCACACAACAGGTGGAGCGTGTCGGCGTGGGTGCGGGCAGCAAGGCGTTCCCGGACCGGGCCAACGTGGTGCGTGTCGTGGTCGGATCCGACATCGACGCTGAGGACGCGGACAATGCCACGGAACTCGTGATCGAGGCCAACGTCGACGACCTCGACCCTCGCCTCTGGCCGACAGTCATGGCCGCCGTGCTGGAGGCCGGTGCCGCTGATGCCTGGCTGACCCCGATCCTCATGAAGAAGGGCCGCCCCGCGCACACGCTGCACGTACTGGCCACACCCGAGCGGGTGCGAGCGCTGCAGGAGGTCATCTTCACCCACACCACGACCATCGGGATACGCTCCACCGTGGTGGCCAAGACAGCACTGTCCCGGACATGGGTGGGCATCGAGCTGCTGGGCGGCACGGTGCCGGTCAAGGTGGCGCACCGTGGGGGAGTCATCGTCTCGGCGACGCCGGAGTTCGAGGACGTGGCCGCCTTGGCGGCGGCGACCGGGCAGCCGGTGCGGGCGGTTCTGGCACGGGCGAGCGCGGCGGCGGCTCAGGCGGGGCTGGAGTCCGGCGCGGCGATCTGAGCGGCGATGTGCCCGGCGCCGTAGCCGTTGTCGATGTTGACGACGGCCACCCCGGGAGCACAGGCGTTGAGCATTGTGAGCAGGGGCGCCAGGCCGCTGAAGGCGGCGCCGTAGCCCACGGAGGTCGGCACGGCCACTACCGGCGCCGCGACCAGCCCCGCAACCAGGCCCGGGAGCGCGCCGTCCATACCGGCGACGACGACCAGGCATCGTGCCTGCCGCAGGAGGTCCAACTTGCCCAGGACACGGTGCAGCCCGGCGACGCCGACGTCCACGACGAGCTCGGCGTGTCGGCCCAGGTAGCGGGCGGTGTTCAGGGCCTCCCGCGCGACCGGAAGGTCGGAGGTGCCGGCGGTGACGACCAAGACTAGGCCGCCGTTGGGCTGGGGCGGCTGGGCTGGCCACGCCAGGAGGTGGGCCTGTTCGTCGTGG
>Ga0209585_10001133_pt1 | contig 10401 bp, 7 predicted proteins | sample NGEPerone_FD_185491 | JGI IMG/M metagenome (GOLD analysis project Ga0209585, IMG submission 185491) | Arctic peat soil microbial communities from the Barrow Environmental Observatory site, Barrow, Alaska, USA - NGEE Permafrost154B-one... | ecosystem: Environmental > Terrestrial > Soil > Wetlands... | reverse complement strand
CACCTGCATGTTTAACCTGACTGGCGCGGTCCCGGGGCTGTATAATGTCGTTGTCACCAATGCCGATGGATCGTTTGGTACCCTTACCGGCGGGTTCACGGTTATAGGCGCAACACCTACAACCCCTACCCCAAATCCTACCCCAACACCGATCCCCACACCTACACCAACATACACACCTGATATCACAATTCTACCAACCTGGACACCTGTACAGGACAACAGTGGTTCTGACAGCGACCCTACACCTGTTCCCACCCCAGGACGCAGGACAATAATAACGGTAAATATCGGGGGTAATTCTGGTATCTACCGGGCGAACGTTACAGGGACCGGGCTTTCTGAGATCATCATTACCGGTGCTGTTGCACCAGGGCCTTCGCAGGGCATCAACCCGGCACCGGGAAATGTGTACCAGTATGCAGATCTCCAGCCGGCGCGGTACAATACGATTGAAAAAGCTGTCCTATCGTTTTCAGTACCGCAGTCGTGGTTCGATGAGCACAACCTGAAACCCCAGAATATCCTCATATACCATCTCACGAATTCCACATGGACAAAACTACCAACAACACTGGCAAAATCAGAGATTGGACGCTCGTATTATACAGCTCTTTCCCCCGGATTAACGCGATTTGCCATCGTAGCTGACATGAATAGTTCATCTGGCCAGAGTGTAATGTCACCGGAGCCAACGCGCCAGACTTTCGGTGATATGGTTCAAACGACTCCCGCGGTTACAACCGTGGTGAGTACTACGGTTGTCGGGCGAACAACAGGACTACCGGCCCAACCTGAAACCAAGCTTTCACCCGGGTTCTCATCTATGACGATAATAGGTGCTGGAATACTTGGGGTCTTGATTCTGATCGGACTGGCTATGATTGTCCGGAGACGGCAAACGGATTTATAAAAACAGACATGAATCGAATTGGTTCTCACCCGAACTTCACAAGGCAGTCATTGTAACTGATGAATTGAGGAATAACAATGCTCTTATCATGTTTGTTATTACGTTTTCGTAAGAAATGGTAAAAAACTGATCTCTCGAAGGGGTTCCCCCATCCCACATTTAAGAGTCGCCGGTATATTTCATCAGAACAGATACACTATCACAATCACCATACTTAACGACGGAATGCAAGAGGGAACGGTCCCACCCTTTTCTGTATCTTTCCAAGTCTTTATAATAGATACAGGCATTCTGCGGGCAGGAACACTGCCAAATCGGGTTATCCGAAGTTTTGTTCTTTCCGGTTAGAATCTGCGAATTCCCGACAGGCAAGAAGGGCAAGGAATGGCATCAGGAGAATCCAGTAATGGAGATACTGGCGAACCAGGAGGGTTGAAAACAGGACAAGGACCATAATGCCCAGCGCTTTTTCGTTTTGAGTGCGGAATCCCTTATTCACTGCACTTGCAAGGGCGAACAGCAGGGTCGGTATGACGATTGTTATACTGAAGAGAATATTTGCAGCATAGGCGATCGGGGTTTCGGGGACATATGTTGAAAAGGTGGTCACGTTGCCGGAGTTATACAAGGGAGCAACAAGAAATGTATAGTATACGGCATTGTTTCCCACCACCGCACCATATGCGACGTAGAGTGCGGCAAACATGCCCCCGACAATGATGATTACCGGGAGAAGGAGCCGGTGATAGCGACGGTCATTGTGTGCCCAGACCAGGTACAGCAGGGGAATTAACGCAAGAAGTGCGTACTGCTTGAAACCACAGGCAAGACCGAGAAACACACCTGCACCAGTATACGCCTTCCCCCGTGCCATGAACAGGGCGAGCAGAAGAAATAATACGGTAAACTGTTCGGAAAAAAGAAAAAATCCCTCCGTAAAAACTGATGCAATGAGGAAGAGAAGACCGGCGGTGTATCCTGAAAGGCAGCCATAATCATCCCAGCCAATCTTCCAGATCAATACGGCGCAGATAACATTTATAATCGTCATGATAAGAATGTCAATCGAGCCCGCCGGTGAAATGATATCCATGAGGGCAATGGTGAAGAAAAGCAGGGGGGGTTTAGGATCGATATAGCTGACGTAGGGTTCAGACCCGTTGATGATCATCTGTGCCATCCGGTGAAAACGGTCAGCATCCAGCGAGGTCCATGCACTTGAGTGCACCTGGAGGGAATACATAATGATGGCAATGGTTGCGGCAAGAATGCAGTATGCAAGAAGGCCCAGAGTGAATTTACTTCTATTATTCAGAACCATTGAGAATCTTCCCAAAAAAAATTACCCGGCACGATTTGAGTCCTGCGGTTATCATTTGTTTACGGTTCATGATGGGCGAGTATTCCTGCACAATATCTTTAAAAAACTGCCATTCGCAAAGAAAATTTTGCATGAAATTATTCAGAAATTATGCTAAGAGAGTACTATTAAATCTTGTGAAGTAATCATCATGCAAAGCCGTTAGAGGATCGTTATACGTTTAGTGATAACACTGACAACAATAGTGAGCAAGCGCGCCGTGCCATAATTTCATTCCTGCTGTCTTACGATAATCAGGAATTCCTTCTAGAAACTATTAATTGGTGAATCACACGAATGTGGTGATGAAAAATCTCGTCCGGATTATCCGACCATTTCTTTACCCCACCATATTGACTCTCCCAGATGAGATAATCCATGAACAGCTAATATGCCATTTTCGCTCTGAGTTCATGCGGGGGTAAGAGGGGACAGGCCGGTCCTCCCCTGGATCTCTCATATGGTTCTTATCTCGAATCCTGAACAGGAATTCTACAATATTGCTGGTTAAAACATCAAAATGAGAGGGGAAAAAAATTATTCCTGCATCTGATCATCGACCTGCTGCCCGTCAGTCGGTTTCTGAAGGATCTGGACATCAGCAATATTGTGCTGGCGCTGGGAAAGTTTTTTTGCCTTGAAGATATTCTTGCCGTCCTTGCCGATAGCAATTCCCCGGTCTTCATCCCTTACTTCAACCTGAACAGTCTGTTCATCGGGCTCACCTTCGAACAGGATTGAGGTTACCTGAGCTGGTAAAAAACAATTCCTGATAAATTGTTCGGGGTTGCTGTTATATTCCACAACTTCAATCTTCTTACCCATAACTTCGGAGGCTTTCTTGATGGAGGCACCCTTCTTTCCGATGGCTAATCCCATATCACCGGGATTTATTACAAAGATCAGGCGTGCGTTACGCTCATCAACAACACAGTCGCGGCTTCCCGCACCGGTAAGACTCTCGAACTGGGAGATCAGGCGCATACAGTCTTCAGTCAGTTTAACTTCAACCATATCATGCCCTCTTAAGAGAGAGGATGTCCGATTCGCCCGGAGTGACAATAGCAAGTGTGCTTACCATGAAGGGTTTCCCGCATGCCTTGCCGAGTGCCACACTGGAACCCTCAAAAGTGTGGATGAATAGATTCTCGTAACCCGAAAGTTTGGATTTGAAGTTCGCCGGACAGTTTCCTGCGATTACGATCATCTGGGCTTTGCCCTCTTTTATGCATTTTTCCGTGTTGTTCTGGCCAAGAATTACATTTCCCGTTTTGATGGCTCTTCTGAGTGAAGCATTAAAATCCATGTACAATTCCTCTGGTTTTTTAAGGTTCGTTCGTTTTAATTATCGTGTTGTCTGACTGCAATGAGTTTCACATCACCGGTACCGAGTTGGATCGGTTGACCGACAATTACATTCTCAGTGACACCGCTCAGTTCATCGATTTCGTTTGCGACAGCAGCATCAAGCAGGTGGTTGACCGTCACTTCAAATGCCGCCCGTGAAAGAACGCTTTCTTTCTCACCGGCAATACCGTGCCGCCCAATCTGCTTGACCTCCCCTTCCATGCACATCATGTCAGAAACGAGCATGATGTGGCGGACATCAACAAGGATACCCTGCTCATTGAGCGTGGAAACCGCTTCATGGATGATCGCATTTCTTGCTGCTTCGATACCGAGCACTGACGCGATTTCACTGATATTGTTGGTGCGGGTCCGTGTTGTGTCCACGCCAGCAACATCAAATACATCTTTTATGTTGGAACCTTCAGTATAAAGTATATACTCTCCGGTCTCCTTTCTGACGACGACACGGAGTATATCGTCAATACCCTGAACGATCACGTTTCTCACATGTTCAGCGAGCTGGAAGAGGTTCTGATAACTTTCCTTGTTTTTTGGCGAGAAGACGATGGTCGCCATCTCCTCGTTGATATCATGCTCGAAATCACGGTAATGTCGCCTGTCGCGGATCTTCCTTGGAGCGGTCTCCATGATCTCCGCCGGCGAGATCTTTCGCTTATCGCAGACTTTAGTGTTGAGGTGCACGATCACGTGCATGTTCTCCATATCCGTTGTGATATCCCCGAATTCATGCAACGGGGCTGCTTCAATCTGCCAGCTGACCTCACGCGCCCGGTCACGGTCATTACGATAATCGGGCTCAAGATAAACGGTCATGGTTGGAGTACTGGGCTCCTTTCTTGCATCCATGATCTCGATGAGTCGCGGGAGACCCAGAGTTACGTTAATTTCAGCAACTCCTGCATAGTGGAATGTACGCATGGTCATCTGGGTCCCGGGTTCACCAATAGACTGGGCAGCAATAACCCCCACTGCCTCACATGCCTCGATTCTCGTAGACAGGTATTCCTTGAGCACCCGTTCAAGAATCTGCGTGAACTGGGAATCGCTAATCACTTTGTTGTCAAGAAATTTGTGCAGTTGATCTTTGGTCTTCTTGGGGAGATCGGCTGCCTCGATCTTCTTTTCGAACTTATCCTGGAGCGCCATCAGACTTCCTCTTTAAGAATACTTTCAACTATCCCTTTGACATCGACAGGGTCACCAAATGCGCTCTTGGTTGGATCAGTGCTGTCTTCACCATACTGGAACTGGATAATTCTTCCACCTGTGGACCTGACAGTACCGTCATAGGCGACTTTGAGGTCCTGCAATGCATTAATCATCCGGCGCTGCAGGTACCCGCTTTGCGAAGTACGGACCGCAGTATCGACAAGACCTTCCCGTCCACCAATAGCGTGGAAGAAGAATTCGGTCGGATTGAGACCCCCCTTGTAGCTATGAGCGATGAACCCATGCGCATCAGATCCGCGATCACCTTTCTTAAAGTGCGGGAGCGTGCGGTCGTCATAACCACGGACGATACGCTCACCACGAACTGACTGCTGTCCGATACAGCCTGCCATCTGCGTCAGATTCAGCATCGAACCGCGGGCACCGGATACGGCCATGACAACAGCGCTGTTACCAAGGCCAAGGTGACGGCCGGCTATCTGACCAGTCTGGTCTCGGGCTTTTCCCAGCACCTGCATGATCTGCATTTCGAGTGTCTCTTCAACAGTACGCCCGGGCATTGGTTCGAGCTGCCCGTCCTCGTATATCTTAATGCGTCGTGTTACATCAGACGCAGCTGCAGTAAGCACTTCATCTATCTGGGCATACTCGGTCTTGGAGAGGTCTTCGTCATCGATACCAAACGAGAAGCCGTCAAACATGATTGCACGGATCGAGAGTTTGGTAAGGTCATCGATGAAATCTGCCGCACGGCGCATGCTGTAGTGACGGATAATGCGATTGACTATCTGGCCATCGAAAGCGCCGATTGCTTTCTTGTCGATAGTACCCACTTCTAAAATACCTTCGATGATCCGGACATAAGCATCCCGCTCACACATCTCCTTTTTACAGGTATCGCAGTTCTGGCACGAACTTGCACGGAAAACCATGTTCAACTGGTCGGGAAGAATAACGGAAAAGATCTGCTTGTTGCTCCAGTACTCGACGCCGTCCTCTTCTTTACCGGGCGGGGGCATATGTTCAACGCGTGCATACCGGAGCAGGTAGAGAGCTTCTTCCTTGGTGAACCAGCGCATACCATGCGTAAGCATGAAAATACCGGACACATGGTCATGAATACCCCCGATAATAGGGCCGCCAAAACGGGGTGACAGGATGTTTTCATGCACGGAGAGAAGTATGGTTGCCTCAGCCCGTGCCTCTTCCGTCTGCGGGACGTGCATGTTCATCTCATCTCCGTCAAAGTCTGCGTTATAAGGAGGGCAGACAGCCGGATTAAGCCGAAAGGTCCTGCCCTCCATTACCTTGACACGATGGGCCATTATACTCATCCTGTGCAGCGACGGCTGACGGTTGAAGAGTACTACATCCCCGTCACGGAGTTGCCGTTCTACCATATACCCGGGTTCGATCAAATCAGCAACGGTGTCAAGATTGCCATCTGCAAGCCGGAGCCTCCGGCTATCCGGACGGATCACGTAGTTGGCACCGCAGGGTGCGTTTACATCCGGGCGGAGGGGACCATTCCGCACTATCTGCTTAAGCTCCTCAATATTATGGGTAGTGACCCGTACAGGAATGGTCATCTCATTGGCAACCGCACGCGGGACACCGACCTGAGATACCGAGAGGTTCGGGTCCGGCGAAATTACGGTACGGGATGAAAAGTTTACCCTTTTGCCCGAGAGTGACCCACGGAACCGTCCGTCTTTTCCTTTCAGGCGCTGGGAAAGGGTCTTTAATGGTCTGCCACTGCGGTGACGTGCCGGGGGACATCCCGCTACCTCATTATCAAGGTAGGTTGTCACGTGGTACTGTAGCAGTTCCCACAGATCCTCAATGATCAACTGAGGAGCTCCGGCATCCTGGTTCTCCTTGAAACGCTGGTTGATACGGATGATATCCACGAGCTTGTGTGTGAGGTCATCTTCCGAACGCTGACCGTTCTCTAGAATAATTGACGGACGCATCGTAACCGGCGGGACGGGGAGTACCGTCAGGATCGTCCACTCCGGGCGTGCGACATCCGGGTTGATACCAAGAGGTGTCAGATCCTCATTGGGTATCTTTTCCATGCGTGCCCTGATATCAGCAGGAGTGAGTTTATGCTCAACTTTCTTGCCATCCTCTACCATCACTTCTGAAAATGTGGTCGGTTTCTCAAAGTTAATCTTGAGCTGCTGGTCTCCGCAGTGCGGGCAGATACGCTCTTTTTTCACATCCTTTTCCGACAGAATGTCGCCGGTCTGATCGTCTTCTGTACCGACAACTTTTTCTATTTCGTCAGGACTCAGCAGGACACGCCCGCAGGAACGACAGGTAACACGCAGAAGCTTTCTGATAAGGCGGGTATAGCCGACATGGATCACTGGTTTTGCCAGTTCAATATGCCCGAAATGCCCGGGACACTCACTTGCTTTCTGGTCACAGGTCTTGCACCTGAGACCCGGATCAATGACACCGAGGTTTAAGTCCATCAGACCCTGGGGATACGGGAACCCGTCATCATCGTAGGTATCCGCCCAGATGATCTTCCTGACGCTCATCTCACGGATTTCTTTTGGGGATAATAATCCAAATTCAATTTGTCCAATTCGTTTTGGGCTTGGCATGGCTCACCTCTTTTTCAGACCACGTCTTGTAGTCTCAATCTTGGGGCAATCCCCATACTCTTCATCTCATCCAGCAGGAGTTTAAAGGCATAACTCATCTCGACAGAATAGATGTCTGTCTCATTACCACAGGCAAGGCACCGGGTCATGTTACGTTTACGGTCCAGCATCGCGACCATGCCGCAGTGGGCACACACATATTCCTGGACCTTGTCGGATTCATCAAGTAAACGTTCTTTTAGTGCCATTGCTGCACCGTGACCAATCATGACATCGCGTTCCATTTCTCCAAAACGGAGACCGCCTTCCCGAGCCCTGCCTTCCGTTGGCTGGCGGGTGAGCACCTGCACTGGACCGCGTGACCGTGCATGCATCTTTGAAGATACCATGTGGTAGAGTTTCTGGTAATAGATGACACCCACATACACATCAGCCTTGAATTGCTTGCCGGTAAGCCCATCATACATAATTTCACGTCCGGTATGGGAGAATCCCAGTTTCTTGAGGGATGAGCGTATATCAGCTTCACTCTCTCCGCGGAAAGCGGTACCATTAATCCGTCGCCCTTCGAGTGCCCCAACTTTACCGCCTATCATTTCGAGCATATGCCCGACAGTCATACGGCTTGGGATAGCATGAGGATTGATAACGAGATCGGGGCATAAACCGCTCTCGGTAAAGGGCAGGTCTTCTTGGTGAGTGATCAGACCGATGACACCTTTCTGACCATGCCGTGATGCAAACTTGTCACCCACTTCGGGGACACGAAGGTCACGGGTCCGTACTTTGACTAGCCTTGAACTGTTCTCTCCTTCGGTAATGATCACAGTATCGACTATCCCATGTTCGTTGCTGCGCATGGTGACCGATGTATCGCGACGTTTCTCAACGGCTATAAGCTCTCCAGACGGTTCTTCAAGGAACCGGGGTGGGGAGGTCTTGCCGATCAGAACATCTTTTTCCGCGACAACTGTTTCAGGATTAATCACACCGTCTTCGTCGAGGTTCTTATAAGAATCAGCACCATGTGCACCGGCAACATCCTCTTCAGGGACTTCAATCCGGTCGATCTGCCCACCCGGATAACGTCGCTCTTCACCTTCGTACGTCCGGAAGAAATGGGAACGTCCCAACCCCCGCTCAATGGATGCCTTATTGAAGATGAGTGCATCTTCGATATTGTACCCCTCATAGGAAAGAATTGCAACGACAAAGTTCTGACCTGCCGGGCGATCATCGGAACCGATTAATTCGGAAGTCTGGGTGTGGGTTAGCGGTTTCTGCACATAGTGAAGAAGGTGCCCACGGGTGTCGGGTCGGAGCTTCATATTGGCGCATCCAAAGCCGAGAGCCTGCTTGACCATGCCTGCACCCATAGTTACCCTCGGACTTGCATTATGTTCCGGGAACGGGACATGTGCAGCACCGATACCCAGTATCAGGGAGGGGTCGATCTCAAGGTGTGTATGTTCCGGAGTCACATTCTCCAGGTTCATTGCAATAAGAAGATCCTCTTCCTCTTCAGCGTCAATAAACTCTATCAGGCCACGCTGGATAAATGAATTGACATCGACTTCTTTTCTTGCCAGTTTTGCAAGGTCTTCACTGGTGATGAGGGGTTCGCCATTCTTCAGGACGATAAGAGGGCGGCGGGCCCGGCCACGGTCGGTGAGAATCACTACATCCCCGTTGTATTCCTTGTGGGAAACGTTTAATTCAGATGAGATAGCTCCCTGGCGGCGCATGGACCGGATACTGGCTACCAGCGCTTTTGCATCATCTTCAAGCCCGATAAGTGCCCCATCAACAAACACACGTGACTTCTTCATTGTGTTTCACCCCGGATATGCTCAACGCCAAGGTTATGCAGGAGACGCATAACTTCCGCTTCATCATCGACACCTTTGGATATTTCGACCATCTGTGCAAAGTTTTTGACAAGACCACAATTCGGACCTTCGGGTGTCTCACTTGGACAGATCCGTCCCCACTGGGTAGGGTGAAGGTCACGGGCTTCAAAGTGGGGCTGAGAACGTGAAAGCGGTGATATTACACGCCGGAGGTGTGATAGGACAGCCATATGATCGACACGGTCGAGCAGCTGGGAGACACCGGTTCTTCCGCCAACCCAGTTACCGGTTGCCAGCGGATGTAAGAGCCGTTCGGTAAGGACATCTGCGCGTACTGCAGTCGCAATGGACAGGTCGCGGTGGCGCATGCTGGCGCGTTCAAGCTGGTATTTGATATCACGGGTAAGCCGGTTTAAGGAAATACGGAAGAGATCTTCCATCAGGTCACCGGCAAGTTTCAGCCGTTTGTTGGAATAATGGTCCTTATCATCGACCCTGCGTTTGTTCAGCACGAGATCGAAACATGCTTCGGCCATGCGTCCCAGGAAGTGCCCCTTTGCAAGTCGTACAGAAAGCACGGCTTCGAGGTAACCTTCATCGCCTTCTTTTAAGTTTGCAGGCATCGAGTAGTTGAGATGTGGCAGCAGGTAATTGTCCAGCACGAATTCAGCCCGTTTGCGCTGGTAATCTTTTGTCTGGTTCGGTGCGAGTTTCTTCCCGACATACATGATTCCGCCCTCTACGGAATCACACTCGCTCTCTTCTAAATTCTGCATCATGAACGTGAGAATATCTTCATCAGGAGATACAGCATTCACGACTTCCTGGTCGTTGGTCATGCCAAGAGCCCGCATCAGGTCAACAAATTTCAGGTGCCCGGCAACAGACGGGAAGGAAACCTCAAGCAGGTTCTTTTTATTGCGTTCGACAACAACCAGTGCGCGGTATCCGCGGAACTGCGAAAATACTTTTGCAACGTATATGCGCTCATTATATCGCTCAGTGAACTCGGTCATGATCTTGTTGGACGCAAGGTCCTCAAGTGTCATGAGCACACGCTCAGTACCGTTTACTATGAAATATCCGCCTGGATCAAATGCATCCTCCCCATGCGAAACACGC
>Ga0209585_10001130_pt1 | contig 10411 bp, 10 predicted proteins | sample NGEPerone_FD_185491 | JGI IMG/M metagenome (GOLD analysis project Ga0209585, IMG submission 185491) | Arctic peat soil microbial communities from the Barrow Environmental Observatory site, Barrow, Alaska, USA - NGEE Permafrost154B-one... | ecosystem: Environmental > Terrestrial > Soil >... | reverse complement strand
AATTTATTTCTTCAATTGTTTTCTTTTTTGATACTAGTAATAATCCAATAAAAGTAAGAAGGCCATTTACAATAATTAATTCTTCGGCAAATACATAACCATCAAACAGAAAGGTAGAATATTTATCAATAAAAAAACAGGCCAACGGAGCTAAAATACAAATTATAGGCGTGGCTTTATCAAGCACATTCCTCTTTTTGGCGTACAAAGAAAATGCGAACAAGCCGATGAGTGGTCCATAAGTATAAGTGGCCACTTTAAAAATAGCAGACACTACTGAAGCGTCATTTACTGCATTGAATAATAAAATGACAAGCAATATTAATATGGAAAAACCAATATGTACATAAGTTCTCTTTCTTACCATTTGTGGCTCTGTATTGGTTTTATTTTTATCAAAATTTAAAAAATCAATACAGAAAGAAGTTGTTAGTGCTGTGAGCCCGGAATCAGTAGTAGCAAAGGTTGCAGCGGTAAGGCCAAGCATAAAAACGACGGCCGGAACTCCTTTGAAATGATTCAATGCAATTTCAGGGAATAAATAATCCGTTCTTGGCAGGTGGGTAGTGGCATCAAGCGGCAGGGCAATTCCTTCTTTATTGGCATAAATATAAAGTAATGCGCCTACGCTTAAAAAAAACAGGTTGATGATCACAAAAATTACTGTAAAACTGAGCATATTTTTCTGAGCATCTTTTAGATTTTTGCAACTGAGATTTTTTTGCATCAGATCCTGATCGAGTCCAAACATGCCGATGGTAACAAATATGCCTCCTAAAAATTGCTTGGTAAAATGAAATTTATTAGTAACAAAATTATCAGTGAAAAATATTTTTGAATAGTGACTATCTTTAATGGCATGAAAAGCCTGGCTGATATTTAAATCTAAACTATTACATATAAAATAGATGGAAAGAAAAACCGAGGTAACCAGGAAAACGGTTTGCAATGTATCAGTAATAATGATTGTTTTGAGGCCTCCTCTAAAAGTATATCCCCAAATAAGCAATAAACAAATAACAATGGTGAGCCAGAAAGGCACACCCATTTCATCAAAAATAAAACGTTGTAAAACAATAGCCACCAAATACAAACGAAAAGCAGAACCGATTGTTCTTGAAAGTAAAAAAATTGCCGCTGCTGTTTTATGACTTACTTTCCCCAATGTGCGCCCTATCACTTCATAAATAGAAATAAGGTGCATTTTATAATATAAGGGAAGTAAAATTCCTGCTACAATAAAATAACCTACCGCATTTCCCAATACAAATTGAAAATAGCGAAACTGCGAACCCGCGAGGTTTCCCACTTCGCCAGGAACTGAAATAAAGGTAACTCCACTTAAAGCTGTGCCTATCATACCGAATGCTACTATATACCATTTTGATGAACGGTTGGCAATAAAAAAAGTGGCATTGTCCGAAGATTTTCTTGAAGTAAAATAGGAAACAAGGATAAGCATTAAAAAATAGCCGATGATAAAGGAAAGTAATACTGTTGGCGACATAATTTTGGATTCGTAAATAAAAAAAGGGAAATTAGGATTTCTATAAATTAAATTTGAAATTTTTTCAAGTTAAATAAAAATATGACAATTTCGTCTTTAGCGGTTTTTTGCGGATCAAAAAGTGGTGATGATCCGTTATTTTGCGAGCATGCCAGGCAATTAGGTTTTATACTTGCCGAAAAAAGTATTTCGCTTATTTATGGAGGTGGTAATAAAGGGATCATGGGCGCAGTGGCTAATGCAGCTCTGGAAAAAAACGGAAAAGTTGTCGGCATTATGCCAAAACTATTAACAGGGCTTGAGCATCAGCACAACGGTGTTACCGAAATGATTGAAGTAGCAGATATGCATACCCGTAAACGAATGCTTTATGAAAAATGTGATGCGGCTTTAATTCTTCCGGGAGGCTTTGGTACTATGGACGAATTTTTTGAAATGCTTACCTGGAATCAATTAAATATTCATGATAAAAAAATCTTTATTCTTAACACTTCCGGGTTTTATGACCACCTGATTCATTTTCTTCACAACATGGAAGAGCATAATTTTTTATACCATAAAATTGTTGACAGGTTAACTATCGTTTCATCTCCGGATGAATTGGTATTTGAATAAACTGATCAAAAACTGGTTAAAAATTCAAAACATCTTTCATAGAAAAAATTCCTTTTTTATCAGCTATATATTCGGCTGCAAGTACCGCCCCTTGTGCAAATCCTTGTCTATTATGTGCGGTATGTATAATTTCAATATCATCAATAGATGAAGTATACTTAACTGAATGTGTGCCGGGAACTTCATCAAGTCTTTTACTGATAATGCAAAGTTCGTTTACATTTTTTGTTTCGGCATTAACCCATTTATTTTTTTGAGTTGAATTTTGGATTATTTCTTCCGCTAGAGTAATTGCCGTTCCGCTTGGTGCATCTTTTTTTTGAGTATGATGAATTTCTTCCAGGCTAATTTCATAATTAGAATGCGGCTTCATCAGCATGGCCAATTTTTTATTTAATTCAAAAAAAATATTTACTCCAATGCTAAAATTACTTGCATATAAAAAAGCGCCTTTTGTTTCCTTGCATTTTTCTTCCACAATATTTAATTGTGATAACCAACCTGTAGTGCCAGATACAACTGGTACATTATTATCAAGGCAAAATAAAATATTGGATGTGGCACTTTCCGGATTAGTAAACTCAATAGCAACATCAGCTTTCTTAATATTTTCTTTTGTAAGGTCTTCTAAGTTGAGATCATTAATTCGCAGCACAATTTGATGCCCTTTTTGTAAAGCGATTTCTTCAATAGCGTGGCCCATTTTTCCATAACCTAATAAAGCGATATTCATAATTTAATAGAAATAAAAAATATTAAAGTTTAAAATTCGTGTAATTTTTGTAAAAAAATCGTGTTGTCAATTATATTATTTACGGCAACGATAATAGTGGTTTAGAATTTTTATCCTTCAAAAAGAAAACCAAAGAAATCCCTGCACTATTAGTGCTGTAATTAAACCCTGGCCGTATTCTTAACCCAATATCGGAGCTTACATCAAAAGCTTTAAGGTGCGCATCTACAGTAGCATCTACCACATTGATTCCCCATAAAATAAGGAACGCCAATACCGAGTAATCTATATTTTGCCTTAATACATTCCGGTAACCCCGGAGCGATTCTGTAGAATAACTTTGGTATTGGGGGTCAACCAAACGGTATTGTGCAGTATCGCCGGACAAACGATAAATAACGGCCTGCCGTAGAATTTTGTAAGTTTTTATATTGTAGAAAAAAACGCCAGCCGCAGTTCCTAAAGCGCCATAAACAATGGGAATTTTCCAGTACTTTTTATTATACCATTGTCCCCATCCTGGCAATACCGCAGAGCGGAAAGTGGCCACTTTTGGGTTGTATTTTTTTTTCACTGCGTTATCTGAAGCCAATATATTATTTCCTTTTCCTGAGCTATCCACCTTGCTTTTTAAAAGCATGGAATCTTCATTTTGCTGCGCAAAAACTTTAGTTCCCGGTAACAAAAAAAGGAATACGAATGCTGTAAAATATAGTGAACGTAATAGCATAATTTTATTCTACAGAAACCTGCATCTTGTCTAAAAGAGAACTTAATTCTTCAATTGAATAATAATCGAATGTGATGCTGCCGGTTCCTTTTTTACTATGAGTCATTTTCACTTTGGTGCTGAAATGAGATGCTAAATTATCTTCAATTTTTTTCAATGATGGTGGTAGCGTGGTTTTTATCGAATTATTAACAGCCGTTTTGCCGGGGGTGTATAATCTTCTTACAAGGTCTTCTGTTTGGCGTACAGATAGTTCTTTATCTTTTATTTCATTAAAAATATAGAGCTGTTTATCTATTACATCTACATTAATAAGCGCCCTGGCATGGCCCATACTTATTTTTCCATTTCTCACAGCAGCTTGTATATCCGGAGGTAATTTTAAAAGCCTGATATAGTTGGTAATGGTGCTTCTTTCTTTGCCCATGCGTTCTGCAAGTTGCTCCTGCGAATATTCAAGTTCTTCCATTAATTGCTTGTAACTAAGTGCAATTTCAATAGCATTGAGGTCTTCTCTTTGCAAATTTTCCAGCAAAGCAAGTTCCAGTATTTTAGAATCTTTCGTTTCTCTTATATAAACAGGTACATCAGCGAGCCCTGCAATTTTTGCTGCGCGAAATCTTCTCTCTCCGGCTATAATTCTATACTTTCCATTGGTAAGTTTAGAAACAGTAATGGGCTGAATGATATCATGCATTTTTACAGAAGCAGCTAATTCACTTAAAGCATTTTCATCAAAATCATGACGGGGCTGTTCCGGATTTGCTTCAATCAAATGAAGCGAAATGCGGGTATTGATCATATGCGCTTTTTCCGGCGACTCTTTCATCAAGCTCTTTTCAGTAAGAGAAAGATCTGTATTTATATTCTGCAACAGCGACCGGATTCCTTTTCCTAATGCATCTTTTTTATTGGGAGTACTCATTTTTATTTTTTTCTTCTGAAATTATTTTTAAGGTTAAAATAATATTATGGATGCTCCATTATTTTTTGACTTTGAGACATTTTTGTCATGTTATTTTTTTGCAGTATTTCCTTTGCAAGATTCAAATAATTGATGGCTCCTTTGCTATCTGCATCATATAATATGGCCGGTTTTCCAAAACTGGGTGCTTCGCTTAATTTTGTGTTCCGGTGAATAATACTGTTGAAAACTAGATCTTCAAAATGATGGCGCACTTCATTAACCACCTGGTTGCATAATCGTAATCTGCCATCGTACATTGTCATTAAAAGCCCTTCAATTTGTAATTCGGGGTTAAGCCTGTTTTGTACAATTTTAATGGTATTTAGTAATTTTCCCAAACCTTCCAATGCAAAAAATTCAGCCTGAACCGGCACTACAACACTATCAGCGGCTACCAGGGCATTTACAGTTATTAATCCTAAAGAAGGGGAACAATCAATTATGATAAAATCATATTGATCGCGTATTTGTTTTAAAATGTTTTTCAAAACACTTTCCCTGTCAGGGTAATTGATCATTTCAATTTCAGCACCTACAAGATCAATATGCGAGGGCATTAGGTCAAGATAAGGAATTTCTGTTTTTAAGATCACATCTTTTGGGGGCGTTTCATTTACCATACAATCGTACACGCCGGTAGTAATATTATGCAGGTCAAATCCTACGCCAGTAGTACTATTGGCTTGCGGATCGGCATCTACCAATAGTGTCCTGAATTCAAGCACTGCAAGACTTGCCGCCAGGTTAATGGCTGTTGTCGTTTTACCGACTCCACCTTTTTGATTTGCAATTCCTATAATTTTCGCCATAATTCGTTTCCCGTTTCTTGATTTTCGATTTAAAAAGCTGTTTTCAAATTCTTATTTCACTATTTTTTAATTCAAAATATTTTCAGCCAGTTTGGCAAATCTAATTATTAGGCATAATATTTACGCATAATCTCTTGGTAAAAACAATATATTAATTCTCCTTCATTTAATAATTTTTAATTTTTCTAAAATATAAAAAAGGAAAAAGCCTTTAATTTTATACAATGTACACGATTATAAGCGGTACCAACCGCATAGGAAGCCATACAGAAAAAGTAGCGAAAGAATACCAAAGAATTTTATCCAAAAAAAATATTGAGACAAAAATATTTACTTTATTGGATTTTGATGTTTTGCACAGATCGCCCGAATTTCTTAAAATAGAAACGGAAATTTTGATTCCTACGCAAAAATTCATTTTTATTATTCCTGAATATAATGGTTCGTACCCTGGGGTATTAAAGACAATGATTGACAATAGTGATATTAAAAAAGTATGGTATTTTAAAAAAGCATTGCTAACCGGCGTTGCTACTGGCAGAGCCGGCAATTTGAGGGGGATGGATCACCTGGCTGATACTTTACATTATTTAAAAATGAATGTTCATTATAATAAATTACCGATCTCGTTAATAGATAAAATTCTGAATAAAAATGGACATTTAAATGAAGAAACACTTAAAGTGGTAAATGATCAATTAGACGAGTTTATCAGTTTTTAATTTTCGAAACCATGAAAAATATTTATAATTTATGCGAACACCTTTAGGCGCTTTTTTTGTTGTAATTACCATGCTTTTACTCGATGTGTATGTTTTTATTGTCATAAAAACACTGAGCCTAACTGCTACACCAGGAACACGCATGATCATCATTTCTGGTTATTGGGCTATTTCAATATTGGCCGTAATTGGATTTTTAGTTTTTGTTTTTACCGGCCCTGAATTTTTACCCAAGAAGTTGAGGACCTATCTTTTTGCAACTGTAATTGGATTATTTCTGGCACAATCGGTAGCAGCCCTGTTTTTTTTAATAGATGATGCCATGCGGTTGATTGAGTGGAGTGCCGGAAAGCTTTTAGTCACTAATAAAGAAGCCTCACTTATGAATCATGAAGGAATCAACAGGTCTGTAATCCTTAGCTGGCTTGGACTTGCCGCAGGGGGCACTCTCTTTGTCGGTTTTATTTACGGCTATACAAATAAATATAATTACCGGGTAAAAAATGTAAAATTATCATTTGCTAATTTACCTGAATCCTTCATAGGATTTAAAATAGTACATTTCAGTGATGTACATTCAGGAAGCTTTATGAATAAGAAAGCGGTGATTGATGGCGTTGAAAAAATTATCGCGGAAAATGCTGATCTTATCATTTTTAGTGGTGACCTGGTAAATGACAGGGCTTCAGAAATGAAGGATTACATGCATGTTTTCAGTAAAGTAAAAGCGCCACTTGGCGTATATTCTACTTTAGGCAATCACGATTATGGTGATTATGTAAACTGGCCACATAATGGTATTACCAAAGCACAAAATTTAATAAACCTGGTACAAGTTCATAAAGATTTGGGATGGAGGTTATTAATAAATGAACATGTAAAAATTGAGAAAAATGGTGAAGAAATTGCGTTGATTGGAATTGAAAATTGGAGTAATAAAGCCCGCTTCCCAAAGCATGGCGATATGAAAAAAGCTTATGCAGGTACTGAGAAATATCCATTTAAAATTTTAATAAGCCATGATCCCAGCCATTGGGATGCGCAGGTACTCACGGATTATCGTGATGTAGATTTAACGCTTAGCGGCCACACACATGGAATGCAGTTTGGTGTAGAAATACCGGGTTTTAAATGGAGTCCTGTACAATATGTATATAAAAAATGGTCAGGACTTTATGAAGAAGGCAAACAAAAATTATATGTAAATCCCGGTTTTGGATTTATTGGCTATCCCGGCAGGGTAGGGATATTGCCGGAAATAACGGTGATAGAATTGACGTCCTAACGTACCGAAGCCAAATCCCATCCTTTTTCCGGTAGAAAATTGATTTAAAACTTATTTTTCCACATCATACTTTCCACCGGCTTGTTAGGTTGGTTGCTATATTTCGCGCTCTTTTTTGAATCATATTTCACATCCACCTCACCTTCCAGAGGAAAATAAATGAGTTGGCCTACGGGCATTCCGGCGTAAACTCTTACAGGGATTTTACAGGAAATTTCTAAAGTCCAATGGCCACAAAAACCAATGTCACCTTTCCCGGCAGTAGCGTGAATATCAATGCCAAGACGGCCTGTGGAAGATTTGCCTTCTAAAAAGGGAACGTGGGCATGAGTTTCTGTATATTCCTCAGTTACTCCTAAATACAATTGACCAGGCTCTAAAACAATACCTTCATCGGGAATTTCAAAATGCTTAATTTCATTATGTTTTTTTGCATCAAGAATTTCATCTACATAAATGGCCATATCTTTTCCTAAATGCACATCATAACTATTACTTCCTAATTTCTCACGATTGTACGGATTTATTACTATGGTTTTCTTTTCAATTTCTTCCAGAATTCTCTTATCAGATAAAATCATTTAATTGCTGTTATTTTTACAGTTGCAAAATAATTCATCAAACTTCAAAAAGAAGAATAATTTTATTTTAATGCCTTTGTTTTATCAACATAATATCAACGAATCTACTAAACTGGCTGTTTGGCATATTACTGAGCCGGAAGATTTTTTTTTAGAAAAGGTAATTTGGCAAAATAAAGTAGGGCACCCTCATAAAAGATTACAGCACCTTGCAGGGCGTTATCTTTTGCAACTTTTGCATCCGGATTTTCCTTTGCATTTAATTTCCATATCCGAATCTAAAAAACCTTTATTGAGCAACGAGGAATTTCATTTTTCAATTTCGCATTGCGGCAATTATGCAGCAGCAATTGTAAGTGAAAATAAATTAGTGGGTATTGATGTGGAATTAATTACTGAAAAAATTGAATTGATAAAAAATAAATTTTTATCTGAAAGTGAATTAAGCCTTCTGTCAAATTCACTTATCAATTTGCCCGCTGCCAACTTTAAACTGTTAACTCTTTTCTGGAGCACCAAAGAAGCTATTTTCAAATGGTATGGGAAAGGTTCCCTGGATTTCAAAACAAACATGATCATTGACCATTTATTTTATGAAAATGAAAAAGGTTTTATTGATGCCCGTTTTATTAAAGAAGAAAGAATTGACCTAAAAATAGATTTTCGTTTTTTTCAGAATATTAGCCTGGCTTGGGTTATGGCGTAAATTGAAAATTATTTTCTCGCCCATAAGTTCAAAGAATTACTATGATTTTAAAAATATTCTTGATTCTCCTAGGAAAATTTATTCATTCTCCAATAAATCCGGTTCATCCTCTAATAGGCCCAGATGAATAGAATCCTGTCCTGCGATTCCTTCTATAGATCCTTTTACATGAGCAGCATTCAGTAATACTTTTTCCAATTGTTTTTCACGCGCTTTCCATAATTTTTCCATGGCATTTCTTTCATTCACAATACTCATCTTCATAGCCACAAAGCCTTCCCGAATAGCTTTCCATTGCTCACTAAATTCATTGCTGGTAAGGTAATCGTAAAGCAGGTGCATTTTATCACCTTTGTTTTCATGTTTTTTAGAAGAATTATAAACCCGTATAATTCCATCACGCAATACATTGGCAAGCGCTTTCACTTCAGAAAATGTACAAACCCATATTCCATCTTTCAAACCAAAACAGTCCAAATCCTTGGGCATTGTTTTAGTCACCAATACACCAATATCAGCTCCCGTGCTGCGCATATCCTTTTTAAATTTTTCTATCCAGTCGCCGCCAAAATTTTCTGTTCTTTTACTTTCATAAATTATTTTGCCACATTCCTGTCCAAAATTATTTCTAATCAATTGTATGCAATCGGCACCCCTTATTCCTTTTCCCACTTCTGAAATAATATCAAACGGGAAACTGTTTCTTAATATTTCTTCCAGGGCCATTTCCTGTACTTCGCCCTGCAACTGCATAGAACCTTGTTCATGCTTGCGTTTCATTTCATCTGCTAATTTTTTCTGATCATCTAATTGCTTTTCCAGTTCTCTTAATTTCAATGAATATTCAGTTTCTTTTAGTTCATTTTTTTCTTTTTCCTGTTTTCTTATTTGCTCAATTAAAAGAGCCCTTTCCGCAGCCAATTTTTTCTCCAGTTCTATTTCCATTTCTTCGGCTTTGCTTCTTAATTCTTTTTCTTTTTTCAAAAAATCCAGTTCTTTTTGCCTGGCTATTCTCAATTTTTCTTCATTCTCAAAATTGGATTGAAGTAAAATCTTTAATTGATTTTCAAAATCATTACTGATAGATTTTCTAAGCTTTTCCTGGAGTTCTGTTTCCATTTTCAGCTTTTCCTTTTCCATTCTCTCAGCAAATAATTGATTTTCTTTTTCTTTCTTTTTTTCAAATTCCTTTTGCTGCTCTTCAAGAGTTTTTTGTTGTTCAGCAAATTGTTTTAGCAATTTTTGTCGGTCATTATTAAATTTTTCCTTGTATTCTTTTTCAAGAGATTTGGCAATAGCATCTTCTGGTGCAAATTCATGCTTGCAAGCCGGGCATATAATTAAGGTGGGCATATTTTTATTTTGAATAAGATACAAGTAATTTAAACGTTTGTAATAAAAAATCCTTCACCAATTTTCAGGTGAAGGATTTGTGCGGCAAAGGAGATTCGAACTCCCACACCCTTTCGGGCGCTACCACCTCAAAGTAGTGCGTCTACCAATTTCGCCATCGCCGCAATTATATCAGAATTTTTTAGAAATTCTTTTCTTATATCCAGCATTTATCTATTTGATTGGGTTGCAAATTTAATAAAACCTGTCAATTAAAAATTAAGTGTTTAATACAATCCGGAAAGTTGTTCCTTTTCCTGGTTCAGATGACTTTACATACAATTGTCCTTTGTGGTATTGTTCTATAATACGTTTTGCCAAGGATAGCCCAAGCCCCCATCCTCTTTTCTTTGTGGTGAATCCC
>Ga0209585_10001129_pt1 | contig 10412 bp, 5 predicted proteins | sample NGEPerone_FD_185491 | JGI IMG/M metagenome (GOLD analysis project Ga0209585, IMG submission 185491) | Arctic peat soil microbial communities from the Barrow Environmental Observatory site, Barrow, Alaska, USA - NGEE Permafrost154B-one... | ecosystem: Environmental > Terrestrial > Soil > Wetlands... | reverse complement strand
AATTCCGCCTATAACAGGAGTACTTCTCCGTTCCGGTTCGATAGAAACCAGTCACCACCAATTGAAAACAGAAATGCACCAATAATTGCCCAAACATCTTTCGACTGTTTCAATTGTTTACCATACGGGTAAAGAAGTATCAGAATTCCGCATCCGGCAACTCCTGACTTGAATACAAATCCGAAATGGTTTAATGCCAGAATTGCACTAATAAACGGAATAAGCAATAAACCGAATGCCCAATTGGTTTTTCCTGATAGATTATTCATAGTTTCGTTAATGTTAATTACTTGATTTTGTGTGCTCCGGATGATCAGTCATCTCAAATTCAACCGTTCCTCCATTCATCAGATCAAAATGGGAGAATTTGTAATTCTCAATCGTTTTGCCGTTAAAACGGATGGATTTGATGTAACAGTTTTTCTCTGAGGTTCCGGGTGCCGAAAGTATGAGAATTTTGCCATTCCCCAGTTTGATGGTTATTTTTTCGAAAACCGGGCCAGATATCGCATACTCGGGCAGAGACGGACAAACCGGGTAAAACCCGAGGGCACCAAAAATATACCAGGCCGACATTTGTCCCGAATCGTCGTTGCCGCTCAATCCTCCGGGGCCAGTACTGTATTCGGTCTTCAGCACGTTACGAACCTCTTTGCTCGATTTCCAGGGTTGGCCTGAAAATGTGTATAAAAACGGGATTTGTTGTCCCGGCTCGTTACCGTGCCAGTATTGTCCTTGTGCAAAAAAATCGTCGAGTGTCTGGTTGAATTTCTCCCTTCCGCCCATCAGGCCGATCAAGCCTTCCACATCTTGCGGAACATACCAGTTGTATTGCCATGGCGTACCTTCGGTGATGTAGAACATCTTCTTGTTCTTGTCGAAATCCTTGGTAAATGTGCCATTGGCAAAACGACCGTTCATGTTGTTCTCTGCCGGATCGAACACGTTTCGGTAATTTTGGGCACGTTTCATGAAATAGTTGTAATCGTCGGTTTTCCCCATTTTCTTGGCAACCTGTGCCAGACTGAAATCATCATATGCATATTCGAGTGTACGCGAAACCTGCTCTTTTTTATGAAACGCTTCCTGAACGGAGTCTTCCAACGGGATGTACCCATATTTTAAGTACGACGGCAAAGCCCGACGGCCTTTTCCATCAACATAGTCTTCAAATTTTGCGGGCGTTTCCGTTGCATTATGCTTCATCAATAGATAATCTTCTTCCGTCAGGGCAATTACTTCTTTTACATATGCTTCAGCAATAATAGAAACGGCATGGTCACCAATCATTGCTGCCGTATAGCTGTTCCATTTGGGAAATATCGGCACCCAGCCACGTACTTTGCCCATCGTGAGCAGTGATTTAACCATATCTCTATTGTATTCAGGGGCAATTAGGTTGTACAAGGGGTGCAGGGCCCGGTAGGTATCCCAGGCCGAAAAGTCGCAGTAGTAATTACCGTTGCAGATGGTATCTGTCTGATCATTGCCATCGAATCGAGGATATTGCCCGTCTACATCATTATAGGTTCGCGGTTGCTGGAACGAATGGTACATGGAGGTATAAAATTTCACCAGTTCATCGGTATTGTTACTTTCAACCTCAATCCGCGACAGTATTTTGTTCCAGTTATCCTTCAGTTTTTGTCGTGTGCTTTCAAAATTGAAATCAGGAATCTCGGTATCAAGATTCTTTCGGGCCTGTTTGATACTCACAAATGAGGTTCCCACTTTCACCCTTACCTGTTCCCCTTTTTTAACCTGGAATGAAAAGTAAGCGCCTAAGTTGGGTTGTTTTTCCAACTGAAGTTGTCCGTTCTTAATCAGGTCTTCGGTGAATACCCCATACGAATCAATATGCTTTTCCAGCCTCATGACGAAATATCCTGAAAATCCTGCAGGTTTTCCCCATCCCTGGTATATCCGGCGTATCGGATTGTAACCAACAACCTCATTCTTTTCAGGAATTACCTGCACAAAACCTTCTCCTTTGTCGTTGTTGGGGTTGGCGACAATATGCGCCTCACCTGCATTGTTAAATGTAAAACAAAAAATTCCGCACCGGGTGGTCGCAGTCATTTCTGCCTTGATCTGGTAGGTATCAAGATCTACTTTGTAATACTGAGGGTCCGAGACTTCGGATGAATGAGCATAGTGAGAACCTCGTTTCGCCGGATTACACACCAGTTGACCAGAAATTGGCATAACAGCCATTGAAGCATATTCCTGCGTGCACGAACCGCTCAACCAATGTGATCCGCGGAATCCAGTGATCAGCGAATCTTTATAGTAATAAGCTGAAACACATTTCCGCTCGGTATTGGTGGTTTGCGGTGACCAGTTGGTCATACCGAAAGGCATGGTTACATTGGGTTGAACCATGGCATTATTCTCTGTGCCATCACCGTGTTTCAAACCCGATTCGGTTGTCGTTGGGGCAGTACCAATGATTGGGTTAACAAACTTGGTAAAATCTTTTTCGGATGGCATTTCCTTCGCTTGACATCCTATCAAAAAAACAAATAGGATAAGTGATAATGCAGTTATTTTGAGCATGGTTATTTGTTTTAAAATTGAATTCTTATTGATGTGACTTTTCCGTACCTAAGATCCCTATTTTTTCAAAAGGGATTTGCTTGAATCCGGGTACTTTTTTGAATATCTCTGATGATTCTTTCAGTTTAAAATTTTGTTCTTTCTCGTTTACAAAGCCGGGATCGTTAATGGTTATCAAGTTGTTTTCTGAAAAATAGAGCCATTTCTTGTCATTTTTAATTGTTTTGGCTACATAAACAAATACATTTTTATCAACTACATTCCGCTTGGGAAATGCTGGATTTTCATCCCAATATTTGGCAAGTTCAGGATATCGGATGCTGTATGGCGGTTTATTATAGCTAATTTCATTCAGGTCTTTTTCGAAAAGATCACCCGGAACAAGCCATTGTTTGGCCCAGTTATCCAGTCGGTTATCGACATAAATTCCGACCGGACAATCAATAAAAATATTGTTAATGTATGAATTGTCACTTCCTCCCCCAATCAAAACAGGCCAGGTTCCTGCTTTGTAAAATACATTCCCCAAAACAGACATTCCGCAAGCTCCGTCATCATGATAGATTGCAGATGTATGAGGTTGCATATTCCCTATCTGATGAAAATAATTAAACCTGACCTGATGCCCTCTTTCCGATGGATTTCGTCCGTAATACAGCGCTCCGACATCATCAGTTGATTGGCAAACATCATGAATATCATTATATTCTATCAAATGATCATTTCCATGAAGAAAGATGGCCATATGGGGGGAATTATAAATTTCGCAATGGGAAATTCGGTTGCCCACTCCACCGATATGAACTCCTGCACAATAGGTCTTTGTGATGCGGTTAAAATCATGAATGCTGCAATTCTCAACAAAGTTTCCGGCAGAATCAAGAGTTTGCCGATTTCCACCAAACAACTGAATTCCTCCGGAACCAGTCTCTGATATCGTACAATCAATCAGACCGTTTCCTTTGCCAACCGAACCATCATCTGCATCGCTGATACTGACGGCATATGATCCCATATTACGGATTGTGCAATTTTGCAGCAGGCATCGGAACGTGCTTTTCATATCGACGCTGACTCCCCTGGAGCAGTCAAAAGTTATTCCCTTAATAAGAATGTCGGCAGATTCTTTGAAGGAAATAAGAGGTTTTTCAAGAACCGAAACTTCAAGTTGTTCTATTTGTCCCGGATTATAAAAATAGAGGATTCCCTCTTTCCGATCGATGTAAAATTCACCAGGAGCATCAATTTCTTCAGGAATATTGTAGGCATACCAACGATTCCATTTCTCTTTTGAAAAGAAACCGTACAGATGTGGTTGACTTGTTGTAAAGATTTTCCCGACTGTATCGATACCGGCCAGTTTTATGGCATCATCGGCCCAGCCGTAACGAAAATAGCCAAATATCCAGATGTCATCTTTGGATTTCCAGCTTGATGGCCGATCGCCCGGATAGGTAAATTTTCCAACCCTATTATCTTTTTCGCCTTCTGCAGAAATTGACCCCGTGTCGAGAATATTTCCCATCGCAACAGTCGAATCGTTCGGCCAGCGAGACAAATGAAAAGGTTTACCGTTAACGATAAGTTCCATCCAAGAAGGTACAACCGGATGACCAAACCCAACCTGTTTCAATTCGCCATAATCGGTTATGCCAAGTTTATGGAGGTCGATCATTCGGATTTTACCTCGATTTGCCGTTGGAAACAATTTTTCTTTATCACTTCCACCAACAGGCTTTACTTCTGATTGATCAATTGAAATTCCTCCTGTAAACCGAACTTTTTCGTTGTTGTATGGAGTTATTTCCAGATTTTTATCCTGACGATTGAATTCGGCAGTCTCTGTGAAATAGTAATCACCCCCTCTTAGCTGAATTGAATATCGTTCTTTGGTGCCCGATAATCTTGTTTTGCGAATTAAATCTCTGGCTTTTTCAAGAGTCAAGAATGGGTGTTTTAAGCTTCCATCACCTGAATTGCTTCCCTGACGTGAAACATAGATTGGGGTTGTTCCAAAACTGGAAAAACCCAGTAACAGTGAAATCGCCAATATTGAGTATTTCTTTCTTGATGATATTTTCATGAGGTAGTTCAGTTTAAATATTGTTATCATTGAAAATCCTTTTTTATTCAATTACTAGGATCGAATGAATACCAATCCTAGTAATTTTCGTCGACAGCATTCCGTTGGAATATGAATATTTCAACGGAAGATTCTCAGGCTGGAGCATAACTTTTGTTGGTTGCTTATCCAACCTTATATTTATATCCAATGGCCCAATTGATGGAATACGATCGTATCGGGCAAATCGCGTGTCGGCATGGGGCCCGACATATTGATCAGGTTAACAGCCAGTTTGTTTTCCAATTGGTTCACAGTTATCAAAGCATTTTCCGAGCCCGAAACTTCAACTTTTGGATCAGGAAATAGTTTCCTGACAAGTGCGTTTATAAAATCACGGTAAACCGGATTATTCATTCGTATGTAATATTTACCCATACTGAAATAAACTCCGGCAATTTTGCCCTTACCGTATGAGGCAATTGTTGCTGCCGGAGACGATTGGAAACGAAAGTCTGGTTCGTTATAAATTTTTCCGAAAGTTTCGGTGGTAGCTTTAGGTGTAAATGGTTGATACAAACCATGCACACCGGCCATTTGCCCATTCCATCCGACATTTTTGTTTGTAACCGATGCGGTGTCAGTCAACTCAACATTTAATTGATCGGCAAACATAGCAGTAGCTTTAGCGCCAACAATCAACAGATTTCCTCCTTTACTGACATATCCGAGCAATACTTTTTTAAATTCGTCGGTTAAATATTCTGTTTCAGGAATGACAACAAGCGGATACTCGTTGATCCTTTTCTCCAAATGATGCTCCATCAGAATTTCCACAGCATTTTGACTATCGAGCAAAAGGTTTAGCATTCCCCTCAATGGATCGGAGATTTTGCCGGAATTAGAATAAAGCGGTTCTGAGTTTTTTTCGAAATTTGCCGTTGAATAAAGTAAAGCTATTTGTGGAACCGGTTTTGCATATTGACAGTATGGCTGTCGTTCGCGGCAAAAGTCGCCAACACTTTTCAAAGTGCCGAAAAGCCACGGCTTAATGGAGGCATCGCGGTTTTGCGTTGAATAAATCTGAAACCCGCCGCCCATCGAAATTACAGTTGCAGCCGCCTGCCTTAGCTGTACAGGCGATTTATACACAAAGCAACCATTGTTGTCATGGGTAAAACTCCATACCATCAAATCCCATGGTTTTCCTTGCGGCGCAATGCATCTTGATTCGTACAATCCACTGTATAAGCTGTTGTTGGGTTCAAAATCGTCTGAAATAAAATCAATGTTCACATCAACCGGACGGGGCATGAACGAGGAGAACGCCCAGTTACTGGTAATCTGAAAATCGGGGTCGTATTTGTGCAATTCATCAACATAGTGCAAAATATATTTTCTGAAAGAATTTCGGTTGAAGGTCCGGAATTCCTGCCAGCCCAAATCCTTTTCCGAATGTGGAGTATTTGTTATCCCCGCTTCCTGATGAAAAGCATCGAGCATGTATTTGCTGTAATCCATTTCTAGCGCCCAGCTTTCGCCGTCGACCCATGCCCCATTAATTTGATAGTTATCAATTAACCCTTTCATTTGTGGAATGAAAAGGCTTTCAACATAAGGACCGCGAACCGAATTTTTACCCTTAATGATTTTACCGTCTTTATCAAGCGCTGCCCAGTCAGGATTCTTTTTCACCGCTTCTTCGTCCAAAACTCCGGAATAATGGACAAACAAACCAACACCGTGTTTCTTCGTAACATGGCGCCATATTTTATATGGATCTTTAACGAAGCCAGAAGCTGGAGTTCCGACTTTGGTAGGATAACTTGAAATCCCCGGGTGTCCTTTACAATCGACCTGGATATAATCCGGCTTTATGAGTGTTAACATGCTGTCAACCATTTCCTCAGTCAGTGTCTCACCAACTTTACTATCCTTATCCGTTGCGTGAAAATCGAAGTGAAGTCCGAAGAAACTATCGGCTCTTTTTAACGGTTTAAGCGTTGGTTCCTGAGCTTTTGCTGTTTGGGCAAATAAGCTGATTATCAGAAAAAAAATTGGTAATTCCAAGTGTATTTTCATGTGTTCAATAGTTCGTAAAATTTTAAGTGGCTATTTTGTCATAATTCAATAGTTCTTTATCCATTTTTTTAAGAGAATATCAAAAAACATTTATAAAAGTTTCGCATCCGAAAAAATGTCTATCTAAAGTCTGTCTGTAAAGTAATTTTATTTTGATTTTTTTGTCCTAAGCGTATAATTCTTACGAAGAATTGATAACAGCTTACGGTCAAATTATTGTTTTACTATATATTCAATTACAACTTTCAGCTTGTTGGGTTGTCTGCTTTCTTCCGTAAGCCAGAATATGTAAGGATCGTTTTTAATCGACTCCATTAGTATAAAAGACATGTTTTCAAGTGTCGCTTTTCTCAAGGTGTTTTTTTTAATCAGTTTCACCAACGAATATAACCAGATGATTTCTGTTCTAAGTAAGGTCGTTACATGTATTTTTCCATGATTGGTTTGCCAATTTCCACGCCATCAACATTAAATAGAAAGTTGGCAGGCAGAGGGTTGGGATTGTAATAGTTCAATCGCTTTTTATTGGCAATGTCTGTTCTTACCCCAAGTTTTCCTGAAGGAGTTGAAACCGTGATGTCAACAATTCCGTTTTTTTCTTTTATCGTTACCGGAGCTTTTAAGACCGACTGCCTGAATCTCAGAAAATCGGCATCACTTTTTATTCCTTCTTCTACTTTCCACCACATGGCAATTTTTGCTTTTCCATCAGCGGGATGCCGAAGGGTCAAACGTAAAGCTTCGTTGTGTTTTAATTGAAAAGCCTCTCGCGTTGAAATATATTTAAACCCATCGTTAAAAAGACTGGCTTTGCGTCCTTTATCGGCATTATCCCACAGAATACGGAAGGCAATCGCTACGTCTTCAAAGCGTGCGGTAAACGTATTTGTGTCATCAAACGTGGTCTTGTTTCCGGGTTTGGGTACTTCGATGTTGGTGTTGCCTATCCACATTTCGTCAAACTCATTGGGTAAAATGATGGTGGAGTTCAGGTAGTTGTTGATACAATTATGATCTTTTTCGCCAGAAACCAGCATGACAAATTCACCTTTATTTTGAGCTGATTGCATAAAAGGCATTAAATGCCTGGTTTTTCCCCAACCACCGTCAGCCGGGTAATTGGCAGGCATCCGATGTTTCATCTTTTCGCCCTTACCTTCAGGGCCCCAAGTTCCATAGTGATCATCCCGTCCTTCCAAAGCGTAAACAATGTTTGGCATTTCAGGAATACGCGGGCTGTTGAGGTAGATCACAAAAGGCTTATCGTCGGGGCTGTATGCTTGATTCGATGAAGCAATAGAGACTTTATTGCCTACAAAATCGCAGGCGTAAGTGTTTGCCAGGCTGTCCCAACGTTGAACAATAAACCTGTTTTTGCGGTTCATCAGTTCTTTTTGCTGTGTTGTCAGGCCAATTTCCTGAAGTTCTGACAAACAAAGCTGATGAAACAGGTAGTTGATTGTATTCTTTCTTCCAAGGAGCGGGTTCATATATTTTTCCTCCAGCAGATCGCGACCGAAGACACGGTTGTAATCGCGGCTATGGGCACCGCCAAGAAATCCACCCCTTTCATTGTAGTGCGAACATAAATCATTTAGGAAAAAACGGAGAGCATCCGTAGCCTTTGCCTTAATTTCGGCATCGGTCGAAAACCGGTGAATAAGTAAAAGAGATTCAATATCGACACCGCAATAAGTGGGACTATCGTACTCGCGGTTTCCGAATTGCGCCAAATGGTTGAGCCAGATGTCAAAAAATTTACGTCCTTCTTCCACAACGGACGGTTGTTTATAAACTTGCCCCAAAGCTACCAAATTCCAAATTCGCATTACATAAATGTTGGTGTAGGAAATACGTATCGGTTGGTTTCGTATTCCAATGGTAGCCAGTTCAAAAATCTGATCCAGCGTCTTCCTGGCTTCCGACGACAAACGGTCGTCAAAAAGTAATTTAATCAGGACTCCGTATTGCAAACAAAACTGCACGTTATTGCCGTCGCCAACATCGCCGCCTGTTTCAGTCCATCCCCAGTACATATTTCCATAGCTTGGTGCCGCCTGATCAGCAATAGCTCTTGTCTGCACCAATTTCAGCGCCCATTCAACTTGCTCAGGCTTTAGGAACCTGGCATCCAGTGCGTCAACAAGAAACAGAAAAACATTGCGAACAGCTAATTGTGACGGAGTTTTTTGTAGAGCGGCCCAGTCATGTTCCATTGTAGCCTGTCGTATTAACGGGTCAGGCATCTGAGGTATTTGATTCGACACCTTGCTCTGGGCAAGTAACTGTATCTGTACTGCACCCAGTAAGCAGAAAATGAGGATAATTTTCTTCATGGAAATTTAATTTTTATGATTTAATTTTTCGTACTCTATCTCTAACATGATGTATGCTCCAATGGCATAGTTGACACCTTCCTTCGTTTTTCGTCCGAAATAGTATTCACGGTCGCCAATACAGGTACCTTCGCAAACCCTAGTCGGAATTATATTTTTACCTTCATGTTTGGTGGCATTTTTCCGCAACCCGGCATAGGCTTTTTCAACGACAGGAAGGAACGTTTTTTTGTTCAGGACTTTCAGTTCCACGCCAATGGCCATACCGTAAGCAAACATTGCCGTACAGGAGCTTTCGATAAAATTCTTAGGGTCTTCAGGATATATAAGCAACTGGAACCACAATCCGGTTTTTGCATCCTGAAGTTCGGGCAGTTTCCGGGTAATCTCTTTTAGCTCTTTTGCAAATGCTTTAAAGTAGGTTGATTTAGCTGGAACAGTTTTTAACGCATCGGCGAGCGCCATTACAACCCAACCATTGCCCCGTCCCCAGAATTCGATACTCGTACGTTGCGGAGTCATCTGAGCCCAGCCTAATTGGCAACAGCGATCTTTGTAGTCGTCGTTGTCATCATCGTAACCGTGAACCCAAAGCCCCCATTTTTTATCAGCCAATTTTTGTTTGTGGATCAGAAATTGATCGTAAAACTCCTTAAGATATCTATCATCACCGGTATAGCGGTACATTTCAAGCAGATACATGCTCAACATGTAAATAGTGTCATCCCACATTTCAACGGTTTCGGTACGATGAGAAACCCCTCCTGCTTTGGTTCGCGGAGTTGTAAGATAATCCAAATAAATTTTGTCTGCTTTTTCAATGTATTTAGGATCGCCGGTGATCCTGGCCAGAAAAGCCATGCCATGCCCTGAAGCTACCGCATTCGGATGAGCACCGTTTGCATCATTATAGGTTTTATCCATGGCCGTTTTTACATAGTCTAGATAAATTTGTTTTTGCGATGCTGGTTTTGCATGATAAAGATGAATCATTGAGTTCAGCATAGTTGCTTGTCCCCAATCCCATTTATATTGATCGGCGGGCATGAATACTTCACGTCCATAGACATCAATGGAATCTGCCCACGTTTTTAATGGGTTACTTGTCTGAGCGAAAACTGTCGTATCGCTCAGAAACAGTAAAAAGCTATAAATTATAATTCGTACTTTCATGTCTTTCAGTTTCAGATTTCTACATTTTATAAAATTGGTCCCATCCATTACTTGGCGGAGGCCCAACGAGTAGCCCGTTTCCCACTTTATGGTTGGTAATTTGCTTTTATGCTTATCCGCAAAGAGTCCTATTGTAAATTTTAGATTTGAAATCTGGAGAATAGGAAACGGCAGTAATAAGTAACCTGTCGAAGATTTTATCT
>Ga0209585_10001126_pt1 | contig 10419 bp, 9 predicted proteins | sample NGEPerone_FD_185491 | JGI IMG/M metagenome (GOLD analysis project Ga0209585, IMG submission 185491) | Arctic peat soil microbial communities from the Barrow Environmental Observatory site, Barrow, Alaska, USA - NGEE Permafrost154B-one... | ecosystem: Environmental > Terrestrial > Soil > Wetlands... | reverse complement strand
CCAGAGCAGAAGCTGCGTATAGTTAAAGTTCTCAAGAAAAGTGGTGAAGTAGTTGCGGTTACCGGTGATGGAGCAAACGATGCACCTTCACTCAAAGAAGCGGATATAGGGGTTGCAATGGGCGCGTCTGGAACGGATGTTGCTCGAGAAGCCGCCGACATTGTACTTTTAAACGACAGTTTTGCCTCAATTGTAAAAGCAGTTGAATCTGGCAGAGCAATTTATGAGAACATCCGCAAATTCATCGTTTACGTTTTCTCGCACAACTGGGCAGAACTAATCCCCTACGTGCTCTATGCAATACTGGCGATTCCCTTGCCTTTGCTCGTGGTCCAAGTTTTAGCCATTGACTTAGCCATAGACGTCATACCCAGCTTAGCCCTAAGCAGAGAACCCCCAGAAGCAGGAATAATGCAGGAGCCACCGAGAAGCATCAAAGAAAGACTTTTCACCCGCAGAGTTTTCGGACGTTCACTCTACATTGGAATAATAATCGCTGTTGGCGCCATGATCGGATGCATAAGCGCTTGGACAGCTGGAGGTTGGCAATTCGGTCAATCTTTAGCAGCAGACAGCCCTGTTTACATAAAAGGTGTAACGATGACATTCGCAGGCATAGTGGTTGCTCAGGCAGGAAACGTACTTGCATGCCGAACCAGCAAACAATCAATCTTTAAAACGAGCCTCAAAACCAACAAATGGATAATCGCTGGCATAGTATCTCAAATTTCAATTCTTGCAGTCCTGGTATATGTGCCGTTGATGCAACATGTCTTTGGAACAACCGCGTTGGGCGTCACAGACTGGATATACCTAATTTCGCTGGCATTGATAGTTGTGTTTGCTGAAGAAATCCGCAAGTTCCTCTCAAGACGATTCGGCAAAAAAGCTGAAGACCTAACCAAACACGACCACACCTAGCGTTTCAAACCAGCCTCAAACTTTTTCGGCACATATGCTTTTTCTAGCAGTTTTTAGTACTTTGGAATTTTGAATAACCTATTAAGCTAGACAAAGAATTCTTACGCTTGAAAAACATGCATCATCTTACTCCAGAAGCTCTTTGGAGCCTAAACGAAGCTGAACTCCGCACTCTACTAGATTCAGAAATCCTCAAACCAAGACAAAACACTATTCGCTTTTACGCTCCAAGCTTCACCTACTACAAAACCAAACATTATTGCTCATCAACAAACGCGTTCCCAACAATATCAATCACCGGCAACACTTGCGCATTGAATTGTAAACATTGCGGCGGAAAAGTCCTTGAAACAATGCATTCTGCAATGACACCCGAGGGGCTATTTGAGTTGGGCTTGAAATTGAAGAAAACCAGCGCTAAAGGTTGCCTTGTTAGTGGCGGATGCTTACCGGACGGCTCAGTGCCTTTAGATGATTTTGTGCCTATACTTGAGAGATTTAAGCGGGAACTCGGCTTAACGGTCTTTGTTCACACCGGTATAATCAAGCAGGAAACTGCTGTTGCGCTCAAGAAAGCTTGCGTTGACGCAGCATTGATAGATGTCATCGGCTCAGCTGAAACTGTCGGGAAAATCTACAACCTCAAAGTAACAATCAAAGATTACGCCAATTCACTCAAAGTGCTGCAAGAAGCAAAATTAAACATTGTTCCCCACGTTATCGTTGGTTTAAACAACGGCAAACTCGACGGCGAAATGCAGGCGCTCCAAATGATACAGAAAATAAAGCCAGTTGCTCTCGTGATAATTGCGTTCATGCCCATCCAGGGAACAGCTATGGCAAAAACACCGCCGCCCAAACCAGTCGACATCTCCAAAGTTACGGCGTTAGCACGGCAGATGTTCCCAGAAATCCCTCTTGTCTTAGGATGTATGCGTCCCAAAGGTAGAAGCCGAGGGGAAACCGACGTTTTAGCCTTGAAAGCAGGGGTTGACGCAATCGCGTTTCCAAGTGAAGAAGGAGTTGAATACGCGAAAAGCAAGGGTTACGATACGGATTTTTCGTCTTATTGCTGTGCACAAATGTATGTTGACGCCATCAAAATTTAGGGCTTAACATCTTTTTGCCTAGAAACATTGCCCAGACTGAAACAGCAAGAGCAGATAAGAACTCGGGGATTGCGACGTTAGGCACATAATTAAATGTGAACAATAAAATCCATGGCAACGCTGCCCCAACCCCAACTGCGACAGTGAAAGCCGCTATGCCGCGTTGGTGATTGAGCCAAAACCCAAAAGTTAAGATGAAAAGAGCAATCGGCGCGAATGTGAAGAAGGCTACGGAAACAATATAGTGGGTTGGCGAAAAATTTTCGTTAAACACACTGATGGCTATTAGGGCAATGGTTGCCGCTGCAAAGATGATTGAGCCTATTTTGCCCGTCCAGCTTTTCCCAAAGTAGGTGAATAAGCCGAATATTGCAAAGTTGAAGGCTAGGATTCCGCTGGCAAGAAGCCCAAAATTGAAAAGTGAAGCAGTTATGCCTGAAACTACACCTAAATCGCTTAAGGCGTTGTTTGTCCAGCTAAATGTGGGGTAGGTTGCTATGGCTGTCAGGATGCAGACGAACGCAACTATTGGCGACACTATTCCTGAAGCGGCTCCTATCCTCTGGTAAACAAGATTTTTTGGCTCAGACATAATACACTTATTTGTATTAGTTTGCTTTAAGAATTTGTGTCTACTTGAACAAATCGTCGAAGTCTTTGTAGTGATTCACGTTTTTCTTTTTCGCCGATTTTCGCCTCTTCCACCGTTTGCCTAAGAATTTCTATGGATTCATCCATAGCTTTGCGATCTACTGGAAAAGGCACGCCGTCTTTTCCGCCATAAGCAAAACTGAATTTAACTGGGTCCTCCCAACTTGGAGAATCGCCATAGATAAGTTCAGCTACAAGCGCTAATCCACGCACAGTTGCAGGTCCAACGCCTTTGACACTAAGCAGTTCCTCGTAGTTGCTGGGTTGGAACTCGTATATGCGGCTTAGGGTTTCCCAGTTTATGTTTCTGGGCATGTTTAGGGTGGTTTGGGTATTCTCCCACGCATCAGCTGTTTTGAGGAGCCATTGTTGTAGTGATGCCTGATTTAGTGGTTTTGAGTTAGATTGCATTAGTTTCATCAGTTTACGGGTAGGTTCCTTTGACAAATCAACTGAAGCTTTTCGGGCTGCCTCGCTTTCCTTGGCAACCATATTAAGGGCACGTTCCCGTTTGAAGTTACAAGCGATGGCGTTGTGAGGTTCCTCAACGAAACACTTAGTTTTTTCCGAAAGCCAATGGTAGCGTCTAGCTGAAGAATCTACATTGCTCATACCTTGCTGGATGACTGCCCACTTCTCATCTTTGGTTACCAAAAAAGCGTGGTGGTAAAGTTGGTATCCAGCTTGGATGGCGGTGTTGTCGACTTTTGCAGCCATTTTACTGCTATAGGTTAGCGAATTAATTGTTTGTTCACAGAAATCAAATTTTGCCCCTGCCGAAGAGATATCACTGGGGGTTTTTCGGGAAGTTTTGCCTTTACCTCCACATACTGCAACACCGTGCTCCTCAGGCGACAGAGCTCCCTTAAGGACACCAGTGACCACCGTGGTTACGCCGCTGCTATGCCAATCATAAGCAAGAACGCAACCAAAAGCCTGAAACCAAAAAGGGTCCGACAACCGCTCAATAAATTTGGTCGTGCCCTGCTCCTCAATGATTATGCTGGCTATTTCCTTAGCCATCTTACGCATGCGCACCGTAAGCCAAGAAGGAGCCTTGCCACCGTGCAATGGCAGATTTGCAGTTCCAGTCCGATACATACCCCATCGAGGTTTCATGGACAACGTTGAGATATATGGGTTATTGCAATCAAACCGTCAAAAAGCTTCAATTAACCAAATGGAACCAACTCCCAACTCACAATATCTTAGATCAAGCATCTGCTAAATTGTTCTAGCTCGCCTTTGTTTAACGTGATATCTTCTTTCGGGCAAAATATTTGCTTTTCAACACTTGGTAAAACATTTGAAGTAGTCGACTTTGGAATTTGCAGGAAGACTACTTCTATGACAAAGTAAGGGTTACCAGTAAAGACAGCTGTAACTTAACCTTTGAAAAAGATGTGATTGCCTAGATTCAAAAAACAGACCAATTCAAAAATGGTTAACGAAAAAATTTTTGCTAACCGTAACGGAAGGTCTTTGTTAGTCGGCAGATTGGTTTCTTTTCCGTGGCGTTTTTGGATCTTTTAAAAAGCTTTTCAGAAAATCTTGAACATTTTCGTGCAACTGGAAAACTGATTTTTGCATTTCTCCTTTGGTTTCCATGTTAGGTTGAAAGAAGCCCTTTTCAGTTAGGTAAAAAATTACGCTTGAGAAATCTCCTGCGAGGGCGCAATTGACCTTTTTCTTACCCATTTCTAAAAGAGCATAATATCTGTGGTGACCATCCAAAACTGCGTACACTTCAAATTTTGGATGCTTAATTACTATTAAGGGCGCAATTTTCTCCCCGTTTTGAATCTTCTTCTTGTACATTTCTATGGCTTCGGGGTCGACTTTTGTGTCTGCAATGAGTTTTTCAATCGGCAAACAAATCAAGTATTTCTCAGGATTAGCAAAAACATCTATATTGATTTCTCGTTCTTTTCGCCTCAACAACCTCGTAACTCGAATTCTCAAAGTATCGACAATTTCGAAAACACGTTGCGTCAAATAAGATACCTCTAGAAATCATTTAAAAAAGTAGATAAATAGGTTGTCCAAACAGCTTTTTTTCTTGTGATTTGAAGGCTTGAATCGGACTTCAATTACAAACTAAACAAAAAAAATAACGAAAAAATGCCCCTTATGGCCGAGACTAACTTGAATAGACACACCAGAATCAAACGCCAATTATTTCTATGGTTATCTTTACTTTTGAATTTGGATTAATAATTTTCCTAAGTTGTTTAGGGATTGAAAAACGGTAGTCTTTACCTACCGTACCCTCCAAGATAATGCTTTTATCGTTTGCATGCAAGATATTTACTTCATGTTTTGGCATCGTATTCACCTATGGTTGCTGTTGTGTTGGAAGCAATAGGAATGGCGCTGTGCTATTCCCAGATGACCAATAAATTGGCAGTTTTCCATCCCATCCTTTGGCGTATAAGTATGCTATGAATTGTGGTGAGTTTGCAAGTTGAGCATTTATAACTTGAATTTGTGTTGCTGTTGCATTAGCAGAAATTATGGTCGCGTTTGCTTGCCCTTGTGCTTGAAGAATAAAAGCAGTTGCGTTAGCTGTAGCTTGAATGATTTGTTGTTGCGCTGTAAAGTTGACGACTTGCAGTTGATTTTGAGCTGCTAAAGCGTTTTGTTCAGCGGTTACTTTAGCTTCGATCGCTGTAGTGAATGATGGTGAAAATTTAAAGTCAGTTATAGAGACAGAGCTAATTATTATATGATATTGTGTTAGCTTGTCTTGTAGTAGATTTTGGAATGTTTGTTTGGCATTTTCTCGCTGAGTGATAAGATTGGTGGCTTGGTACTTTGCGGTTGAAGCCTTTAGTGCATCTTGCATTGCTGGAATAATAACTCGTGATTGATATTGGTCTCTAAGATTGGTATATACCTGTAAAGCAAATGCTGGATCAACCTGATAATTTACCGTTACGCTTGTTGACACTTCCTGTAAATCTGAACTTGCCGCGCTTTCTTGAGCAGTTGCACTTTGAGTTTGAACATTAACGAACGCCATGCTTTCAACAAATGGTGTTATAGTTTGCAAACCTGAACCCGTAACTCTAACAGGATTGCCCCATTGAAGAACTACACCTACATACCCTGCGGGCACTGTTTCATATGCTTGAGATACTATTGAAACAACAACTATTGCCACTATGACGATTAAGACTAAAGCAAGTATTTTTCTAATGAACGTATCCATTTTTATTTTTCCTCCGATTTTTTATTTGTTTCTTCTTTGGTTTTAAAGAGGTCATTCCAAAAGATGGCTAAGATTACTCCAAAGGCAATTATGATTATTGCTAAAATTTCAAAGCCATAATGTTTTACAGATGTTCCAATAAAGAGCAGTATGGCACCGATTATTAAGCAAATTCCAACTCCAATACTTTTCGTTAACTCCATGTGTTTATACCTCTTTTATGCCTCTATAAAGGTATATATTTGGCAATACTTAAAAAGTTTGCGGCAAATGTCAGGTTCTGGAACAATATTCAAGGGTTGCAATTATCGCGTAAGTAAGTTAGGGAATTCCATAATTAAGTTCACCATGCGGTATGTGCTGCGATAAATCGATTCATGCACTCAGCGCCTTTCTCTAAAACCTCGAAGGCGGGAAACAAGAACGTTTAGACGAAAGCAAATCATGGACCTATGGCAGATCTATGGTGCCAGCAACACGGAGTTTGGCTCTTTCCAAATACATCAGAACAGCTTTGTCGTTTGGGCGATGGACTAGTGGTTTATCTTTGATAAGCTGTCAATGTTTTTTTGTCGTTGATGATTGCGTCTCCTAAAGTAGATTAGAAGACCCAGGCCACCAACAAGGACTATTGCCATAGGCGGAAAAATCGGATAAGCTATCTCAGGCGAAAGAGGCACTTGTACATTAAAATCGATTGTTTGAGAAACCTTGTAATTTCCTGCTTCATCCGTCGCGTAAATAATTAGCTGGTGGTTTCCGTCTTGCAGTCCAGTTAAGGTGGTGTTTCCATCAATAGAGGACACTTTTCCGTCAATGATATAAGTAATTTGTGAAGTTGTCTCGTTAACTGTGAAAACCAAAGGTATGTTGGAAGTATTGTATATTTTATTTTGTAATGAGAGAATAGAGACGTTTGGCGGTGTTGTGTCAACTGTGAAGTTAACGATTGAAGAAACTGGGAGTATGTCTGAGAATACAGAATAAACCTTCAATGTGTGCAAGCCATCAGATAATGGTCCGTACAATGTGGTGTTTCTTGGAATGGTCACGCTTGATTGTTCATCTAAAATATAGCCCATGTTAACGATTGAGGCATTCTTGTTCAGAGTGAATTCGAGTGGAATCATTTTATTTAGATTGTATGTTTGGTTTAGGGGCGAGAGAATTGAGATTTGGGCTTGGTTGGCAGTGTTAATCGTGAAGTAAATTGACGTTTGTGAGGAGAAGTCATTGGTATCGAAAGTTGTTGAGTTTGGACTTGTCCAATAAGCGCCTCTGACGGATGCCTTGATTTGTAGATGATGTAATCCTTCTGAAAGAGGTCCCAAAGTTAACGAAAAGTTTTGAGCTATCGTTTTAACGCGGAATGAAGAGTCATAGATTACGTAGCGTGGTTCTTCGTCTAGGCTGAATGTAACAGTACAACGTTGCACATATCCATCCCAGCTTCCCTTCACGGAAAATTGGAGTGGCACAAACCATGAGACATAAGTTGTGCTCGTCGGTGACTCCATGGATATTGCTGGTGGAGTTAGGGGTCCTGTTGGGATAGGGTATAATGGCGCCGAATTTGCCCTTCCAACTATAAATGCCGCTGATACAAGCAGTGCCAAGATGACTGAAATTGATAATGCTGTTTTCTTCATTCAGCACCGAGTAATCATTGGTTAAACAGGCACTTAATATTTTCCTGTATTGCGCCCAAATATGTTTGTGGACATATCAATGTGCTCGTTTGTTGTCGAAAAACATGAGTAATGAGGCAATAGTCGTAGTTACGTTAACTCTATAGTTCCTGCGACTCGCAGTTTTGCGCCTTCTAAATACATTAGTACGGCTTTGTCGTTTGGGCGGTGTACAAGGGGCTTGTCGAGTGTTAGGGTTAGGGTGGGTTTTTTCCAGTCGCCTGCGTCGGTTGCTGTTTCTACTTTTGCTGTTATGAACTGCGTCCAATGGCCAACGTGCATAACCATGCCTGGCTTGATGGGTGTTTGCCAATACTTGACAAGCGCAGCCTGAGTGTTCAATGTAGTTGAGGTTTTGATTGCAGGGTCATTTGTCAAAACAGTTCCTCGGTCCAAGTTTTCTACTTCAACGTTTTTCAAAGCTAATCCAACGCGGTCGCCCTCCCATGCAAGGTCGAATTCTTCGTCATGTTTTTGGATAGAGCGGACCTGTGCGGTTTTGATCGCGGGAAGAACATTAAGTGTTGCATGTTTCTGAACTACGCCGTAAACAACGATTCCAAGAATTACTACTCCAACGCCTTTAACGTTGAAAGCGTGATCTACCGGAACCGATCCGATTGCCTGCTGTCCAGCTTGAAGTTCAACTGGTTTGTGTTGGGAAGCTTCAATTAACAGTTTTTCACGTAGAACGTTTGGATCATCTGCTATAATCTCAAATTTTTCTAGGCTTGTTCCTTTTATGAGAGCTTCAATTTTTTCTTTAGGAACATAGTTTCTCAGGATTATGTAACCGCTTTTTATGTCGCTGCATTGAAGCATTACAAGTTGCTCGCCAAAAGTGGCGTTTATCTCATCCACGATGACTATGGCTTTTTTTGCTAAGGCACAAGCGTAGAAGAGCGGCGCCAATCGTTCGGGGTATCTTGTGGTTTCGATGAAGGTTACGGTGTCGTCGCCTTTTTTGAGGTTATAGAGGGTAATATCGGTTGATGTTCCTTTCTTGGCAAGGTTGCTACCGTAATCTACTGGTCCAAGGATAGCTACTGTGATGTTTCCCATAGTTTCATGACCTTTTAGTTATGCGCATTTGTGGTTTGTTCTGCAAGATAATGTTATTGGTGACTCACATATTTTATGTCGAATCTGGAACGAAAAATGTGGATTAAGACTTGCATAATGCATGTACGAAAGGTTCTTAAAGCATCGGGTAATCTGTTAAACGGCAAGAAAACGGCGGACAAAACTGCCATTTCAGGTAACGACCAACTTCTAATTCGAAGCGGGTCAGACCAATAAAAAAAGTTAAAATAGTGCAAATAAGAGGTGAAAAATATGGAAAATATTTACGCAGCAATGCTCCTTCACAAGGCAGGAAAAGAAATTAACGAAGAATCAGTAACAAAAGTTCTCGCAGCAGCAGGCGTCACAGTTGACCCTATTCAAGTTAAAGCACTCGTTGCATCACTCAGTGAAGTAAACATTGAAGAAGCAATCAAAGCCGCTCCAGCAATGATGGCAGCAGCTCCAATCGCTCCAGCAGGAGAAGTAAAACCAGCAGCAGCCGCACCAGAAGACAAGAAGAAGAAAGCTGAAGAAGAGAAAGCCAAGGAAGATGCAGCACTAGAAGGATTAGGCGCCCTATTCGGGTAAAATAATCCTCACTTTCATTTTTACATTTTATTTTTCCCAAAAATATTTAATTTTTTTTAGTTAATTCTATAGAAATTATTTTGTTAAACTTTTATTGGATGGGTAAACTTTGTTGTTTATCTGCTTCTGTTGGCTCCGCACCGATGGGTAACTTCGTTGATTTGTTTCTTGAAAATAGCAATTTCAAGGCTACAATAGGTGCCCAACCGCTAATAATCATCAAAGTTCCTGGGAACCCTTGAATATTTCTTCCAACAATCGGAATAAGCCCTGTTATAATGTCGGGTAAGAAGGCTTCCCAAATTCCAAAAGCCACTGCCATTGCCACTATTGCTATAAAGGCGGTTTTTTTGCCGAATTTGTTGAAGGTTTGAACTGCAAGGACGCCTGCAAAGAAGAAATCGCCTAAACCCAAACCTCTACTTAACAGAGCGCCTGTTGTTGAATAAACGAATGGAACGTTTGGCAAATAAACCAGCACTGGAAGACCCAGACCAGTGAATTGTTTTGCTGCAACAACCATCGTGCCCGTACCAATAACCAAGATAATGTCCAAGGTCGTTAAAAGAACCGCAAACAATCCCACGGTTTTCCAACTGAACATCGATGAAAGATACAGAATAATAAGAACAGCGAAAGTAAAACCGAACACATCCATAAGAATAGGGGCCCAAACTTGGAGGGTTCCGCTGTAAAGGAAATTAAAGAATACAAATAAAAGCACAAATAACGCGGGAGGTTGTACAGCAACATACCAACGTGACTTATTATCACCTATCTTTCTCTGTTCAAATATCGTTGCGCCAAAACAGAAGCCGGATAATACAAAGAAGGCAATAGCACGATAAATAGAGAAAGAATCGCTAAGAGGACCCAAGAGGCTTGCCAACGCTGCAATAAAACTGGCAATACCAAATCCAACCGAAATCAGCTGCGCCCTCACCTTTGTAAGATTGGAGAACACATATGAGAACGTGAAAAGCAACGTTGTGTAGGATCCAAGGAAAACTATCATGAGGATATTTTGGAAAATTTGCCCTGGAGCATACATAGTTGTTAGGGCTATAACGGTAATCGCGATTGCGATGAAAACCACGAGCAAAATTATGTCGCGTAACTTGAACTCTTTTTGTTCAACTGTCTCCATAAGTTTTCCTTGAACTCGCTTGTTAAGTAGCATAGCGAT
>Ga0209585_10001125_pt1 | contig 10424 bp, 10 predicted proteins | sample NGEPerone_FD_185491 | JGI IMG/M metagenome (GOLD analysis project Ga0209585, IMG submission 185491) | Arctic peat soil microbial communities from the Barrow Environmental Observatory site, Barrow, Alaska, USA - NGEE Permafrost154B-one... | ecosystem: Environmental > Terrestrial > Soil >... | reverse complement strand
GTTATGAGGTGATCTTCGTGGCCACCGCGCGCAGGGACCTGCGCCGCATCCCGCCACGAATCGTTCCTGCGATCATCGAGTTCGTCTTTGGCGACCTCGCGCGGACACCCAGAAAGGTCGGCAAGCCGCTCAAGGGAGAACTCGAAGGTTCCCACAGCGCCCGTCGAGGCCCATACCGGATCCTCTACAACATCAACGACGCCTCGAACCGGGTCGAGATCCTGCGCGTCGACCACCGAGCCGACGTCTACCGAAACGGCTGATCGTTGGTCGGAGCCACGTCGCGATAGAACCCTGGTGGAACGACTATTGAACGGCCTGCGGATGCCGCTGAGGCTTCTCACCCCAGACAGCGGCCCGAGGCCGTAGCCAGATGGGAATCCTGCCGCGCGGGACTACGGCGGCAAAGTGCGCAGGCACAATGAGGATGTGCGACTGTTCGATGACAGTGGCCTTGCCGACGCGCTCAGCCGAGATGGTGTCCCTGCCATGAGAAAGATGGCGTATATGGCGCACAAGTGGACGACCTCCTGCGCAATCTCGACGGCGTCGGCGGGAAATACTTCTGGGCGCCGATTGCTGGCTGATGCAGTCTGTTCGCGTTTTTGCACTTACGGCAGCCAGAGGGGGAAAGCATCGATGAGGGGGCGATGATCTCGAGCTGGAACCCGAGGGTTGAACACGTCCGCGTTCCTGGGCGCTCCCAAGTCGATCAGGTAACCCAGTGCCCAGGCGGACCTTGTGGCGTCGCCCAACGTCAGCCCTGGGCCTACCCATTTGCTGGCCCTGCTCAACCAGTGAGCACATGAAGCCACCCATTGCTAGGTGTCGAAGCAGCCACTGTGGCCGAGCCTGGCAAGATAAGTCCTGTTGCAGTAGAGTCCGCAACCGTCGGGTAGCACTCGGCCGAGACGAGTTCGGCCGGTAGTACCCTTCAGAACAACGCAGGCGCACTGAGGGGGCCTAGTGAGTCCCACCTCCGAAGCTCGGTCCGCGCCGGACTCGATCGCGACCACTAACCCTGTTCCTCCTGCCGTGTCCGATCAAGCCGCTCCCCGCATCGTCAGCCTTGACGTCGTCAAGGGGTTGATGCTCATCGTGAGTGTCGGAGTGAACTCCTGGCTCGGCGTCCCAGCGTGGTTCGATCATGTCGCCTGGATCGGCGTCCATCCGATGGACTGGATCTTCCCAACCTTCGTTACTCTGTCCGGGTGCGGCCTGGCTTTCGCCAATGCACGCCGAGTGCGGCCCTGGCCGGCAGCACGCCGAGTCGTCATCCTGCTTGCAGTCGGACTCGTCTACAACTACGTCGCGGTGTCCGGCGCACCTTTTCATCTGTCAGGTCTGCGCTTCCCCGGGGTCTTGCAGCTTTACGCAGGGGTCGTCATCGTCCTTGTCCTGCTCCACACTGTGGTCAAGGGGTGGCGGCAGTGGGCACTCGTCACTGTCGTCCTCGCTCTTATCGACACGGCAGTTCAGTGGGGATGGTCACTGCACTGTATTGGCGGTGCGCTCACCACCACGTGCAACCCTTCCCACGCCATCGATTACGCGGTCTTTGGGGTCAATCACCTCTATAGAAACGGCTCACTAGGCTACGACCCCGAAGGTCTGATCTCCGTCGTCGGAGCCGTCATCACCGCCTGCCTTGGTGCCGCTGTGGGCCATGCGCTCTTGGAATCTCGCAGGAGCGGTGGTAAGCCAACGTCCGTTCTGTCGGTTGGATCGATCATCCTCGGTGCCCTGGCGCTCGCTGCGGTGCTCGACGTGTTCGTCCCGGCGTTCAAGAAGCAGTGGACACCCCCATTCGCCCTCCTCATCGGAGCCTGTACTGCCGCTGTTCTCCTGGTGGCCCACCTCATGGTGGATGCAGGTCCGCCAGGGGGTGACTCACGGATCCCGACTCAGCAGGCCTGGCCACTGATTGCTCTGGGTCGCAATAGCCTCTTCGTGTACTTCGGTTCGCACGCCCTGACCGCATGGCTGAGCGTGCACAGCTATGGCCACGTGAGCTATCTGACCCACTTCACCGACACCCTTGCAGGCCATCCCGCTGTGACATTTTTCATTGTCGCCGAACTGTTCTGGATCTCACTCGCTTGTCTCCTCCACTGGAGGAAGATCTACCTGCGTCCCTAACTGCGTCGAATGGACGGTGAGCGGGCATGCGACTGCATCTCTGCGAAGCGGAGCCGGGATTGGGTTGTAGCGCCTGTCCCCAGGACTCCAGACAAGGCGTTGGCAATACCCCTTCCGACTGAAACATGCGCTCGGCTTCTTTGCTGTCTACCTCACCACGGGCGGGCGCCCACGAGCAAGCGATGACTACGGGCCCGGTTCGACGCTAAGTGACACGTAAGCGGATCCCTCATCCGGACTAGAACGCACACCCATCGCGGCAGATGAGGGCGTCCACAATTGCTCTCGTTACCTCGGGCTCACTCCTCAGGACTGCGAAATGTTCAGGGGACTGCCACAGGACCGACAGGCACATCGCGAGCTCCGTCCAGGGGGTGCCATCCGTAGGTCCAGCGGCTTCACCTAGGCCTTTCCCAAATGGAGACGGTATGTCGTTCGTCGGCCGCGATGCGAAGTGGTTCAGGTTGCGACGGACACCGGCGTACGGTTCTTTGAGCTGCCGAGGGATACAATCGTTTACGTGAGCGTCTACGATGAAATGCCCTCTCCGGGCGCTGGGCTATTGCGATACGCCCGGCTAAAGGCCGGTCTGAGCCAGTCCGAACTGGCCAAGCGAGCTGGCGTGGCCAGGACCATGGTGTCGGCCTACGAGCATGACCGTCGTCAAGCCACGCTGCCGACGTTGATGCGGCTCCTCAAAGCAGCGGGTTTCGAGCTGCATATGCAGTTGGCACCCTACGACGATCATGACGACGTGCTTCGGGAACTGGAGCAGCATCGCTCGCCGGAAGAGCGCCGGGCATGGGAGGACTACCAGGGCGCGCGCGTCGCGAAGGATCGCGCGACCGTATCGGCCGCTCTGCGGGCCCGGAAGCCGACCAAGGCGCTAGTGTGAAAGACGATCGCTTCGACCCGCTGAAGATCGTCCAAGCGCTCAACCACCGCGGCGTCGAGTACGTCGTCATCGGAGGGTACGCCGGCGAACTGCACGCTGCCGCGGTGCCTCCGACCCGTGACATCGACTTCACGCCCCGCGCCACAGCCGAGAACCTCAGACGTCTCGCGCAGGTACTCACCGATCTCGACGCCCGCATCCGCACCGAGGGGATACCCGACGGACTCCCCTTCTCCCACGACGCTGCTTCACTTGCCAACGTTGGCATATGGAACCTCACCTGCAAGTTCGGTGAGTTCGACATCAGTTTCAAGCCCAGCGGGACAGACGGCTATGAGGACCTGGTGCGCACAGCCCTGAGGGTGGACACACGAGGCGAGCAGATGCCCGTCGCCTCGTTGGCAGACATCATCCGGTCCAAGGAAGCCGCCGGCCGGCCGAAAGACTTCACGGCCCTCCCTGCACTTCAAGAACGGCTCATGGCACAACAGGGCACCTCACTCGAAGAGCAGGCAGCAGCTATGGCTCGGCGGGCCGAGGAACGCCCGATTAGCGACCGAGCCAGTGCACCGCCCAGTGCGTACGGCAAGGTGCCCTGACCGATCAGCATCGATCAGCGGGTCTCGTTTCTGGCAGCTCCGGGTCGGAACTCGTGCAGGACCCGAAAGTCACCACGGGTGCCCGGCCGGCGCTGGGGTTGGCTGAGCCGCATCTAGGCTGCGCGGATGACCTTTCTGGAGCCTGTACAGCTGACCGGGGACCTCGTGGTCCTGGACCCGCTCAGCGTTGATGATCACGACGCCCTGGTCGAGGCGGCCACGGACGGCGAGCTGTGGATGCTCACGTACACGGGGGTCCCCGGACCCGGAGAGATGCGCAGCGCCATCGACCGCTATCTCGTCCAACAGGCCAACGCCACAATGATGGCGTTCACGGTCCGGCGCCGCGACACCGGACAGGTCATCGGCATGACCACCTTTTGCAACGTCGACGCCGGGAACCGACACGTTGAGATCGGCGACACCTGGAACGCGCGGTCAGCTCATCGGACCGGTACCAACACTGAGTGCAAGTTGCTCCTGCTGGCCCACGCGTTTGAGCAGCTGGACTGCATCGCCGTGGAGTTCCGCACCCACTGGCTGAATCGGCGGTCCAGGAGGGCTATCGAACGACTGGGAGCCAAACAGGATGGCGTCCTGCGAAGCCACAAGATCCAGCCTGACGGCTCGCTTCGCGACACTGTGGTGTTCTCGATACTCCAGCACGAGTGGCCCGCCGTTCGGAGCGAGCTACGGCGACGGCTCGCTGAGCATCGGTAGATCGACTGTCGGAGGACCACGTTCAGGTTGAACCGGAACGGCCGCCGAGCGGCGATGCACACTCCCAGTCGCGCGCGCCCGAACCGACTCAACGGCGGGCACCACCGGCGTCACGTGAGTCACAGCAGAACCGAGGAGTGCGGCACGCGCGCGGTCAGGGTGCGTTGAGGTGGCGGTTCGGCACCACGCGGTGTCCGGGCAAGGTCATGATGATTCTGGCGCGTCGATCCGCGCCGGTTGACCTGGCGAGGTCCACCGGACTGCGGTAGTCACCGTTTCCGGCTGGCGAGGTAGGGGGACCGTGAGTGAGCCACGCGATACGAACGTGGAGGGATCGACGAACAGTGCGGAGAACTCCGGCGCGAGGCGGTTCGGGATAGTGTCGATGAGCCCGTTCAGCGCTCCGTCTACGAAGACCGCAGGGGCCGCTCATGGCTGCGCCACTGAGCGTTCAACTCGCGGAACTGGCCTGGAGGCCGGGTGTTGTACGGTCTACCGCATGGGGGTGTGGTCTCCCGTGGATTGCACGCGGAAGATGAGATGGCGGTCGGTGGGCAACGGTAGGATCCGGTCATGTCATCGGCAGAGGAGTTGCTGCTCCCTTCGCGGCCTCCCGTTCGAGGACTGTCCCATCGGAAGACCAACTTCATGGAGCAGTTTCAGTTGAACTACGTCCGCGCGGTCGCAGCCGCAGCAGGTTATCTCAGCGGCGGTTTTTCCATCGACTATGGCATTGACCTATTTCTTTACCACAAGGCTGACTGTGCCGTTGACAAAGCCGGCATGAACCTCGGGTCGTGACCTGATGCCGCAAACTACACCGCCGTCTCGCGATCCATCGCCCACCCGGAGCGTCACCGCCGAACTCAAGGGCGATGGTGCGGATGCGAGTCCGCTGTTGGCCAGTGAGATGCGGCGCGTGCATGATCGGCTCGGTCGTTGAGGTTCGTCCTGAGGAACGGGCGACTGCCCGGAAGTGACCAGATCGTCAACGTCGAAGTCATGGACGGGACGATTCGCCGGATCGGGTCCATCGATCCGTCGATGGCTCCGGTGGAGACGATCGACCTCGGTGAACGCTGGCTGATTCCGGGGCTCTGGGATAACCATGTTCACTTCAGCCAGTGGGCGCAGACCGCCAGGCGACTGGACGTGTCGACCGCGATATCCGCGGCCAAGGCGGCCATTCTGGTAGCAGAACGGGCAGCCGCCATCCCAGTAGGCGAGAGTCTCATCGGGTTCGGCTTTCGTGACGGGCTGTGGCCGGATGCGCCGAGCCGTGAACTGCTGGACGCGGCGGCCGGCCCCATCCCGGTGGTCTTGGTCAGTGGTGACCTGCACTCCTGCTGGATGAACTCGATGGCACTCGCGCGATACGGCTTTGCGAATCACCCGACCGGGTTGCTCCGCGAGGACGACAGTTTCGCCGTTCTGCGTGCCCTTGACACCGTTGCCGACCTGGTGATGGACGGCTGGGTCGACGAGGCGGCCCAGATGGCGGCATCTCGTGGCGTAGTCGGAATCGTCGATCTGGAGATGACGTGGTCTCTCGATCCGTGGGTGCGCCGAATCGCGGCCGGCACTGATGTCCTCCGGGTCGAGTTCGGCATCTACACCGAACACCTCGATCGCGCGGTGGGTCTCGGGCTTCGCTCCGGCGGTGTGATTGAGGGCACCGACGGGTTGCTCACGGTTGGTCCGTACAAGGTCATCAGCGACGGCTCGCTCAACACCCGGACGGCGTATTGCTTCGACGAATATCCGGGGCTGGAAGGCCGAGGCGCTTCACACGGGCTACCCACGGTGTCGAAGGACCAGCTACTTTCACGCATGCGAATGGCGACCCAGGCTGGGATTCGCCCGGCAGTGCACGCCATCGGCGATCACGCCAACGGCATAGCCCTTGACGCTTTCGAGGAGCTTGGCTGCACCGGAAGCATCGAGCACGCTCAGTTGCTTGCGGCGGCAGACATTGCACGCTTCGCGAAACTCGGTGTGGTGGCCAGCGTGCAGCCCGAACACGCCATGGATGATCGCGACGTCGCCGACCACTATTGGGACGGGCGCACCGAGCGCGCGTTCATGTTTGCCAGCCTCCTGAACGCGGGTGTTGTACTTTCGCTCGGTTCCGATGCCCCGGTGGCACCGCTCGATCCCTGGGTGACCATGGCTGCTGCCGTCGGCCGCACGCGGGATGGTCGGGAACCGTGGCACGCCGAGCAGGCCATTTCCCGACAGTCAGCGCTTGCCGCGTCCGCGCGCGGACGACACGTGGTCGCAGTCGGAGACGTGGCCGACCTGGCGATCTGTGGGATCGATCCGTTCGCCGCATCTGTTGCCGACCTGAGACGGATGCCCGTGGCCGCGACGCTACTCGGCGGCCGCTTCACGCACAACGCACTCTGAACCGGTTGGCCCAGGGGTTTCTTCGTCGGATGCGGTTGGCGACCCGGAGTGGCGCGCCCCGAGGTCGGTCAGGCCGGGTTGAAGGTGAGATTGCTGAAGGAGCCACGACCATGACTCGGACGACCGCTGCTGGCGGCACCTGCGACGCCCGAACCAGCCTATTCGCGGCACCTGGTCACCGAACCCGGCCTCGGCTACCGCTTCGAACCCGCAGAGGCAAACGTCCAACAACCACTTCCGACACGACCGCACATCGGCAAGGTCGCGCCCGTCGCTGATGTGAGTGCGTTCAGATGACGCGGGTGGGACGTGCGTGTGTCCGGCAAAGGATCGGTGACCGGGCGTCGTTCTACGCGTTCCGCATGACCAAAGCCCCGCCAGGGGGGCAGAAGCACTCGGCATGTTCCGGGGCAGTTCGATGCGAAAGAGCACCCAGACGCTTGCCAGCTTGGTGTCAGGCTGTCTGTGGGGCCGGCCGGACGGCGCGGTTGCGGCCCTTGGCGCCATACCAGGCGTCGTCGAGCGTGACTGTCTGGAGGTGGCGACTGCGGATGATGTCGATGATCGGCCCATAGAGGTGGGTCACGGTCGAATAGTTGGCATGTCCGATAACGACGGCCTGCGGTCGGAGCCATTGCTTGGCCAAGTCGAGCAGCACGGCCTGGGTGATGAGCCCGGAGTCGCCGAACGTGCCGTACCACGTGGTAATTGAGGTGTAGCCGAGGTTGGCGGCGAGACTGTCGACGTATCTGTTGCGGTCACCATACGGTGGGCGGATGAAGGGCTTGCCCGTCACGCCGAACGTGTTGTTCAGGAGCTTCTCGCACCGGGTCAGCTCGCTCTCGATCTTGCGGCCACTGCACCGTGTCAGGAAGGGGTGGGTCCAGGTGTGGTTCGCCAGCTGGATCTGCCCGCTGTCCACCAGGGGACGCAGCTTGTCCTTGTGCTTCGTCCATGAAGGGTAAGAGCCGGTAACGAAGAACGTGAACCGTACGCCGGTTGCGCGGGCGAAGTCGATGTATGGCGACACCACCTCGGCGCTGATGCCGTCGTCGATGGTAAGCGCGATGTTCTTGCCAGAGCCGTCCAGGTGAGTGATGTGACTGGGCGGACCGCCGGGCACGACCGGCAAGTCCGGCTGCGCGGTCTGGATGAGCCCAAGCCGGTGGCCTGAGGCGTCAGTGGAGATGCGTAGATGGCTGGCCTTGTGTGTCACTGCGGGGCCCGGGCCAACGGAAGCCATTGATGGTTGCTCGGCTCCGCCCGGCTGCGCCATCGGGGACGCGAGGCGAAGCAGCGCCTTGACGTCAGGGTCGTGGGGCTGTGGCTCCAGCGGATCCCAGAAGAAGATCACCATGTCGATGTCGCCCTCGGCGATCTTGGCACCGATCTGTTGGTCCCCGCCGAGCGGACCCGACAGGAAGCAATGCACCTTCAGACCAAGTTCGTACTGGAGCATTGTCCCGGTAGTTCCGGTGGCGAAGAGCTGATGATGACGCAGTTGGCCCACGTTGAACTCGGCCCATCCCAACAGCTCGACTTTCTTGTTGTCATGCGCAACCATCGCGATGCGACGGCTGATCTGCGGCTCTTCGAAGTCGTGCATGAGATTCCTCTCTTGTACCCCATCGGCGGGGCATCGCCCGCGGAACCGGCAGGAACAACGGTAGATGGCCCATGTTGCCCGGGCGTTGAATCGGCGCTGCTGTGCGACCTGTGCTGTCACTTTGCGATCCGATCCCTGATGGCCGACGCCGCCCAGCACTGCGGTCACGACCCGGACCGGGTCAGCTTCGTTGCCGCGCTCCGGATCACCCGCCAGTCCGTGGCGCACCGGAGCGCTTTTCCCCCTGACGACAACGCAGACATGCGTGGCTGGCTGACCTTTCTGCGTCGGCTGATCGCACGTCTCAATCCGGCGCGACGCCCACGCGCAGCACCCCGGGTCATCAAACGCAAGATGCCCAAGTGGCACGTCAAACGCGCCCACCACGCCAGCTGGCCACATCCCCTAAAGTAACCCAATTACACCACCGTTCGACCCTAACTGAACGGTATTGGGCCTAGATCGGCCTCGTCCGAATGGTCAGAGAATCCTCGAATGCTCATGCCCGGCGTTCGCACCTGCCACGGTGAAGGAAGGTGCGGGATCGGGGTCTTTTCGGACCCGCGTTGAGCCTGCCCAACCGATGATGAGGGATAGAGGGTTTCTGGTGCGCACAAATCGTCGCCAGCCGCTGGTGTCGGCTGCTGTGGTCATTGCTCTGTTCGTGCCGGCTGTGCTGGCTGTGCTGGCGGTGCCATCGGCCTCGGCCTCGGCCGTGGCACCGAGGGCCGTCGCGGCCCCGCCACGGGTCACCGTCGGCCGAAGCGCCTGGGTGGCCGTCTCGGTGGCGACCCTGTGGCGTTCCCCCGGGTCCCCCCGCTTTGTCGACCGGCCGGCGTTGGCCAACCCGGCAGGCATCCGGCAGTGGCTGTCCCGGATGACGTTGTCCGATCGGCGCGGACTGGACGGGCGCGCCGATACGCAGGCGCTGCTTGGTGAGCGGGTCATCGTCGTGGCCCGAAGCGGTTCGTGGGTCAAGGTTGTCGTGCCCGACCAGCCGACACCTCTGGATGCTCGCGGGTACCCGGGATGGGTGCCCACGGTGCAGCTGACGGCGTTGGGCCCGGTGGCCACGGCGTCGGTGGCGACGGTGGTGGCCCGCACGACATTCCTGCGCACCGACAACGCCTCGGCGACTCCCGTGACCGAGATCAGCTTCGGCACCGCACTGCCACGGGTCGGCGCGTCCGGTGCATGGACGCGGGTGGCGACCCCGACAGGTCAGGTGCGCCGGGTCTACTCCAGCGCCGTGGCCGTCCGGGCCCCAGGTGCTGCTGCGCTGCCGGTGACCGGCATCGACGTCGTGCGGGCTGCCCAGATGTTTGGCGGGCTGCCGTATCTGTGGGCGGGACGGTCCGGCTTTGGCTTCGACTGCTCGGGCCTTGCCTCGCTGGACCTTCGCGCCCACGGCGTGATCATCCCCCGCGATGCGGACGCACAGGCCAGGAAGGGGACGGTGGTGAGCAGCCGAGCCCTGCGGCCCGGCGACCTGCTTTTCTACGCCACACGTGGGTACGTGCACCATGTGTCGATCTACGCCGGTAACGGCCGCATGGTTCAGGCACCGAACACCGGCAGCTCGGTCCAGACGATCGCGGTTTCAACCCCCTCCTACGCGCGCGAGTTCGCCGGCGCGCGGCGCAATATCCGATAAGGCCGACGGATGCGGGGCCTTGCCCCGTCCTGACTCGTTGCCAGGTAAGTGGGCCCCGAGCGGGCAGCTGGCCAGAGCTCAGGGTCGCCGGCTGACCGTCCGCGGTTGACGAGGCACATCGGTGAGTCAGCAAGCACTTCCCTGAATCTTGAGGTGGTGACGAGCCGTCCGGTTCGGAGGCGACGCGGTTCGATCCTTGAGACCGAACGAACGTATCGGCGGGTCCGTGGGCCGAGGCCGAGCACCTGCGCAACCACCCCGGCGATGTCGCGGAGCCGCTTCTCCCAGGCCCCTGCCGAACACGACTCGGTGCGCGGTCGATATCAGGGCTGCGACTCGATCCTTGGCACCACCTGGTAGCGCGCGACGGTGAAGGCGATCACGGCGGGAATGGTGATCGCGAAC
>Ga0209585_10001123_pt1 | contig 10429 bp, 6 predicted proteins | sample NGEPerone_FD_185491 | JGI IMG/M metagenome (GOLD analysis project Ga0209585, IMG submission 185491) | Arctic peat soil microbial communities from the Barrow Environmental Observatory site, Barrow, Alaska, USA - NGEE Permafrost154B-one... | ecosystem: Environmental > Terrestrial > Soil > Wetlands... | reverse complement strand
ACACCCGGTTCTCGGCGCCCAGGAAGCTGGTGGTGATGCTGGGTGGTCCGACCATGAACCTGGTTATCGCTGCGGTCCTGCTGGGCGGAATCTTCACGCTCTATGGCGTTGGCGAACTTACGAGTCGGGTCAGCGCCGTGTCACAGTGCGTTCAGACCGTGCCGGCCAACGGCACAGCGCCCGCCGCGTGCTCGCCATCGGACCCGCAGGCTCCGGCCAACGTCGCCGGGATCCGGCCCGGCGACCGGATCATCTCCCTGGCCAGTAAATCGGTCAGTAACTGGGATGACGTTCGTGCCTTGATCCGGCCCAACGGTGGCCGGCGGATTGGCGTCGTCGTCGAGCGGGACGGCAAGCGTCTGAGTCTGGAAGCGACTCCGATCCTCAACAACGTGCCACGGGTCGATGACCAGGGCAACCTCCTTGTTGGTCCCGACGGCAAGGCCCTCATCGATCGCGTTGGCTTCATGGGCTTCTCGCCCAGCGCAGAGATCGTCAAGCAGCCTCTTGTCGCAGTTCCCGCCCTGATCGGCGACCAGGTCGCCCGAACGGCCGGCGTGGTGTTCAGGATTCCGGAGAAGATGGTGGGCATCGCCAAGGCAGCCTTCGGTGACGGAGCGCGGGATCCCAACGGCCCGATGTCCGTGGTCGGTGTCGGGCGGGTGGCCGGCGAGGTCGCCGACGGGCAGTTCTCGGGGGTGGCCGACTCGGGTGCCTCCAAGTTCGTCATCCTGCTCAGCCTGATTGCCTCCCTGAACATCGCGCTGTTCGTCTTCAACCTCATCCCGCTGTTGCCCTTGGACGGCGGACATGCCGCGGGTGCGCTGTGGGAAGGGCTGAAACGTCAGGTGGCCAGACTGCGCGGTCGGCCGAACCCGGGCTACGTCGACGTCGCCAAGGCCCTACCTGTCGCGTATGCCGTGTCGATCGCGCTGATCGGAATGTCGGTCCTGCTGATCTATGCCGACGTGGTCAACCCGATCAAGCTGGGCGGCTGACCGCTCTGCTCGACCGGACAGTCCTGGCCGCGCCACGTGAGGGATACTGACGACATGTCGGTTTCTCTCGGTATGCCGCCCGTGCCGTCCCCTGTTGTCTCTGCCCGGCGGAAGTCCCGCAAGATCAAAGTGGGTGCAGTCGAGGTTGGTGGCGATGCCCCAGTCTCGGTGCAGTCGATGTGCACGACCCCGACAACCGACGTCAACGCGACGCTGCAGCAGATTGCCGAGCTGACCGCGACCGGGTGCGACATCGTGCGGGTGGCCTGCCCCACCCAGGACGACGCCGACGCTCTGGCCGAGATCGCCAAGCACTCTCAGATCCCGGTCATCGCCGACATCCACTTCCAGCCTAAGTACGTCTTCGCCGCTATCGATGCCGGCTGCGCAGGGGTCCGGGTCAACCCGGGCAACATCCGTAGGTTTGACGACCAGGTCAAGCAGATTGCCCGCGCGGCCAAGGACGCCGGCGTCTCCATCCGGATCGGTGTCAACGCCGGCTCGCTGGACCCTCGCATCATGGCCAAGTACGGAAAGGCCACTCCGCAGGCGCTGGTCGAGTCGGCTGTGTGGGAGGCGAGCCTGTTCGAGGAGCACGACTTCCACGACTTCAAGATCTCGGTCAAGCACCACGACCCGGTCGTGATGATCAAGGCGTACGAGCAGCTGGCCGCCCGTGGTGACTGGCCGCTGCACCTCGGTGTGACCGAGGCCGGCCCTGCGTTCCAGGGGACGATCAAGTCCTCGGTGGCCTTCGGAACGTTGCTGGCACAGGGAATTGGCGACACCATCCGCGTCTCGCTGTCGGCTCCACCGGTGGAGGAGGTCAAGGTCGGCATCCAGATCCTGCAGTCGCTGAACCTGCGTCCGCGCAGGCTGGAGATCGTCTCGTGTCCTTCGTGTGGCCGTGCTCAGGTTGATGTCTACACGCTGGCCGAGCAGGTGGTGGCGGGCCTCGAGGGCCTTCAGGTTCCGCTGCGTGTTGCGGTCATGGGTTGTGTCGTGAACGGTCCGGGTGAGGCTCGTGAGGCGGATCTTGGTGTCGCGTCGGGCAACGGCAAGGGTCAGATCTTCGTCAAGGGCGAGATCATCGCAACGGTGCCCGAGTCAAAGATCGTCGAGACCCTGATCGAGGAGGCCATGCGGCTCGCCGAGGAGATGGGCGAGCCGGTGCACGACGAAGGGGTGACGACGGGTCCCGTCGTCACCGTCGGCTGAAACCACACTGGCCTCAGAGCCGGTCGACAAAGGCCACCGGGGCAAGGCAGGCTTAGGACGTGCTGCGCACCAAGAGTGCTGTCCGGGCCCTCACCACGGCTGACCGTGACCAGGCGCTGGAAGTCTGCGCGCGCGATACCCGCACGAATGTCTTTGTTGCTGCGCGCATCCTTGAGGGCGGCCTCGCCACGTCCCCGGGTGCGGTGCTGGGCTACGCCGAGGGTCCCGGTCTGCAGGCGATCTGCTGGGTGTCGGCCAACCTGGTCCCCGTGGGGTGCGACGGACCCGCGCTCGCGGCCTTTGCCATCACGATGCGCCGATGGCGGCGTCAATGTTCCTCGGTGTTCGGACCCTCTGACATGGTGCTGCCGCTGTGGGAGGCTCTGCGACCCACCTGGGGGGAGCCGCGCGCCGTGCGCACTCACCAGCCGGTGCTGGCCACGGCAGGCACACTTCCATCGGGCGCGCCGCGGGACCCTCAGGTCCGTTTGGCCCGGTTTGACGAGGTGGACCTCGTGATGCCGGCTGCCGCGGCCATGTTCACCGAAGAGATCGGCTACCCGCCGTACCGGGGCTCGGGGCAGCTCTATCGGCAAGGCGTCGCATCCCTGATAAGGCAGGGGCACACGTTCGTACGGGTCGACGACGGTGAGGTCGTGTTCAAGGCCGACATCGGTTCGGTGGCCCTGGGCGTTGCTCAGGTCCAGGGTGTCTGGGTGGCGCCGCGCTGGCGTGGCCAGGGACTGGCGGCGCCCGCCATGGCCGCGGTCGTCGAGCAGATCAGGGCCGAGATCGCCCCGGTGGTCACGCTTTACGTCAATGACTTCAACACGCCTGCGCGTGCCACCTACGCCCGGGTCGGGTTCACCGACATCGGGAGCTTCGCCACGGTCCTGATGTGAGCGATGAGGCAAGAGCGTCCCATCCAAGCAGTTGGCGTGAGTGCGTCGATCTCCTGCCGATATCCTCACGATGTCCGGTGCGTTCGTGCCTGGACCTGAAGTGACCCGACCAATGGAGATCCCGTGTCAACGCCGGCCCTACGCATGTCGACCCTGTTCCTGCGAACCCTGCGCGAGGACCCGGCCGATGCGGAGCTGCCCAGCCACCGGTTGTTGGTCCGCGCCGGCTACATCCGCCGCGTCGCTCCCGGCATCTACACCTGGTTGCCGCTCGGTCTGAAGGTGCTGCGCAACGTCGAGCGCATCGTTCGCGAGGAGATGGACGCCATCGGCGCCCAGGAGCTGAGCTTCCCCGCGCTGCTGCCCAAGGAGCCCTTCGAGGCGACCGGCCGCTGGACCGAGTATGGCGAGAACATCTTCCGGCTCAAGGACCGCAAGGGCGCCGACTACCTGCTCGGCCCCACGCACGAAGAGATGTTCACCCTGACGGTCAAGGATCTCTACGGCTCGTACAAGGATCTGCCGCTGTCGATCTACCAGATCCAGACCAAGTATCGCGACGAGGTTCGTCCGCGCGCAGGCCTGCTGCGAGGTCGAGAGTTCATCATGAAGGACTCCTACTCCTTCGACGTGGACGATGCGGGCCTACAGATCTCGTATGACATGCACCGCGCCGCCTACATCAAGATCTTCGACCGACTGGGCTTCGAGTACGTCATCGTCAAGGCGACGTCCGGCGCAATGGGTGGTTCGGCGTCGGAGGAGTTCCTCGCCACGGCCGAACATGGCGAAGACACCTATGTGCGTTGTACCTCCTGCGACTACGCGGCCAATGTCGAGGCCGTGAAGGTGCCTGCGCCGCAACCCATTGCGTATGACGGGTTGCCGGCTGCCCACGTCGAGGACACTCCCGACACCCCGACCATCGAGACCCTGGTGGACCACCTCAACGCGACCTTCCCCCGCCCTGACCGACCCTGGAAGGCCGGCGACACCCTCAAGAACGTGATCGTGATGCTGGTTCACCCCGGTGGTCGTCGTGAGCCGCTGGCCATCGGGGTGCCCGGTGACCGCGAGATCGACGAGAAGCGACTCGGTGCCCAGGTCGAGCCCGCCGAGATCGGGGCGTTCGACGAGGCCGACTTCGCCAAGAACCCCGCGTTGGTCAAGGGCTACATGGGCCCCGGCGTGCTGGGCGAGCATGCCAGCTCCGGGATCAAGTTCCTGCTCGACCCTCGCGTCGTCGACGGCACTGTCTGGGTCACCGGAGCCGACGCCTCCGGCCGGCACGTGATCGGGCTGGTGGCCGGACGTGACTTCACGGCTGGCGGCACGATCGAGGCGGCTGAGGTGCGCGACGGCGACGAATGCCCCAGCTGCGGTCAGCGGCTCGAGGCCGCACGAGGCATCGAGATGGGGCACATCTTCCAGCTCGGTCGCAAGTACGCCGAGTCCCTGGACCTGAAGGTGCTTGACCGGAACGGCAAGCTGGTGACCGTGACCATGGGTTCCTACGGCGTGGGTGTCAGTCGTGCCGTTGCTGCCGTGGCCGAGGGCTGTCACGACGAGTTCGGCCTGGTGTGGCCTCGTGAGATCTCGCCGGCGGATGTTCACGTGGTGGCCACCGGCAAGGCCGAGGAGGTCTTCGCCAAGGCTGCCGAGCTCACCGATGCCCTGGCAGCACGGGGAGTCCTGGTCATCTATGACGACCGTCGGAAGGTCTCGCCTGGTGTGAAGTTCAAGGATGCCGAGCTGATCGGCGTGCCGACCATCGTCATTGTCGGCAAGGGCCTTGAGGCCGGCACCATCGAGATCAAGGACCGGGCGACCGGCAGCCGGCGTGAGGTGCCGGTCGATCAGATCGTCGATGCAGTCGTGTTCGAGGTGGGCGGGTCCATCACGCCCGGCTCAGTCGTGTCCGAGGTGCCCGGCGGGGTCGTGCCTGAGGTACCCGGCGCAGCGAGCTGATGAACTCCGTCGTGGCTGTCCCGCCTCGTTGTCGTGCGGTTATCTTCGACTGGGGTGGCACCCTCACGCCGTGGCACACCTTCGACCTCGAGGAGCAGTGGCGGGTGTTCGCCCGTCAGGTTCATGCCGAGGAGGGACAGGCGCTCTTGCTGGCCGCACGCATTCTGGCCGCTGAGGACGCGGCGTGGGTTCGCAGCCGGACCGATCACAGCAGCGCCCGCCTGCACGAGATCCTCGCGGAGGCGGGCTTCGATGAGGGCGATCTCCGGCGTGAGGCGGCCTTGGCGGCATACCGCGAGTTCTGGGCGCCGCACACTTTCACCGACGGGCAGGTACGACCGCTGTGGGAGGGGTTGCGTGAGCGCGGAGTCCTTGTCGGAGTCCTGTCCAACACCATCTGGGCCGGGGACTACCACCGGGCCGTGTTCGAGCGTGACGGCGTTCTTGACCTGATCGACGCCGACATCTACTCCAGCGAGCTGGCGTGGACCAAGCCGCACCCCGAGGCCTTCCGCGCGGCGGCGGCGGCTCTGTGCGTGGAGCCGTCTGAGGTCGTCTATGTGGGGGACCGACCATTCGAGGACATCCACGGGAGCCAGGTGGCCGGGATGCGTGCTATCTGGGTTCCGCATTCGCAGATCCCGGTGGCGCAGCAGGTCACGGTCGACGTGACCCCCGATGGTGTCGCCCACGAGCTGCTCGACATCCTCGACATCCTCGACGGTTGGCAGTCGCGCTGAACGACCCCACGATCACCACTCTCGTGCTCATGGGCCTGGCCGCCGTCTGCGCGGGGTGGGTCGATGCGGTCGTCGGCGGTGGCGGCCTCATCCAGATCCCGGCTCTGCTGCTCGGGTTCCCGCACGCTGCTCCAGTTCAGATCCTGGCGACGAACAAGGTCAGCTCGATCTGTGGCACGTCGGTGAGTGCGGGGACCTACTACCGGCGCGTCAAGCCAGACCTGAGGACGGTGATCCCGTTGGCGCTGCTGGCGTTCGCCGGATCACTGATCGGCGCCTCGCTCGTGTCCCACATCTCCAGGGCAGCCTTCAACCCGATCATCCTGGTGGTGTTGATCGGGGTCGGGACCTACACCCTGTTCAAGCCGGGACTCGGCGCGCTGACCGATCTGCGTTTCTCGGGACATCGCCACGTGCTGGCCGCCACCGGGGTCGGTTTCGTGATCGGCATCTATGACGGCGCGCTCGGTCCCGGAACGGGTTCCTTCCTCGTGTTCGCCCTGGTGGGCCTGCTCGGCTACGCGTTCGTGCAGGCCAGTGCCAAGGCCAAGATCGCCAACGTGGCCACCAACCTGGCTGCCCTGGTCATCTTCATCCCCGCGGGGGCGGTGATGTGGAAGGTCGGCCTGCTCATGGGACTGGGTAACCTGGCCGGCGGATACGTCGGTGCCCGAACTGCGGTGGCGCAGGGTGCCGGGTTCATCCGCGTTGTCCTGGTCATCGTGCTGGGTGCTTTCATCGTCAAGATCGGCCTTGACGTGATAGGCCAGTTCAGCTAGCCGGTTCTATGCGGCAGAGGTCCGAGTCCCGCGACATTCCCGGTGCCGGGATCACGCGAACCCGGGGCGTCCTGGTGTTGAAGGACCCCGACCTCGTGGTGACCCTGGACCGTGCGAGCTCGCGGACCGTGCGCCAGTTCCAGACGCTCTGGCACCTGCCATCGGACCAGGTGGCAACGGTGTACTCCCGAACCACGGCCATCGCGGCAGCACCTGGCGACACGTCGCGGACCATCCTGCTCCAGATCCCGTACAAGCAGGACTCGCCGGCGGGGGCGATACAGGTCAAACGCGGCATCACCTCACGGATCCAGGGCTGGCACTACCCCGACATCTTCCACCGCAACGCCGCGCCGACGGTCATGTTCGCGCGCTCGGGTACGTCCGCGTCAATCCTGTCCTTCATCGCACCCGTGAGCGCCAACGGCACCGTGATGTACCAACCCACACGTCCGGCACCTCAACTCTCGTGGACCTCACCATCGATGGTCATCTGGTCCGAATCCAGATCAGCGCCGGTGGTGGACTGGTTCGCCAGCTCTGGAGCAGAGCCACCAGAGGGCCGGCTCGACAGGAAGGCCCGAGCGGGTTTCCCCAGCGGCAACGGCATTGAGGCGACCCGTCGCGGGAGGTGCCGTATCATCGCGAAAAGTACCGGCGTCATGAAGACAAGAGGATGCGTCACATGTCACGAGAATCACTGGAGAAACGCTCTCGGCCGCTGGGGAACCGCGTGCTGGTCACCCTCCTGGTGCTTGTCCTGTGGGGAACGGTTGCTGGCCTGTCCACGGCCTCAGCGAGCACTACGCCCGCACCGCCCGCACGCGGGATGACAGTGCTGGATCCGTTGCCTGAGCCGCCCGACGCGCAGTTCACGGGCGGGCCCGAATATGTGCCACCGACGGGGCCCCGTGCGAAGGACGTGGGGGCGACCCAGATCCAGGCGTTGAGCCAGGGGACCTACACCTGCACGGGGTATTCAGGCATCCAAACCCCTAATCCCGTCAGCGATCTGATGCGTGACACCTTCACCTGGGGCACGTTCGCGCCCTACCGGGTGGGCGATGGCACGGGGAATGTGAACTGGCGGCTGAACCCCTACAACAACCCGTCGTGGTACATGTGGCTGCACTCGCTGCGCTGGCTCGGACAGGGCATCTCCGCCGGTTCAGAGAGGGACCTGGTCGCACTGGGGCACGTGTCCGCGATCGCTCACGACTGGGTCCGTGACAACCCCTACTCCTGGAAGGGCGACATCGGCGCGTGGGAGTCCACCATGCACCGGACCAATGTCCTGATCTGTCTGCGTCAGGCCGTTCTGGCCGGCTACGGCGTGTCGTCCCTGCCGCCGGCGTTCACCTGGATCGACGCTGCCCTGATCGATCACGCCACGTTCCTGATCAACCACTGGAGCGGCGCCGCGAACCACGGCACGGATGAGAGCATGGCGCTCTTCGGCGTGGGATGCCTTCTGAACCGTCCCGACTACAACGACCTTGCCGTCACCCGGCTCGGCGCGTCCATCACCACGGCGATCGACACCCAGGGCTCCACGAACGAGCAGTCGACGGCCTACGCCCAGTACAACTACTCGCTCTGGGGGCGGGTCGAGACTGTTCTGCGAGCCTGCAACACCGACCCGGGCACGACCATCGGTGCGCGTCGCGTTCTTCTGGCAACCTGGCTGGCCCACGCCACCGGCTCGAACGGTGCCTTGCACCAGATCGGTGACTCGGAGGTGGTTGCGACAAATAACTACCCGGGGACTCCGATGGAGTATGCCGCGACCGGGGGCGCCAGCGGGGTGGCTCCCGCGGCGCGGGTCGCGATCTACTCGCGGGGTTACGTCTTCGGCCGGTCGGGCTGGGGCAGCCCGGCGAAGCCCTTCAGTCAGGAGTCGACCTACAGCATCCGGTACGGCGCGTCCCGGGCGTTGCACGGCCACAGCGACCACATGTCGATGACCTACACCGCGCGTGGCCGGGTCGTCCTGGTCGACGCGGGCCATGCCGGCTACCAGAACGACGTCTGGCGGGCCTGGGCCAGGGGTGCCACCGGGCACAGCTCGATGACGACCCCGCTTGCCGCCGAGACGCTGCCCGCCACCACGATGACGCGCAACCTCATCAAGGAGAGCTCCGACTTCTACGAGTTCCGCGACGCACCAGGTGCCGGGATCACTCGGACCCGGGGCTTCCTGGTGCTGAAGGACCCCGACCTCGTGGTGACCCTGGACCGCGCGAGCTCGCGGGTCGCCCAGCAGTTCCAGACGCTCTGGCACCTGCCATCGGACCAGGCGGCAACCGTCTACTCCCGAACCACGGCCATCGCGGCAGCACCCGGCGACACGTCGCGGACCATCTTGCTGCAGATCCCGTACAAGCAGACCCTGCCGGCAGGGGCGATTCTGGTCAAACGCGGCAGCACCTCACCCATCCAGGGATGGCAGTACCCCAACATCTTCCACCGCGACGCCGCTCCGACGGCCATGTTCGCGCGCTCGGGCACGTCCGCGTCAATCCTGTCCTTCATGGCACCCGTGAGCGCCAAAGGCACCCTGATGTACCACACCCATCTGTCCGGCACCTCGACCATCGTGGACCTCACCGTCGATGGCCGCCTCGTCCGAATCCTGATCAGCGCCGGTGGCGGACTGGTTCGCCAGCTCTAGTGCAGCGGGCTGAAGAGCATCGAGCTCGCGACGCCGACCGGTATGGACCGGACTCGGCCACCCTCTTAGTCGCGGTCGTCCAATCCTGACCTCAGCTCCTCGGGCGTCGTCACGGGCTTCTCGCAGACAAAGCCACGACACAGGTACGCCGCAGGGTGTCCGGCCACCAGGGGCCGGTTCGCAAGCAGTGGAGTCCCCGGTGTGTCAGGCGATCCGTGAGCCATGACCAGTCCGGGAGAGGTGCTGCCGCGGGCGACGCGGAGGAGCTCCCGGGCTCGAGGTCCGTCCCCGACGACCGCAACTTGCAGGGGGCCCGCCGCCATCGCCTCGGCGACGGCCAGCGTCCAGCCTGCGAAACGCGGGTTCTCAGCAGCGGGAACCGCGGCTGCGGCGACCGCTCTGTCGGCCGCTTCCCGATGTCGGATGGACCCGGTCAGCGCCGCGTAGGTCAGCAGGGCGCCGGCGAGGGCGGACAGACCTGATGGCTCGGCGTTGTCTGCCACGCTTCGAGGTCGGGTGAAGAGCAGCTCAGCGTCGTCCGCCGTGTCGAAGAAACCACCCAAGCCATCAGCGAAGTGAGTCAGCGCGGTGTCCAGCAGCTCACCTGCGACAGTCAGCCATCGTGGTTCCCCGCAGGCCTGGTGCAGTGTGAGCAGTCCCTCAGCGAGGTCCCCATAGTCGTCGGCGACCCCTCTGGCGGATCCGACCAGGCCTTCGCGCGACGCCCGGCGCAGCCTGCCGTCCACCAGGTGCGACGCGGTGAGGAATTCCGCGCACCGCTGTGCCGCATCCAGGTATGTCGAGTCCTCAAGCAGGACGCCGGCTTCACTCAGCGCGGCGATGGCCAGACCATTCCACCCGGTGACCACCTTGTCGTCCCGCGCCGGTTGTGGTCGTCGGTTGCGAGCGGCCAGCAAACGGGCGTGAACGTCCTTCCACCAGTGCGCGTCGTCCGGCTCGGTGCGTAGCTGGAGGGTCGACATACCGTGTTCGAAGGTTCCGGAACCGGTCACCTCGAGCAGGGCGGCTGCCCTGCTGCCGTCGTCTGCGCCGAGCACCTCGACGAGCTGCGAGGTCGTCCAGACGTAGGTCAGACCTTCGACCCCGTCGGTGTCGGCGTCCAGGGACGAAGCGAACCCGCCGTGCCCGGTGC
>Ga0209585_10001122_pt1 | contig 10438 bp, 10 predicted proteins | sample NGEPerone_FD_185491 | JGI IMG/M metagenome (GOLD analysis project Ga0209585, IMG submission 185491) | Arctic peat soil microbial communities from the Barrow Environmental Observatory site, Barrow, Alaska, USA - NGEE Permafrost154B-one... | ecosystem: Environmental > Terrestrial > Soil >... | reverse complement strand
CAATAGTACAAATCCCGATAACAATAATAATTACCAAGTTTTCTATATTGTTTTAATATTTATTATTGATCCAACATGAATGGTTGGCAAAATAATTTTCTAAAATTCCTAGACGAAAACATACAAAACTTCCAATTGGAAACTTTGTAATTAATCTATTCTACGTATTATATTAATAAAGTTACACGTTACAAATAAAAAATTAAAATTTAACATCTGGGGAAGCGGAGAAAGGTGAGATATTTCATTTTTTATGTTACGGTTTGTGATTGGTTTATCGTTGATTGTGGTCTCAAAATACGCTGTAAGGTCTAAAACGATTGCAATTAACTTTTGGAAGCACCTTGTTTATAAGTTATAAGAGACTTTCTTATTCCTTACATATCGAGTATTAATCATGTTTAGGAGGGTTTTTTCACAGGTAGAATTACCTTCAATTTTTTTTTAACTGACTATGAGTTTAAATTCCACTAATAAAAAAGAGGTATTCAACTTTCGTTAAAGACCTCTTTTTTCAGCGGAGAGAGTGGCTCTTTCTCTTGAACCCTCTTCAAATATCACAAAAGTTCAAACTGCTATAAATAAGATTATTAAGCCATTTATATTTAAATAAAATATCTCTAGATATCTTGATATTTATTCAAAATTGGGTGTATATTTGGGTGTGAAAACAAATATGCCCCAACATGAATATCAAACGCAATATCATTTTTACCCTTGAAAGAAGAAAAAAGAACAATGTGTTGGTCGCTGACAATGTTCCCATTCGGATGAGGGTTATTTATGTAGGCAACCGGATAGATTTCAGCACCGGATACCGAATAGACGAATCTAAATGGGAGTCAGACAAGCAACGGGTAAAGAACGGATGTACAAACAAACTTAAACAAAGTTCTTCTGAAATCAATGGTGATCTATTAAAATATTACACTGATATTCAGGATATATTTAAGGCGTTTGAAGTCGCAGATATCACCCCGACAGCGGAACAACTTAAAAGCGCATTCAATAAGAAATGCGGGAAAAGCATTTCCAATGAAACAGAATCTGAACTATCGAAAGCTTCTTTTATGAATATTTTCGATGAATTTGTGAAGGAATGTGGGACGAAAAATAACTGGACCGATTCTACCTACGAAAAATTTGCGGCGGTAAAAACTCATTTAACCAATTTCAATTCCAGCCTCACATTTGAGGTGTTGGATGAATCCTGTTTAAGTGAATATGTAATTTATCTTCGGGATAAAAAGGATTTAAGAAACAGTACCATCGGCAAACAAATCGGCTTCCTTAAATGGTTTCTTCGTTGGGCTTTTAAAAAAGGCCATCACAACAATAGTGCTTTTGAATTATTCAAACCCAAATTGAAAAACACTAAAAAGAAAGTTATTTTCCTGACCTGGGAAGAGTTGAACAAATTGCGCGAATATAAGATTCCTGCAACAAAACAATATTTGGAACGGGTTCGGGATGTGTTTTTGTTTACTTGCTTCACGGGCCTAAGGTATTCTGATGTGTATAACCTGAAAACGAGTGATATTAAAGATAATCACATAGAAATAACAACAGTCAAAACGGCTGATAGCCTGATTATTGAGTTGAATAACCACAGTAAATCCATATTGGAAAAGTACAAAGAGGTTCATTTTGAAAATAATAAAGTTCTACCAGTAATTACCAATCAGAAAATGAACGACTACCTTAAAGAGTTGGCCGAGTTAGCCGAAATAAGTGAGCCAGTAGGCGAAACATATTATAAAGGAAATCAGCGGATAGATGAAGTAACTCCAAAGCATGCACTTCTGGGTACTCATGCCGGACGAAGGACGTTTATTTGTAATGCTTTGTCCTTGGGTATTCCACCGCAGGTGGTCATGAAATGGACCGGCCACAGCGACTACAAAGCAATGAAGCCATATATTGATATTGCTGATGAAATAAAAGCCAGTGCAATGGAGAAGTTCAATCAGTTATGACGTATTCTGATTTATATTTGTAATAAGAATTATAAATAAAGTGCAATCCCAAGAATTATGGATAATCGTAACAAAAATATAGAGCGAAAAGATTTTGATGAATTTATTCGTGCAATTGGTTTGGAGATCGAGCAAGCTCAGGTAAAACTAATCTCGGCGGCAAATATCCAAATGTTATTGCATTTTTGGAAAATTGGCTGTTTCATCCTTTATAGCCAAAAAAGATTGGGCTGGGGAAGTAAGGTAATTGATAAAATATCGACAGCCATCCGGGAAAAATATCCTGAAAAGAAGGGCTATTCTCCAAGAAACCTTAAATATATGTGTCAGTTTGCCAGATTATATCCTTTGGGGATCTTGGAAAAGCTTCTTTTTACTGACCAAGAATTAGAAGTCCCTACCATTGAAAAAGTTATATCTGTTACAAAAGCCTTAGATGAATATAAAATTGGGCAGGAGCCTCCTGCCCAAATTCAAGTGGCTAATTTAGAGGATGATGTAATTACGCAGGAGGTTCCTGCGCAAATTAATGATATAACAGAAATGTTGACTTTGGTCACCCATCAGGCTGTCACTCAAATCGAGACAGATTTTATTTGTTCTCCTGTTTCTAAAATTAACTGGGCAAGCCATATGGTTCTGCTTGACAGTAAATTGTCTTTAGGTGTCAGATATTGGTATATGAAACAATGTGTTGAATTTGGCTGGAGTAGCAATGTCCTTAAAATGCAGATAGAGAACAATTTATTCAAGCGGCAAATAGAAAACCAAAAGGTAAATAATTTTACGGCTACACTTCCCAAGCCTCAAAGTGATCTGGCAAATTATCTATTGAAAGACCCGTATATATTTGACTTAGCTGGAGCCAAAGAGCGCGCCGATGAACGCGATATTGAAGAACAACTAGTGACTCATGTTACCAAATACCTTTTGGAAATGGGAACAGGTTTTGCATTTGTTGCCCGACAAAAGCATTTTCAAATTGGTAACAGTGATTTTTATGCTGATTTGATTCTTTACAATATCAAACTGCATGCATATGTAGTTATAGAGTTAAAAGCAACTCCTTTCAAGCCTGAGTATGCCGGGCAACTCAATTTTTACATCAATGTAGTAGATGATAAAATGCGGGGAGAACAAGATCATAAAACTATTGGCTTGTTACTTTGCAAGGGAAAAGACGAGGTAATGGCCCAATATGCATTATCCGGGTATAATCAGCCTATCGGCGTAAGTGATTATCAACTAAGTAAAGCTATCCCCGAAGATTTGAAATCGGCATTACCTACTGTAGAAGAGGTGGAGGAAGAGTTATCACATCTACTTGGTGACAAGACAGACACAGGTAAGGGCGAATAAAATGGAAACACGTGATATACATACTTTTATTATAGAACTTTCAGGTCTGTATGATAATTTGAACAAATGCTTGCAGGAAGATAACTGTTCTAGTGATTTATACCGCGTCTTCCGCCAGAAGGAATACCAGGATGTATACGGGAAACTGAAAAATGCAGATATTGAAAGTCTCATTCTGGGAATATTGGCAAACTCTTTAAACGAAAAGATATTAACCAGATTACGGATTCTTATCGATGTCAATATTCAAATTTACCAAACCAGACGGAAAGATTTTGACAATATAGATTTCTACAAGGTTTATTCGCTACAAGAAGAATACCTGTTCAGTAATAAGTTTACAGAATTGCTTAAAGATAAAGAGGATATTAAGAACTTTTCCTATCCTACAAATCTGGAAAAGGAAATGCTCCTAAAAGAAAACCAACAGGAAACAAATCAGCTTAAAAACCAAAAAGCTGAGTATTTTATTACCGGAGCATGGATCAGGGAAAATTATTATTCCAAAATCAACAAGTTAAGCTGCTCTTTTTTTTCCATAATAAACAGTACTTTTCCTGTTGAAAAAGAAAAAAAAGAGATTCTCAGGAATAATACAATTTTGAAAGGAACAGAGTTCATATCGGAAATATTACCAGAAATTGAACCAGGTATGATTTTCAGAACAAGAATGTTTGAAAAGTTTCTGGCATTGGAAAGAAAACTGGTCACGGACACATATTTGAAGCAAGAAAATCTGAACAAAGAATTGAATTGGATTTCAACCCATGAAAACAGGAAACCGGACATAAAAAGGTTGGTTACTTTTTTGACCGGATTGATCAGCAACAACTATTTTCTCCCTAACAAGGACCCGAAAATAAAAACATTCTTTGAATCACGCTACCATATCACCATCGGGCAAAATTTCGAAAGAAAAAGGCGTGAACCGCTATTGATGGAATACAAAGTAGTATTTCATGACTATCCATTTTAATAATCCCGTTACGGTCGTAATACGAAATCGAATCAGTAAGCATTCCTGTATATCATTCACTATCAAGAGGAATAATTTTCCCAATCTACGATTCTCAAATATCCCGAAAATCACCAATTAATTTTACGACATGATTGATAGACCAGCTGGCTATCTTATTGTGACACATAAAATTAATTTGCTATGAATGTTAAAGAATTGAAAGAAAAGCCAATTTGGCAAATGACTGGTGAGGAATTTTTATTCCTGCAGCAGAACTCTGAATCCAAACCGGTACACCCCGTTACTGTACCTGAAACTCAAAAGAAGTATGTATATGGAATTGGCGGGATTGCCCGGTTATTCGGGTGCAGTATTCCGACAGCCAACCGTATCAAGAAAAGTGGGCAGATCGATAAAGCCATTACCCAGATAGGCCGGAAAATCATTGTTGAGGCCGAACTTGCAATGGAACTTGCCGGGCGCAAATCAGGCGGAAGAAAATAAGTCGATGGCGAAGAAGCGAAAATCCCAATCACCGGGGCATGCCACATTATCAGAGGGTAAGCAATCCAAAAATGAAATTATTGAGGAGTATTTAAAACGGAATTATGCCTTCAGGTACAACACGATAAAGTGTAAACCCGAATATAAATCGATGGATAGCTGTAGGCCTTTTATTCCCGTGACCCGATTTATTCTCAACTCCTTTAAACGGGAATTGGATAAAAATCTGGGATTAAGCACATCTGCTGAAAACATCAGGGGAATATTGGAAAGTGATTTTTCTCCAAAAATAAATCCGGTGCGGGAATATTTCGAAAATCTGCCTCGCATGAATCCTGTGATTAATCGTTTCATAGAAACATTGGCCGAAACGGCACAGGTAACGAATCCTGAAAAATGGTTGTTGTATCTGACTAAATGGCTTGTTGGCGTAGTTGCAAATGCGCTGAATGATTTTGGTTGTCAAAATCATTTGTGCTTAGTACTTACCGGAGAACAAGGACGGTTCAAAACGACCTGGTTGGATAATATTTGTCCCTTGAGCCTGAGAAGTTATTTGTTTACCGGGAAGATTGATCCTCAAAGTAAAGACGTACTTACACTGATTGCTGAGTATCTTTTTATCAACATTGACGACCAGTTGAAAGCGCTGAACAAACGGGATGAAAATGAGTTGAAGAATCTGATCACCACCCCAGCCGTAAAATATCGCCGCCCTTATGATGTATATATTGAAGAATATCCTCACCTGGCAAGTTTTATGGCTTCGGTAAACGGAAATGATTTTTTAACCGATCCGACCGGTTCCCGCAGGTTCTTACCTTTCGAAGTGGTGAAAATGGACTTAAAAGCAGCTCAGGAAATCAACATGGATAATGTGTTTTCCGAAGTACTTTTCATTTATGAGAGCGGCTTCCGATATTGGTTTGATGATGCAGAAATTGAGGAATTGAACCAATACAGCAGTGGGTTCCATGTTCAGACAGCAGAATTCGAAATGCTGATACAGGGATTCGAGAAGCCGCCTAAAGATGCAACGGACTTTATGACAACCACGCAAATTCTGAACTACCTGAGAGCCTATTGCTCGCTCAATTTATCGGAGAAAAGAATGGGTGAAGCACTCAGAAAAGCAGGATTTGAAAGAAGGTCAAAACGAATAGGTAATAATCCGGTATATGCATGGTCTGTAAAGAAAATTACACCCAACCCTTTTATTTCTTATAAATTGTAATTACTACGCTACTACATAGTATTACAATCTACTGAAAGAAATAAAATTACAATGTAGTAGGATGCGCTTAGTCCATCTTACTTCACTTTACTACAACTACTACAAAAAATAATGTAGTAGTTACTACAAAGTTCAATCACTACAAACCTTAGCCATTGATAATTTGATATTTAAAGCAGAAATGGGATGTAGTAAGTAAAATCATTAAAAAGTAAAAAAGATGAAATCAATAGAAGCAAATGCCATCAGCATCAAACAATATCTGTCTGAAAAAGGAATTCAACCGGTAAAAGACAGAGGATATTACGGAATGTATTACAGCCCTTTCCGGGAAGATCATAATGCCAGTTTAAAAGTGGATTACAATCAAAATGTATGGCACGACTTCGGAACCGGTGAAGGCGGAGGACTTATTGATCTGGTAATGAAAATGCATAATTCTACTTTTCATGAAGCGATTATCATGCTTGAAAAAGAGCAGGAAAAGTTCAGTTCTTTTTCTTTTCACTGGAATCAGAATCATTTGCCTGCCGGAACCTTAAAACCTGAACCTGCGATTAGCATTCAGAAAATACAGCCAATTAACAATCCGGCATTAATTGACTATCTGAATGAGCGCAGGATCAATGTTGACATTGCCAGAACTCATTGTTCCGAGATTTATTATTCGGTGAAGGATAAGACCTATTTTGCTGTTGGATTTCAAAATGACCTGGGAGGATATGAACTGCGGAACAAATATTTTAAAGGATGTACTTTAAAAGACATTACATCAATAAAGCGAAATAATGACCATTGTCTGCTGTTCGAAGGTTTTATGGATTACTTGACATTTTTAACAATGAAGAATATACAATATTCTCCTGTTGATGTAATCGTTCTGAATTCATTGGCAAACCTGCCCAAAGTGAAAAACACTCTTGTGTCATATATTAGCATTTCGGCATTTCTCGATAATGACCAGCCCGGAAAAAATGCTGTTCAGAAATTGGAATCAATCTGTAAAGATGTCATTGACCAGTCATTTTTCTATTCCAAAAACAAAGACTTAAATGAATACCTGTGTCATAAGCAGCATATACAACCTCAGGATAAACAGAAAATATCAGGATTAAGGCCATAGACCGGTAAAAACGGGATGCTAAGTTTTTTTCAGGGTAGCAAGTTTGTGTTTCGGTCAGACCGAAACCTTGCTCTGCGAGGCCAAAACATCCCGCCGGTCTCACTAACTATCAAAATGCAATTCACATGAAAACTATAAAAAACAGGAACACGAATGGCAGGCCAACCAAAAAACCTGCTGAAAAGAAAGGTTATAAAGTAACCATCAAAATGGCGACGGAAGAGTATTATTCATTAAAAGCCAAAGCACGTTCCGCAGATATTAACCGTAGCGAATTTATTCGACTTTGTATCCGTTCAAGTGTGGTAAAGCAACATCTCACATCAGAACAGATGGGATATATCCGGCAACTAAGTGGCATGGCCAACAACGTAAACCAGATTGCCCATAAAGCCAATGCCGCCGGATATAGAGAGGTCCACAATCATTGCCTTACCTTGAATAAGCAGTTGGATAACCTGATTAAGATAATTGAAGATGATTGCTAAGATTGTACAGGGTCGAGGATTCCGGGGTGCAGTAAACTATATTCTTGAAAAAGATAATGCCCGTTTGCTTTATGCTGAAGGAGTAAGACTGAAAGATAAGGAATCCATTATCCATAGTTTCATTATCCAGCATAAGCTGAATCCCAAAATATCAAAACCCGTCGCTCACATCTCATTGGACTTTTCTGTCCAGGATAAGATCAGGTTGACAGATAGGTTTATGGTTGATGTCGCTCAGGAATACATGAAAAAGATGGGATACAAGGATACACAATACATTATTGCCCGTCACCACGACACTGACCATCCTCATATTCATATAGTGATAAACCGTATTGATAACAATGGGAAACGGATTTTCGACCGAAACGAAAAGTTGCGGAACGTAAAGATTTGCATGGAACTTACAAAAGAGAACGGTCTTTATATTGCTTCAGGGAAAGAAAATGTAAAGGAGCATCGGTTAAAAGAACCCGATAAAACCAAATACGAAATTTATCATGCGTTGCAATCGGCTATATCGACTTGCCAGAGCTGGCAGGAATTAAAAGCAGAGCTACTCAAATCGGGTATTACAACCGAACTCCGAAATAACGGAGGTACAGACAAAATACAAGGAGTCCGGTTTGGAAAGAATGGATATGAGTTCAACGGTTCCAAAATTGACAGGACCTGCAGTTATTCCAAAATCAATTACCGGTTACAGCAGAATGTGAGGTTGCAACAGGCTCAAAAACACCAACCGGAACAAGATGAATGGCATGATAGCATGGAATTATCTTCGGTCACTGAAAAAGCAGCTTCAACCTTGGGTGGAATATTTAATATACTAAAACCTTCATCCGGCTATGATGAAAATCAGGCAGAAATTTTTAGGCTGGAAGCCAAAAAACGAAAGAAGAAAAAAGGATACAGATTATAAGCAATTTAAAACTCTATACTTATGGGTACGAGCAAAATGGATTCTTCAGCAGTCTATGACCTATTCGAAGAATTAAAACAAAAGGTAGATGAAATGGGCAAAAAGACAATTCCAGATAACCAAACTGATTCAACTTCTGATCCAGAGGAACTAATACCACTTATCGAAGATTTACAAATCAGGATTAACCAACAGCAGTTTACACCGGAGCAAATAGAGGTTTTGCAAACAAACCTGGCTCAGTATTCTGCCTATTCATTGGGTAAGGTTAACTGAAAGTCTCAGAAAAGTAATAACTGAGTTAAAAGCCTTAATAACCCCAATCGATGAAAAGATCAACCTGCTGAAGTCCCCACAAAATATAGTTATCCGTAAAGAGCACATTTTTAGCGTGGATTTTCGAAACAGTAAGGCGGCTATTACTATGATCGCTATGGCATTACTCATTTTGGTTTTATTCGGCGGCAATATTTGTCAATTCAACAGGAACAGCCAATTAAAGGATAATGATCTGAAATATCGATATATCAAATCGTTAAATGGAATTAATTCGGAGAACTTGTATAAACTTGAAAATATATTTCACTATGACCGTGACAAAAAATTGATGAAGGGAATTCGTCAAAATGTAGAAAATTGGGAGAAAACAATACAAAAAACAGCAGAGAAAATTGAACATGAAAAAATAGAAAACTCCAAATCAAAAAAATGATATGGCGATGGTATAATTACAACTCAACGTACAAATTTCAACATTTAGTAGTCATGTTTCATTTTGATGAACGAACTCGAATGAGAAGTATATTATACCTTGTTCAAAACTTTCTCACAAAGTTAGGTTATGTTTATTCCATTTGCTTCATTTTAGAGAAAATAAACGATTCGCTTCCTTCTGAAACGCCAGTTCTGAAAAGTAATCTTTCTTCCTGCCAATCAAACTGTCCTTACAGATATTGAATTTATCGGACAACAACTCGTAAAGGTTACAAGGAACGATTTTTACGATTTACCCCTATGGAAGATACTTTGGGTTTTAATCATTCCGTCAATAGGTTAGGAAGTTATTTCTGATCCAAATCATGAAGTGAACTGCCAGGGAAGTACCTGGAAAGCCATCAAATATTTTAAGCAATTTGGTAATGAGATGATGTTGTAATCTGAGAATGAAGCTTCGTTAAATCCGGAAGAAGTGAAAATGGTTTGAAGCTATTTATGGATAAAAATCTGGCCATTGAAATGCTTTCAGGGAATACAATGAATAATTTTCTGAAAACAGTCGGCGAATTCAATATCAATTTTCATAAGGTCATTCTGGTTTCGAAAGAACCAGAAATTATTGAACCATATAATGCTTAACCGCAAAGAGTCCTATTGTAAATTTTATATTTGAAACCAGGAGAATAAGAAACGGCAGTAATAAGTGATCTGTATACCGGTCTTTCCTATTCCGATATTACAAAATTGAGTTCAAGCCATGTCCATATAGCTAATGAATGGATAATTATTGACAGAACCAAAAAAGAATCGAGATGCCGAACTCCTATATTACCCGTTGAGAAGGTGGTGTTACCAAAAAACTAAAACCATCCTATTGTTCAAACTTCTGATCGGTTACTACCAATCCTTTCCAATCAAAAAATGAATTGTTATCTGAAAGAGTTCGAAGATATTTGTGGTATAAAGAAAAAACTTATGATGCTGGTGGCCAAGCATACATTTGCAACATTAGTGAGCTTTTTGATTATTCAGCTCATTTTAAGCAACTTGCAATTCATAAAATCTCAATAGGTAATGGATAAGTAACGAGCTAAACACGTTGGTTTGCTTTGATTTGCTGCTCGGTCAAATAACTCTTTGACAAAGGTAGAAAAAGA
>Ga0209585_10001121_pt1 | contig 10438 bp, 14 predicted proteins | sample NGEPerone_FD_185491 | JGI IMG/M metagenome (GOLD analysis project Ga0209585, IMG submission 185491) | Arctic peat soil microbial communities from the Barrow Environmental Observatory site, Barrow, Alaska, USA - NGEE Permafrost154B-one... | ecosystem: Environmental > Terrestrial > Soil >... | reverse complement strand
TAATTTAGGAATCAAAGTAAATCTTAAGAAATTAAAAAACGTCGCAATAATCGACGTGAAGGGACGCGAAACCACCAAACGTGGGGTATTTATCCCGATTGATGACAATTCATTATTTATCAGCGAAAAGGGATATTATCTCAACCTGGTTGCCTTCGAGATGAAGGATCACAAGTTTGACGATACACACCTGGTAAAGTTGAGTCTTGAAAAAGAGGTGTACGATGCAATGACTGAGGAAGAGCGCAACAATCAGCCAATTATTGGTGGCATACGCCCTATTGTTGCTGCTAAATTCCAGACGGAAGCATCGGGAACCGTGGATGCATCGGGTGATGGTACAGACGATTTACCATTCTAATTATAGCCATGGACGCAACCTCACAACAAAAAGTAATTGCAAAAGGATTCGTAATCCTGCGGAGCGATGATCAGCCAAACATCCGGATCAAGTTCAAAGGTCCCGGTACCAGTGAATGGAAAACATTTGAAAAGGCCTTTGATTCAAAAGCTGCACGTGACCGAAGAATGAAAGAATTACTCACTAAACCAAATTACATATTTGACTAGTAATAAAGCAGTATTAATAATTCAATAATCTAAAAACAACAAAAAATCATGGCTTTAAAAATTGAAAAAGAAACAGCAAAAAAGCTTTATCCAAATGTACCGAAATGGTACCAAAAGGAAATGGTAGCAGAATTTGGGGAAGAATTCTTTAAAGAAGAAGGCTACGAAAGCATCAAAACCTTTGATGATGCATGCAGGGCATGTGGAACATCCGAGCAGGAATTCAATGAGAAGTTTTCCAACCTTGGACTTGACATTGACACCTTAAATTATGAAAAAATTAAGGTGGTGGCAAAAGCCATTAACCAGGGTTGGGCCCCGGATTGGAGTGATGCCGATCAGTATAAGTATTACCCCTATTTCAAGGTCTTGTCTTCCGGGTTCGGTTTTTCGGGTTCGGATTACTACTGCACGTACGCGGATGCGACTGTCGGTTCTCGCCTTTGCTTTGAATCACGTGAAAAATCCGACTATGCAGCTGCTCAATTTATCGACTTATACAAACAATTTTTACTCTAATACTTTAATAATTATGAAAACAAAAACTAAAAAAACAGCAAAAATCGACGCAAAGTTTGATTTCAAAACCATCAAGACCTTCGAAGATGCCTGCACCAAATTGGCATTAGACCCTACACAGCTACCTGATGTATCAATGATCCCGGAAGAATTCAGAAAGCCCATCATTAATGCTTATAAGTTGATGATCATATACAAGGCCATCAATGATGGTTGGGCCCCGGATTGGAGTGATGCCGACCAGTACAAGTACTATCCTTATTTCAGGGTCTTGTCTTCCGGGTTCGGTTTTTCGCATTCGGCTTACTACTTCACGTACACGAATACGCATGTCAGTTCTCGCCTTTGTACTGATACATCAGAAAAAGCAATGTATATCGCCGAACAATTCAAGGCTGAATATCAGGAGTATTTCCTTTACTCATAACTAATTAAAAGGTTGTATGCTGTTAGTGCTGTCAGTCTTGTCTTCCAGGTTCAGTTTTTCGAATTCGAATTACAACTACACGAACACGAATACGAATGTCAGTTCTCACCTATGCGATATTTTCAGCATAAGCCCTGCCCACATGGCAAAAAATAAAAATTTGAAACGAGCGTTGGTAGCTCTATTGCGAAAACGATCTTTTAAAGCAAAGGCAAAAGACATGAAAAGAATTAACAACTTATATGAGAGGATCTGCAGCATTGAAAATATTCAATTAGCAGATTCAGTAGCCAGAAAAGGAAAGTTAAAACAACCTGGTGTGATCGTTCACGATCAAAACCGTGAAGGGAACATCCAAACGCTTCATGAAATGTTGACGAATAAAAACTACAAAACATCGGGATATACGACGTTCACAATCTATGAGCCCAAAGAGCGATTGATATTCAGACTGCCTTACTTCCCTGATCGCATTACCCATCATGCGATTATGAACGTTCTGGAGCCTGTTTTTATATCCACATTTACAGCTGATACTTACAGTTGTATCAAAGGCAAAGGCATTCATGCAGCTGCCAACGCAGTAAAGAAGGCTTTGAAAGATACTTCTGGTACCCGGTACTGTCTGAAACTCGACATAAAGAAGTTTTATCCGAACGTCGATCATGACATTTTAAAACAACTTCTGAGACGGAAAATTAAAGACAATGATTTATTGGATCTGCTCGATGGAATTATCGATAGTGCTGCCGGGCTTCCAATAGGCAATTATCTCAGCCAGTATTTTGCCAATTTCTACCTGACATATTTCGACCACTGGATGAAAGAAGTAAAGGGAGTAAAATACTATTTCCGGTACGCGGATGACCTTGTAATCCTATCAGACAATAAACCCTATCTACATCAGTTACTTTCTGAAATCAAGTTGTACATGACTGATAATTTAAAACTTACCATAAAGAATAACTATCAGCTTTTTCCGGTCGATGCCAGGGGAATTGATTTTGTGGGATATGTTTTCAGGCATACTCATACGCTACTCAGGAAAAGCATCAAGCAAAGTTTTGCCCGGATGCTGGCGAAAAATAAAAACGATCAATCCACCGCCAGTTACAAAGGATGGGCATCACATTGTAACAGCAAGCACTTATTAAACAAATTATTGCATGAAAAACTTTAGTCAATTCAATATAAAGCCTAAGACAAAAGGTTTTGAAGGCGATAAAATAAAAATGTCGAAAATACTGAATCGTGAAATTGTAGTGCATCACTTCAAGATTGAAGATTCAAAGGTTTTCAAGGATAAGGGATCAGGGAAATGCCTGCACCTGCAAATATCGGTTAGCAATGAGAAGCATATCATTTTTACTTCTTCAAGTGGATTGATTGAAGCAATACAGCAGGTTCCTGAAAATGGATTTCCATTCACTACAATTATTGTAGAAGAAAATGAAAGATATCTATTCACATAAAAAACCACTTAAAATCAAACTCATCATGTTTCACATTATTTCATTGACACACACCAATAAGGGTGACAAGTTTATCACTCTTTGGAGACCAAACAACGCCGGGTATTGCTACTCGAAAGAGATGGCAGGTACGTATGAAACTCCCGAACCGGATTATCATGATTCGGATACGAACATGCCAATCTCCGAAGAGAATGCAAACAAACTCTTCCTGCAGCTACCTTATGATGGGGAATTAAAATCTTTGATTCCAAACGTCAGCCAGGTATGGTCAGTTTTGGGAGTTAAAATGACAAAGCACGGATTACAGAAATTACCAGTTAAAATTTAAATAATCAAACTCATTATGGAAAACATTGAAGCACTTGAAAGAATTGAACAGGCAAATGGAGCCAAAATTGAAAAACTGATTTGGATTGCAGGATCGTTTGAAAGCAGTGAACTCACTGACCTTCTCAGCGAATTGGACGATGATCAATGGAAAAAATTATTTCCGGAAATTTTTCAAAATAAATACTTCGAAGAAACCAGAGACGATATAGAATGGGTCAAAGGATTATTGGTAGACTTTAAAAAATTAGGTCTGATTGCCGAAGTTAATATTCCTACATGTGATTGTTTCTCCTATACAAATGGAAAACCAACGAGCTGGTCTTCACATCCTGGTATTTGCAGAATTGAATATATCTATGTTGAAACGCTTGAAGATCTTATGTCTGAAATTGAAAAGGTTGCAGAGAAGCTTTTTAAGGAATATGTCAGGGCAGACAAGAAAAAACTCAAAAAGAAAGTTCAGTAATCATGAAAATATCAGAAGCACTCGAAATTGTCGGCAATCTGGCAAACTGGCACTTGAACTCTATGGGGATTAACCCTAAAACTCTTCCGAAAATTGATTATTCGCTAGATCAAATGATTAAAGCGAATAAGATTGTCGAGAATTACGACAAGCGACAAATGGTTAAACCCGGACGGAGAACCATGCATGTAACATTAGATGACCGGTTAATTGCCGCTCAATATGTTGCAATGAATTTTACAGCAGATTACTGCAATCAAGCTGAACCAAAGTCTGGAGTTAACGGCAAACTTGTATTTGTCCTTTGTTCAACTGAGTGATCAGCCTTTATTCCAAAATTCTTTCATCTTTTCATTCTTAAAAACCATGCCATCATTAAGCTTCCAAAAACAATTTGTCCCTGGTATCCTTGCGATGCTTGATAAGGACTACGCTACCCGGCTCAAAATTAAGCCTAAGACTACTACCATCCGGGCAACCCGGAAGAGGCCTTTCAAAAAAGGTGATAAGCTATTCCTATTTTCAGGACTCAGGACAAAGTATTGCCAGCCGCTTGGAACGGTGGTGTGTTTGAGGGTGGAAACGGTCGCTATGGACGAGGGGGATATAATGGCGGATATGCAGGTTCATGTAAGCATCTCCATTGATGGGATACGGCTTACGGATAATGAGGCGGAGCGTATTGCGCGGCAGGATGGGTTTGAGAATTGGGAAGGGATGACGGCGTGGTTCAAAAAAATGCACGGGATCCCATTTACCGGCCAGCGCATTCATATGGATAATACCTACGACCGCAAGTATTACCTGCACAAAAAAACAAAAGACCTGAACCTGAAGGTCCGGTTGACAAAACTTGAAAAGACGATCGAGATTACTTCCGATCAGGTTGAAATAGTACGCAAGAGCAAGCACATCACCGAGCTTGCCCGAAAGTATCAATATGGAGTACAAATCATTAATCCATTATTCAAATGAAACTAATTATTTATCACGGTAAACAAGGTACAGGTAAAACCACGCTCCTTGAAGTTGCAGCGAGTACTTGCGCAGAAGGCAATTGTGATTCTCGACGTATTATTCAGGATCATATTATCCTTACCCATTTTGGTATCTTCTGCCAGTTTATAGATGAATTTAATTTTGATACCGATTTAGAACTGATCGATCCACGCAAATGCGACTGGCTATCTATCGCTACTCAGAAACTTCCTGACCAATACGAGAAATTGATTATTGATAAATTTGGGATGTGTGTCGATATTTATGAAGTCCGCGAAACCATGTTCCCGCTTTGTAATTACGTAAGCGTTGTTAATGAAAAGTTTGTTGCAGACTTTGGAGCATTCAGCTCAGTTTTTGACACACGAGAGGAAATGATAAAGGAATTATCCTCCAACCCATCAAAAGAGGTGATAATTCCTGATGTCGAAAGCATGGCACTTTTCCTTGAAGATCATGGGAATATCCGTCCTAAAAACTTTAGCGAGTGGGGTCTTGATTGGGCACACCTTCAGTCTTTTGCTGAAAAATTCAGGCACATGACGGATAATAAGATGCTTGTTACTGAGAACGAGGCATGTGCAATTGTCAATTTTAATGCCGTAGAACTTCAGTGGATCGAAGATTTGTTCTTTAATCTTTTTCGCGAAGAGTAATAATCACCATAAATCCTATATCCAAATGAACGATACTGCAATAGCAACAGAACAGGAAATCATCACCATCCCCCAGGGAAGGAACCGTTCACCTTACTTTCACATCATTCAGCCGGTACCCGGAATTGAATTCAAGATTGGCCAGCCGATACGCTGCAAGAATCCAAAAACACACCAGATTACGACAGGTGTTGTGACAGAACATTACTGGACAATTCCATGGACTGAAATGCCGCTTTGGGCAAGGGTGAAACTACTTGAGATTTATGGTGTAGAACCCGGATTACTCCGTACGGCCTTACTTGCATCGGATCCCGGTTTTAAAGACGACTGGGCCAGACTAATACTAATCCGCGAAACTATTTGAAACTATGACCATTAAAGAAGCAATAGACAGACTAAAGGAAAACATCGTTGAAGTGGTGAGTCACTACGTTGAATTGAAATCACATGGCCGAACACACGAAGGGTGCTGCCCGTTTCACAACGAAAAAACGGCATCATTCAAGGTATCGGAGGCAAAGGGCATCTTCAAGTGTTTTGGCTGTCAAAAAGGTGGAGATGCAATTTCCTTTATTATGGAACATGACAAGGTTGAGTTTATGGAGGCCGTCAAAATTGGCGCACGAAAACTAAACCTACAGGTTGACTGGAACGAGGATAAGAAGGATTTTAACGTGGTAGAATACCAGCACAAAGAATCACTTCGAATCCTTTGCGGAAAGGTGGCCACCTATTATCAGCAGTGCCTGCGCGAAAGCAAAACGGCATCCGATTATATCACAAGCCGTAATTTTAAGATTGACGAAATAGCGGAGGATGATCTCCTGATGATCGGGTACGCTCCGGCCGGTAATGTGCTCCTGAAATGGACAAAGGAGAATAACATCAACCTTGCATTGATGAAAGAGGCAGGGTTGATAAGTACCAATCCGGACCGCCATGATGATTACGATTTCTTCCGTGACCGCATCATGTTCCCTATCTGTGAAAAGACAGGCAAGGTAATTGGGTTTGCCGGTCGTGATATCACTGGCAAGAAAGGGACAGCCAAATACATGAACTCGCTTGATACGGAGATCTTCCGGAAAGGAAATGAATTATATGGATTGAACGTTGCCAGGCAACAGATCAGGGTTGAGAACCGCGTTTACATGGTAGAGGGAAACTTCGATGTGAAGCGATTGCACTCTATTGGGGTATTCAACATTGTTGCACCTTGTGGAACGTCGCTTACTATCGATCAGATCAGATTGCTGAAAAACTACACGAAGAATGTAACACTCATCTACGATGGTGACGAAGGTGGACATAAGGCCATCGACCGCAATGGGGAATTGCTGGTAAAGGAACAATGCAATGTGATGGTGATGGAGATCACCAAAGGAGAGGATCCTGACACTTTGTTTACTTCGCTTGAAAAATTTGACGAATTCAAAGAAAAAGCCCAGACCGATTACATTATTTATAAGACAACCAATGGAATAGATAAGTGCAAGAATCCAGCTTTCAAGTCGGAGTTTATGAAAGAGGTTGCTTCGCTGATTATGCGGTATGACGAACCCTCCGTTCACGAGGTTTACCTTGACTTCGTTTCGAATATCATTAAACCGAAGAAGGCCTGGCAGGATTACCTCAAAAACATTGCTGCCGAAAAAACACCAGTAGAAAAAAAACGCTTCATCCCGGACGGACTGGATCTGGCCGATGTTGACGAGCAAGGTTTCTATACCAAAGAAAACTGCTATTTTTTTAAGACTAAGGACGGTTTTATCCAGCGCAGCAACTTCTCACTATCGCCCATTTTCCACATCGAGAGCACAATAAACGCTAAACGGTTGTACGAAGTGACCAATACCTCCGGGATGACACGCGTCGTTGAGATCCCTCAAAAGGACATGATAGGACTCGCAGCATTTAAACTACATGTCGAGAGTCTTCCAAAGTGTTGGTTCGACGGTTCAGAGACAGATCTTAACCGTTTGAAAAGGTGCCTATTTGAGAAAACCGAATCCTGTAAGGAGATTGCACAGTTAGGCTGGCAGAAAGAAGGATTCTGGGCATGGGGTAACGGGATATTCAACGACGATTTTGTACCGGTTGACAGTTACGGGATTGTGAAGCACGGAAAACGGAATTACTACATACCGGCATTTTCGAGCATTTATAACAACGAAGATAACCTGTACCAGTTTGAGCGCAAGTTTATTCACATTGAAGGGAATGTAACGCTCAAAGAATATGCTGTAAAATTCGTCAAGGTATTTGGCGACAATGCCAAGATCGCACTATGTTTTTACTTTGCTTCCTTATTCCGGGATATCATTGTTGGTGGCAACGGGAATTTCCCTATCCTGAATATGTTTGGTCCAAAGGGAGCCGGGAAGACGGCATGTGCCGAAAGCCTGGTACAGTTTTTTGGAAGGCTGTCCAAAGCTCCCAACGTCCATAATACGAGTAAAGCAGCACTGGGTGATCACGTAGCAAGCAGTTGTAATGCCATTGCCCATATCGACGAATACAGGAATGATATTGAGATGGAAAAAAGGGAGTTTCTGAAGGGAATGTGGGATGGAACCGGTCGCACCCGGATGAACATGGATAAAGACAAGAAGAAGGAAACAACATCGGTTGATCAGTCGGTTGTGCTTACCGGTCAGCAGATGGCCACGGCTGATATTGCACTCTTCTCGAGGTTTATCTTCCTGTCGTTTACACAGACTGAATTTTCAGAAGAGGAGATCATTGAATTCGACAAACTGAAGGAGATTGAGAAACGCGGATTGACCCACATCACCCACCAGGTACTAAGGCTCAGGGGACCATTCAAAGATAACTATCTCACCAAAGCAAAAGATGTAACCGAAGTAATGCGTGCCCTGATGGGTAACGAGATCGTTGAGACCAGGATCTTCAACAACTGGATGAAACCCATGGCCGCATATGCCACGCTGAACGAACACCTTGAATTACCATGGGACGAGCACGAAACGATAAAGTTAGCCGTTCGCCTTATGATTGCACAGAATAAGGAGACAAAGAAGAACGATGACCTTGGTAACTTCTGGAAAGTGATTCAATATCTGATCAGTTCGAATGTGTTGTATGAAGAGGGTGATTATAAAGTAGTCTATGAAGACAAGATTACGCGCAGGTTTTTTGAAAACGGTGTATGGGGAAAGGAAACCAAACACCTGGACGCAGCATCCGAATTGCTCTATCTGACCACGAGCAGGGTATTCTCATTGTATAAGACCCAGTGCCTCCGCGAAGGAGATAAACCCTTGCCGGAATCAACCATCGCCTATTATCTCAAGAATTCTCCGGCATTTATTTGTGAGACAAAGAAGGAGTCGTTTAAAAAAATAGATCCAAAAACAGGGCAGCAGGAGGAGAATTTCGAAACAAAGGAGAAGAAACGGACGAGTACAACAGCAATGATCTTCGATATTGCCAAAACAGGTTTAATGATTGGAGAAAAGAATCCTGCCGGAGGTGTATTAAATACTACTGCCGAAGGTGTATTGAATTTTCCGATGGACGAAGTCAAAGAAGATTTACCTTTTTGATTTTTTCGAAACCCCCCGCACCCCCCGATAAAAAAATCAGGTAAAAGGAAAGTTTTGGAAATTGAGAAAAAACATTAAAATTTTAGGATAAAGGCTACACTTACTTACTTCGCTTACTTCGGTACTTTTTTAATAATAATATAATACTTAAAATAATGATATATAATAAAATAAACATCAAAATAAGCGAAGTAAGCGGTTACTTTTCGTTTCTCCCCTTACTTCGACTTACTTCGATTTTGAAATTTTACAACAAATGATATTTTCTTACTTCGCCTTTTTTCGCCTGTATTAAAATAACAGTCAATTAATTAACATCAGCGAAGTAAGCAAAGTAAGCGAATCCACTAAAATACGTCCCCAGTCCGGAAAAATATTTTTTTTAGCGAAAAAGGGGCAAAAATCAGCGAAAACTCAAATTATTAATATTAAAAATCAATGGAAAAGACAATTATTAAAGAAAAACAACCGGCTATTGACGGTAATAAAATCACAATTGAAGTATTGAGAGACCTCCGGGCAGAAATGGTCATTAAGTTTAAGCCTGCCGTGGAAGAATATGAGAAGGCATCTGCAAAATACAATGAACATCGCGCCAAATTTGATAAGGAATATCTGGTTATACTGAATTATTATTTTGATCAGATATTGACCGATAAAAATGGTGATACAGTTAAAGTTGGTGATACAATAAGCCGTGGAAAGCGTCAATACAGGGTTGTGGACCGCTCGCTTCAAATAGTATTTGGTGAGATACTTAATAATCCACGAGTATGGATTGTCAAAATAAGTAAAGAAGGAACCATCAATCCGAATGCCCGCAAAATGGATATATGCAAGATGTTTTTGATTGATTTTGAAATTGTAAAATCATGACACAAGAGGAAATAACATTTAAAAAGAATTGGGGTAATACAATTTTAGGTTTCCCATTATGGAACGAAAAATATATAAGTATTGCATCAGTATATGTCAGGAGTAAAGGATTAAGTGATAGAAAACAAGGATTAACAAAACCCCCTTGCAAATTTGGATATTATTTTAATGAATACATGAATACTAACGATCCCATGTTAGACAAATTACCATTCTAACTCAATATTTAATATTAAAAATCAATGGAAAAACTAACAATTAACGCCGAAAAGGTTTGTGAGTTTTCGAATTTTCAAAGCTGGGTCAATCACGCATCGTCGTGGATCGGAGGCAATAGACAAGCTGGAAATATAATTCTTTGCATCGACACTGCCGGAAATACCTGCAGCAATGGCGCAGACATGATGGCAGCCAGGGATACAAACCGGTTCCCGGTAACTGCTTATTTACTTCTTCTTTCGAAAGATATGAATGATGTAATCGTTAAGGAATCGATAGGTGATAAACTAAAGCGGATCCGAAAGGAAAAGTCATTGAGTCAGTCGAATATT
>Ga0209585_10001120_pt1 | contig 10439 bp, 9 predicted proteins | sample NGEPerone_FD_185491 | JGI IMG/M metagenome (GOLD analysis project Ga0209585, IMG submission 185491) | Arctic peat soil microbial communities from the Barrow Environmental Observatory site, Barrow, Alaska, USA - NGEE Permafrost154B-one... | ecosystem: Environmental > Terrestrial > Soil > Wetlands... | reverse complement strand
CACGAAGTCACTGCCGCGATGGCGACGCTGGCTGGGCCCGGACCTGCCCGGACGGCCCCCACCCCCGCCCCCGCAGCGTCGAGCGCTGCTGGCGGTGGTGGTCCTGCTGATGGTCGCAGTGGTCAGCAGCCACCAGCTCACCCCGTTCATGCTGCTGTCGGCGCTGACGCTGCTGGTCCTGGGTCGCCACGTCGGCCCAGCCTGGCTGCCGTGGCTTCTCGGCGCCCTCACTGCCTCCTGGATCTACCTGATGGCGATGACCTTTCTGAGGCAGAACCTCTACTGGATCATCGCGTCCATCGGTCACCCGGACCAGAACACCCAGAGCAGCTTTGTCGATCTGACCCACGCCACACTGGACCAGCAGGTCGTGTCCTTCGCCGTCCGCGGGCTGACCGCCGGCATGGGACTACTCGCCTTGGTGGGCTGGCTGCGGCTGCGTCACTACGGCTTACCTCGGCGGGTCCCGGCGCTCCTGTCGGTCAGCCCGGTGCTGCTTCTGTTTGCCAACAGCTACAGCGGGGAGATGCTGTTCCGCGTCTACCTGTTCGCCCTGCCGTTCCTGGCCTTGCTGGCGGCCGGCACCATCTACCCCACGAGGTCCCAGAGGGCCGGGCGGGTGGTGGTGCCCACGGTCCTTGCGGTGCTCCTGGCCGCATTCTTCTGCCTGGCGTACTACGGCAAGGAACGAGCCAACTACTTCACCCCTGATGAGGTGGCCGCCTCGACCTGGCTCTACGACCACGCCCCCTCCGGATCGTTGGTGGTGGCCGCCACCGCCGCGTTTCCGTGGGCGTTCACCCACTACGAGACCTACGACTACACGTTCCTGGAGAGACTGCCGCCCGCCCAGCGGGTCAGCATCGCCAGCTCACCGCTGCCCATCCTGGAGCAGACCCTGCGGCAGCGGCACGGGCCCGCGTTCGTGGTCCTTACCCGAAGCCAGAACGACGACGCCCGGTACACCGGGGTGCTGCCAAACAACGCGATGGCGGCCATCGCCGCCGCTCTCCAGCGCGACTCAGATATCCGGGTCGCTTTCCACAACCGCGACGCCACCATCTTCGAAATGAACCCTCCCGCACCCGGATCCGTCCCATGATCGCGCGGCTGGATGCGCGCCGCGCGGTCGTGCTGGTCTCCACGGTGGTCGCGGTTGCCGCGGCCCTGACCGGGGTGGGCCAACCATGGCAAGCGGCGGCGGTGTTCTGGTTCGTCGCGGTTATCCCCGGCCTGGCTGTGCAGCCCTGGCTTGGTGTCGCCGAACCCCTGGCCCGCGCCGTTCTTGCAGTCGCGGTCAGCCTGGCGTTGGCTGCGATCGCCTCCGAAGGGCTGGCCATCGCCAGGGCCTGGTCACCGGCGGCTTTGATGGCCACCCTGGCCACCGCCAGCCTGGCCGGCTGCGCACTTGGAAAGGACCCTCTATGACCACCACACCCGGCACCCCGGGCCCGATCCCGGTCCTGCTCTATCACTGTGTGGCCCCCGATCCCTCCGCCTGGATCGCCCCGTTCACCGTCTCCGCCGCCACCCTGAGGCGACACCTGGAGATCATTACCGCATCCGGACGCACCCCCATCACCCTCTCCCAGCTGCGGGACGGGATCGGCGGCCAGGCTGCCCTGCCTGCCCAGCCAGTCGTCATCACCTTCGACGACGGATTCTCCGACACCCTCACGATCGCCGCGCCGTTGCTAGGCCGCGCCGCGATCCCGGCCACGATCTACTTGACCAGCGGGTTTCTCACCCGTCGCAGCCCTGGCGGCGACCGGATGCTCGACTGGGCCCAGACCCGCGAGCTCGCCCTACAGGGTCACGAAATCGGCGCTCACTCGGCCAGCCACCCGCAGCTCGACACGCTCGCCCCGGACACCGCACGGCAGGAGATCGGGTCCTGCAAACGGCAACTGGAGGACACCCTGGGCGTGCGGATCCGCAGCTTCGCGTATCCGCACGGCTACTCCAGCCCCCGAGTGCGCCGGCAGGTCGCCGAGGCCGGCTATGACTCGGCATGCGCGGTGAAGAACGCGCTAAGCAGCGTCACCGACCCGGCGTTCGCCGTGGCCAGGTTGATGCTCACCCCCCGAACCAGCGACGACACCGTCCGCGCCTGGCTGGTCGGCTCGGGTGCCAGAACACGTCTGGGCGACGAACGCGCGGCCACCCGCGCTTGGCGGGCCTACCGCCGCACCCGCACCTTCCTGAGCCCGACCTGGAGCCGAAGATGACCCTGACGGACGCGCCCGGCGCGCGCCCGGCGCAACGGATCGACCCACTGCTGGTCACCGACCTTCTTGGCAGCGCCGACGACCTGGCCGCGCTTCTGCGCCGAGCCCTGACCGACACCGCATGGCTGGACGCTTACCTTCTTGCCGCAGGTCTGTGTCAGCTCGTCGAGGACCGGCTCCACACCGACCCGTTACAGCTCCACCGGGCCGCAAGCTACCTGGCCGGGCGCCCCTCACCATTCGCCCGCCTCGCCGGCCACGTCGCCGCCGTCGCCGCCGCGACCCTGACTATCCGCCGGCTGACACTGACACACTACCGGCTGGTCCAGGCGAGGCACGCCTTAACCAACCTGACCGGGGACCTGGCCGCCCTGGTCCTCAACCCCCACCACGCCCACCCCGACCGGGCTGCGCTGGGCTCGCTCGCCGAGGTCGGCCTGGCCGCGGCGCCACTGCTCGGCGCCGACGTCGTCCGGCTTCCAGCATGCTTCCGCAGCTTCGACCAGCATCCCGAAGACATGCGCTGGCTAGTCCGGGCCTACCTTGACCGAGCCCCCACCCCACCGACATCGGTGTGCGTGGTCGGCGTGCGCACCTCGGGCAGCTACCTGGCACCGCTGCACGCGGCGTCGCTGACCGCCTGCGGCGTCCCGAGTGTCCGGGTCCTGACCCATCGACCGGACCGACCGTTGCTGGGTTGGGAAAGACGCGTGCTTGCGGCCAACGCCAGGGCCGGCGGCACCGTCTTGGTCACCGACGACCCACCCGGATCGGGAAGATCTCTGACCTCCACGCTCGCCGCAATAGTCCGGGCTGGGGTCCCCAAAGATGCGGTAACCCTGGCCCTGTCCCTGTTCAGCGACAGTCCCGTCCTGCCGCCAGCGCTGGCTACCTGGCCGGCCGTGCTGCAGCCGTGGTCGCTGTGGAGCGTGCACCAGCGACTCAGCCCGGAGCAGGTGGCCAGCGCGCTGAGCACGCTGCTCGGCGCCGGCTGGCGGGTCGACCCACCGCAGCGCCAGCCTCTGCCGCCCGCACCGAACACCCGCGAGCACGCCCGGGCAAGATTCGTGGTCCGGGTGACCAACCTTCGCACCGGCCGGGCCGAGCAACGGGACCTCCTGGTCGAGGGCGCCGGCCTGGGCTACCTGGGCCGGCACGCGGTCGCCGTCGCCGACGCCCTTCCCGACCAGCTGCCAAGGGTGCACGGGTTCGCCGACGGGCTGCTCTACCGCGACTGGCTCCCCGCCACCGTGGACCCGGTGGACGAGCAGGCCGCAGCCCAGATGATCGCCGACTACGTGACCACCCGGGCTCGGGTTCTGCCCGCACGACGCGACCCGACCTGGCGGCTGCGCGGCCGTGACCCGGCCTGGGAGGTGGCCGCCGCACTACTAAGCCAGATGTACGGCCGGCTCGGCCCGGCCTTCAGGCCGTGGCTGCTCGAGCCGATCGCCCGCCGACTCCTGCGTCCCATCGACCAACCCAGCGTGGTCGATGGCACCACCGCCCTCGGGCACTGGCTGCCCACTCCGGGCGATCCCGGACGGTTGCGCAAGGTGGACTTTCACCAGCGCGCCTTCGGCCACCTCGAACTTGCCTGCTACGACGAGGTGTTCGACCTGGCTGGTGCCGCCAGCGACCCCCCTTCGCTGACCTTCGAGGCCCTACTACGCCACGCCTACCAGGCCCAGACCGGGCGGGCGGTCGACGCCGAACGGTGGCTGTTGTACCGCCTGACCCAGCTGTGGCGTCTTGCCAAGGCCGGCGACCTCGACCCGGCCCGAGTGGCCCGGCAGTCCGCGGCCGCGATGCACTCCTACCTCGCCGGATGCTACCTGGGCGACCTCCACTCGGACGCCGGGCCGCTGTGCGCGATCGACCTCGACGGTGTCCTGGAGACCGACCGCCTCGGCTACCCGGCCGCGGCGCCCGCCGGCGTCCTGGCGCTGCGCGCCCTGCTGGCACACGGATACCGTCCCATCCTGGCCACCGGACGCAGCCTGGACGACGCCCGCGACCGCTGCGCCGTGTTCGGGCTGGCAGGCGCCGTGGCCGAATACGGCACCGTCACCTACAACCACCACGACGGCACGGTCCACGACCTGCGCAGCCCGGCCGAGCGGGCCCTGATTGAAAAGGTGCGCAACGAGCTCGGAGCACGAGCCCTGGTGCTCAACCCGGACTACCGGTACGCCGTACGAGCCCGGGTGGAGTCTGGGCCGCTGCCGGCAGACCTGATCCGGGCCATCCCGCTGCTGGGCCACCCCGCGCTGCAACTCATCCACGGGCAGGGCCAGAGCGACATCACCATCCGCGGCCTCGACAAGGGCACCGGCCTGGCCGACCTGGCCACCCGCCTTTCCGAGCAGCGCGCCGCATTGGCCGTAGGCGACTCGGCCGCGGACCTGCCCATGCTGGCGTGGGCGGCCCTGGCCCGGGCGCCACGCAACGCCGACGCCGCCGTCCGCGCCGCCGCCATCGACCGCACCAGAGGTGCCTACCAGTGCGGGCTCGCTGACGCCTGCGCCGACCTGCTCGGGCACCACCCCGGGACCTGCCCGACGTGCAGGCCACCGCAGTTCCCCCGTCGCACCCAGGCCCTGCTCGCCGCTTTGGCCCTGCCCGAGAACGGGCTGCGCGGGCTGCCGACCCGCACGCTGCGCCTAGCGGCCCTAGCCGCCGGGAGATCACAGTGGTAAACCTCATCCACGTCATCACCCCGGCCCCACGGGACACCTGGGTCGAGGTGCTCAACGCAGACGCAGAGGCGCTGATCACCCAAACCCCCGACTGGCTGACCTGCATTCGCCGGGCCGGCGCCTACACCGACGCCAGCCGCCTGTACCTGTTCGACGACGGGCGCCGGATCGTGCTGCCTTTCGCCCGTCGTCAGCACCGCCCCCCCGCCCTGGCCACCGAAGGCTCCTGGCCGTTCGACTGGGGCATCGGCGGCCCCCTCGTCGACGGCCCCGTCGACACCGGACACACCCGCGGCGTCTATGCCGACCTGCTCAGCCACCCTGCTCTGGCCCGGACCCTGCGAACGGGGCCGTGCGCAGACCCTGCATGGCGCACCGCACCACCGGTGTTCCACCGCACCAAACACCCGACCCAGATCGTCGACCTGGCCGGCGGCTTCGAGACGGTATGGAGCACCCGCTTCCGCAGCAGCGTCCGGCGCGCCATACGCAAGGCCGAACGAGCTAACCTGCACGTCGAGGTTGACCGGACCGGGCGGCTGATCCCCGTCTTCTACGACCTGTACCAGCAGTCCATCCAACGTTGGGCCGCCCAACAGCACGAACCGCTGCCGCTGGCCCGGTGGCGGGCCCACCGCGCCAACCCGTTACGCAAGTTCCATACAGTCGCCGACCAGCTGGGCGACCGGTGCGCGGTCTGGGTCGCCTGGCAGGCCGGCGAGCCGGTCGCCGCGCTCATCGTGCTACGCCACCTCGGCCAGGCGAAGTACTGGCGGGGTGCCATGAACAGCGAGCTCGCCTCCCCGACCCGGGCCAACGACCTGCTCCACCGGCTAGCTATCGAGGACGCCTGCCAAGCCGGCTGCAGCCGGTACCACATGGGTGACAGTCGCCCAGGCTCCGGATTGGCCGCCTTTAAGGCCGGATTCGGCGCCCAGCCCTACCTGTCCCACAGCTACCGGGCCGAGCGGATCCCGCTAAGCGCGATGGACCACCAGTTGCGCGCCTTGGCCAAGCGAGCGCTGAGGTTCCGCGATGCCTAGCACTGGCAACGCGACCGATCAAGGCAAGCGCCGACCACACGACCGGTTCGAGCCACACGAGATACGCCCCGGAGGCTCGACTGCCGCCGGCGGCGTCGTCCAGTACAGGCTGGACAAGGTGGCCCGTGTGGCGGCCCTGAAGGGGCGATGGCTGGACTGTGGCTGCTGCGATGGGGACTACACAGTCTCGTTGCTCAAGCATGGAGTCGACACGGCCACCGGCACCGACATCGACCCCGACCGCATTCGGTCCGCCAAGCGGCGCTGGCCCGGGGTGAACGCCGAGTTCCTCGCAGCCGCAGCGGAGTCCCTTCCCTTCCCCGACCAGCACTTCGACGGGGTGCTCCTCAACGAGGTACTCGAACACGTCCAGGATCAGGAGCGCACACTTGCCGAGCTACGGCGCGTTCTCGCCCCCGGTGGGCTGCTCGTCGTCTTCAGCCCGAACCGCTGGTTCCCCTTCGAGGGACACGGCATGGTCGTCGGCGCACACAACATCGGCAGCCCGGTCCCACTGCTGCCCTGGCTGCCCCGCCGGCTGACCCTGCCGGTAATGAAGGCACGAAACTACTGGCCCCACGAACTGCAGACCCTGGTTGCCCATGCAGGCTTGGAGGTCTTCCACCTAGATTTCGCACTGCCCCTCTTCAGCCACTACCGGTGGCTGCCCGAGTCAGCAATCCGGCACTACCAGGCCAACCTCCCGCGGCTCGAGCGCTCGCCTCTGTTTCGGCGTTTCGGCGTTTCGACGCTCGTCATCGCCCGCAGGCTCACTGATGGGTAGGCCCAGGCGCCCTCGGTTGGATCACCACCAGTCGAGGTCGGGCCACCCAGCGACGCGGGGCCCGATCGGTGCCGGCCGCGGACCGAGACAAACCGTCCCTACGACCTCGTCGTCGAACGGCACCGCAATGCCTCCGACCAGATGTCCCTCCGCCTCGCAAATCTGCCCGGCCCAACACGTAGCTAGACCACTTGGCAGGGTGGTCACCAACTACGTCGCGAGCCGATCGGACCTGGCTGCCGTGACCAATCCCACCAGCAGGCTGCTATTCCCCAGCCGATGCGCCGCCCAGTGCTACACCCAACCTCGATACGGAAACGCTCACACCGGCTCGGTATCCCCAAACTCAACAGGCAGAAGCAGAGCGACCAGAGAACAGTTGAGTCCAGGACTCGGCACCCGTGGTCGCCGGCATGATCGGCTACCACTCAGGACACGCCGAATATGTTGCCGCCCAAGCCGGAACAACCTGGAAACGCTACGCCGTCGGAGACCAGCCGGCCCCACCGACCTCGACTCATCAAATCCCGACGGTGGGGAGTACCGGCAACCCACGAATCCGTCAGGCCGCAGCACCACCCGACCCAACGCCTTGAGCGCATCGCCGGACACCGACGCGTGCTAGCGCAAGACACCCTTTGGGGCTACCGGACGTTGACGTAGGGCGACAGCGCCGACCTGGCGAAGCCTGCCAGAGCGGATGCGGACGTCGTCACACGGAAGTCGCACGCGCTCGAAGTGGCCGAATCAAACTGCACCACAGCCTTCAGGTTCGGGAAGTTCGCCAACGTGCCCGCGATGGCGCCATACCACATCCCCAGCGCGTTGGAGTCGCCGTCCTTTTTGACGCTGCCGTACTCAGCCAGCATGAACGGCTTGTTGCGGTGGCCACTGCGAATGAGCCAGTCATAGAACGGCTCCACGGTCTGCGTCGGCGTCTTCCAGGCCGAGCCGTTGCATGTGTAGAAGTTGTACGGGTCGTAGCCGATCCAGTCGACGTAGGCGTCCCCGGGGTACGACGCGGCGATCCGGTCGACGTTCGCGAGCCAGCCGGTAGACGTCCAAACCCAGATCACGTTGGTGACGCCCTGACTATCGAAGACGTCATGGATATGCTGGTATGCAGCAATATATTCCGCAGGTGAGCCGTCCTTGCGTCGGTCTTGACCCTCCATTTCGTGGTCGAAGTCGAGGAATACCGGCAGGCGCCATGACAGGATGCGCCTCGCCTCGGGCACGATGACCGAATCGTCGTACACCCCTCTGGCGATGTCTCGCCACATCACATGCGATCCGGTGGAGTAAATGCCCGATGTCCACGCGAAGAAGAGGATCCGCGCGCCGCGCGCCCCGAGCGTTTGCTCCGCGGAGTCCGGGAACTGACCGTCTCCTCCCGCGTTCGACCAGTCGTGGTAACGCTTCACGATGTCGAATCGTCGTCCGACTGACCTTTCGACATCGGTGAATGGCGACGTCCAGTCCTGACCGGCGCCGCTCGACACATAGGCGCCCCAAAGCGCACCGCAGGACGGCACGAGCTTCTCGGTGAGGCGGCAGCTCCCAGCCGTTGGTGCCCGCAACGTTCCACCGGCGGTGAACGACAACAGCGACACCAGGGCCACCAGGAGCGGCACCCTAACCAGGTTGGAAACTGACCTGCTTTCCGCCTGACGCCGAGACCGGTCCTTGCCAGGAGCCTCATGGCGTCCAGGGCGGTTATCGGTTGTTTTCCCGAACAGCGACTTCGCAGCCACTAGGAGCGGCACCCTAACCAGGTTGGAAACTGACCTGCTTTCCGCCTGACGCCGAGACCGGTCCTTGCCAGGAGCCTCGTGGCGTCCAGGACGAGCCGATGATCGGTGCCATTCAATGTGCCACTGCATCTAATACTCCGCCCGTCTGTTCGAGCGAGGCTGACCTGGTGCTCGACTCCTTCTTTAGGCGCCCCGGAGCATTCCCAGAAGGTGAATATGTTACGCGCGACATGCTCCTAGACACCAGTGGACGGTGAAGAGTTCAAGTGCCGCAATCAGGTCGCAGAAATCTCCCACCCCTGCGAAACCGTTCGCAGGCAAGCCCCTGGCAGCGGATCCAAGCAACTGCCCGGTGGTGGGGGTGAGATCTGCCCGACACGAATGAATGGTCGAGTCCACGGTCGTGGTGTGTGAATTCCTTGTGTCCCACGCGGGTCTTCCGTAGGCGGCCCGGCCTGAGGTACGGTTATTTCAGATAGTTCGATTATTGCGTTAAGGAGATGACATGTCCCCGAAAGTCCTTTCGCGAGTCCAGCCCGAAGGGGATGACGCCGTGATCGCACGAGATGCCTTGGTACGAGTCCGCAAGGCCCTGGCGGCTCACCGCGACATCCAACTCGTGCGGTTGACGGTCGAGGAAGACGGTGAGACGGTCACAGTGCCCCGCGCAGCCGTTGACCTCCTGGTCGGCGTTCTGGCCAACATGGCCGCGGGCCAAGCGGTGTCCTTGGTGCCGGCGCACGCCGAGCTCACCACCCAGCAGGCGGCCGACCTCATGAACGTGTCTCGACCCTTCGTGGTCCGCCTGCTCCAAGCTGGAAACATCGAGTACCGCCTTGTGGGCACTCATCGCCGGATCAAGGCGGCGTCCTTGATGGACTACATGCGCCGCGACGACGCACAGCGACGCAAGGCCGCCGACGAACTGACAGCTCTGACCCAGGACATGGGTATTGACGAATGACCTTTGTCGTCATCTACGACGCAAACGTGTTGTATCCCTCCACGCTGCGCGATGTCCTTATCCGGCTCGCACAGACAGGGCTAGTCCAGGCGAAATGGACCGAGACGATCCTGAATGAGACCTTCAGGTCCCTGCACACCAAGCGACAGGACCTGGACGAAACCCGACTACGACGCACCCGGAACCTGATGAACCTCGCCTTTCGTGACGCGGTCGTCACGGGCTACGAACCGCTCATCGGCTCCCTCCACCTGCCCGACCTCGACGACCGACACGTTCTCGCCGCCGCAATCCGGGCACGGGCCCAGATCATCGTCACATTCAACCTGAGCGACTTTCCCACCGAGGTATTGGCCGACTGGGACGTCGAGGCCAAACACCCCGACGACTTCCTAGTGCTCTGTCGTTGAATTGGTCTGGCGGTTGAGGGCGGTGCGGCCTCGCTGGACTTTCTTGATGATCTCGTCGGCGGAGGTGTGCCAGATGAATGGCTTGGGGTCGTCGTTCCAGTGAGAGCCCCAGGTCGTGATGGCCTCGATGAGTTCGGGCACGTTGGTGAAGACTCCGCGGCGTAGCCGTTTGTCGGTGAGTTCTTTGAACCAACGCTCGATGAGGTTCACCCAAGAACTCGAGGTCGGGGTGAAGTGCAGGTGCCATCGTCTGCGGTCGCGGTGGCTCAGCCATTTGGTGATCTCGGGGGCCTTGTGGGCCGAGAGGTTGTCCAGCACGACGTGGACCGCCAGACCCTTGGGAACGGAGGCGTCGATCTTCTTGAAGAATGCCAGCACGTCCTTGGCGGTGTGGCCCTTGTGGCAGTGGGTGAGTACCTGCCCGGTGGCGAGGTTCATCGCGGCGAACAGGTCGGTGGTGCCGTTGCGCTTGTAGTCGTGGGTCATCGTGCCGGCGCGACCGGGAACCATGGGCAGGCTCGGCTGGGTGCGGTCCATCGCCTGGCATTGGGTCTTCT
>Ga0209585_10001119_pt1 | contig 10443 bp, 10 predicted proteins | sample NGEPerone_FD_185491 | JGI IMG/M metagenome (GOLD analysis project Ga0209585, IMG submission 185491) | Arctic peat soil microbial communities from the Barrow Environmental Observatory site, Barrow, Alaska, USA - NGEE Permafrost154B-one... | ecosystem: Environmental > Terrestrial > Soil >... | reverse complement strand
ACGCTGCCCGGATGACCGAGGTGGTGGAGGAGCTGCTCGTCGCCGCCGACCCGTGGACCGACCCGGAATCTGCTCCGGTCGAGCTGACCTCGCTCTGTGCGGAGCTCGTGGCCAGCGCCCGGGACTACGCCGAGAGCAACCAGGTCACCCTCATCCTTGAACGACCCGATGCCGACGCCGTCATGACAACTGGCAACGCCGTGGGCCTTCGACGGGCAGTACTGGCCATCCTTGACAACGCCATCGCGCACACCCCGCCTTCGGGCACAGTCACCGTGTCAGTGCGGCGTCAGGGCCGGGACGCGGTCATTGACGTCACGGACACCGGTTCGGGGATCGCCGCAGAAGAGGTCGACCGGGTGTTCGACCGGTTTCACTCCAGTCACCACAAGGCCAGCCGGCGCAGCTATGGGCTTGGCCTTGCACTGGCGCGCGAGGTCGTGGCCAGGCAGGGAGGAAGGATCACCGTCCTGTCGACGTCGGACAACGGAACCGCCTTCCGTGTCTCGCTGCCACACAACTGACCCACCTCGCGAACCGGCAAGGCCCAAGCCCTACGCCAGATCAGGTCGGCCCGAGCCAGGTCAGGTCAGGCCAAGCTCCTTGGCCTCTTCCCAGAGCTCCTCGCGCACGCTGGGGTGAGCCGCGTGTTCAATCAGGTGACGCGCCTGCGTCTTCTCGTCATAGCCCCACAGCTTGGCCACGCCCTGCTCGGTCACGATGGCGGTCTGCTGGAACGAGGTCACCGGCTCGTCCAACAGCGGAACCACGGTCGAGACGTCGGCCTTGGGATGCCAGCTGCGCAGCGCGATGAACGCCTGGCCGCCAGGGGAATGCAGGGCCCCGACGATGAAGTCGGTCTGCCCGCCATAGCCGGAGTGGATCCTGGCGTTGATCCGCGAGGCGTTCGCCTGCCCGAACAGGTCAACCTCAAGAGCAGAGTTCACACTCGTCATGGCACGGTTTGCGGCAATCAGCGCTGGGCTGTTGGTCTTCTCGGTGCGCAGCATGCGCACGCGGGGGTTGCTGTCCACCCAGTCGTACAGCTCGCGGGTGCCGAAGCAGAAGGACGCTGTCAGAGGGTGCGTCGCGTCGAGCGCGTTCGCCTTGTCGAGCTCAAGGACGCCGTCGGAGAACATCTCGCTCCAGATCCGCAGTCCGCGCCGACCCGCGAGAGCATGCAACGTGGAGTCGGGCACCGCCCCGATGCCGAGCTGGAGCGTCGCCCCGTCAGTGATCATGGCGGCAATGCGTTCCGCGATCACGAGACTCGAGTCATCGACAGGGTTGGAGTGCGCGGCAGTGAGCTCGAAGTCCATCTCCACCGCGAAGTCGACCTGCTCGACCTCGATCTGGGCGTCGCCGAAGGTGTACGGCATACGGGTGTTGATCACCGCGATCACGAGGCCACCCCTGGCGCGGCATGCGTCAACGGCGGCGGGAAGCACGTTCACCTCGATTCCCAGGCTCAACAAGCCCTCTCGCGGCGGCGCGCAGTGCAGCACCACGACATCGGGCGGCATGCTCTGTGTGAAGAGAAACGGCACCATGGACAGCCTGCTGGGGATGTACGACAGCGCCGGGTGACGACGCATCCCCGGCCCGACGAAACTGGTCTCGGCAATGACACCGGGGCGCTCGGGGACGCCCGCATGCGCGTTCAGCATGTAGATGCGGTAGCTCTCGATCGAACGGTCGATGGCGTCAACCACCAGCCAGGGCGTGGCCACGTTTCCGCTGACCACCACTCTGGGAACGCCGTCAATCAGCGACAGGCGACGCTCCAGCTGCTTGAGGTTTATGGTGCGCATGGCTTCATGGTGCCCGACGGTTGCCTGGGGCAGGCAATTGGGTCGACCCGGGGTCCTCGCTCACCTCGAACCGACGTCCGGTGACGCTGTGGGGTTCGATCCTGATGAAGTGCGCCTTCGGTGCCGTATGCCACGGAAAGAGCGGCAGCTCGATCACCTCCAGGACGTCGTAGAGGCGGTTCACCTCCAGGCCTTCACCCTTCAGCACGACGCTCCAGGCGCTGCCCGTGTCGATGTCGTACCCGTCCACCTCAAATGCGACCCAGTGACCAACGGCACCGGTGAACTTGGTCCCCAGAGCGGTTCGAATCACCACGCTGCCGTGGTCGACCAGGAAGTTGACCGGGAAGATGTCGGGCCGCTCGTCAACGATCACGGCCAGGCGACCCACGTCCGCCGCCCGGAGCAGTGCCCATGACTCGGTCGCCGACAGCTCGATCCCTGCGTTCGACTCGCCACTACGCATGAGGTCAGTCTGGCGGTACGCACCGCAGAAGGCCAAACAGTCCCGGACTGCCGGTCAGCGCTCCGGACGCGGTGGATGCGTCACCGCGAAAACGGCCGCCTGCGTTCGTCGCTCCATGCCGAGCTTGCCAAGCACAGCCGTGATGTAGTTCTTGACCGTCTTCTCGGCCAACGACATGGCCTCGCCGATCTGGCGGTTCGTGAGACCCTCCGCAACGTGATCAAGGATTCGTCGCTCCTGTGGCGAGAGCAGGCGCAGCCGCGGATCCGTGTCCGCGTTGCTGCTCCACCCCTGCCGGACGCGCTTCACGGTCACGGGGTCGATCAGCTGTTCGCCGGCGGCCACGGCGCGGATCGCATCGATCAGCCCATTGCCCTTGATGTCCTTGAGCAGGTAGCCGGCAGCCCCGGCGAGGATGGCCGTCGCCAGGGCCCGCTCATCGTCATACGAGGTCAGGATCAGCCCTGCGATCGACGGGTCCTGGGATCGCACCTCGCGACATACGTCGATCCCCGAGCCGTCCGGCAGCCTGGCGTCGAAGATCGCCACGTCCGGGCGCAGCGCGGGGATGCGCCGGGAGGCCTCGATCGCGGAGCCGGACTCACCGACCACCTCGAAGTCCTCGACGGTCTCAAGCAGCTCACGTAGCCCGCGTCGCACGATCTCATGGTCGTCGAGGAGGAATATGCGGATCGTCATGTGGTCGCCCTTCGGGTTCTGGATCCCACCACGTTACCGTTCTGGATCCAGCCATCACGTCTTCCTGACGCGCGGTCGCGGGTCGGTGGCTTTCATCTGTCCGCCCTTCAGGATCGGCTTGAGTGGCCGGCCAATACCGTGGGGATCGCCTCAGAGACATTCACGTCCGGCTGCACGACCATCACATCGCAGGTCATCTTGTCGAGGACTGCCCGGCTGACAGATCCGGCAACCAGGCCGGCCAAGCGCCCGTGGCCATGGGTTCCGACGACGAGCACGTCAGCCTGCCCGACCCGGTGCAACAGGGCGGGGACCGGGTCATCCTGAGTGATCACCAGTCGGTTGGGGACGCCGGGTGGAACGTGGGCCTCCCTCAGCGCCTCTCGACACTTGCGCCATCCCTCGCCGATCGCGGCGCGATCGGCGTCCTTCCCGCGTGGGAGGGCGTGCACCACGACCAACGGCAGGCCCCTGATGAGCGCTTCGGCCGCGGCCACCGCCAGGACAGCATCGACAGCAGCGGTGAAGTCCATACCGACGACAACGACGGACTCAGGCCCGAACTGTCGTCTCTCAAGCGGCCGGCCCTGATCGTGGACCACGAGGATCGGACAGTGGAAACGTCGCCCGAGCTCTGCGCTGGTGGATCCCACGGAGAAGGTCAGCTGGCCCCCGTCGCCGCGGCCTCCCAGAACCAGCAAGCCGGTATGACGAGCCATGTCGTCCAGCTCCAGCGAATCGGCCTCGTGCACGATCGCGATCCGCACGGCGACCGAGCGATCCGTCGCGAGGGCGCTCGCCATGGCACAGTCAGCCGCTGCCTGTGCCTGCTGGGCCGACTCGGCCTCGGCGCGGGCCACCCACGCGAGACTGTCCGGCCAGTACGGCCGATGTTCAGCCACTGAGAGCAACACCAGCTCGCTGCCCCGTCGGGACGCCTCCTGGGTCGCCTCGACGACGGCATTCTGGCTCTCCCCGGAGCTGTCGCAGCCCACCACGACTGTTCCGTTGTGTCCGGGAAAGGCCCACATGTGCCACACCTCGCCTCGCACGCCGGCAGGAGAGAACCCGCCACCCCATCACCATCACCATCGCCGATCGGACCCGGCCCACCGTAGAGCCATAGGTCCCTGTTTCGCAGCGGGGCGTCGTCCTCGGCGGGACCGGGATCGTCAGGTCATGCGCTGTGACAAGCCCCACGCACTGTCGGGACCATAGTCACTCCTGAATCCCCGACAGTCCAGTAAACATTGGTACATCAGCTAGCCCCGCTTCAACGGATCCTCGCGTCCGGACCTGGGTCTGGGAGTCTGCGGCGAGCACGCGGGTGACCCGATATCGATACGCAGGCTGGTATCCATCGGTGTGGACTACGTATCCTGCTCACCGCCGCGCGTCCCGATCGCGCGTCTTGAGGGCGGTCGTGCCGTGGTGCTCGCCGAGAGTCAGGCCACGCCATAGACCACCGGCGTGCCTGACGCTGATCGGGTCAGGCCTGTGGCTCCTCCGACGTGACGCGGCGAACGCCAAGGATTGACTGCGCGATCGACGTGGCGGCTGCTCGCTCACGCTCCGAGGCTGTCCCGGTGATGTGAACGACTCGTTCGACGACCTCCGCACGCCATCCGTGCTGGCCGATCTCGGCGAACGCCTCCGATACTTCCGCAGCGATATCGCTGTCCGGCCGAGCCATTGCCCGGATCACGTCGCTGCGGCTGACGACACCCAGCAGCAGATCGCCCTCGACCACGGGCACGCTCTTCCAGCTCGTCTGGGCGAAGGTCTGAGCCAGCTCCGCGACGTCGCTGTCCTCCCTGACCGTGTGCGGATGCGCGGTCATCACCTGGCCGACGGTCCTCAACAACGGTCCTGGCTCAGGCGGTACGACGCGAATGTGCGCCCTGGGATCGGCCGCCAGATGTTCGCGGAGCACATCGGCCTCGCTGATGATGCCGACCAACCGCCCATCACCGTCCACGACAGGGAGGCTGGTCACCCTGGTGGTCACCAACGTCTGAAGTGCAGCCTCGAGGGAGGCAGTCTCATGCACCCTGTATGCCGGGCTGGTCATGATCTCGCGAACGAGCATCTCGGAGCTCCTTTCAAACGCGCGGCCTGATAGGGCCAGCATGCCCCCCCATGCAGAGGCAGGGACAAGTGACGAACGTCCCGTGATCATTCGCGATCCGGCAGTGCCTCCCATACCAAGGCCGTCCCTCGCGGCGTACGCGCCGTGAGTGTCAGCGAACCTCCGTGGGACTCAGCGCGTTTGCGCAAGTTGGCCAAGCCGCTGTGGACTGCGCTGGGCGCGACCCCGACTCCATCGTCGGCAACCTCGACCTGAATCGTGTCACCACTCGTGACACGGACACTGGCGCTCGAGGCTTGGGCATGTCTGGCCACGTTCGCCAGCCCTTCTCGAACGACCGCGATCAGGTCGGCCTCAAAGTCCGCCGCGAGCCCCTCGAGGGATCCGTCGATCGTCAGACTCGGCGCAAAGCCAAGGGTCTTCGCGCACACCCGAACCAGCTCCACGATCTCTTCGCGCAGGTCTCGAAAAGGTGTGGGCCGATGCAGCTCGAAGATCGTGTGTCGTATGTCCTTGATGGCCGCATCCAGGTCATCGACAGCCTCGTCGAGCCTCCGGCGGACGCTCGTGCTTTCGGCCATCCGTGCGGCGGCCTGCAGCGAAAGCCCCGTTGCGAAGAGTCGCTGGATCACGTGATCATGCATGTCACGAGCAATCCTGTCGCGGTCCTCCAGAAGGGCAAGCCGCGATCGATCCTGTTGGCCGCGAGCCGCAGCCAGGGTCAGCCCAATCTCCTGGGCCAGTGCTGCCAGGAGCGGCACGACATTACCAACGTACGTCTCTGCGTCCGCAGCCCAGGCGACGCCGATCACGCCGACCTCGTCGTCGCCCACGGTGATCGGCACCAGCGCCGTAGGACCGTGCGGATCCGCATCGCCCAGCTCCCTGACGTCCGCGGACAGACTGTCAACGGTCGAGTCACCGAGTCTGGTGAGCAGGAGAACCGACTCATGCTCCGCGATGAGCTCGCGCCAGTACCCCTTGTGCAGAACCGTTCCGAGCACCGCGCCGGGCCGTCTTGCGGCTCCGGAAGGCTCGCCGCTCTCGACAGCTCGGATCACCAGATCGCCGACCTCGTCATACAGCGCCACCATTGCCAGCTGGGCTTCGGACAGCTCTCGGGTGCGCGTCGCCAGGAAACCCATTGCCGATGCCTCGTCCATGCCCTCGAGGAGCAGCTGGGTCACCTCGGCCGTGGTCTCGAGCCACCGACGCAGACGGCGGCTGCGCTCATACAGGCGAGCGTTGTCGATGGCGATGCCGGCAGCGGCGGCGAGGGCGACCAGGATCGCCTCATCGTCAGCGGTGAAGTCTGCGTCGCCCTGCTTCGCGGTGTCGCCTTGCTTCTCTGTCAGGTAGAGGTTGCCGAACACTTCGTCCCGGATGCGAATCGGCACGCCGAGAAAGCTGTGCATCACGGGGTGGTTGGCCGGGAACCCGTGGGAGTCGGGGTGGGCGGCAACGTCTCGGAGCCGCCGGGGCCGTGGCTGACGGATCAAGAGACCCAGCACCCCATACCCGTGAGGCGGGTCTCCGATTGCCTCCTGCTCCTCCTGGCTGAGTCCGTGGGCCACGAACTCCACGAGGTGCTCGCCGTCAGCGCCAAGCACGCCCAACGCACCGTATCTGGCGTCGACAAGCTCGCAGGCGCAACGCACAATCCTGGCGAGGACGTCAGACAGATCGAGGTCTGCGGACACGGCCAGCACAGCGTCAAGGAGGGCTGCCAGACGTTCTTGGGCACGGTCCGATGCCTGAGCGCGACTGCGAAGATCCTCGAGCAAATCGTCCAGCTCGAACGCCTCAGTAGCCGGCGGTGCCCCGTCTTTGCTCAGCTCGGACTCCCTCGGCTCGGACTCCACACTGTGATTCTAGGTGTTGTCCGGTCGGTCGGGGTCGTCATGGGCACGATCGCCGGCGAGCACGCTGTATGCCGATCGCGTGCTGCCGGTCGGCACCAGCTGCGTGTCGTCGGGGCCGGAAACGGTCAGGACGTCGCACGCGGCATGTTCTTGGCAGTACTGCCCGACGCGCACCGTGGCGTCAGGCGAATCGCGACCAACCACGAGGACTGCGGCGCCATGGCTTCGCTCGACCAGCATCTCAGCCGCCTCACCCTCCACGGTCTCGAAGGTGCATGGCACACGCCGCTGACGATGCAGAGCACGCAGGGCAACAGCGAACATCGCCACATCCATCTCGGCCCGCTCCTCAGAGCTGAGGCCAACGGGCAGTACCTGGATGAAGCGCACACGGGCTGCGCGATGAACTGCCTCGCGTACGGCGGCACCCGCGACAAATGCGGCCATGCCGTCGTTGACCAGACCGGCCACCACATCACGGGGGTGGTGCGGTGACTGTGCGCCCGCAGCTCCGGCGTTGGTTGGTGTCTGCATGACAACGATCGTCGTGCCAATCTGCCGCGGATGGCAGGGGCAAAGGTCCCGACACAATGGCGCCGTGGGGCGAGCACCGGGACCAAGTGCCCTGTCCTCGCGCGCGCGGGATGCCTCAGTGTAGGTAGTACCCAGAAAGAAGAAGCCCATGGAGAAAGCAGAGAACGTCGAGGCCACTCCTCGAAGGGCCATCGTCGTCGGTGTCGACGGCTCGCCAACCAGTGACCTTGCCGTGGATTGGGCCGTCGCGGAGGCCACCCGAGGGAAGCTGCCCCTGCACATCATCCATGCCTTCTCCTATGGCTACCCGAAGACGAAGACCGGTTTCGGGCACTCGGTCGATGACCTACGACAGATCGCTCGTGGTGTCCGCAAGGACGCCGTGGCCAGGGCGAGCAGCACGAACCCGGACCTCACCATCACCTGGCAGGAGTCGGCATTCGGGCCGGCACCTACATTGGTGGCTGCCTCCGAGACGGCGTCAACGGTCGTCGTCGGCGCCCGCGGTCTGAGCGCAGCACGTGGCGTGCTCGTGGGGTCGGTCTCGCTGCAGGTCGCAACGCACGCCCACTGCCCCGTCGTCGTCGTTCATGACATGCCAACACCCCCTCCCGGGGCCCCCGTCGTCGTCGGTGTTGACGGTTCCGCGTTGTCGACGAACGCGATCGCGTACGCCTTCGAGCAGGCGTCTTCCCGCGGAGTTGGCCTGACCGTCGTCCACGGGTGGTGGCTGGAGTATGTCGAAGGCGCCGCTGCCGCCGCCATCTGGACCGTCGACTGGCAACAGTTCGCGGAGGAGGAGCAGACCCTGGTCGCCGAGTCCCTGGCCGGATGGCAGGACAAGTACCCCGATGTCGAGGTGCGCCGGCACAGCGTTCGCGGGCTCCCTGTCGACGCTCTGGTACGCAAGAGTGAGAGCGCCTGCCTTGTGGTCGTGGGCACGCGTGGGCGCGGTGGCTTCAAAGGCCTTCTTCTCGGCTCGGTGAGCCAGGGCGTCATGCACCGGGCTCAGTGCCCCGTGGCCATCGTTCACGCCCCCAAGGAGCTGCTGCACGAGGGGGACGACAGAACCATCGCCCACGAGCATCACCTCCCCGTCCCACCGGTGCGCGACCAGACCTGAACACACCGACCCGAGCGGCCACCATGCTGCGCGGCCAGACGGGCTGGTGCGTTGTTGTCCCGCACCTCGGCGAGAAGGTCCGGGTTGGCTGAGGAATTCCACGCGTGTCGAGGTCTGTCCACTAGACACGGCTGCCATGGCCAGACATCTTTGAGGGGACGTCAACGGAGTCGGCATGACCCGTTCGCAAGGTGAAGCAGGCAAAACGTGATGAGAAGTCTGAGCATTGTTGCGGAAGGCCCCGGGCGATACATCCACTGGGGCGTCATACAGATCTCGGTGGCGAACCTCGCGATCATCGTGACGATGGTTATCCTGTTCGTCCTCGCCCTGATCGTGCCCTTCCCGTCAGGCCACGGCGAAGAGGCCGACCAGGAACGGCGCCAGAAGTGACGACCAGCACCGGCGCGAAGAGCGCCGCCGAGACGACCGACCCCGGGAACTGGACAAACCGGCTTCGCGGCTGGTTCGAGGGACTCGTCCCGCCGGGGCAGGCGCTTCCTGACCGGCAGCCTGTCTACGTCGCCTCGTGGATCTATGTCTTCGGGGTGCTGACGTTGTCAGCCCTGGCAGTCGTGATCCTGTCCGGGTGTGTGCTCGCTATCGGCGGCGTGCAATGGTGGCACGTCTCGTCGCTGGGCCACTACGTCAACTCGGTTCATCTGTGGAGCGTCGAGCTGTTCTTCGGATTCATGGTGATCCATCTGTGGGGCAAGTTCTGGATGGCCGCCTGGCGCGGCAAGCGGGCCATGACGTGGATCTCCGGCGTGGTGCTCTTCGGTATCTCGATCGGCACGTCCTTCACCGGTTTCCTGTCACAGTCCAACTTCAGCTCACAGTGGATCGCCGGGGAGGGTAAGGACGGGATCAACTCAACCGGTGCCGGTGCGTTCTTCAACGTGCTCAACCCCGGGCAGATGCTCCTGTGGCACGTCGTACTACTACCCCTGGTGGTAGTCCTGATCGTCCTGATCCACATCATCCAGGTCCGGCGCCACGGCGTCGTGCCTCCCCTCGACGCAGACCTGGAGGGTTGAGCCATGACACGTGACCGCACGCCGGACTCCCATGACTTCCCGACCCGGCGATATGACCTGGTCAAAGAGTTCGTCATCACCCTGGTCGTCGTCCTGGTCCTCAGCGGCGGACTGGCCGCGATCTTCTCCTCACCCGACGAGAAGCCGATCACCATGTCGGCATGGGCGAAAGCCGATCCCGAAAACCTGGTCACCACAGCCGCCGCAGAGCTCGCCGGCACCACCACGAGTGCGACGTACGGGGCGCCATACAACACCAACGCCGAGGGCCAGAAGCTCGGGCCACTGCCCCTGCAGAAGTGGGGTGGAGTCCGAATCCCCATTGACTCTGCAGACCTGGTGCTGGGCCCTCTGAGCAACACCAGTGGCGACCCGGCGGTCAGCTCGGCGGTGGCAGCGTGGAAGGCGGCGGCCCCCGAGCAGCGCACGAAGTGGGCGACCGACTACGTCGACGCGATCGGCACAGCCGCAGCCGATGGCGAACCAGCCACAGGAGCCAGTGGCGATCCAGCAAAAGTCGCCACGGGTGACTACGGCCCGGTGCCTGCGCTGTCGACCGGCTTGTTGGCACTCGCCAAGACGGGTGGGCTCGAAGGCGCCCTCGATTCGGCGGGCAACTTCTACGGAGGCGACACGACCAAGTCTTTGCTGCTGCTCGCCGACGGGGCCTATCTCGAGGACCAGGCAGTTGCACAGAACCTCGGTGGCGACCAGTGGGGCATGATGAACGAGGTCGGAAACGCCCCCGGCCAGCCCTGGATGTGGCTCTACACGTTCTGGTACCAGATCAAGCCCTTCTCGACCTCGGACAACGCCGACGTG
>Ga0209585_10001117_pt1 | contig 10445 bp, 8 predicted proteins | sample NGEPerone_FD_185491 | JGI IMG/M metagenome (GOLD analysis project Ga0209585, IMG submission 185491) | Arctic peat soil microbial communities from the Barrow Environmental Observatory site, Barrow, Alaska, USA - NGEE Permafrost154B-one... | ecosystem: Environmental > Terrestrial > Soil > Wetlands... | reverse complement strand
CCCGGTGATCGCCGCGGACGCCGCGCTCCACGCACATCGGTGGTTCGTCGACCAGGTCGACCGAACTCTCAGACTGATCCGCGCTGCGGGTGGCCTCGAGACCGGACGTGACGAGATCGCCCTCGTGGCCGCGCTCCTCGAGGCCGCGACCCGTCGCGAGCCGGCCGCGCGTTGACGCCGTCAACACATCCGGCCAATCTGAGCCGACGGGACGGAAGACGTCCTCAGCGTTCCCGCAGGTCAGCCGCACGAGCCAAGGCGTCCCAAGACCTCCCGACAGGTTCGATTCCCGCCACCTCCACCGTCCTGCCCTGCGTTCGCGTGGGTCAGGTGACATCAAGGCCGTCGTCCACTCGCCATGGACGGCGGCCTTCGTGTGTCCGGCTGCCGATCGACCTCGCCCTCGGATGAGCCCACGTCGACCACGCCGGCGGCCGGCCACCGCTGGCACTCCTCGCCTGTCCGTGGCTCTCCGGGTGCCGGAGCGATACGGCATTCGGGTGACCGAGCGGTGACGTCCATTGTGCGCGGGACGGCCGAGTGGTGGGCTGGGGCGACGGCAGGGGAACGCATGACCAGTGACAGCACCACCGAGGGCTCGCCGTGGCACCCACCGAGTGGGAGGCCGGCGGGGGAGGGCCCCGCTCCCGCACCGCCGTTCCCGGAGGCCTACGCGCCCGGCCGGTCCGCGCCGGGCCCGCACCCAGGCTACGGCGCCATCCGCGCCCCCGGCTACGGGCCGCCGCCGCCGGGCAAAGGGATGGCCCTCGGGGCACTGTGGACCGGTGTGGGCTCGCTCGTGCTCGGGTTCCTCAGCATCGGCGTGCTGGGCATAGTGGGCGGGATCGTCGGCCTGGTCCTCGGCATGGTGACGCTGCGCCGGGCAAACCGCGGCACCGCGACCGGCTCGGAGACGGCGATCTTCGGGATGGCGCTGTCGCTCGTGAGCATCGTGCTCGGTGGCCTGTTGTTCCTCTCCGCCTGGCCGGCGTTCGTGGACGCGTTCGAGCAGGGCTGGGAGCAGGGCAGCCGGCCGTAGCGGCGGGACGGTCGTCGGCTCCGAGCGCAGCACCCTGACCCCGACCCCGGCCGCTACCCGGCCGCGGTCGGCGGGGATGAGCTGCCTTGGCGGCCGTCTTTGGCGAGCCACTACTCCAAGATCACGTCGACGTGTTGACGCCGTCAACGGATGCGGCCCATCCCCGCCCCCAGAACCTTGACCGTCCTCCGCGTTCCCGCACGTCAGCGCCTCGAGCCACCATGTCCCAACAGCTCCCGACAGGTTCGATTCCCGCCACCTCCACCGTCCTGCGTCCGCGTTCGTGTGGGCCAGGGTGACATCAAGGCCGCGACAACGCTCGCCGCAGCAGGTGTGAGTACGACTGCCGCGTCCCGGGCGGACCCTGGCGCCACGAGACCCCGCCGCCGCACTCCTACTTGACGGCTCCACTCGTGATGCCGGAGATGATCTTGCGCTGAGCGACCACGAACACCACCAACAGCGGCAGGCTCATAAGCACCACGTAAGCGAAGATCAGGTGCCAGTTATTGAGGTAGAGACCCGCGCTGGCCACAGTGAAGAGGTTGAGCGGCAAGGTGTCCAACCGCCCGCCGACGACGAAGAACGCGTAGAAGACGTCGTTCCACACGTACAGGCAGATGAGGATCGTCGCGGTCGAGAGGACCGGCACCAGCAGCGGCAGGATGATCCGTACGAACACCCGCAGCGGCCCGGCGCCATCGACTCGGGCGGCCTCCTCGAGCTCCACGGGGATCGTCCGTACGAACCCGGTGACGAAGAAGATGACCGTGGACATGTACATCCCCATGTACACGCCGATCATGCCGATCGCGGTGCCCGCCAGTCCCATCTGGCGCAGCAGCAGCACGATGGTGACCACCGCGGGCGGTAGGACGATGCCGCTGATCGCCAAGGCGTACAGCGCCGCGAAGAACTTGCTGGACCGCCGCGCGAGGATCCACGAGGCGAGCGAGCCGAGGGCGAGCACGCCCATCACCGCCGGCACCATGATCACCAGGCTTCCCCAGAGCGCCCCGGGGACCCGACCCTGGGACCACACCTGGGAGAAGTTCTCCCCGTACTGCCAGGTGGTCGGCAGGGTGAGGTCGGGGTTCAGGGCCTCGCCCTGGCTCTTGCCGGCGGTGATCACCACGACGTACAGCGGCAGCGCGACGGTCACCAGCACCGCCACGATCGCCACGACGGGCTGGATGCGGCGCCACGGACCCTGGCGGCCGGCGACGCTTCCCTGCCCCCGCCGCCGCCCCGGCCGAGGCGGCACCTGGATGCGGGTGGGCGTCACTGCGGGTTCTGCGCTGCTCACAGCACCTCCTCCCTCTTGCGCAGGGTGCGGATGACCGGGAAGGCCAGCAGTGCCACGACGACGACGAGCAGCAGGCTCATGGTTGTGGCCTGCGCGAACAGGCCCTGCCCGAAGGTGCGGAAGATGAAGATGTTGACCACCTCGGTGCTGCGCGCAGGCCCGCCGCCCGTGGTCGCCTGGACGATGTCGAAGCCGTTCATCGACCCCAACAGCGCCGTGGCGATGTTGAAGGTGAGCGCCGGCGCCAGGAGCGGGAAGCGGATCTCGCGGAACGTGGTCCACGCCGAGGCGCCGTCGAGCCGCGCTGCCTCCAGCACGTCCTCGCTGATGGTCTTCAGGCCCGCCAGGTAGATGAGCATCGACAGCCCCATCCACTTCCAGGAGTGGATGAGCGCGACGACGACGAGCGTCCACGTCGTGCTCCCCAGCCATGGGACGGTGATGTCACGGCCGAGTAGCGTGCCGAGGATGCCGTTGACGGCACCGGTCGGCTTGAGCAGCGCCTGGAACACGTAGCCCACCGCGAGCGCCGACATGATCACCGGGATGAAGAACATCACCCGGGCGAATCGGTTGACGGACGTGTCACGCTCCAGCAGAAGCGCGAGCACCAAGCCGAAGAGGTTCTGGAAGATGGCCACGAGCACGGCGTAGACGAGGGTGATGCGCAGCGACCTGAGGAGCGTGCCGCTGCTGAGGAGGTTCTCGATGTTTTGCGTCCCGACGAACGAGATCTCGCTCTTGAAGCTGGACCAGTCGGTCAGGGCGTAGATGAAGTTGAAGATCGTCGGCAGGAAGAAGAACACACCGAGCACCACGAAGGCGGGGATCAGGAAGCTCGTCGGGTGAGTGCCCCGCCGCCGCCGCACCCCACCCTTGGTGACCGCGTTACCGGACCCCATCGTCCGCTTACTGATGCGTGGCGGGTGTCCCGCCTGGGTGTGCGTGCTCATTTCCTCACCTCGGATCCCGGTGCCGGGCCGCGCTTGACGCGCGGCCCGGCACCGGTCGGATCACGACCTGGCTTCGTATCGGTCAGAAGCCGTCGATGCCCTGGGCCTGCGCAAGCTGGGCGAACTGATCCTGCGTCTGCTGCGCGACGTCCTCCGGGGTCGTCGTGCCCTGGATCATGTCCGCCAGGAAGATGTAGAGATCGGGGTTCGCCACGGCGAGCGCCTGCATCGAGCCGACGGAGTCGCTGAGCGAGGCGTGAACGTCGAGCAGCGCCTGCGGGACGGTCTCCGGGGACGCGACATCGGCCTTGAGGGAGACGGTGTCGCGGTCGGCGATGAAGTCCTCGTAGCCTTCACCCATCCAGTAGCTCAGCAGCTGGCGCGCAGCGGCCTCACGGTCGGCGTCGCCGGTCTTGAAGGCGACGAGAGCGTTGGCCTGGTCAGGGATGAACGTGCCCACGTTGCCGGAAGGGGAGATCGGGAAGAAGCCGATCTTCTGATTGAGCTCGTCAGGCTCGGCCTTGGCCTGCAGCTGGCCGAAGAATGAGTTGACCTGGACTACCATCGCTGCGTCACCGCTCAGCAGCGCATCGCCCTGGTCCTCGAACGTCGCCGTGGCGATGTCCTCATTGAACAGGCCTTCGTCGATCAGGTCCTTGTACCTCTGGATCGCGCCGAGGATCGTCTCGTCCGTGAAGGACTCCTCGTTCGCGTTCACGCGGCCCCACAGACCGTCCATGGCTGCGTCGGCGAGCTGGACCTGGACCCACCACTGAGTGGCCCAGCGGTCACCGCCCATCTCGAAGAACGGCGTCTGGCCAGCGGCATCGAGCGTTCGAGCCGTCTCGATGAAGCTTGCCCAGTCGGTCGGCAGGCCCGTGATGCCGTTGGCCTCGAAGACCTCCTTGTTGTAGTACACGCCCTCCACGGCTGGGCTCGTGATCAGCGCCGCGTATCGGGTGTCGTCGAGGATGCCGGTGATGTCCTGCAGCTCAGGGGTTAGCTCGTCGATCCACGGGGCGCCGTCCAGCGGCTGCAGGTTTGTCGGCGCGTTGAGAGCCGCAAGCATCGAGGCGGTCGGCTGCCAGAAGGCGAGGTCGGGCATGTCACCGGTTGCCACCTTGGTCTGCACGCCCTGCTCGTAAGGGTCGGGGATCGTGACGACCTCTACCTCGGCCCCCGTGGCCTCGGTGAAGCCGGCAATGACGGCGTCAGGCGCGGTGTTGGAGTTCTGGGCGGCCCAGATGGTCAGTGTGATGCCGCTCAGGTCTGCGGTCGCCTCGGGCCACTCGCCACCCTCGGTGGCGGGTCCCTCGGAAGCTGCGGCGTCCTGCGCGTCCTCGACGCCAGGGTCGCTGCAGCCAGTGACGATAAGGCTCAGGGCGACGACGGCCGCTCCGGTGGTCAGGATCTTCTTCATGTCTCTCCTTGAGTCGTCCGATGTCATCGGTGACACCGGTCTGGGGTTTCCGCCACCTGAGGTGGCTCAGGACGCGTGTTCGTGGCGGATGCGCAGCACCCGCGCGGACGGTTCGTCGGTGGTGACGCGGAGGCGGGTGCGGCCCTCTCCGTCCGGCTGGATCTGCCAGGAGTTGTCGCCCGGGTCGGGTGTCGACGGGTAGGCGATCTCCACGGCACCCGCAGGCAGTTCGAGGACGACCTCACGGGAACCCTTCCCCCGCCACCACACCGCGACGAGGCTCTCGGTGCCCGCCGACAGGCCCGAGGCAACCCACGAGTCGCCCCACCGAGGCAGACCGAGGGGCCAGACAGGCACTGCGGTGCACAGCTGCTCGCTCCAGCGGTGGGCAAGGTCCACGCCCTCGCGCACCAGCTCGAGCTGCTCATGGTCCATGGCGTCCACCCGGCCGGAAAGGTAGAGACGTCCGGAGAGACCGGTGACCATGGTGAAGACGATCTCCTCGCGGCTCATCTCCGGCTGGGGGTAGGCCCAGCTCGCGGCCTGCTCGGGCAGGATCGAGACCAGCGAGCCGGCGGCGATCGGCGGGTACAGAAGGGCGTTCTGCTGGTCCGACGTCGACTGCAGGTCTAGCCGTGCCAACAACGCGTAGTCCGCGCGCATGGATCCGGAGGCGCAGTTCTCGATGACGAGCTGCGGGTGACGGCGCTGCAGCGCGTCGATCCAAGCCAGGTGGGCACGGTTGTGCTGGAGCAGGCCGTCACCGACGCTGTCCGCGTCGAGGTCGGTGCCGACCCCGGGCGTGACGTTGTAGTCGAGCTTGAGATAGCCAACCCGCATGTCCGTGACGAGGCGGTCGACGGCCGCGTCCAGGTGCGCCACAGCCTGCGGACTGCGCAGGTCCAGCAGATAGCGGTCGTGCTCCAGCACGCGCACGCCGTTGCGCTGATGGAAAGCCTCGGGTGGCAGGCTCGCCGCCAGGGGGCTCCGCACCCCAACGACCTCGGGCTCCAACCACAGGCCGGGAATCATCCCGGCGGAGCGAATGTGCTCGACGACGCGCTCCAGCCCGCCGTCGGGGAAGCGGGTGACGGATGCCTCCCACAGCCCGACCGAGGACCACCAGTCGCCGTCGTCGTCGTACCAGCCGGCGTCGATGCAGAAGTAGTCCGCTCCCACCGACGCCGCCGCACTGATGAGCGGGAGCAGCTTGGCCGTGGTCGGGTCGCCCATGATGGTGTTCATGTAGTCGTTGAAGACGACCAGTGGTTGCGCTGGCGGCCTGCGGCGCAGCGCACGCCGGTGGTGGGTCATCTCCGCCACAGCACCGGCCCAACCGGCATCCGAGACGGCGACGGAGACCGGCACCGACTCGAAGGACTCGCCGGGTTGCAGCGAGCGAACCCAGGAGTGGTCGTTGTCGGTGGGGCCGAACATCCCCAGGACGAGGTGGTCGAGCCCCTCGCCCACCCAACGCTCGGCGAGCTCGACCCGCCAGGCGCCATTGTGATCCACCTGCCAGGCGAGAGCAGGCCCAGCGTCGCGGTCGTCACCGGCCGCGAGGACGCCGACAGGCACCCGCTCCCCGGATGACCAGGTGCCGTGACTGAGAACAGTGCGCGCACCCCTCCCATCCTGGCGTTGGTGGGCGGTCAGGTCGAGCTCGACGAGGCCGTCCTGGTCGCGCAGAGGGGTGGTGGTCCAGCGGTTCTCGCCGACCCAGTCGTTGTGCCCCTCGATGGTGCGCGCGTCCACGAGCCTCGTGGCACCGAGCGGTCTTCCGATCATGAGGGACGACACAGCCTGCAGGTGCACGGTGTGGTCACCGACGTTGGTGACCGTGGTGCGCGACTCCAACGAGCGCCCCCCGACGCGCACCCGCAGGGTCGAGCAGGCCTGCAACCCCGTGTCCTCGTCGATCTGCTCGACGACAACAACGCGCCATGGGCCGTCTTGGTCAACGGAGTGCGAGACCAGACGCAAGCGGGTGCCGACACCGGTCGCGGTGTGCCGCAAGTTCGCTCGGGAGTGCCCCTGACCGACAGCGAGGATCTCTACGAGGGGCTGCACGGCCGGACCAGAGGATTCGCCGCCGACCAGCATGACGGGCTCGTCGGCACTGAGCAGGAGCTGGAGACGCGTGCCCTCGCCCTCCCAGAGGTCGAGGCATGTGAGGCTCTCGACTGCACTGTCGTTGGACATCCTGGCTGCATCTCCTCTGCGAGCACCGTTGCTGCTTCGTCCATGAAAGCGTCTATCAAACTGTTTGGCAAGGGCGAGGGTGTCACGACTTGATAACCGCTTTCAGGCTCGCGATCGAGCTCCCCGGTGGGCGCGGCGCGTGCGGACAGGGCCAGACGCGTCGGGGAGGTTCGCCAGACTGCCTACCGAGGGGCCCGTCAGGCCAGCTCGTCGCCAGCGCCTGGAAGACGATGTGGTTTGCGCCTAGAACTGCGCTTTCACGGCGGGCCGAACTGCGGCCACTGAACGTGGAGCAGACCCGCCCGCCGAGTGCGGAGCAGGACCGGTCGAGGCGCGCACCACGAGATCCGGCGACATACGCACCGAGCCCGGTGCCCGGCCGTCGCTCAGCACGGCGAGAAGGAGTTTGGTCGCCTGGTGCCCGAGCCCGACGAAGTCCTGCCGAACCGTCGTCAAGGGCGGCGTCCACAACCGGCTGAGGGGGTGGTCGTCGAACCCGACGATGCTCACGTCACCGGGAATGTGTCGGCCGCTGTCGCGCATCGCCTTCGACAGACCCATCGCCAGCTCATCGTTGCCACAGAGGACCGCCGTGGCGTCGGGCACCTGGAGCAAGCGCAGCCCGGCGTCATAGCCGGACATCGGGGACCAGTCGCCGTCGATGACGGGGGGCACCGGAGCGCCGGCAGCCTCGAGAGCCTCACGCCAGCCGAGCATGCGGGCGCTCGGTCGACCTGCCGAGGGGATGGCGACGTGGTGCACCGTGTGGTGCCCCAGGTCAAGCAGATAGCGCGTGGCGTGGGATGCAGCGCCGTGGTCGTCCATGAAGGCGTGCGGAACGTCATCGGCGGAGCTGCTGCCGGCCGCTGCGGCCACGACGGGCAGCCAGGACGGCATCGCGGCGAGCGCGGCCACACCGGGCGGGTCGTACTCGAGCACGACGGCACCCGCAGTCGGCTGGCCGAGGGCGAGGTCCATCGCGCCGCTGATAGTGGCGCGGTCCTCTGTCTCAACCACGGCGATGACGACGATGTAGCCGGCCTGCCGCGCAGCCTCTTCGACGCCCTGAATCGTTGCGGCGTAGCCATAGCGGGTGGTGTTCGACGCGAAGACCGCGATGGTGCGCTGACCGCCGTTGGCAAGGGCCCGGGCGGCTCCGTTAGGCCGGAACCCGAGTTCGTGGATCGCGGCCATGACCCGCGCGCGTTTCTCCGGACTCACCGGTGCAGCGCCCGTCAGGACCCGGGAGACTGTCGGCACCGAGACGCCGGCGACTAGGGCGACGTCGGCGATGACGGGCGGTTTCGTGCGGTGAGCGTTCGTCACGACTGTCAAGAATACGCTGCGGGGCCCTCCGTCACGAGAATCTCTTGCGGCGCCTCCCCCGGTGTGCGCCGAGGGCGGCGCAGGGTCGAGCGGTCTTCCGGCGACATGCGCTTTCATGGGGCTCGGACAGGAGCTGATCGAGGCGGCCGGTTCGCCGTCGCCTCCCACCGCGTCCTGAGGCGGTCGGAGCCTGGACTTGGACTGAGCTCGCAGGCGGGAGCGGGTCACTATTCCAAGATCACAAGGGCGTGTTGACGGGGTCAACAGCTGGGGCGGGCGGCCCCGATCTGACCCGATTCGATCCGCGCATTTTCGCAGGTCAGCGCCTCGACCCAACAGATCTAGACGCCTTCCGACTGGTTCGATTCCCGCCACCTCCACGCGTTGCTGCGGAGGCCGCTGCCCCCTGTCAGGGGTGGCGGCCTCCGTCATGCGCCCCTTCCCCTCCAGTGGTCGACCGGGACACGACAGGTCCCGCAGGCCAATTTAGTATGCAGAACATAGTCCCGCAGCCTAGTATCTGCATTATGAAACCTCAGGCCTGGCAGCTGGCCGCCCGGGCGCCGCTCCGGACGATCCGGACGGCCGACCTCGCACGCATCTACACCCACCCCGCGCAGGCGGCTCGGGCCCTCGAGCGGCGGGGAGTCCTGCATCGCCTCGCTCACGGCTTGTACTGCGCGGTTCCGCCGGAGCACGACCCTGCGACTTGGCGCCCCACGATCGAGGCAGCGGCCGCCGGCATCGCCACGGCGCTCTACGGCGACCGGGTTCCCGTCCTCACTGGGCTGACCGCGGCGCGCGTGCATCGGGCACTCCCCCGCGCCATCGCCGTGGCCCTCGTCGCAGTCCCGGCGCAGCGCCGTCCCCTTCGGCTCGCGGACCGCGTCGCCGAAGTTCGGTTCGTCACACGGGCGGTGGCCGAGCTGGACGCCGTACTGATCACCACGGACCTGGGACCGGCTCTCGCCACGACGCCGGAACAAACCGTCCTCGACCTCGCCCGCGGCGACACCCAGCGCAACGATGTCGATGCTCAGGACGCGATCGCCGCACTGTGGCCCGGGTGCGACCAGGCAGTCCTGGAGGAAATCGCCGGTCGCCAGCGGATGCGCGCCACGCTGGCCCGACTCACGGCTCAACAGTGAATGCGCCGTCTGTCGCCGAATGGGTACAGGTGGCCGCGCGGTTCGGCGTCGACATCGAACAGGTCCGACGCGACCACTTGATCTCCCACGTCCTCGCAGCGATCGCCACTGGCGTCGGACCGGACGACGTCATCTTCTTCGGCGGTACGGCACTGTCTCGTACCTACCTGACCGACGCGCGCCTGAGTGAGGACATCGACCTGATCGCCGTGGCCCCCCGTCGTCAGGTTGCCGAGCAGATCGAGGCTGCCGTTCGTCGCAACCTCGCGCGAAGCCATGGCCGGCCGTCGTGGCGCCCCGCGCTGACCAGCACCGTTGGCAGCCAACCCGCAGTGCTCTCGGTGCCCGACGGAACGAGCATCCAAGTCCAGCTCCTCAGCGGCGACGGCTACTCCTGGCCCACGGCCGTCACAGCCCTCGACCAGCGCTACAGCGACGCTCCCCCTGCACGCCTGCGAACCCTCACCGCACCCGCCTTCGCAGCGGCGAAGCTCAGCGCATGGATCGACCGCGGCGCACCGCGCGACCTGTACGACCTGTGGGCGCTCACCGAGCGAGGCCTGATCGACTCCGAAGCGTCACGCGCCTTCGTCAGCTGCGGGCCGTTCGCGAAGCACCCCCCGACGTGGGTCTTCGACCGCGGGCCCGACGAGGCCGACTGGCGTCGCGCACTCAGCCACCAGACCCGCCTGGTGGTCACCGCAGCCGAAGCGCTCCGCCGCGTCCGCGAGGCGTGGGAGCGCGCCGGCTCGTAAGTGACCGTTGACGGCGTCAACAGGACTGGCGCAGCGGACGCGTCCGGTCCCGACGCGACCGCTACATCACCGCAGGTCAGCGCCCCGCCCCAACGGGTCCCAACGCATCCAGCCCGGTTCGATTCCCGCCACCTCCACTGTTGTTGCTCGAAGGCCGCTACCCGTGTTTGGGTGACGGCCTTCGTCCATGCCTCGGCCGCTCCAATGCTCGGCAACCGCCCGTCGGCTCGCACACCAGCACCGCCAACGGCCCTACAACCGGAGCGTCGCCCGCCACTCCGCGAAGAAGGCGCGCA
>Ga0209585_10001116_pt1 | contig 10446 bp, 9 predicted proteins | sample NGEPerone_FD_185491 | JGI IMG/M metagenome (GOLD analysis project Ga0209585, IMG submission 185491) | Arctic peat soil microbial communities from the Barrow Environmental Observatory site, Barrow, Alaska, USA - NGEE Permafrost154B-one... | ecosystem: Environmental > Terrestrial > Soil > Wetlands... | reverse complement strand
ACCACAGTAAACCGGGTTACGCAGCAAATTCCAAAAACCAGATTTGCATACCGCAAATCCTTTTTTATTTACCTCCTTATATATTTGTTCTATCTGGTACTGGCCGTTTGCTATTGTATGAAATGCCCATTTCAAAATACTTGCACCGGGTTCTTTTGGTGCGATATATTTTTTACCATCTTCTGTAATTTTGTTTGCATAACCCAATGGTGCTTTCCCCATCCATCTCCCCTCCTTCCTTGCTTTCTTCATTCCGTAAGTAACATTTAATGCCCGACGGTCGTTTTCAACTTCGGGTGCTGCCAAATAAAAAGCAAGCATTAATTTATTTTCTGGAATAGCTAAATCTAAAGGTTGTTCTATAGCCTGTGGCTCCACACCTAATTTTCTCAACGTACTTATCATTTGATAAGCATCCCCGGCATTACGGCTAAACCTATCCCACTTAAGAAATAAAATAACATTAACCTGCCCCCGCTGTTTCTTTAAATCCAACAGCAAATTATTCCATTGTGGTCTGTTAAAGGTTTTAGCTGAATGGTCTTCATAAATGACATTTCTGACTTTGATTTGATTGGCATCACAATACCTACGCAACCTGTCATCTTGGTCTCGTTGTGAATAGCCTTTAGCAGCCTGTTCATCAGTACTCACCCGTATGTATAAATCAGCGGTCATTTTACTTTATGTTGATTAATGCTATGCTAGCAAATTTAAACATAAAGTCTAAAATTAACGTTGCTTCCTCCAATGAGATATGCACATTATGCTGCTTTAATATTTCTATTACAGTCTCTATTTTCACACTTCCCATATCACACCTCCTCTTTATTAAAATTGTTGAAATTTTATTATTCACAAACCAATTTGATGAATACAAATAAGTTATGTAGCCAACGCTGTAGGCTATTCATACACATCTATCTAATAAGTGTGGCATTAATTATCGCACCATTTTCGACAGTCTGAAAAAAGACGGTTAATGATTGAAACAGTCATAAAACAATTACTATATTGCTTATCTATTTCTTTCTCCCTTTTTTTGAAGAATTCAATCGCCTTTTTTTAAGCAACCCGCTACCTGTATTATTCCCATTTTCTTCTATTGGTTCTTCAGTTTGATTGTCTAATTGCTTTTTTATTGCCTGCATCTGTTTTTCCAACCAACGATTTTGTAAAAACCGATATGCCTCATCTGCTGATATGCCGGTTTGGCCTTCAAAAAAATAAAAGCGTTGGCTTACACTCAGGGTCTGCAAGCTTTTAAAACACCGTCTTATCATCGGTCTTTGTTATGGTTGCGGACTGCGTTGCAGCGAAGTGCGCCATCTTCGGATAGCCGATGCAGATATAGAACGCGGCATGCTGCATGTGCGTCAGGGAAAAGGTTCCAAAGACAGATGCCTTCCATTGGGCAAAATGCTCAGCCGCGGTATTGCTGATTATATTGCCGCAGCGCATCCTGGTAATTATTTATTTGAAGGCAATGGCAATGAAGCTATGTCTCAACGCGGTACCCAATGGGTAGTGGGCGAAGCCGTAAAGCGGGCAGGTATCCGTAAAGAAGTGCATACCCATACTTTACGCCACAGTTATGCCACCCATCTATTAGAACAGGGCGTAAATATTCTTACCATAAAAGAACTCCTGGGCCATGCACATATTGAAACCACGCTGGTATACCTGCACATTGCAAAGCCATCACCCCAAACGGTCTTCAGCCCTTTAGATACTTTGTATAACCAACGCTGATGCAACCACAGTATGAAGTAGCCACTGTGCTTAATGCACACTGGTATGATGTGCAGCAAAGTAAAAAGTTCAATAGCTGGCAACTGCGTACACTGGATGCCGTGAGGCGATGCCGCAGCGCAGCCCTCGGCGCGCATGTAGATGCCTGCACTTCCTGCGGCCATCTGCGCATCAGCTATAACAGTTGCCGCAACCGCCATTGCCCTAAGTGCCAGGGCCACCAGAGAGAAAAATGGATACAGGCAAGAGAGCAGGAGCTGTTACCGGTTCCTTATTTTCATGTAGTGTTCACCCTGCCGGAAGCTTTAAATACACTGTGCCTGTATAAGCCTGCAGACATGTATGATATTTTATTTCAAAGTGTATGGAGTGTGCTCAATACATTTGGGCACGACCCTAAATGGCTGGGCGCACAAACGGGCATGATCAGCATCCTGCATACCTGGGGACAAACACTCACATTGCATCCCCACCTGCATTGCATTGTACCCGGCGGTGGCATTACCCGGCAGGGTAAATGGAAGCAGGCAAAGAGCGATGGCAAGTATCTCTTTAATGTAAAGGCGATGAGCAAAGTCTTCCGCGGAAAATTTATTACCCGGGTGAAAGAAAAGTTACCCGGTGAGATCAATGAACAATTTATAAATGAATTGTATAAAAACGAATGGGTAGTATATGCCAAACAACCTTTTAACGGGCCGCAGAGTGTTATAGAATATCTTGGCCGTTATACGCATAAAATAGCCATCAGCAACCACCGCATCAAAAACATCGCAGAGGGCGCCGTTACTTTTTCTTATAAAGATTATAAACAAAGTGCTGTCATCAAAGAAATGGATCTGGAGCCATTGGAATTTATCCGGCGCTTTGCCTTGCATATCTTGCCAAAAGGTTTTGTGCGTATACGCCACTACGGTATCCTTAGCAGTACGTCAAAAGCGGCCTGTTCTGTAGTTATAAAACAACAGTTACCGCCTTTGCCGGAAGTAAAAATTGCAAAGCCCCAAAAGGAAATATATAACCCGCTTCAATGCCCCCTGTTGCAAAAAACAAACGATGCAAACCCTTTTGCGTTTTAACCGCAGAGGGCCGCCGGCAGACTGGCAGCAAATGGCTAAAAATATATTGGAATGCCTTGTTTAAAAAACCACCGCTGCGGCAGTGTAGCGGAGCTATGCAGCCAGCATACAAAAAAACACAAAACCAACCCGGGAATGAAAAAAAACATTATAAGAACAGCACCAAAATTTATAAATCTGCTTCGTCGTATTCAAATACTAACGCTTAATCTTAAACGCAGTACATTGCACTTTACTCCATAGCAATCTTTCTTTCAACTCAAATCCCATAGTCCCCAATTATTCAGTCACCGGTTCCGTACAACATCGGACTTCATCGGAGGCACTTCGTGCCCGACGAAGTCTTATTTGTTAGGCGAAGTTTTTATGCAGAGGGAATTAAGTATCCGAATCCGAAAGGCCAAAAAAAGAAACCGTTTAAAATCATAGGGCGTTCAAAATGATTTTCTTTTTCCACTAAAACCATCTACATCATTTTCTTTTGACAGTAGGAATTTAAAAAAAGATTTGTTCTGTAATTTACACGTTTGCAATATGCTGACCATTCTTAAATAATATGGAAACTTATTGCCTCCGAACGAACCTGATATTTTTCTTTGCACACAGATGTGCCTAAGTCCATTTTCGGCAGGGTTGTTATGCCAATTTGTTTCATTATGTTTAATAAATGTAAATAGACTATTTCGGTAACGTTTGAATCGTTTTTGATATAAATTGCAGGGTTCTGATCTATAAACTTTATTGTCGATATGCAACTTATAAAATTTATCAATGGGTTTTTGGTATTTTGCTAAAAAATGTTTCTTAAGACCATGTCGGTCAGTAGTCTGGATAATTGGCACAATTAAATTGCGAATTTCACAAACAAACGATTCATACTCCTTGTCGAATGGATTTTCCCATAAACTATTATTGAGATCCCGAATAAAATGTACCCAACATTTTTGTTGTAAGCATTCAACATTGTCGTATCCTGAAAAAAAATCAGAAATCAAAATGCCTTTATAATCTTTAAGAAAATCAATGGCTGTAGAAGCCTCTCGATTTCTTGAAAGCTTGAAAATGACGTGCTTGTCAGTAGTGAAAATCCATACATATTGATTTTCGCCAACAATACTAACTGTGGTTTCATCTGCGTGAATGAAGGGGCTATTAAGAATGTTTTGTATAATTTGCTTCTCTGTGTTCTCATAATTTTGACTAAAGACTTTAATTAAGTCACTCCCGTATCCGCTACCCATTTTTTCTTTAATTATCTCATAGTTAAACTGGTTGATTTTTGAAAATGACAATTGCATCTCAATTCTTTGGTAAGTAAACCATGCATTATAGTTATGTCCATACAACTGTCTGCTTAATTGCCTAATAATTAGAGGAGGATTCGAATTATTGCAAATGGGACAATAGCCATGATGTCCAATGTATTCAGTTAGTGTCTTTCGTACTCCCTTTTTACTAAAAACAAGGTCTAATATTACTCTTCTAGTTTTAATATGTGATTTATTTAATTGTCTTTCATTGTGTTTGAAACAATATTTATCGGGTTGAACTATTATCGATTTATCAGGCTTGCCAATAGTTTTACCCAACCAACTATCGCCTTTTTTTATTTTTTTGTCCTGCTTAATTTTAGACGTCTCATTTCTTATTAAATCAATTTTAATTTTTTTTCTGTCATAATCGTGATGTGCCAATTCTAAAATTAAATTGAATTGATTATGCATTCCATTGCTTATCTCAGTTGCTATCTTTTTAGGATTTTGTACAAACTCAACATCCGTGGATACTGCTGCGGTTAATTGAATACGGGTCAATTCTTCGGTCAAAATCTTTAATGCAATGCAGTCTTCCTCGTTGTAAGTAAGTAGATAATTCTTATATTGACCTTGACCATTTTCCCAATAATTTCGCCATACAATGCTTTGTAAACCTGCTGCTTTTTCATGGAACCATTTCATGCCTAAAGCATGACCTAAAGACTTAAGCCCATTTGAATAAGTTGGAAAATATACTTTTCCAAAAATGGATGAGTTAATATTTGTGAATCGTTTTCTGATGTTTTGAATGTCAGTCTTATACTTTTGCGACAATTTATTGAATACCAAAGGCTCAAAACTTCCGTAGTGATAAATGGGGGCTTCCGGATACAATTCAATGTAGTTTATGACTTTTCGCCAAGTGACGTCTTCTTCTTTTAGCGTGTCAGACCAGAATGAATGATAGACTTGCTTACCGTCTTCATAAAGCAAAATGCCAAAGAGATAGAAAAAGTCGTCATCCGGTATGCCTTCAATATCTAAAAAAATCTCTGAGGATTTTCTTTCAAGTGCTGGTAGTACTTGAATGTATGTTTTTTCTGTTCGAATGGCTAAAGCTTGTAATTCAGGCACGTAAGAAATTTTTGGATTTTTTGTCCGTCTACTTTTTCTACGAGGCTTATAAATAAACGAAAGCTGTTTAACGGTAAAAATGCCTTTTTTTTCAAGCCTGAATATTTGCTTAGGTGTAATACGGTCTAAAAGTGTTAGATTATCTTCTTTTATCGCCTGAGTTTTGCATAAGTTGTTAAATGGGCATTGGGTGCAATGTTTGTTGAGCATTAATCTAGGCGGTTTTTTGTCAAATTCCAATATTTCAGCTACTACTGGATTTATTAGCTTTTTAAGTTTGCTAAGATCAACACGGTGTTGATTGCCATGTTTGTCAATTATAACGCCTTTATCAGGGAATGTATTTTGCAATTTCTCCAACAAGAATCCCAGAAATGTCAATTCCATACGATTCTCTAAAGCAATTTTATTAGTGCCGATAAAAATAGCCGGTTCATAGTAAAACTTTCCAAGCGATGATTTACCTTCTTTTTTTAATAAGAGTTTACAATCAAAATTAAATTCTTGAATATTTATTTTAGTTTTATAAATGGCAGTAATACCCCTTCTGAGAATGCCTTCATAGTAGAATTGAGCTTCTCCTGACTTTTTATAAGATATTTCAATTGCTTTTTCTTTAGCTTTATTAATCAAAATTTCATAGTCAGTTTGCACATATTGCTTAACAGAATTATATAACAATAAGTACGCTTTTTTAGGGCATTGGAAATATGATTTAATATGCTGAGGACTGATTTGTTGCATACCTTGAAATAATTTCACTTGAAAATGTATCGACGACATGAAAGGTAAAATTTCGCCTAACACATAGAAAAGTATCCGAAAAGCCCCCCTAAAAAAGCCCCGCATTAAAATGAGTTCATGGGGGCTTTGCGGTATACTTTTTAGTTGGCTGCTGTCGCCGTAAGGTTCGCTATTGGGTACAAAGTATCCGCCTGCTCTTTTCTATCTGTTTGGTTTTTTAAATATTGTTTTTGATTTTAACAGCCCTTTTCACTGTGTTTGTTATTCTCACGCCGTTTTAATATTTTAAAATTAGGTTTTTATATTTTGGATAATGAGTTTTTGGAGGTATTTCTTTATTACAAGTCATGCCTCATTCGCTACGTCACCTAACGTTACCCGATAAACGCAATAAAAAACTATCCCTGTTTAGTTTTATCCGTCATCTGCATGTTTCCATGGATAAAATACAGCTACCAGTTGTAAAGTTTTGTTCTTGCAGGCAGGGCACTCTGCCATATCAATACTATATTGCTCCAACATGCGAACCTCAATAGGGATCTTCACAAGCCCTTTATGCAAAGGCAACTTCATTTTTTGTAATACTTCGTTAATGCGGCTGTGACGATTCCTGTTAGCGAGATAACCGTAGGTTCTTATTTTAGTAAACCGCTGCGGTAGTATGTGCTGTGTAAACCGGCGGATAAATTCAGCAATGGTTACGGTCATTTGCTTTTGTTTATCTCCATCAGCGTAATCTTTGTAGCCAAAGGTTACCGTGTCATCTTGCTCATTGATGCTGTGTATCCTGTGATTGCTGATAGCCACCTTATGCGTATATCTTCCAAGATACTCTATCACTGCATGTGGCCCGCCAAAGGGAGCTTTTGCATATACGTTCCATCCTTTTTGATACAGTAAATTAAACAATTGCTTACAATCTGTATCCACCGGCAGTATTACCGCTCCTTCAGCAATCATTCGCTGCAGGGCCTCTAAAAACTTACCCCTGTAAACGGTACCCATTGCTTCAACAGGAAACAAAAACCCCCAGTCATTTTTCTTTGCTTCTTTCCATTCATTACGGGTGGTAATGCCACCACCACTTACAATGCAATGGATATGGGGATGAAAGCTCAACTGTTGCCCCCAGGTATGCAGCACACTGATAATGCCGGGCAAAGCGCCCAGGTGTTTTTCATCTTTTGCAAAACTCAGCAGTGTACCGGCTGATGCATCAAAGAGTAATTTATACAAAACGTTACGATGCCCCATCACCAGGCTGTTCAACTCATGGGGCAATGTAAATACTACATGATAATACTTTACCGGAAGCAGTTCGCGGCTGCGGGCTTCTATCCATTCCTGCTTTTTTACTGCGCCACAGTTAGGGCAATGCCGGTCTCTGCAGCTATGATACTGGTATTGTATATGGCCGCACTTTTCATTACCGCATTGATATACATGATAGCCAAGCGCTGCTGTACGGCAGGTTTTTATTCGTTGCAGCACTTTAGCTGTAGCTTCGTAAGCCACTCCACGGCATCGGTTCTAAGTTCTTTTAAAGAAATTTCATTGCCTTTCATTTTATTATATTTTTGATGAAAGGCGAAGGTGGTACAACTGTTAGAATGGGGAACTCACCGAAGGTGTTGCTTGACCAAATGTATTGCTAACAGCAGGGCTGAGGTGCATTTAATCATCCTTAGTTCGTTGGTCATCTTGGGTTCGGGCAGAAGGAATTCTTATCAGCTTTTGTTGTTATCTTCATCTATGAATTATAAATCATCGGTAGTTCCGGGCAGAACGTTCATTGAATATCCTGCCTTCAGCAATACCTACCGTTGGTGGCAATTAAAAAGTCTTTTATTTCAACATCAGAGATAGATATATAATACTATTTTAATAATTAAGATTATGTAATGTCTTTAGGTTCGGCATCTTTACGTAAACCTCGAAATTATGTTAGCTAGAAAAATTATTACATTAACTTTTGTGTTATTATTTGCGAAAACGGTATTTGGGAAAAAAAGATGAAAAGATAAACTGGAGAAGTATTGTTGCCTACTTACTAATCGGTTTACTGCTTTTCTTTGGCAGCAAAATATTATTCCGGTTAAATTACTCAATAGGAAATGTCGCTATCATCTACATGAGTGTAACGGGTGTTGGATTTCTGCTAATCCTCGCTGGTGTTAACCTGACCAGTCGTTTAATAAGCCTGAATTTATCAAACGATATTTTCAATTCCCTGAATGAAACTTTTCCGCAGGAAGAAAGGTTATTATCCAACGAATATTCAATTAATCTTCCGGCCAGGTATAGTTTAAAAAGCAAGGTTAGAAAAAGCTGGATAAATATAATAAACCCATTTAGAGGATTGTTAGTGATTGGTAGCCCAGGTTCCGGTAAAAGTTGGTTTGTAATTCAGCATGTAATTAAACAGCATATTGAAAAGGGCTTTGCGATGTTTGTGTATGACTTTAAATACGATGACTTATCCAAAATAGTTTACAATTGGTTGCAACAAAATAAAAATAAATATTCAGTGCCGCCATCTTTCTATGTCATCAATTTTGATAACCTTTCTATTTCACATCGGTGTAATCCATTAGATCCTTCTTCTATGAATGATATTACCGATGCAACAGAATCAGCCAGAACAATTCTTTTAGGCACTTAAAAGCAAACATCTAAAATATTTTTTAGATAATTCACGCTGCGATCTTTATTTGGCTTAGTTCTACAAACTCTCTGATAGACGTTTTTAATTGGAAATAGACGTTAATGTATTTATCTTTCATCGATGGGTCTTCCGACACATCTTTGTTATTGCTGCAAGCTAATATTTTAGGTAATTGCTGTTCTGTAATCACAGTAGTTGCTACCATAATTTGTAATCCATCGGGCGATACCTGGTATTTCCTTTTTCCTTTTTTTGTTACAACAATTCCTTTTGCTTTCAATTTTCTTAGAACATAAGCTACCTGGGTAGGTTTTAAATTCAAGCCGTAGATGTTTTTTAGCTTTTGCACCACATCTCTGGTACTAAAACCAAGTGGTTTAAAACTTATTGCTATTACTGCATGGATAACCTCTATATCCTTTTGTTTAAAAGGATTAATTCCACTGATCTTTTGTTTCCCTCTTTTTTGGCTGCCGGTGAGTTTCTGTAATGCTCCGGCTTCAATCATGGATACATGCGCATAAAGTAAGTTGTTCAGAAAAGACATCATCATGTCTCTTAGTTTTTTGTGGATAATGCTAAACTGATCCAATGCCCGTTTGCATTTTAAATCCTTTGTATTGTGAACTACTACTTCAGCCCGCAAGGTGCGTTCGCCTTTATCATACAACTTAAGGGTGAGCGATTCAAAATGAATTTTAAATACCGTTAGGTTGTAATCAGGTTTCTCGATACGCACCTGCAAAGCTGAGTTCCCGCTTTTGCTGAAATGAGGCCGGTACTTTTTACCGAACAGCGTCTTAATGCGCTCTACATTAAGATTTGAGCGGGTAAGATCAATGATGTTCTGATACACCTGGTCTAATTCCGAACCTCTTTTAAATAAAAGATTGCGGCTGTATTCCACCTGATAGATGGAATATTGATACTTCAGGTGCGTTCTTTGTTGAGCATCATAATCTACTCCAAACCACAAACAGCTGCTCATCCAACGGTCGCATACATTTTTAAGTTGCCCTATCTGACAGGTATCTGCAACTTGTGTCAGTACTGAACCGTCACTATAAGCGGTGAAACAATTATCAGTTTTCTCAAAAGCAATATTTCTCTTAATTAGTTTTCTCTCTGTAAATTCATGACCGTTTAATATGACCATGCAATTGAATGGTGGATGACTGCACATCCGAATGGTAACATGTCCCCATTGACTATCTATAATGTGAAAGAAGTAATGATTGACGAAGGCCTGTTTCCTCTTTAAATTAATGCCGTTCTTATATTCTTCAACATCCCAGATGTAGGCTGACGCCCGGCTTTTTATAATAAGAAACAAACCTGTAAAATTCTTGTCCTTCGGTACGTATGCTTCTGCAATCTCATGTTTCCTCTCTCGTGCATTACTTTCTATAATGGGGATGCTCCTTTTCTCAGCAACTGCATAAACCCGTCTTGAGAATCGGCCAGCGAATTTAATCAGCCGGCTTGTAGTTAGATCCTTATCATCCCCGTTGAAATCCCTGTACCAATTACGAAATCCGCCGGGTATGTGCAATTGAGGAATGTAGGCATTTAGTACAATCCGGTCTATGCAATCGTATTGACCTTCCAGTTTATCTGCATAATGTAACGACAATTTATCTTTAGTCATAAAATTATTCTTTACAGGAAAGGTAAAAAAGGATCTGCTTTTATCATCATTGTCTGATAATTGGCTCAAGGCCACTCATGTCCCCGAAGGGCTATTTTTCCAGCAAATCTGGAAAAATCGTAGTATCTAACCCCTCAAATCTTAGCCAAAACTGGCAAGAGTTAAGCG
>Ga0209585_10001115_pt1 | contig 10448 bp, 9 predicted proteins | sample NGEPerone_FD_185491 | JGI IMG/M metagenome (GOLD analysis project Ga0209585, IMG submission 185491) | Arctic peat soil microbial communities from the Barrow Environmental Observatory site, Barrow, Alaska, USA - NGEE Permafrost154B-one... | ecosystem: Environmental > Terrestrial > Soil > Wetlands... | reverse complement strand
TCCCACATCCAGAGGATGTGGGACGACCTCGCCCAGGTGGCACCCGACGAGATCCGTCCCGATGTCGAGTCGGTGCGCGACACCTCGGCCAAACAGCTCGACAACGCGGAGCAGTCGGTCAAGGACCCGGTGGGTGCGCTGGGCTCGGCTCTGGTCAACGCGCTGGTCAACAGCGGACCAATCCGGCGGGTGGATGCCTACACGCGCGCGAACTGCACCGGATGACTGGGCGCGCCCACCCTGGGCGCCGCAGCGGAGGTTGGCGTAGCGATGCTTGCGCCGCCGAACGGCACCGGCGACTACTGCACGGGGTGGGTGCACCACGGAACAGGCAGGAGGGCCGACCGGCCGCGCCCTTCTATCTGATGCACCCCGGGATTCACCGGGTGCCGCTCAGCGGGGCCACCTGATGAAGTGAGGCAGCCGTCCAAATCGTTGGCTGGAACAAGAACGGGAGACAGTCATGGGTGCAGCTGCTTCGGGTCGTCGCCGGTCGGTCGCGTGGGTCTACTACGCGATCATCGCCATTCTAGGGGTGGTGATCGCCTTCAGCACTGGGCAGATGGGCATGCTGCTGCTTGCGCTGCTCGGTGCCGCCTACTCGACGTACATCTTCCGGGGTGGACGCATTGTCGTCTGGATCTGGTGAACGACTCATGGGCAACGACGAGCGGAGCCGTACCGTGGCTCTGTTACACCGCGCACAGGGCGAGGGCCGATGAGGGGCGCGGGCACAGGGGGTGCTCCCGGTGGCGCAGGTCATCGCAGTCGTCGCGATGCAGATCGTCTCGTAATGCAACATCTACAGCGGGAACGCCTGCAGCAACAGGGACCAACGCATCGTGAACATTTCAGGCCTTCAGTGACGCGTGGTGGCTCGGGTGGGGCAGACGCCCGCGCCACCGGCTCTTGGACGTTACCGCCCCGAAACGCGTGCACCCGAGTACGTATCGGCCAGTACACCGGTCTTGCATGTACAAACGCGGTAGGTCTCAGTTGCTTGGTCATATGCCCCAAGAACATGCGTAGTTGCGACCAACTGAAGGGAATGACCACATGACAGACTCGAGCACCCCGGTTGATCAGGGACCCGAAGCATGGAGCCCGCAAATCGTGACCAGCCTGACGCAGCTGCAAAGCGAAGTCGTTTCACGGTGGTCCGTGACGGTGCAGTCCCGGCCACGTCAGGCGCTGGTGCTGCTTCGGGACGGGATCGCGATCGTGGGCGATAACCAGACCTACCTAAATACAGAACTGGATGCGTTCTCGAGGGTCACCTTCCCGGACGAGACGCATGCGTCGGTCAGATTCTCGCTAAAGAAGGTCGACTTAGAGTTCGCGAGCGCGGCCGATGCTCAGCAGTTCCGGACCGCTGTTGCGCTCGCGGCGATGGTTCCTTCCGCAGGCCAACGTACCGGCGTAGCGCTCAGGCGGTCGGACACGACGGCGCACGACAAACCGATGACTGCTCCGCCGACGTCGAAGGGGTGGTATGACCGGGACGGTGACCCCGAGGGCGTGCAGCGCTGGCATGACGGAACAAAGTGGACAACCAAGATCAACGGCGGCCAGGCGCAGAATGAGCTCCATCAAGCCAAGCGCGAGCAGGCAGCCACATCCCTTCCGAACCGGCAGCTGACGTTGAGGATCGATGCACTGGAGGAACAGGTCGCCCGCATTGCCGAAAGCGACCTGGGCTACCCGCTGCCGCAATCGACATCATCGCCGAGCCGGACCCGCTCTCACCTCGAGTCTTCCCGGTCGACACGCGGCGGAATCATGAACGAGGCTCAAACCGTGGCGCGTCCGTATTCGGAAACTAAGCGGGTGGGCGGTGCACGATACGTCGGGGATGCCGCGCCGATCGCGGGCGTCCCGTTGTCCCGCATACTCAACGCCGCCTGCTACATCATCTCGGGCATCGCCAGCCTAGCCGTGAGCACGCAATCGGGGATGCCGACGCTGTCACTGGTGTTGTTCGGCCTCGCCGCGATCGGTTACGGCGTCAAGATTGTGGTTACCCGTGGCTCGTACTGGGTGAGCAGCGTGGTGTACGTCGTCGCTGTGTTCGCGGTTGTCGGGGTCTTCGGCGTCTTCGCGCAATGACGCTTAGTGACGAGCGGGCCGTCCCACCGCTTGCCATACGTGGCTCTTCAGAATCGATGTTGGTCACCGTCGTGGTCGGCTGGTGCCGGCGCCGTCGGTGACGGCCAGGTCCCACTGCAGGTGGGTGACCAGCAGCTCGGCGAACACGGACGGGTGCCAGGGCCAGCAGCCCGGGATCGGCGCGTAGCGGGCCCAGACGCGGTGGACCCGGCCCTGCACGGTGTTCAGCCAGGCGACCGCGACGGCGGGGTCGGTGACGGTGAGCCAGTTCGGCGCCGGCAGGACGTCCGCGGCACCGGTGGTCGCCACCCCCGCGGCCGGGACGCCGGTGATGCCGCCGTGGGTGGGGGTGGCCCGGCAATGGAGGCGCAAGCGGGCTCGCGGTCCGTCGTTGACTTGATTTGGTGGTGTGCGTCATGTAACGATCCGTGGCCATTGAAGGCCACAGGTTCATATCGGCGATATCCCTCCGCGCCCTGACCCGGTGACAGTGTGCATATGCGCGTCGCACCCCAAGCCTCGAGGGAAGCCAATGTCTTCAAGCCACGCACGATCAGGGTCCGGGATCGACGTAACCACGCGGCAGGCCGTGTCACGCGCGAGACCCTCGACCGATTGCCGGCGTGCATAACCATGCATAGACGCAGCCCGGCCTAACTACCGAAGTAGCCGCGATCCGCGCGGGTGGACGACATGCGTCACATCGCCGCGAAGGACCGCACCTTCGAGACCGTCCGTCTGAATCAGGGAACCGCCAGCAGGACTGTTCTGATCCGCAGATGGCCGTCGTTGTGAATCACCAGGACCGTCCCGGCTGACGATGGTCAACCGGACCGGGCATCTGAGCGCTTAACGCCGGCGCGTGCATTGGATCACTGGTGGTGCTTCTTCGCGGCGTTGCAGCTGAGCCCGTCCGCATCGACCTCGAGCTTGCGGAGACACTCCCCGGGCGACGTTGGAAGACCGGGGAACCGAACAGCCGGAGAACATGACGGAACAAGCTGAGCGTCCTCAGAAGCTGAAGGGCGAGTGCCGAGGTGTGGATAAGTGTGGCCCAAAGTGGCCCGGGCGAAGACCGAACACGGGTGAGGAGGGGACTAAGAATATCGAATACGGTTCTGCTGCAACGGTATTCGTGCTTGGAGCGGGTGACGGGAATCGAACCCGCACTGTCAGCTTGGGAAGAGTTCTTATCCCACCGTGTTTCCGTGTCCTGCAACGATATTGGCGGCCTCAGCTAGCCTCTGGTGACCCCTGCCGGCCTGCACTTGTGGCCCGTGCGTGGCCCGGCACCCCGACAATCTAAGCAGGGACCTGCGTCCAACCCTCCAAGCTTTCGAAGCGCTCGGGACAACCAAGCATGTTACGGCCATTGGTCCGGGGCGGTTACGTGTGCGACCTACAACTTCGAGACCACCTCACAGATGTGGGCAGTCCTGAAGGAAGCTCCAGAGCAGCCTGGCGTGGTTGTCACCGTTTACGTCGACGGCGACAAGGTGGAGGAGGCCAAGGTCAAGGCTCAGCTCCCGCGCGCCACCATCTACCAGTGAGCCCTCCTGCCCAATGGCAAGCAGGTCGTCAGCCACGCGAAGTTCATCGTGATCGACCACGAAATCCTGCTGCTCACCAGTGCCAATTTCTCCTACAGCGCCGAGAACCGCGACGTTGGGTTTGGTCTCGTTGTTCGCGACTGTGCACTCGCCGAGTCCGTCGAGGCGACCATGACCAGCAACCATGGCCGGCTATATGAACTCGTCTGAACCGGATCTGGAGACCTGGGGAGCCTTGATCCCGGCTACAGACCGATCACGGACGTGATCGATCTGCCACGGGACTACCGAGAAGTCGCCGAACTGAACGACGACACCTAGCGTGAACCGAGGGCGCCCGACCCGACGCGGTCGGGTCGGGCGCCCTCGTCCGGCTAGTTCACTTCACCTCGCGCGGGAAGGTGAACCAGATGTTGAAGAGCGCGAGGAGCACACCGAACACACCCATCAGGACGGCCCAGAACGCTGCCCAGATCGGCGCAGCGCCGCCCGTGACGACCTGCGGGAAGCTGCCGGAGAAGTAGACCGCCAGAACCATCGAGATCCCATTGAAGAACGGCAAGGAGCCCTCCTGGAGGACCTTGAACCACTTCATCGAGTAGACCACGGCGGACATGCCGACGAAGAGCGCGAGCATGATGGCGAGGTCGCCGTGGGTCACGAGGCTCGGCAGGAAGTCCAGGTACGGGATCGCGGCCAAGATGAGGCCCGTGACGAGCGCAGAGTACGCGAAGCTCGGCAGGATGGTCTTGATGGCAGACGGCTTAGCGCCGAGAGTGAAGTACTCCGCCCAGGTGATGAACGAGACCCAGACGGCAAAGTTCCACTTGCCGAGCCAGAGCGAGAACGGTACTGAGATCAGGACTGTCGTGCCGATCGCCAACCAGAGTGGGATGGTCTCCTTGAACTGCTTGGATTCGGGTTCAACGGTGGTGGCGGACATGACTCTGCCTCTCTGAAGGGTCACGGGATCTTCGTCCGGCGCACGACGTACGTCGGTCCTGCTCCGTCGCGTCGGACTGTCCCCGACGCGCGGGGCGAGCCATCGGCCGCCCGTCGCGTCGGGAGGTCCTCGTTGTCGGTCAGACGGTGAGGGACTTGAAGCGGGCTGCTTGGGCCTTGATCGCAAGTTCGGTGGGCAGGCGCTCCATCGAGGAGGCGCCGTAGAAGCCGACGATCCCCTCGGTGTGGTCGAGGATGTACTGCGCGTCGTCGGGCTGCGCGATGGGGCCGCCGTGACACAGCACGAGGATGTCGGGGTTCACGCGCTTGGCCGCGTCGTGAAGTTCCTGCACCTTGATGGCCGCTTCCTCCAGCGTGATCGCCGTCTGCGCGCCGATGGTGCCGCTCGTCGTCAGGCCCATGTGCGGGACCAGTATGTCGGCGCCGGCCTTGGCCATGGCCGTGGCCTGGTCGGTGTCGAAGGCGTATGGCGTCGTGAGCAGGTCTCGCTCGTGTGCCGCGGCGATCATGTCGATCTCGAGGCCGAAGCTCATGCCCGTCTCCTCGAGGTTCGCCCGGAACACCCCGTCGATGAGGCCGACGGTGGGGAAGTTCTGCACCCCGGCGAAGCCTGCACGCTTGAGGTCGTCGAGGAACGGGCCCATGCGACGGAAGGGGTCCGTGCCGTTGACGCCCGCAATGACCGGGGTGTCCTTGACGACGGGGAGCACCTCGTTGCCCATCTCCATCACGATCGCGTTCGCGTCGCCGTAGGCCAGGAGTCCGGCGAGCGAGCCACGGCCGGCCATCCGGTACCTGCCGGAGTTGTAGATGATGAGCAGGTCGATCCCGCCCGCCTCTGCCGACTTCGCGGAGAGTCCGGTCCCCGCGCCGCCACCGACGATCGGCCGGCGTGCCGCGACCGTCGCGCGGAGTCGGGCGAGTGCTGTAGTCCTGTCCATGGTCATTCCTTCTCTGTTGTGGTCGAACCGGTGATGAGTGCGTGCAGGGCGTCGGCCGCGGCGAGGCCGAAGCCGTTGTCGTTGATCTGGCAGTCGAGGTCGGTGACGGGGACGCCGGTGCCGTCGAGGCCCTTGTGGATCGCGGCGAAGAGCGCCCTGTCGGCCGCGGCGTCCTCGAAGGGTCCGCCGGCGACGTCGATGCCTGAGACGCCCTGGAGTGGGAGGAAGACGGCGACTGGTCCGGTTGCGGCGGCGAGCTTGGTCGCGATGGACGTCCCGAGAGTGGCCATCTCCTCTTCGGTGGTCCGCATGAGGGTAACCGTGGGGTTGTGCACCAGGAAGCGTCGCCCGTCGAAGCTCGCCGGGATCGACTCCTTCGGCCCGAAGTTGACCATGTCGAGCGCGCCGACGCTGACGACCTGCGGAAGGCCCATTCGGCCCGCGGTCTCGAGCCGGTGCGGCCCCGCGGTGAGGACTCCGCCGACGAGGTCGTCTGCCAGCTCGGTGGTCGTCAGGTCGAGGATCCCCGTGAGGAAGCCGGCCCCGGCGAGGGCCTCCATCGCCTTGCCTCCCGCGCCGGTGGCATGAAATACGAGGACTTCGTAGCCGAGTTCGGTCAGTCGCGCCCGGGCCTCGTCCACCGCGGGGGTGGTCAGGCCGAACATCGACGCTCCGATCAGGGGTTTCTCGTCGACGGCCGGCTGCGCCGCCGACGCCTCGTAGGCCTTGGCCATCGCGGCGATTGCGGCGACGGCATTGCCGAACACGCGGCGGGAGATCGAGTTGATACCGGCGACGTCGACGACGGAGTACATGAGGGTCACGTCCGAGACCCCGACGTAGGGCCGGACGTCGCCGGAGGCCATCGTGGAGACGAGCACCTTGGGTGCACCGACCGGCATGGCTTGCATCGCCTGTGCCGCGACCGATGAACCTCCCGAGCCTCCGATGGCGAGGAAGCCGTGCACCCGGCCCTCGTCGAGCAGCCGCTTGACGAGCACCGCGCTGCCGCGGGCCATCACGCCCATGCTCGCGCCACGGTCCTTTGCGGCGCGCAGCTCCTCGAGATCCTCGCCCGCGGCGGCGGCGACCTCGGCCGGCAGCACGTCGGCCATGCCGTGACCGTCCGAGAACACGCCCGCGTCGACCAGGAGCGTCTCGCAGCCAACCTCACGAAGCCGGTCCCGCAACCAGGCGTACTCCTCGCCCTTGGTGTCAAAGGTTCCCAGCAAAACCACTGTTGCCATCGAAGTCAGCCTCTCTTCCGGAGCGCAGTCCCCGATGACTGCCGCGTCCTGGCATCAGGATGGGCGCCGCTCCAGACCGCTGCCCATGCCAGTTCGGCGAAAGTGGATCGCGCCCGTGCGCTGCGCCACTAGCATCGAAGTTGCCGCACCCGCCCGAGCCCAGGAGCAGACTGTGTCAACACGAGCAGTTGACGCACACGTCGAGGTCGCGATGCTGTGCCGCCTACTCGGTGACTGGTCGGACACCGCACGCACTTTCCCCGCCGCCCTGGCTGCGGCGATCGGTGAGCTCATCGACGAGAGCGTGCTGCGCGATGGGGCGATCCTTCCCTCCCAGCGGGCGCTCGCTGACGCCCTCGGGGTGGCCCGGGTCACCGTCGCGGAGGCCTACGACCTACTGAGCGCCGAAGACCTCCTGGCTGCACGGCAAGGTTCGGGCTCCCGCGTCCGCAGCCGACCCGGAGCGGGATTGCTGGGGTCGAGCAACACGACCGAGGGACGCCTCGCCTCGCACACCGGTCACCAGAACGTCTCCATCGACCTCACGAGCGGCGCGCTCCCGGGGCTTGTCATGGTCGCCGAGACGCTCGCCTCGCTGGACGCGGAGGATCTCGGCGACCTCGTCGCGGGGGACGGCTACTACCCGGCGGGGCTCCCGGTCCTGCGCGAGGCGATCGCCGCTCGTTACAGACGGGACGGCTGGCCGACCGAGCCCGACGAGGTCCTCGTGACCGGCGGTGCCCAGCAGGCCGTCTGGCTCATCGCTCACACCTTCGTCTCGTCGGGGGACGAGGTCGTGGTCGAAGAGCCAACGTACCGAGGGGCGCTTGAGGCCTTCCGCGCCTGTGGTGCCCGATTCCTGCCCGTTCCGATGGCGCCGACAGGGCTCGACGTCGCGCACCTTGCCCGGCTGCTGGAGAGCCGACGTCCGCGTCTGCTGTACGTCCAGCCCAGGGCGCACAACCCGACGGGGGTCAGCATGCCGCGGGCCGACCGACTCCGGCTGGCCGAGCTGGTGCGCCGGCACGAGGTCCTCACCGTCGATGACTCATGCACGGCCGACGTGCTGCTCGACCGGAGCACCCGCAGCCCGCCCTGGGGCTCCCTCCTTCCCGACGGCTCCGTGCTCACTGTCGGAACAGCCTCGAAGCTGCTCTGGGGCGGGCTGCGGGTCGGCTGGATCCGCGGATCGCACGGCGCCATCGCGCGACTCACCGAGGCTCGCAAGGCGGTCGACATCGCCGGACCGGTGCTGGACCAGCTCGTCACGGCACGGCTGCTGGCGCGAGCCGACGAAGCACTCGACCAGCGTCACGCTCAGCTCACCGCTGCGCTCGACCAGGCCGGCAGCATTCTCGCGGAGGTGCACCCGAAGTGGACGTGGACGCCACCGAGCGGCGGGACGGGTTTGTGGGTCGACACCGGGACGGACGCCGTCGCCCTCGCCGAGCGCGGGCGACGACATGGCGTGCGGGTTGTGGCGGGACCGACGTCCTCGGTGTTTGGCGGCTTCGGCACTCACCTGCGACTTCCGTACTGGCATCCCGCCGACCAGTTCCGCGAGGGGCTGCTTCGCCTGAGGTGACTACTCGGCGGTGCCTTGAGTTCGCCGGCTGTTGGCGACGACTGGCACGCCGTCCTATCTTCGTTTGACGCCCGTGCCCGCATCCCGGTGAGTTTTGCGCGCGGGGCATACGTGGAAGCGTTCCTCTCAGTTTCGCCGAAGACCGCCCTGCCGTAGGGACGAACGGCGGGGTTGGACCTATGGCTCAACATGCAGAACTCGGCTGCGGTAGCCCTCGAACAAAGCGCACCAGCGGTCAGGCCGGGTGACCCGTTCACAGTTGGCCGCTATTCGGGCCCGTCTGCTCAACGAGCGGTCGCCGTAGCCCGCTGGGTGACCGGACGGGCACCTCGGCGTCTAACGCGCTGGGGCGTCGCACGGGTTCACTGGTCGCGTCGTTCTCCGCGACGTTGTAGTTGAGCCCGTTCAGATCAAGCTCAAACTTGCGGAGACACGCCCTGGTGACGTTGGAAGACCGGAAAACCGAACAGCCGGAGAATATGACGGAACAAGCTGAGCGTCCTCTGAACCTGAAGGGGAGTCTCGAGGTGTGGATAAGTGTGGCCCAAAGTGGCCCGCTCATGAACCGGAAACACACATAGGCAGAGACCTGGAATCTTCCAATTCGGTTCTGTTGCAACACCTTTCGCGTGTGGAGCGGGTGACGGGAATCGAACCCGCACTGTCAGCTTGGGAAGAGTTCTTATCCCACCGTGTTTCCGTGTCCTGCACAAATATTGGCGGCCTCAGCTAGCCTCTGGTGACCCCTACTGGCCTGGTCTTGTGGCCCGTGTGTAACCCGATTCTTTCGGTTCGCGCGATGAGATGAGTGTGGCCACCTGATTTGGCCCTTCGGCCATTTATCTTCATGAATGTTGGGCGGACGCAACGCAATCACGCCATCAGTCAACTCCGCGTCGAAAGGCACTTGCATTGCACCAGTGTGGCCCACTTCATGCCGACGCTCGTCGTCTGACATCACGTCTCGCAGGACGTTCCGCTTGCGACGCACAAGCGCAATAGGCGCGCGTGGACTGTCACTGACCTTGGGGTGCAGCCTCGTTGAGGCCGATCGGGCCCAGCCATCAGGTTGCAGCCGAGCTGGTCGTGGCCGCCGTGATGCTGGCGCATCACAGCACGGGACGTGGGTTGTCTCCGAAGATTACTGCGGCCATCACGGCCTCGATCGCCTCGCACACCGCCTCGGACGCCCAGTCGCCCGGCGAGATCTCCTCCGCCCTGATCTGGAGCTCCTTGCGGGTCAGGCCGTGCTCCTTCGGGTCGACGATTCTGTGCTCTGACTTCAGGGCATGCAGCAACGAGACGAGCGCCGCGGTCCTGGAGTCCGGCGTGGTCCGTTGCACCAGCACCTGCGTAAGCTGCGCGCGCATGCGCTCCTCGTGCTCGGCTCTCGCGGCCGGCCAGCGGCTCACGGGGGAGATACCGAGCACCTTTCTCTCCTCGGCGCGCAGAACACCCTCGGCAACCAGCCGGCTGTACAGCGCGGTCCGCAGGTTCTCCCCGAGAGGTTCGACCACGCTTTCGGATTCCTCCCCTGACGGGTGCCGATGGGCCGAGTGCTCTGTCGAGGATCGGGTCCCCGGTGCTCGACGGGTCAAAGACCACGACGTGGTTCCTGTCGTCCAGGCTCACCCGCTCCGACAGGGTGAGCTCGAGGAGGTTCGCGCCGCCGAGGGCGATGTCGACCTGTTCCGCGGGAAGCAGCAGCTTGCCGGTGGCGTCATTGGTGGCAGGAGGAGAAGATCCTCGGCCAGCAACCTGGCCCCGAGACTAGGACCGAGGGTGTCCCCGGCGCAACGACTCGCGTCGGTCGCGGACGAGTGTCGCTTACCCGATGTCTCGTAGGTGCCCACCGCCGAACCAGGACCGGGTGTCGTGCCGGGCAGTAGAGGACTGTCCCCGCACCAAGTTCGCCTGGCCTGCCGACCGTGCGGCTGAGGTGCGGACACATCCGACCCGCTGGGTAAGGGCACTAGCGGGCGCGCGATGGCGGGGCAGGCCACGGACTAGAGCGGAGGAAGTGGATTGACGCCTTGCCGGGTTTCCGGATGTGCTT
>Ga0209585_10001114_pt1 | contig 10449 bp, 10 predicted proteins | sample NGEPerone_FD_185491 | JGI IMG/M metagenome (GOLD analysis project Ga0209585, IMG submission 185491) | Arctic peat soil microbial communities from the Barrow Environmental Observatory site, Barrow, Alaska, USA - NGEE Permafrost154B-one... | ecosystem: Environmental > Terrestrial > Soil >... | reverse complement strand
AGCCCGGGACGGTGGGATACCGGTGCCCGGCCGAGCCCGTCCACATGTACGTCCGCAAGGGCGGCGACCTCGCCGACACGGTGGGACGCAAATGTCTGTGCAACGGGCTCACGGCCAACGTGGGGCTCGGGCAGACCCGCCGCGACGGCTATCAGGAGGTCGCCATCGCCACCCTGGGCGCGGACCTTGAGGGCGTGACCGAGATGCTCTCGGAGCGTCCCGGAGGCTGGACCGCCGCACAGGCCGTCGACTTCCTCCTGCAATAGTGGGCTGATGCTGAAACGTCGATATGGACCTGTCTTTGTTGTTCCCGTACTGATTCTGAGCGTCGCCGGCCTGACCGGCTGCAGCACGTCCGGGGATGCTGCCGGAGGCGGCCTGTCGCTTGTCGACAAGGCCAAGACGGCCAAGGTCTGCGTCGATGTCGCGGGCTCGGCGCAGGGTGCCGCAGATGTCGGCACGAAGGTTGCGCAGGGCACCATGACCCAGGCGGAGGCCGCGGCGCAGCTGGAGCCGATCGCCGCTGAGGTGGCGTCTCTCGCCGAGCAGAACGCAGGACTGCCGATCGGCAAGAACCTGCAGAAGCTGTCGGACAGTGTCGGCTCGCTCCAGAAGGCCAGCGCTGACGCCCCTACCGACTTCCAGGCAGCGGCGGAGTCGCTGGGATCCCAGGCCAACTTGGTCGTCGCCGACTGCGCAGCGATCGGCCAGTGAACAACCCACCCCACTGAACACCGGGTCTGGATTTGGCGCGGGGTCGGGTCGGGCCGGTCGATTGGCTCAGAGGTCGTTGCCGGCGTAGGACAGGTTGAAGCTCTTGTTGGTGAGCGGGAAGTCGGGCACGATCGTGTCCGCCAGCGCGACGGGTATCGCGGGCCAGTTGAACCAGGATGGGTCCACGATCTTGGCTCGCGTCAGGCGTCCGTCAGGGTCGACCTCGACGCGATGGACGATGGTGCCGCGCCACCCCTCAACGATGCCGACCCCGCTTCGCACGGCAGCTGGGTGGGCCTCAGCGCCCTCGGCGACCTCGGTCTCCTTCGCGCCGGAAACTCGGTAAGAAAGCTGGTCAGCAGTGCTGATGAGATGGGCCGCGAGGCGGGTCGACGCCGCGTACTCCTCGAGGCGGACGGTGAAGCGGGCGAGGACATCTCCATGGGCGTTCGTGACCGGGCTGACGGGGAGCTCGACGGTGGGGTGATCCAGTCGTGCGTCGGTGGCGAGGCCGCTGGCGCGGGCGACGTAGCCCAGGCATCCCAGGTCCCGGGCCTGGTCGCGGGTGAGGACCGACGTGCCGGTGAAGCGATCCCGGACGACGGTGTTGCCGAGGGTGAGCTGGGCGACTTCTGCGAGGTCGGCGGCGAGGTCGGCGAGCTGCAACGGGTCCGGAAGACTGAGCAGCTCGACGGCGCCGGGGCTGAGGGCACCGCGCAGCAGTCGGTGTCCTGTCGTGGCGTTGTTGATCCGGAGCAGCTGTTCGCGGATCCGTTGCGCGTGGGCGCTGGCGAGGGAGAAGCCGGCATCGTTGGCCAGCGTGCCAAGGTCGGCGGCGTGGTTGTAGAGGCGTTCGAGCTCGAGGATCAGGGCGCGCAACCGGTGGGCTGGTTCGGGCATGACGACGCCCAGGGCGTCTTCCACCGCGAGGCTGTGCGCCAGACCGTGGGCGGCGGAGGTGTCACCGCTGATCCGCTCGGCCAGATGGATCGCGCCGGTGGCGTCCAGCCCTTCGAACAGCTTCTCGATGCCACGGTGGGTGAACCAGAGTCGGGCCTTGAGCTTGAGGATGCTCTCTCCGACGACGGACAAGCGGAAGTGCCCGGGCTCGATGACGCCGGCATGGACGGGTCCGACCGGGATCTCATAGACGCCGTCACCGGTCACCTCGAGGAAGGGATAGGCCTCGGTGTCGGTGAACGGGGGCGGAGGTCCTGCCTCGTTGCGCATCGGATACCAGCCGGCCGGCCAGTGTGCGTGTCGGACCAGTCGGTGGGGCAGCGGGTGGTTGACGGGCACGATCCCGTACAGGTCGTGCATCTCGCGTTCGAAGCGCGAGGCGGGGAAGGACAGCGATGCCAGCGTGGGCAGCTGCGGGTCGTCGGCCGGGAGCGTGATCTCCAGCTCGATGCGGCGGTCAGGGGCGCCGGCGAGGAACAGGTACACCACGCGCAGGGTGTCGCCGTCGTCGTGCGCCGCGACGAGACCAAGGCGGAAGCCTTCCTCGAACAGGGACACGGCTTGTGCGGCGAGCCTGACCGGCGCCAGAGTTCGGGCCACGCGGTGAGTTCCGACCGGTGTGCCGGTCATGGACGGTTCGACAGTCATGGGGTGGCTCCGAGCATGGTGGCAGCGGTGCGGAAGAGCTGGGTGAGTGGTCCGGCGGTCAGGCCCAGAGCCACGCTGAGGGTGACACCGGTGATGAGCGCGCCGGCGACGGAACGCGGCGCGGCGATCGTCGGAGCACTCGGGTCTGGTGGGCCCAGCAGCATCCGGCTGCCGTTGCGGACCAGAGCGGCGAACGCGATGACGACGAGCAGCAACGAGGCGCCCAGCGCCCACTCGAGGTGGGCGCTCGCCAGCGCTCGCGAGATGGACAGCTCACTGGCGAACATGGCGAAGGGTGGCAGACCGAGCAGGACTGCCAGCCCCACGGCGAAGGCCCCGCCTATCAGGCGCGATCGGGCGAGGACGCCGGTGATGTCGCTGATCGCGGTCGAGTCGTGAGCAGCCTGCAGCTGTCCGGCGGCGAGGAACACCAGCGTCTTTCCGATCCCGTGAGCAAGAACATGCAACAGCAGCGCGGTGATTGCCAGCTTGGTGCCGGCGGCTGCCGCGACAGCGACCAAGCCCATGTTCTCCATGGAGGAGTAGGCCAGCATCCGTTTGAAGTCGGTCTGAACCACGAGTAGTGACGCGGCGATCAGCAGGGTCAGGAGACCGATGATGAGCAGCCCGGCGCGGAGGAATCCCGTGCCGAGCGCCAGGTCGACAACGGACTTGACCCGCAGGAGCGCTGAGAATGCCACGGACAGCAAGACTCCACTCATCAACGCAGAAACCGGTGCCGGGGACTGGCTGTGTGCGTCGGCCAGCCAGGTGTGGAACGGGACGAGTCCGGCCTTGGCGCCATAGCCGAGCAGCAGCAACCCAGCGGCCAGGTGGGTCACATTGGGGTCGAGCTGGCCGGCATGGGCGAGCAGGACATCGATGTTCAGGGCGGTGCCGCTCGAGGCTCCGGCGTGCAGGCTCGCGAAGTAGAGCAGGACCGTGCCCAGGAAAGCCAACGCGATGCCGACCGAGCAGATCACGACGTATTTCCAGGTCGCTTCCAGAGCCGCGCGGGTCCGGCGGTGTCCGACGAGGAAGGCTGTCGCCACTGTCGTGGCTTCGATGGCCACCCACATCAGGCCGATGTTGTTGGCCAGGACTGCCAGCGACATCGCGGCCAGGAAGATGGGCACCAGGACGCCGTAGAGGTTCGCGCCTCTTTGGTCGGTGTGTTCGTGGGCGAGCTCCGCGTTGATGTAGCCGACGCTGGCCCACGTGGCCAAGGTGCCCACCGTGCCGATGACGATGAGCATGGTGACGGTGAGGGCGTCGGCGCGGAGCAGATGCCCAACACCGAATCGCGCGCCGGACCCGATCTGGGAGCCGAGGACGGCCGCGGTCATCAATACCGACAGCGCTGCGAGGACGGTGACGAAGGCGCTCAGTCGCCGCCAGCCGACGGTTGCAGCGAACGCGGCCGCGGCGAGCGGAGCGAGGATCGGCAGGAGAAGCAAGGTGTTCATCAGTCGCGAAGCTCCCGTAGCTGATCGAGGTCGGTGCCGCCGAAGGTGCGGCGCATGTGCCCGGTGAGCAGGCCAAGCACCAGCACGGCGAACAGCACGTCGAGCGACGCGCCGAGCTCGACGATGAGGGGGACACCGGAGGTGATGAGGAACGCTGTGGCCGCGATCCCGTTGTCCAGCATCATGAATCCCACGGCCTGGGACAGGGCGCGGCGCCTGCTGACCATGACGAAGACGGCAATCAGGATCACGGCGAACGCGGCCGGCACGGCGCGGGTGGCAGGGGAGGGGTCAAGGGCGATGATCGGTCGGGTCACCGCGTAGGCCAGGACGGTCAGGCCCGCGGTGATCAGGAGAGACGTCGTCGTATTGACGAGCGGCGTGCTTTCGCGGCGTTCGTGAACCTCGTTGCCGACGGCCCGCGCGAGAAGGAGCGGCAGGACGACCGCCCTCAGCAGTAGCACGATGACCCCAACGGTGATGAGGGCCGCGTCCGCCTGGTAGATGCCCACGGTGAGGGGAAGGGTGGCCAGGGCTGCGCCTTGCCAGGCCAGCATCCGGACCATCGCGCGCAGCTCGCGGCGCCACACGACGAGGACGGCGGCCAGCAAGAACGCTCCTGCGGCAAGATCGAGCACGCCGGTGTAGGTGGCTTGGGTCATCGGCGCTCTATCTGTGCATTTCGTGGCGTGGGTGTCATGGCGGTCAGCTTGTGGGGGTGCCGAGGAAGTAGGACGCGGTCACCGCGAGCAGCGCCAGCAGGAAGGAGCCGGCCAGCAGCTCGGGCACCCGGAACAGCCGAAGCTTGGCAATGAAGACTTCGCCGGCGGCGAGCAGACCGGCCAGCACAACAACCTTGACGGTGATCGCGACGAGACCTACCAGCACTGCGAGCAACGACGGGTCAGCCCCGGCAATACCCCATGGCATGAACAGGTTTGCCACCAGTGCCAGCAGGACCGTCAGGCGCATGCCGCTGGCCCACTCGACAAGTGCCAGCTTGGGACCGGCGTACTCCAGGACCATCGCCTCATGAATCATGGTCAGCTCGAGGTGGGTGGAGGGGTTGTCCACCGGCAGGCGCCCGGTCTCGGCGATGATCACGATGGCCAGTGCCACGAAGGCCAGCAGACTCCCAGGCGACACCAGCTGTTCAGGGTTGTTCGCGGTGGCAGAGACGATGGCCGCCAGGTTGGCGGACTCTCCCGGGACGGACAGGGCGAACACGGCGAGCAGGATGGTGGGCTCGACGAGGGCGGCAATGGTGATCTCGCGGCTCGACCCCATGCCGCCGAACGCGGTGCCGGTGTCGATACCGGCCAGGGTCAGGGCGACCGTTCCGAGGAACAGCAGGCCGACGACACCAAAGAGGTCCGCGACCGAGTCCAGCGGTGAACCGAGGGCGATGAGCGGCACGATCGCGGCGATCAACAGCGTGCTGCCCGCCACGACTGCTGGCGCCAGGGCGAACACCACAGTGGTTCCACGCGGTGTGATCTGCTGCTTGCGCAACTGCTTTCGCAGGTCCCGCCACGGCTGACCGATACCGCCTCCGGCCCTGCCCTCAAGACGTGCGCGGACCTGCCGCATCCCGCCGACGACCAACGGTGCGCCGGCCAGGACGCCCACAACCTGCAGGGCTGCGGCCGCGACTGCCAGGGCGCTCATCGTGCGACCAGAAGAACGATGAGTAGACCCGCCGCGCCGTAGGCCAGGTAGAGGTGCACGCTGCCGGTATGAGCGCGGCGCACCAGCTGGGCCCAGGTCGTCACAGCGCGGACCACCGGGAGGTAGAAGCGTTGTTCCACCGGGTCGGCCATGAGAGTTCGGTAGGTGACTCTTTCGACCAAGTACTGCGATTCAGCGAAGTGGGTGACCTCCACGTTGGTGTCGGGTCGCAGGATGTCGTCAAAGACGCGCTGCAGGGGTTCGGCGAAAGACGTTGCGGTGTATTGCATCCGGGGGCTGAGCGAATCTGCGCCGCACGCCCACAGCGGGGTCACGGCCAAGGGGGGGCGATGCCGCCTTCCCCAGCGGGCCAGAGCAAGCGCAAGCAGAATCGCGATGATCAGCGCGACCGCGAGCAACCCGGGCGAGATCGATCCGGCGACGCCGGGCAGGCGCAGGATCGTGTCGATCTTTGGACCTGCGGAGTCGCCCCCGACTGTGGGCAGCACGGCCAGCACCCGCTGCAGGGTGGGGCTGAAGAAGGCTGGGGCGACCGCGAATACCACGCAGGCAGCCGCGGCCAGCGTCATGCCGGCGAGCATGCTCTTGGGTGCTTCCCGGGCGGCCTCGGCGGCCGCCGAACGGGGGCGGGCCAGGAACCCTACCCCGAACGCCTTGACCATGGCGGCGATCCCGAGCCCGGTGGTGAGTGCGACCGCACCCACCGACAAGGGCATCGCCAGCGCCACGAGGGTGATGCTGTCATGGGGGGCGTGGATGAGGCTTTGCAACAGGAGCCATTCGCTGACGAAGCCGGCGCCCAGCGGCAAGCCGGAGGCGCCGAGCGCGGCGATGCCGAACATCACGGTGGTGACCGGCATCCGGCGGGCCAGGCCGCCGAGCTTGTCCAGGTCACGTAGCCCGGTCGCGGCAAGCACCGAACCAGCTGCCAGGAACCCGAGCGTCTTGAAGGCGGCGTGGCTGAGCAGGTGCAGGAGCGCGGCGGTCAACGCGATGGCAGCCACCGTTGGCGCACTGGAAGACGTGAGGAGCGAGGCGGCACCCAGAGCAAGCGTGATCAGTCCCATGTTCTCGGTGGTCGAGTAGGCCAACAACTGCTTCAGATCGGTGGACACAGAGGCCTGGAGTACCCCAAAGACTGCGGACACGGCGCCGAAGATCATGAGCGTCAGGCCCCACCAGTGCGGGCCGGGGCCGAGCAGCTGCAGGTCGATCCGGATGATGCCGTAGATGCCCACGTTGACCATCGCCGCGCTCATCAACGCCGAGACCGGGCTTGGTGCCTCGGGATGGGCCTTGGGCAACCACGCGTGAAGCGGGAGCAGGCCGGCCTTGGACCCGAACCCGAGGACCGTGAGCAGGAACACCGCGTTGCGGGTGCCGGGCGTCAGGCTGTCCGCGTTGGCCGCGATGGTGGTGAACGCGTCGCCGCTGCCGGAAGCGGACAACACCACCAGGGCGACCAGGATGGCCACGAAGCCCAGCTGGGTCATGATCGCGTAGAAGACCCCCGCCGTCCTGACCGCATCGCGTCGGTGCTCGGAAAGGACCAGGATGAGCGACGTCGCCGCCATGAGCTCCCAAGCCAACAGGAACGTTGTGACAGATCCGGCTGCCGGCACGAGGAGCATGCCCGCAACGAACAGCGGAAGCGTGATGAGGGGGAAACGCGCCCAGTGTTCCCGATTCGCGTATCCGACGGCGTAGATGCCGACCGCTATTGCGACCGCACCGGTCGTTGCGATGAAGACGCCCCCCAGCGGGTCGAGATCGAGACGAACACCGACCAGGGGCAGTAGCCAACCGATCCGCAGCTGCCGTGGCTCGCCGAAGATCACGCTCAGCCCGAGTGCCAGGCCGATCGCTCCGAGGATTGCGGTGAGCCCTCCGGACAGCACCGGCCCATCAATCGACCGACGTGCGGCGCGGGGGCCCTCACCCAGCGCCGGAACGGCGGGGGAGGCGTCGATGGTGGTGGTCACCGGCCGGTCACACTGCGCAGCACGGTGATGATCTGTTGGGGGGTGGGCGGACAGCCAGGGATCTCTACATCCACCGGCACCACGTCGCCGACCGTACCCACGACGCCGTAGCCCTTGGTGAACACGCCGCCGTTGACCGCGCAGTCGCCAACCGCGATGACGACACGGGGCTCCGGAACAGCATGGAGGGTGTTGAGCAACGGCTGGCGCATGTTGTGGGTCACGACACCGGTCGCGAGCAATGCATCGGCGTGGCGGGGTGAGGCGACCAATCGCGCGCCGAACCGTTCCGCGTCATAGACGGGAGAGAAGGCGCTGGTGATCTCGAGCTCGCAACCATTGCAGGAACCGCAGTCCACGTGCCGCAGCTGGAGCGAGCCGGCCACTCCGGTGGGAGGGGCAATGGCCACCTCGGGCGCGTCCGGTGCGGGCTCGACCATGCGACCGACTCGACCGATCTTGCCGATCCAGCTCATTGGTCCATCTCCTGGCACGTCGGGCTGGTCGCAGTCATCGGGTTGGTGGCATTCATCAGTGGCCGGCGCGTGCCGCGGCGCGGGCGCTGGCTTGCAGGTCCTTGAGCAGACCCATCTGGTCGGTGAGCAGCCCGGTCAGTACTTTGCGGGCCAGCGCCAACAGCTCGGCCATGTCCTTCGAGGCGATGGAGTAGATCACGTTGTTGCCTTGTTTGCGGGCCACTACCATGCCGGCCTTGCGCAGCACAGCGAGCTGCTGGGAAAGGTGCGACGACTCCAGACCGAGCTCGGGCAGCAGCTCGGTCACTGAGTGCTCACGCTCGGCCAGCAGCTCCAGGATCCGGATCCGCGCAGGGTGCCCGAGGGTCTTGAAGAACTCGGCCTTCAGTGTGTAGATCGGCTCTGACATCACGGGTGACCCACCAGGGGACTGATGCGTGTTTCATCATTCGCCAGAATAAGCACTTGATAAAGTTATCATATAGATGAGGGTACGTATGTCGCCAGGCAGAGCGTGACGAGCGCAACGAGGGGACCATGCCGATCGGATGACCGGCTTCAGCTCGGGACGACTCGGATTCTGCAAGTCGGGCCCCGCGCGCCCAGCCACCGCGTAAAGTTGGCATTGCCGGCATAGATCGTCGGCCGACGTCGGTCCGGGACCGACAGAGACCGAGTCATCGCATGCATGCCAACACCGCGGCGGACCCATCGTTCGGCTGCGATCCCCTGTCGGCCCTCTTCGAAGAGGTCGCCAGCGCGCGGGCCGCGATGACGGTCGCGCGTCGGGCGCCGCTCGGCACGTCGAGCGTGGTGGACGTGGCACGAACTCGACTGCTCGTCGCACTTGAGGCGTTCACCGCCGAGCTGGACGCGCGCAATCTGCCGGTTCCCTACGGCATCCGCGACGACCTTCGGATTCAGCGCCGAACCCTTGGCAAGTTCTCCGGCTCCTCCAGCTGACTTCTGGTTGGGCCGCTGTTGCTGGTTCGATGGGTGCATGGTTCGGACAGAAGACGGGTCAGGGCGGCTGGCCGTCGGCCGTCCGCAGCTGCGGCCATGGCATTTCGTCCTCTTCTTCGGGTTGGTCAGCCTGTTCGCGGACATGGTCTACGAGGGCGCGCGCAGCATCATCGGGCCCTACCTCGCAACGCTCGGGGCGTCGGCGACCATCGTCGGGGCCGTTGCCGGCGCAGGGGAGTTCATCGGTTACGGCCTGCGAGTGGTCTCGGGATACCTGGTCCAGCGCCGGGGGCACTACTGGGCATGGACGATCACCGGTTACGCGCTGACGGTGCTCAGTGTTCCCTTGATCGGCTCAACCAACGTGATCGCCCCGGCATTGGTCCTGTACGGCACCGAGCGGCTGGGCAAGGCGGTGCGCTCGCCGGCCAAGGACACGCTGCTGTCGTACGCGTCCACGCAGACCGGCCGAGGGACCGCGTTCGGGGTCCATCAGGCGATGGACCAGGCCGGCGCCATGGCTGGGCCGCTACTTCTGGCGGCAGTCCTGTCGCAACACGAGGGCAACTACCGCCTGGCCTTCGGTGTCCTCATCGTGCCGGGGGTCGTGGTCCTTGGACTGCTCTTCTGGCTTCGCCATCGCGTCCCGGACCCGCTGGTATACGAGGTTGAGGCCGTGGTGCCCCACGCTCCGGCGCCGCACGATTCTGGGGAGAACTCAGAGGAGCACGTTGACGGGAGTGCTCGGGTCGCCCTGCCACCACTGCTCTGGCAGTACATCGGCACGATTGGCTTGCTGTCATTGGGGATTGCCTCGTTCCCATTGTTGGCCTTCCATGCCCAGACACAGCATCTGCTCACGTCCGCGCAGGTGCCGTTGTTGTTCGCCCTGGCGATGATGGTCGACGGCCTGAGTGGGTTGCTGATGGGCCGGTTCTATGACCGGCTTGGGCCCCGGGTCCTGCTTGTCGTGCCGGTTGCAGCCGGTGTGGCAGCCATCGCCTTCACCCAGAACGCAACGTTGATCTGGGTGGGCGTCGCGGTCTGGGGGCTTGTCCACGGCGTGATGGACTCAACCGTGAAGGCCGTGGTCACCGATCTCGTCGTCCCTGCTTCACGCGCCATCGCGTTCGGCTGGTTGGCCCTCGTTCGTGGCTTCGGGCTGCTGGCGGCCGGTGTTTCGCTCGGGTTCGTGTACGACCAGAGCATCACCGTGGCGGTCTGGCTGATCCTGGGCGTCAACACTGCTGCCATGGCCTTCCTGGCATGGGTTCTGGTGCGTCTGCGGGCACGGACTGAGACGTCGGTCGCCTAATGTGGGCTCATGGCGCAACCACCCGAGTCTGCACAGGAGGTCTCGACGAGGCTGCGGGCGACCGGCTATCTGCCTGACGAGGGTCTGTCCACGATCACCTACCTCGCCCTGGCCATGCAACGACCGCTGTTGCTCGAGGGAGAGCCGGGCACCGGCAAGACCGCCCTCGCCGAGGCCCTCGCCCTGCTGTTGGACGTCCCCCTGATCCGGCTCCAGTGCTACGAGGGGATCGACGC
>Ga0209585_10001113_pt1 | contig 10464 bp, 11 predicted proteins | sample NGEPerone_FD_185491 | JGI IMG/M metagenome (GOLD analysis project Ga0209585, IMG submission 185491) | Arctic peat soil microbial communities from the Barrow Environmental Observatory site, Barrow, Alaska, USA - NGEE Permafrost154B-one... | ecosystem: Environmental > Terrestrial > Soil >... | reverse complement strand
ATCACAGCCCGACTGGCAGCGGGGGACCTGAGCCCGGCCGGTCCCCTCGTGTCGGTGGAGGAGGCCGCGCTGGTCGCCAGCAAGGAACGCACCGGGGTCCAGCGGGCGATGACGGTCGGCGCCGGGGCGGTGCGCAGTGCCGACTCCTTGGCCGAGGCAGCCAGGATGCTCGAGGTCATCGCCGACTCGGCACCGGGACGCACGGCCGATCCTGACTCGTGGGAGACCTCGAACCTGCTGCACGTGGGACAGCTCCTGACTGCGGTGGCAACGCTGCGGGAGGAGTCCCGCGGTGGACATGTCCGCTCGGACTTCACCGACCGCGATGATGCCCATTGGCTCGGACACACCCATGCCGTCCGCAAGGCCGATGGGTCGATCACCACGTCGTTCCACCCGGTTGCCTCCAAAAATCACGTCACATCCGAGGATCGCTTGTGAACACCTTCCCTGAGACCCGGGCGCAGGTCGTGGTCGAAGGCGCCCTCGATGAGGATCTCGGCGGCTTCCCCGGTCTGGACGTCACCAGCTCCGCCATCATCCCTCCCACCCAGCGCAGCGCTGCGCACGTCGTGGCAAGGGCTGACGGTGTGGTCGCGGGGATCCCGTTGATCTCATTGGTTTTTCGTGCAGTAACCGAACGCATCGGGTCGCGTGAGGTTGCCGTGGAGCTGCGCCTCGAGGACGGTGACTCGGTCCGCAAGGGCGACGTGATCGGCATACTGCGCGGTTCGACCCGGGCGATTCTTGTGGGGGAGCGCACGATGCTCAACCTGATCAGCCGGCTCTCGGGAGTGGCGACCCACACGCGGCAGTGGGCCGACGCCCTCGAGGGGACCGGCGCCATGGTGCTGGACACCCGCAAGACGACCCCCGGTCTGCGGGCGCTGGAGAAGTACGCAGTCCGCTGCGGTGGTGGCACCAACAAGCGGATGGGCCTCTACGACGTTGCGATGATCAAGGACAACCACAAGCTGGCGGCGGGTTCGGTGTCGGCCGCCTTCGATGCTGTGCATGGCGCCTATCCTGCTGTTGACATACAGGTCGAGGTCACCACCACGGCTGAGGCGCTCGAAGCCGTGTCCGCGGGTGCGCGGTTCCTGTTGTGCGACAACATGTCCGTGCACCAGCTGCGCGCCGCCGTCGAGGCCGTTCGGGGTACAGGTGAAGAGGTTCAGATCGAGGCAACGGGGGGACTGACGCTGGCGGTTGCGCGGGCGTACGCCGAGACCGGTGTCGACTTCCTCAGCGTTGGCGCGCTCACCCATTCCTCGCCAATCCTCGACATCGCACTTGACCTCGTTGACGAGTGACATTGCCGACATAGCGTGAAGGATTGTGGGCGTCCCAGCACCCCCAATCCTTCACGCTAGGGTCGCGACGAGCGCGGCGTCGATGATGTCGTATTTTCGCTAGTGCAGGACGTGGGCAGGAGGCATGCTGGTGCACATGCACGATGACACCGAAGCCTGTGAGCGCGCCATACGGTCCAGGGACGCACGTTTTGACGGTTGGTTCATCTGCGCTGTCGTGACCACCGGCATCTACTGCCGCCCGAGCTGCCCGGCTCGGCCCCACCTGAAGAACCTGAGTTTCTACCCGAGCGCGGCTGCCGCGCAGCAGGCGGGTTTCCGGGCCTGCAAACGTTGCCGCCCTGATGCCAGCCCGGGCTCGCCGGAGTGGAACGTACGCTCGGACCTGATCGCGCGGGCGATGCGACTCATCGGCGACGGTGTCGTTGACCGTGAGGGCGTGACGGGTTTGGCGAGCCGGCTGGGCTACAGCGTCCGTCAGATCCAACGTGAGCTCACTGCGGAGGTCGGAGCCGGTCCACTTGCCCTCGCGCGAGCCCAAAGGGCACAAACCGCACGGGTTCTCATCGAAACGAGCGCCCTCCCCATGAGTGACGTCGCCTTCGCGGCGGGGTTCGCCAGCATTCGAGCGTTCAACGACACGGTGCAAGACGTCTTCGCCCTGTCACCGACGGCTCTGCGCGCGGGAGCCGTCCGCCGTGCCGGCAAGCGCTCGACCAGAGGTGCTCCGAACCTCTCTGCTCCAGATCTCTCTGCCGCGACGGCGGGCACCCTGTCACTCCGTCTGCCGTTCCGGAAGCCGTTCTGCCCGGACAACCTGTTTGGCCACCTGGTGGCGACCGCAGTTCCGGGGGTGGAGGAGTGGCGCGCCGGCGCCTACCGGAGAACGATCCGGCTGACACACGGTCACGCCGTCGTCGCGCTCAAGCCGACCCCGGACCATGTGGCGTGTCAGATCTCCCTCACCGACCAGCGTGACCTGGCCAGTGCCATCAGTCGTTGCCGCTGGATGCTCGATCTGGACTCCGATCCTGTTGCCGTCGACGCGGTGCTCTCCCAGGACCCGCTGATGGCAAGGCTCGTCGCGGGCAGTCCTGGGCGACGGGTGCCAAGGACCGTAGACCCGGCCGAGTTTGCTGTCAGAGCTGTTCTGGGACAACAGGTTTCGACGGCAGCGGCCCGCACTCACGCGGGGCGACTGGTCCGCGCATACGGCGATCTGGTGCCTGACCCACACGGTGGGCTGACGCACCTGTTTCCCACACCGCAGGTCTTGGCCGCCATGGATCCCGCTGACCTCGCCATGCCGCAGTCCCGTCGGCGCACCATGATGGGCCTGGTCGAGGAACTGGCGCAGGGACGGCTCGACCTGGACCTGGGTGCCGACTGGCGCGAGGCGAGGGCCAAGCTGAACGCACTTCACGGCTTCGGGCCCTGGACTGTCGAGAGCATCGCCATGCGATCCCTGGGTGATCCCGATGCGTTCCTAGCCGGCGATCTCGGCATCAGGCTCGCCGCAGAACAGCTTGGGATGCCGGCGACGCCCAAGACACTCACCACTCACTCACACCTCTGGCGTCCTTGGCGCTCCTACGCCGTGCAGTATCTCTGGGCCACCGGAGACCACCCGATCAATCGCATGCCCGATGAGGAGGCAGCCTGATGCGCACCCATACCGTGATCGACAGCGTCGTCGGAACCCTGACCCTGGTCGCCGAGGAGGGGGTGATCGTGGGTCTGTACATGGACCTTCAGCGCCACCGTCCCGACGACGACGCGCTCGGCGAACCGGATCCGCGCGGCCGTGAGGTCGAGCCGTTCAAAGCGGCCGCCGACCAGCTGGACGCCTACTTTGCCGGTGAGCTCACCCGCTTCGACGTACCCCTCGCACCACGCGGTTCCGAGTTCCAGCAACGGGTCTGGGCCGCGTTGCAGGAAATTCCCTACGGCCGGACCGAGTCCTATGGCGAGCTGGCCGAACGAATCGGATCTCCCGGCAGCGCCCGGGCAGTGGGCCTGGCGAACGGAAAGAACCCGATCGGCATCATCATCCCGTGCCACCGCGTCGTCGGCGCAGATGGCAGCCTCACCGGCTACGGCGGTGGCCTCGACCGCAAGAAACAGCTGCTCGATCTCGAGCTGGCGGTCAGCGGCACCGCGCTCTTCTGAACCGGGCACCCAGCCGGACGTGTCGGACAAGGGCATCGGACCGTATGCCGACCCTTCACGTCATCGGCGGCGCAGCCGGTAGCAGCGGGTGGTCATGGGGATCTCGACCATCCCGTCCCGATCGGCGACCCGGCGTCCCAAGGCGCGTACATCATCAAGGATTCGGTCGCGCTCGGGGCGGATCGCGACATACGACCACGTGGAGGCGTGCAGCACGAGGTTTTCGACGCTCTGCCGCATCCGGTGGCTGAAGAGCTCGGTCTCGGACGGCTCGAACTCCGGCCACACCGGCGGAGCCTCCTGGTCGTCCGGCTGGTTCTGGCGACGCTGGACGATGTCGGCGAGCTCGCTCAGCCATGCCAGATCCTCGGACCGGTGGTGCCAGCCCATCGACAGCCAGCCTCCGGGCCGGAGCACGCGGGCACACTCAGCGGCGGCAGCCGACTCGTCGAACCAGTGCCATGCCTGGAAGGCCGTCACAGCGTCGACCGAACCGGTCTCGACGGGAATGTCCTCAGCGCCGCCGGCCAAGATCGAGATGCGTGCGGCGACACGCTCAGGGAGAGCGCCCAGTGAGGTCGTGAGTGCGTCGCGCATACCGGCCGATGGCTCCACAGCAAGGACCTCGTGCCCCATCGCCGCGATTGCACGGGTCCCCAGTCCTGTCCCCGCACCGAGGTCGACAACCCTGTAAACCGTTGCAGCTGTGGGTGATCCGAGCATCCAGGCAACCGTCTCTGCGGGCCAGTCAGGGCGTACGGCGTCGTAGGCTGCGGCGTATGCCCCGAACGACGTGCGACGTGCGCCGAATATCCCCGCGTTCTCGACCTCATCCATGTCCTGAAACTACCCGTGCCGGAACGAGGCGCCTGCTGGGTACCCTTGCCGGGTGAGTCAGCCCCCCAGCCCTGCCGTTCCCGAGACCGACCTGCCCGAGCAGATGCGTGTCCGCCGGGGCAAACGAGCCCGCCTGCTGGACGAGGGCCGGGAGCCGTATCCCGTGGGCGTACCTCGCACGCACACCCTTGCCGAGGTGCGGGCGGCATACGGTCACCTCGAGATCGCCGAGGAGACCCAGGACGTCGTTGGCGTCGCGGGTCGGGTGGTCTTCATCCGCAACACGGGCAAGCTGGCCTTCGCCACCTTGCAGGAGGGCGACGGCACCCGGCTGCAGGCGATGCTCAGCCTGGCCGAGGTTGGCGAGCAGGCTCTGGTCTCCTGGAAGGCCGACGTGGACCTCGGCGACTTCGTCTTCGTGCACGGCCGGGTGATCTCGAGCAAACGTGGCGAGCTCTCCGTGCTGGCCGACGAGTGGGCCATGGCCAGCAAGGCGCTGCGACCGCTTCCGACCATGCACAGCGAGCTGTCCGAGGAGGCTCGGGTGCGCCAGCGCTATGCCGACCTGATCGTGCGCCAGGAGGCCCGAGACATGGTCCGCCACCGCGCGGCCATCGTCCGCGCGGTGCGTGACACGCTGCACGACCGCGGGTTCGTCGAGATCGAGACGCCCGTTCTACAGCTCGTTCATGGCGGCGCCACTGCCCGACCCTTTCCGACTCACCTCAATGCGTTCGACATCAACATGTCGCTGCGCATTGCTCTTGAGCTGTATCTCAAACGGGCCGTTGTCGGGGGCGTTGAGAGGGTCTTCGAGATGGGGCGAATCTTCCGCAACGAAGGTGTTGACTCGACACACAGCCCCGAATTCACGATGCTCGAGGTCTATGAAGCCTTTGGCGACCAACACACGATGGCACGCCTCATGCAGGAGATGGTCCTCGCGGCGGCGGATGCATATGGTTCTCGCGTCATCGAAACCTTGGGCGGAAAGATCGACCTCGATGGCGAATGGCGCTGGCTTCCCGTCTATCAGGGTCTTTCCGAGGCGGTTTCCGAGGAGATCACACCAGATACGGATGCCCAGACCCTGCGCGCGGTCGCAGCGCGCCACGATGTGCCGGTGAAACCCGAATGGACGGCTGAGAAGCTGGTGGTGGAGCTCTTTGGCGAGATCGTCGAGCCGACGTTGATCCAGCCGACCTTCGTCTGTGACTATCCACCGTCGGCTCAGCCACTGGCCCGACCGCACCGCAAGGACCCTCAGCTCATCGAGGCTTGGGACCTCATCATCGGTGGAACTGAACGCGGTACGGCCTTCTCGGAGCTGATTGACCCGGTGATTCAGCGGGATCGGCTCACCGCGCAGTCCCTGCGGGCCGCCGCCGGAGACGTTGAGGCGATGCAGCTCGACGAGGACTTCCTGCGTGCGTTGGAGTATGGCGCGCCGCCCATGGGTGGCCTCGGCCTGGGCATCGATCGTCTGGTCATGCTGTTCACCGGCGTCGGCATCCGCGAAACCATTCTGTTCCCCCTGCTGAAGCCGGAAGGAACATGAGCATGCATTCCGTGTTGATCGGCCTTGGCGCCCTGTTGCCGTCCGCCGGGGTCGCCTTCATGTTCTATGTGGTCATCAAGGCAATGCTCGAAGGTGATCGCAAGGAGCGTCTGGCGCATTCCAAGTGGGAAGCCGGCCAAGAACGTTCGGCGGCCTCGGTGGAGCGACCCAACAATGCCGAAGAAGGGGATTCCGCACCATAAGAATCTTCGCGTATGGTTGGATACGTAATAGTCGTTGGGCGCTGTTCATCGGCTTGTCACTTATCCACATTCGGGAGTATTCATGGCGCAGCGTGTCCAGGTTCTGTTGGTTGACGACATCGATGGGGCAGCGGCGGCTGAGACAGTGTCATTCTCGCTTGACGGCGTGTCATATGAGATTGACCTGACCGCGGCGCATGCCAAGAAAATGCGTGACGACCTGGCGTCGTGGGTGGGTCATGCCCGCCGCTCGGGCGGCCGCAAGAGCTCGCGCAAGGCGGCAGCCGGGGGGCGCCGTGGTGACCTCAGCGCAGTTCGCGAATGGGCGCGCAACAGCGGTCACAAGGTCAGCGACCGCGGTCGTGTCTCCGCGGAGGTCCTGGCCGCCTACGACAAGGCGAACGGCTGACCCAGCCGGCTTTGGTGGCTGCGCCTTCGGGCGCAGCCACTGCTGTGTCGGGACCAGCCACAGCCTGTTGGTCTCACGGTTGGCTCAGGGCGGCAGCGAAGAGGTCCCCATCGCTTGCCACCCGGTCCAGGACCTCGTCCATGTCCAGCTGGCTCAGGGAGTCTCGGCGTTCGGCCCCCACCTCGATCTCGGCCCACGTGCGCGGCGCCGCGACAAAGGGAGCCTCCTTGCCGCGCAGCGAGTACGGCGTGATCGTCGTCTTGGCGGCGGCGTTCTGACTCCAGTCCAGCAGCACCTTGCCGGGGCGCAGGGATTTCGTCATCTTCCACAGAACGAGCTCGGGCCTCAGCCTGGTCAGCTCCTGTGCGATCTCCCGTGCGACATCGCAGATCGTGCCGGAGTCCTGCTCGCCGGGCAATCCGGCATACAGCTGCATTCCCTTGCTGCCGCTCGTGACGGGTGCCGTCCTGAGCCCGATTCGCTCGAGCCGCTCGCGTACCAGCAAGGCCAGCTGTGCGCACTCGTGGAGCCCCGCCGGAACACCCGGGTCGAGGTCGATGACCAACCGGTCGGGATTGCCTGGCTGACCGTCAGCATCGAATCGCCACTGTGGGACGTGGAGCTCCAACGAGGCGAGGTTCACGAGGTAGGTGAGGGCCGCAGCCCCGTCCACGACGGGGTAGCGGATGGTGTCATGGCTGCTCATCGATCGGGATCCGCCGCTCTCCGAGCGCGAGCCACTGGTGGGAACCGCCACAGACCGCAACCATGAGGGCGCTCCGGGCGGGAGGTTCTTCTCGAAGAACGACGGTCCGTCCGTACCGTGCGGCCAGCGGATGCGGGTGACCGGCCGATCAGCGAGGTGGGGAAGCAGGAACGGGGCCACCCTGGCGTAGTAGTTGAGCACCTCACCCTTGGTGGTCTCGGTCGCGGGGTACATGACCTTGTCCAGGTTGCTCAGCCGGAGACGATGGCCGTCAACCAGCACCGCCGTCAGCTCGATCTCCCGGTCCGGCAAGCGAGCTCACCCCTCTTCCGGCGCGTTGTCCCGCAGGTCGTCAGGTGACAGATCAGGTCGCAGACCCCGGTATGCCGGTTGCCGCAGCCTGCCCTGTGATGAGACTCCCAGCACCTTCACGTCCACGACGACCTCAGGGCGAACCCATGTCGTTCCCTGCGCATCGAGCTTCGGGACCTTGTCGGCGAAAGGCGGGGCATCGACACTCAGATCCCGCAGAGCCGACAGGACGCGTTCTTGTTCCATGCCGGAGAGGCCGCTTCCGACACGACCCCGATAGTGCAGCCCCTGGGGAGTTGGCGTGCCAACCAGCACTGCGCCCAGCCTGTGTGCGCTGTCGGTCTCAAGTCGCCATCCGCCGATCACCACCGACATTGACGCGCGATGGGCGAACTTCAGCCATTCACGGCTCCGACGTCCTGGGCTATATATGGATGAGAGTCGTTTGCTGACAACGCCTTCCAGTCCCTGCTCCAGGGTTGCGGCGTAGAGCGCCTCACCGTCGTCATAGGTCGGAGGCACCTGGGTGTTTGGGTCGCCGAGACCGATGCGCTGCAGGGCTTCTCGCCGCTCGGCCAGTGGGCGGGAGGTGAGGTCGACGCCATACAGGCGCAGGAGATCGAACACCATGAAGGTGACGGGCCGCGTGGTGGACAGCTTGCGGGCTTTGCCGGCGTCGCTGACGTGAATGCGTTCGGCAAGGTAGGAGAACGAGGGCAGCCCGCCGTCGAGCGAAACCACCTCACCATCGAGCAGCATGTCGTCGGGCATCCCCGGCCCGGCAAGGGCGCCCAGCTCAGGGAAGCGCGTGGTGACGTCGTTCTCGTTGCGGGACAGCAGGGTCAGCCGACCTTCGGTGACATCTGCGAGGAGGCGCATGCCATCCCACTTGACCTCGTGCGCCCAGTCCGGACCGCGGGGGATCGCGCTTCCCTGGCTAGCCAACATGGGGCGCATGGATCCATCCTGACGTACGAGGGAACTGTCGGTCAGGGACACGATGACAATCCCGAAAGACTCAGGGAGAGTGACGTGATGAAAGGACGAGTGAGCTGATCGTGCGTGCCATGTGGAAAGGCGCCGTGTCCTTCGGTCTGGTCAATGTGCCGGTGCGGCTCTACTCGGCCACGGAGAACCATGACGTGCAGTTCCGCCAGGTGCACCGAGAGGACGGCGGTCGGATCAGGTACCAGCGAATCTGCAGCATCGACGGCGAACAGGTGTCGTACGACGACATTGCCAAGGGTTATGAGACCGAGGACGGTCGGATGGTCGTGCTGACCGACGAAGACCTCGCGGACCTGCCGACACGCAGCAGCCGTGAGATCGCAGTCGACAAGTTCGTGCCGGCCGAGCAGATCGACCCGATGCTGCTCGACAAGTCGTACTACCTCGAACCCGACAAGACGGCGACCAAGGCCTACGTCCTGTTGCGTGACGCGCTCAAGGCCGCCGATCGGATGGCTATCGTGACCGTCTCCATCCGGGCCCGGATGACCGTGGCCGTGCTGCGCGTCCGCAACGACGTCATCGTCATGCAGACCATGTTGTGGCCGGACGAGATCCGGTCTCCCGAGTTCGCCACGCTCGGTGAGGAGGCCGATGCCAAACCGTCCGAGCTGGCGATGGCCAACATGCTGGTCGAGTCGTTGGCAGGGGACTACGTCCCGGAGGACTACGAGGACGACTATGAGCAGGCCGTCGACGCGTTGGTCAAAGCCAAGCTCGAGGGTGGGGAGGCACGCGAAGCCCCCGCCGCGCAGGACAGCTCGGGCGAGGTGCTGGATCTTCTGGCTGCGCTTCAGCGCAGTGTCGAGCGGGCCAAGGCCGCGCGTGGCGAGGCCGCGTCAGACGAGGCTTCACCCGGCGAGGCTTCGCGTAGCGAGACCGGCTAACCGATGCCTGAAGGTCACACCACGCACGCGCTGGCCGAACGGCTCGATCGCGCCTTCTCAGGGACGGTGGTTTCCGTCTCCAGCCCGCAGGGCCGGTTCGAGGACGGCGCCGCCTTGCTGGACGCTTTGATGTTGGTCGGCGCCTCGGCCTGGGGCAAGCACCTGTTCGTCCAGTTCGAGGGCGAGCGATGGCTCAACGTCCACCTCGGGCTGATCGGCAAGTTCTCCGTCTGGCGTCACCTCGTCGCGCCGGGTCCTGGGGCAGGTTCCGACACCCATCCGCAGACACCAGGTATGCCGAACGGTCACGTCCCGGTCGAGGGGCAGGTCCGGCTGCGGCTGTTGAACGACACGTGGGTGGGGGACCTTCGGGGGCCGACCGTCTGCGCGGTCGTCACGCCGGAGAAGGTCGACGAGATCCAGACGCGACTCGGTCCGGACCCGCTGCGGCCAGATGCCGACCCGGATCTTGCGTTACGTCGGATCATGCGCAGTACCAAGCCGATTGCCGAGCTGCTGATGGACCAGGCTGTGCTGGCCGGGGTGGGCAACGTCTATCGGTGTGAGGTGCTTTTCCGGCATCGCGTCGACCCGTTCCGCCCCGGTCGGGAGATCCGGCCGGCAACCTGGCACGCCATCTGGGATGACCTGACCAGGCTGATGCCGCTCGGTGTCGCGTTCGGCCAGATTCTCACCATGGACGATCAGGTGGCCGATGCCCTGGCCGAGGTCGCGGACGGTTCGGCGGCCGCGCATACAGAAGCGGTCACCGGGGCGCGCCTCGGTGACCGCTTCGAGCGACGCTTCTACCTCTACCAGCGGACCGGCGAGCCGTGCCGCACGTGCGGGTCAACAGTTCGCACCCAGCTGGTGGCGGGACGGAACCTGTTCTGGTGCGGTCGTTGCCAGCGCCGCCGCTGAGCGCCGCGTGATGGGTGCGGCCGGTCAGCTGGCAGGTGGTTGCTGGCTGCTGGTGCTGAACCCGGTGGCGGAGACAGCCCTGGCGCACATGTCCTGGTCCTGCTCGCCGGTGCCTCCGCTGGCGCCGAGTGCGCCCAGGAG
>Ga0209585_10001112_pt1 | contig 10465 bp, 10 predicted proteins | sample NGEPerone_FD_185491 | JGI IMG/M metagenome (GOLD analysis project Ga0209585, IMG submission 185491) | Arctic peat soil microbial communities from the Barrow Environmental Observatory site, Barrow, Alaska, USA - NGEE Permafrost154B-one... | ecosystem: Environmental > Terrestrial > Soil >... | reverse complement strand
ATTGACGAATGACCTTTGTCGTCATCTACGACGCAAACGTGTTGTATCCCTCCACGCTGCGCGATGTCCTAATCCGGCTTGCACAGACAGGGCTAGTCCAGGCGAAATGGACTGAGACCATCCTCGATGAGACCTTCAGGTCCCTGCACGCCAAGCGACCGGACCTGGACGAAACCCGACTACAACGCACCCGGAACGTGATGAACCTCGCCGTTCGTGACGCGGTCGTCACGGGCTACGAACCGCTCATCGGCTCCCTCCACCTGCCCGACCTCGACGACCGACACGTTCTCGCCGCCGCGATCCGGGCACGGGCCCAGATCATCGTCACATTCAACCTGAGCGACTTTCCCACCGAGGTATTGGCCGACTGGGACGTCGAGGCCAAAAACCCCGACGACTTCCTAGTCGACCAGTTCCACCTGGACGCGATCAGCGTGCACAAGGCCATCCAAGCCGTTGCCGACTCCTGGCAGAAACCGCCCGGCACGGTCAACGACGTACTGGACCGCCTGGACCGTGCTGGACTCCCTCAGACCGCGGCCGTCCTACGCCGATAGCAAAGTGAATCCGGGAAAGCCGATATCCTCCCGCTCGGTAGGTATGCATGTCATGACCCGCGGTCCTCCCCCATGGCCTCACGAACCGTCGGACCATACCTGCTTCGGACATTTGCGCTGCTCAGGGCCCTGAAGACACAGCGACTAGCCCGGGAGCCAGATGTCGAAGGTGTGTGTCCCAGGTGGGCAAGTCCCCCTCCGGACACTCTTCGACGGCTCCGAAGGCTCGCGTCCAGCGTTTTGCTGGACGCGTCCGGTGCCGTGGCTGGTCCGTATCCCACCGACGTCTCCGTGGTGCAAACCCCGGTAGCGCCCGGCACGGTCCGGCTGTGCATCCACCCCGACCTGCGCTTCCTGCTGCCGCGCCGGAACCACGACAGCGGCGAACTCGACCTGCCCCACGACCCGACTGCCACAGGCAGGCGCCAATGTGGACCGCGTTGAAGTCCTTCCAACTGGCCCAGCCCCGCCCGCCTGCTCGAAACTTCCTCCCGATCCTTCGGCTTCCCCTGGCTACTCAAAACCGATATAGGGACGTTCCTGCGTGTGGCCCAGCGAGGTGGCCAACATATTGTTGTTTCGTGTGAGATTCGTCACACCCGCTCACCAGGCTCCGTGAAAGACTCTCCAAGTAAACACTTGACCAACTTCGCACTTTCGGCATTCCAGACATTTCTGACGTATCTGTCATTTGCCACTGTTCCAAGGAGGAGTAGATGCCTGCGCAGACGACGACGTTCGAGCACCTACTGGAGGCTGTGCCTGATGCCTTGGTGGGGATGGACCAGCAGGGCGTGATCCGGTTCGTCAATCGCCAGACCGAGTCGCTGTTCGGCTATGACCGCGACGAACTGATCGGCAAACCCATCGAGACGCTGGTGCCCGAGTCTCTCTGGCAGATCTACACCGAGCACCGCAAGGACTACTTCGCAGATCCCAGGACTCGGTCCAGTGGACTCGATCTGGAGCTGAGCGGACGGCAACAAGATGGCACCGACTTCCCAATCAACATCAGTTTGTCCACCATCGACACCGGGGACGTCTTGTTGGTGATCACCGCGGTGCGCGAGGTGACCCAACAAAAGCAGGCGGTCAAGAACGCCCAGCTCATAGCGGCGATCGTCGAGTATTCGGACGATGCCATCATCGGTGGCTCGATCGACGGCATTATCACCAGCTGGAACCTGGCCGCGGAGAGGATGTACGGCTACTCGAGCAAGGAGGTCATCGGCAAGTCCGGCAGCCTCCTGACTCCCGAAGATCGAGCCGTCGAGATCAAAACGATCCTGGCCAAGATCAAAACCGGAGAGCATGTCGAGGACTTTGAGACCAGGCGCGTCCGAAAGGACGGAACGGTGTTCCCGGTCTCGCTCGCGACCGCGCCGATCCGCGACACTGACGGCGCAGTCGTCGGCGCCTCTGCAGTCCACCGCGACCTGACCGAACAGAAGGGGGCGTTGGCGGTTGCCCAGCGGATGGCGGCGATTGTCGAGTATTCGGACGATGCGATCATCGGCAGGACGCTGGACGGCATCATCACGAGCTGGAACCCAGCCGCGGCCAGGATGTTTGGCTACTCCAGCCAGGAGATCGTCGGCAAGCCCATCAACCTTCTGGTTCCCGAAGATCGAGCTGGCGAGATGATCTCCATCGTGGCCAAGATCAGCGTGGGCCGCCCTGTCGACAACTTTGAGACCATCCGTGTCCGAAAGGACGGAACGGTGTTCCCGGTCTCGCTCACCATCTCGCCGATCCGCGACGCTGGCGGCGCGATCGTCGGCGCCTCCGTGATCGCTCGGGACATGACAGAGCAGAGGAAGGCGTTCGATGCCGCCCAGCGCATGGCTGCCATCGTCGAGGGTTCGGACGATGCCATCATCAGCGGCGCGCTCGACGGCTCTATCTCGAGTTGGAACCCAGCCGCCGAGAAGATGTACGGCTACTACAGTGCGGAGGCCATCGGCAAGCCCGCTGCGTTGCTGACTCCCAAGGATCGAGTAGGCGAAATCGAGGCCGTCCTGGAACAGATCAAGGCCGGCCGGCATGTCGAGCACCTTGAGACCAAGCGTGTCCGAAAGGACGGAAGGGTGTTTCCGGTCTCGCTCACCGTCTCACCGATCCGCGACGTAGACGGCACGGTCGTCGGCACCTCTGTGATCCACCGCGACCTGACCGAACAGAACTGGGCGTTGGCCTCCGCGCAGTGCATGGCGGCGATCGTCGAATATTCCGACGATGCCATCATCAGCAGGACGATCGACGGCATGATCACGAGCTGGAACCCAGCAGCGGAAAAGATGTTCGGCTACACCGGCCAGGAGATCGTCGGCAAGCCCATCGACCTCCTGGTTCCCAAGGACCGCGCCGGTGAGATGATCTCGGTCCTGGCCCAAATCAGCGCGGGCCGGCCCGTTAAGCACCTTGAGACCGAGCGCGTCCGAAAGAACGGAACGGTGTTCCCGGTCTCGCTCACCATCTCACCGATCCGCGACGAGAACCACGCGGTCGTCGGAGCCTCAGTGATCTGCCGCGACGTGACAGAACTGAAGCATGCAGCTCAGTACGCCCGGAGCTTGATCGAGGCGAGCCTGGACCCACTGGTGACGATCAGCCCCAGCGGCAGGATCACCGACGTCAACGAGGCCACCGTCAAGGCCACTGGTATTCCCCGCAACAAGCTCATCGGGACCGACTTCTCCGGCTACTTCACCGACCCCGACAAGGCCAACAGGCTTTACCGGATGGTGTTCGTGCGCGGGATGGCCGTGGACTACCCGCTGACCCTGCGCCACCTAGACGGCACGCTGACCGAGGTGCTGTACAACGCCTCGGTCTACAGCGACACAGGCGGACGCATGCTCGGCGCGTTCGCCGCAGCCCGCGACGTGACCAGACAGATGCAGGCGAACAGGGCGGCCGACGAGCAGCGAGCCGGGGAGCTGGAGCGGCTGGCCGAGCTTGAGCGGTTCCAGCGGTTGGCTGTCGGGCGTGAGCTAACGACGATCGAGCTAAAGAAGGAGATCGAGCTACTCACGAAGTTCGGCCCGGCCAGCAGAGGCGATCCCGGTTCCCAGCCCTGAGACGTGAGTGCAGCGGACACCGGCCGCAGGGTGGCGGTTCGGTCGCTGAGCGGACCCGCGAGTACGCCAACGCGTTGCCGGCTGGCACTCACAGCGGCGATGGTGTCCTCAGGCAGCAACCGACCGGTGTATGTGAGGACCTTGCCGACGGGGCACACCTTCGATCCGCCCTTGGGCAGCTCTAGCGGACGGCCCCTGGATCGACATCGGCCGGATCATGGCCGAGATCCGCGAAGGCGACACGCACCCGGCCGACGCCCGCCGGTACCACGTTAACCAGCCCGCGCCTGCCGACGACGCGTGGCTGCGCGCGCACTTGTGGCTGGCGCGCCGCGACAAGTCCACACGCATCGAGGACGGCGACACCATCGTGCTCGGGTTCGACGCCTTCACGCGGTTCAAGGTCGTTGGAATGTACGCCGATCCCACATATGGGAAGCCGCGTGACCGGCGGAAGCAGGCGTACGCCCGCAAGCTCAGGGTCACCGCTGGCGCTCATCCGATGCAGCGGGCAACGTCGCGCGCCAGCGCAGTGGACAAGGCCGCGGCATCGTTTGAGGAGGCCGTCCTGAACGGCGACCTGAGCCATGACTGTGGCGCCAGGCTCACCGAGCGTGCCCGCCCGCGGGCAAGAGTGCAGGCCGCGGGCGTGTCATCCTGCTGGACTGACTACCTGCGTGTCATCGTCCTGTCATGACTACGTCACACGAGTACGGCTGGAGCGACGACCAACCATGCCCGCCGTGGTGCGTCACGGGCAACGGGCATCTTCAGCACAGGATGCTGCACCGGATGGATGACTTCTGGCACGAGGGGCCAGAGGTGATCGTGGCGACCCAGTACAGCGACCACAACTGCATCCCGCTCAAGATGCATGTTCGGCTCGATCAGCGAGAGCAGGTCAACGAGCGAGGGCACTTCCGGCACCCGATCCGCGTCGATTGTCAGAATTACAGCCTGAGTCCAGCTCAGGCCCGCGAACTCGCGACCGTGCTACTCCAGATGGCTGGCGAGGCCGAGCAGGCAGCGAACTAGACACGACGGCGCAGACGGCACCCCACGGGTTCAAGCTGCGCATAAGCGGCCGCCGGCCCCGAGTCGGCGACCGGCAGGTTCCCATACCCTCGACCGGTGGCTACGTAGCCACTCGATGGAGCCACTGAGCACGGGAGAATCGGGTTCAAGCCCCCATCCGGACACTTCTCTTGATGTCAAGATACCCCCTGAGCAACACAAACGTGGTTCTGGCCTATCCATTTAACCGGAGTAGCCTGGGCGGGTGGATGCTCCTCGTGCTGGCGTGCGGTACCCGAGGTCGACGGGCGAGGTCCAAGCCTGGTTCCGGACCGATGCCGACTGTCTCGATTATCTGGAGTGGCTGCGCTGGCCTGCGGGTTTCTCGTCTCCAACTCGCCGTCGACCACGACCCCGTGCGCTACCGCGACCTGATCGCCCAACCGCAACCAGAACAGACGCCCCGCAAGCCCCCAGGAGTCCGCAGCGATCCGCCGACCCTGGAACGCCCACCCGCAGGAAGACCCTGGCGAGCCTCCGACTAGCGCTACTCCGGTTAATTAGATAGGCCAGACGTGGTTTATGAGCGTGGCGCAATCCGCGATCCTGGCTGCCACACCGGCTGCGGTTCGCAGGTCGCTCCCTATCGACGAACCATGGCTGGACATGTTCCGGTCTCTGCATGAGCGGGGTCTTCTGGGCGGGCCGCCGGATCTGCTCGACATTCTCCCGACCCAGCCCAGTTGACCAGACACGTCAAGCACGATCCTCGCCCCATTCGCATGCAAGATCTGCCGCCGACGGTACTGCGGCATTGTGAGCCGCTGAAGCCGCGAGTCGGTCCTTTTCGTGGTTATCCACAAGTCCCACGGCCGACACGAACAGCTCGATCACGTGGATCTTCTGGAGATGTCCGAAGCCGCGTTCTCGCGCAGGGCTCGCAGGCGCAAGGTCCAGACACCTGGCGTGCCGGCACCAATGGGCCGGCCATCGACACTGGTGATGGGCAGTATGCCGGCCACTGAACTGGCGAGGAAGGCCTCGTCGGCAGCGAAGAGATCGTTCGGGGTCAGGTGGTCCTGACGAACAGCTAGCCCCAGCCCGGGCCCGCCCGAGGAAATGACCCACTCGCGGGTCGTGCTGACAAGGATGCCGCAGTCCAGCGACGGCGTCGCGAGCCCCACCCCCTCGACCAAGAAGAGGCTGGCTGAAGTCGCCTCGGCCAGGTGCCCGTCAGTGGTCAGGAACAAAGCGTCATCGGCACCCCGCTGGTGGGACTCGAGCTGCGCGTAGACGAACTCGGCCCTACTGGTCGTCTTAACCGTTGCCAGCGGGCTGGCCGGGTCACGCCGCACCTGCGAGATGGCCAAGCGGAGACCTCGACCGAGCAGTTCTGGTGGCGGCGGATCGACCCGCCAGACCTGGACGACCAGGTTCGGCCTGACGTCAGCAGGCGGGAGGAGGGCGCGCCCGTCGACGGCCCCGCGGCTCACCGTGACCCGGACCGCGACCTGGGTATCGGGGCCGTCCAGCCGGTTTGCCCTACAGAGGTCCGCTATTGCCTGTCCCAGGCGGCGCTCAAGGTCATCCGGGAGAGGCATGGCCAGCACCGCGGCCGAGGCCTGAAGTCGGCTGACGTGAAGCGGAAGCTCCAGGACCCGTCCGCCGACCACCAGGATCGTCTCGAAGATCCCGTCGCCGACCTGGAAGCCGCGGTCGGTGACGGTGAGTAAGGCTCTTTCTGCCGGCTCTAGCCTTCCGTTGATCCAGACCGTGCTACGCCGGTTCATGCCGCCACCTGCCATATAGCCCGCTCGCGCTCGCCAGTGATGACACGGTCGTATCCCCCGAGGCACCGGTCGGACTCGGGATCCCCGGTGTCGACCTGATAGCTCAGCTGCTGACTGCCACACCCGAAGATGGCCCCTCCTCGCTGAGCGTTGCAGGATTTGACGATGATGCCGTATGGCGGGCAGGGCCCGTCTTTCGCACTGGCGCGACCGAAGCGCAAGGGCGGCCAGATCGGCCGCCTTCCATAAGCCGCCCATCCCCAAGCATGCGGCCAGGACAAGAGCTTGGCAGACCCCGGTCGTTTGCTTCGAAATCAAGGGACATGATCGAACCGTAGGTGATCTGCCGCTCCGGCGGGAGCGCTACGGATCCCATTCCCCAACTTGAACCACCAGACGGTCGTGCTCAACCCGAGCCGGACCCCCCAAAAGCCTTGGGCTTGCGCAGTGGACCGTCAATGCCTGAACCGCGCTGATGGCCACGATCCATGCCCCCCCAACTGCGGGCAGTCCATACGGCCGACGGCCTCCATCAATCCCCTCTCGACACCGATGGTGTTGAGTGCTTGTGCAGGTTGCCAGGGCGCGCTTGGTCATAGCCTTAATAAGGCCCCTTGAAGGTGCCTCAATCTGCGAGTTCGGCTTGTCGACTCAACGAACCGAGAGGATCCGAAGGTGGGGTCCGCTGACCTCGCCGGCTGAACCACCCGCACGAAGCAACGCCCCCATCTTGCGGCTGGGGGCGCTGTTGTCTGTGTTTTCGGTTGGCCGCGTTTGCCCTCGGTCAACATGCTCCTGATAGTCGAGGAGGCTCATCCTGACGGTCGGGGTCTAGCCGTTCGAGTATGGCCATGACCTCGGCGTCGGTTCCTGTGCAGCCGACGCGTTGCTCTGCGCGTTGCTGCTCGGCAAGGTGGCTGGAGTAGTCGATGAGCTTCTGCTTCCGGTCCCTGTCCAGCATGGCGAAGATGTCGAGGATTTCGGTGAAGAAGTTCTTCGTGCCCATACCCTGGATCGCGTCCTTGTGCACAATTGACGCCACGTTCTCTTCGCGCCGGATGCTGACGAAATGCGCGGTTGCGCCGCGTTCCTGGTTCTGAAGCTCCGTCTGGAACTTGAAGAATCGTGAAGGCATTGGATCCACCTCAGGATTTGAAATCTTTCGGACAGGACCTACCGCTTGGCTACCTTCAAGCATCCATCTGACGGTTTAGCGCAGCAATAGCCACTTGGTCCGTTCTCATCGGAAAAAGGATGAGGAAGGACTACCCGAAAGGACTAGTGACAACGCGTTCGAGCGATGGGTCGGGGCGATCGTTCGATCGAGGACCGCTAGAACCCAAGGATCCCTCGCGTGATCCCGACCAACCGCTGAGCCACCGTGCGTTGACCGCAACGTCCTCGTCACTGCTCGTTACCTCGTCGAAAGGTGCCGTGGCTCAATGCCGTGATCTACACACAGCCCCTCCAAAGAGACCAGAACCGCCGCTGGATGAGCCTGAAACCTGATGTGGTCATGCGGCTGCGTGTTTCGCGTTCAGAACCCTTGCCGAGCAGTGCGTGAGCCGGCCACGACGACCGCACAAAGTATGCGAGCGACTCGCGCAGCTGGTGGGCTTGAAAGCCGGCTCCGGTGTGTTCAGGTTGGCGAAGACCGAGGCATGACGGTCTACGTCCGCGCTACCGGCCCGCTGGACGCTGACGAACGGGTAGCTTCGGCATGAAGGTGGGTTTCCTGGGAACCTGTTCACACCCAGCCCACGAACCGGGGCGTTCGGTGCGAGCCGATGGAGCGTGTCAACCTGACCACTTGCTGACGGTCCAACGGCACACGGAAGTAGGGCAGGAATGGCATGGCCCTCAGCAACCCCTTTGCGGTCGGCAACGTCCTCATAGCCATGGCGGCGGTCGGCTTTTGGGGCTATTGCCTGTTCGACCTGGCCAAGTCGGATGAATGGGAAGTCCGCACGTTCTCCAAGCCCGTGTGGGTGGCGCTCTTGGTCTTCACCAACATCCTCGGCGCGCTCATGTGGTTCGCTGTAGGCCGACCTCGACGGCCGTAGCTCTGCAAGCAGGAGACCAAGAACGTCACACTCACACTCCCCGCGGCCCACCTGACCTGAGACCGCCGCCCTCGAATCCGCCCTAGAACCCAAGCGGCGCCAGGGGGTCAGTTTTCGATCGGCGTTGACACTGCCCCATCTTCGAGTTCCAGTTCGATGCTGTGCGCTCAGGCTGAGACCAGCATGGAACTGGGCACGAAGGGCGGGAAAGGCGGCGGGTGGCCGCGATCGAGGGTGTACGGGACCGCGGTCGAATCAACAGTCCACTCGATCTGCGAGTCCTTGCCCAGGACCGTGGCCCGCATCTCCCTCCGGACGTTTTGTGGGCCTCTGAACCGGAGTTGTCCGCGGCCATCAATGACATTGGCCACGAAGGAAACGAGCCCTGTGATGAGACTCAGACCTCCTCAAGTAGGGACGAGGTGGTTGTTGAAACTTATGCCTGTGCGAGCTGGTAGGTCAGTGGCCGGGGTCGGTGGGCATGACCGTTGGGGTGGCGTTGAGTTCTTCGGTGAGGAGTTGGAGGGCGTGGGCGACTCGTGGGCTGTCGGGCCGGTCGAGGGTGATGGTGATCGCGTTGGTCGTGTAGTCGACGTGGCCGCCGAGGTGGAGCAGGTTACGTAGGATCGCCCGGTACTGGTTGGGGTCGGCGAGGTAGGCGTTGAAGTGCTCGGCCAGCCATGCTTCGGCGTTGAACGCGAGCAGCCGCAGCACCATTTGTAGGCCGCGGCGCCCCAGGTGGGGGCGGGCTCGTTTTGCGTCGGGGTCCAGGTCGGTGGCCAGGACCTTCGCACGGATGGGCCGTGGCGCGGTCTTGGCGCCTTCGGCTGCGGGCAGGGCGGTGTCGATCCGTCGGTGGACTCCCGGTAGCGCGGCGTTCTTCTGTTTCGGGGTCCCCTGCCCGTTCAGGAGCTGGGGCGGGGCGCGTTCGGCGGTGGCGAGCTCGTCGTGGGCGGCCACCAGGGTTTTGCGGGCCGCGGTCCGGGCCGGGTTGGTGACCCTGCGGGTGTCGGGGCCGATGTCCATCCCGTAGTCGGCCAACGCGTCGATGCCGCCCCGCGCGGCGGCGCAAGAGAACATGTTCTCGATCCGCCACCGGGCCCGCAGCCAGTACAGCAGCCCTACCCCGGTGGCGGTCGTGTCGCTGGTCAACACCTGCAGGACGGGCGCGTCGTTCTCGTACAGGGTGAGCTGGCGGGCAGCGCCGTACCCCTTGATCTGCACGGTCTCGTCGGCGAGCATCACCTGCACCTGCACGCCGGACCGGGTGATGGTTGCCGCGGTCGGGTTGGCGGTCGCGGCGGCCAGTGGGGCCCGCCGGTAGCTGACCCAGTCCGCTCCTGCGTCCCGGCAGGTCGTGAACACGCACGGGTAGGACCCGCCCCGGTCGAAGCCCAGCAGGATCGGGGCGTGCGGGCCGAGGACCGCCCGCAGCTGGGCCAGTACCCCGCCAAGGTTGGAACTGAGGCCGGTCGGCTCACCGGAGCCGAAGAACACGGCCCGGCCGCGGGCGTCCACCACCAGGGTGTCGTCGCGGCCGGGTTGGGCGTGGCGGCGTTTGGTGTTCCAGCCCTTGGCGACCGGTTGAGCGCCCGCATAGGGCACGAAGTGGTCGTCGACGAAGTACACCGCGTCGGCGGCGGGGCCGGCGGCCAGCATCCCCGCGGCGAACGCCCTTGCAGGCCCAGCGGGTCGCAGTGCCCGGCCAGGGCCGAGCACCGGGCCCGCAGCGTGCCCAGCTCCGGGGTGGCCGCCAGGGCCACCAGGGCGCCGGCCTCGGCCCGGCGCAGGTGCTTGGCGGCATCCACGGTGCCGGCACCCAACGCGAAGCCCAGCGTCGCGGTGGTCAGCACGCCAAGGTCGCCGTACCGGCGGGCCGGGCCACCGGTCACCGTCGCGAAGATCCCTTGGGCGCCGACCAGGTTCAGGTAGGGGTATGAGCATCATCGCCCCGGCAT
>Ga0209585_10001111_pt1 | contig 10467 bp, 6 predicted proteins | sample NGEPerone_FD_185491 | JGI IMG/M metagenome (GOLD analysis project Ga0209585, IMG submission 185491) | Arctic peat soil microbial communities from the Barrow Environmental Observatory site, Barrow, Alaska, USA - NGEE Permafrost154B-one... | ecosystem: Environmental > Terrestrial > Soil > Wetlands... | reverse complement strand
ACCTGGGGCTTGCCGAGATCATAGATGCCCAGGCAATCCAGTCCCTCATGGATGATTTCTATAAGCTTGCTCACATTCCCATTGGCATAATCGATCTCAAAGGTAATGTTCTGGTAGGCGTCGGATGGCAGGATATCTGCACCAAATTTCACAGAGTTCATCCCGAAACCTGTAAGCACTGCGTGGAAAGCGACACAAAGCTATCCACGGGCGTTTTCCCGGGAGAGTTTAAGCCGTACAAGTGCAAGAACAACATGTGGGACATAGTGACTCCCATCATGGTGGGCGGCCAGCACGTTGGCAATATCTTTTTAGGACAGTTCTTTTTTGAGGGCGAGACTCTGGACTATGAGCTTTTCCGATCTCAGGCTAGACAATATGGCTTCAATGAGGAAGAATACATAGCAGCGCTTGAAAAAGTTCCACGGTTAAGCAGGGAGGTTGTGGATACCATCATGGCCTTCTTCATGAAGCTTGCCAACATGCTCTCACAGCTAGGCTACAGCAATATCAAGCTGGCCCAGTCGCTGGCGGAACGTAATACACTGGTGGACGCTCTGCGGGAGAGCGAGGAGCGGTTCCGGTCGGTTCTTGAGAACTCACTCGATGCGGCTTACCGACGAGACCTTCAGAACGATCGCTGTGACTACATGAGCCCGGTAATAGAGCAGATCACCGGCTTCTCTGTAGAAGAGATGAGTGCGATGAACATCAATGAAGCCCTTGATCACATTCACCCCGACGAACGCCCCGGGGTTTCCGCGGAAATGGCCCGGGCATTCGATATAGGCTTCGGAAACTTCGAATACCGGTTCAAGCGCAAGGACGGCAAATACCGCTGGTTAGCCGATCTCCACAAGGTGATCAAGGACCAAAATGGCAGACTCCTCTTCATCGGAGGTACCGTCCGCGACATTACCGAGCGCAAAGAGGCAGAAGAAGCTCTCAGATTATCAAATATTTATAATCGTAGCCTTATTGAAGCCAGCCTGGATCCTTTAGTAACCATTGGGCGTGATGGTAAGATTATGGATGTGAATGGTGCTACTGAAGAGGTTACCGGATACTCCAGAAACGATTTGATTGAGACTGATTTTTCAGATTACTTCACTGAGCCTGAGAAAGCCCGTACAGGCTATCAACAGGTATTCACATATGGTGAAGTTCGGGATTATCCTCTAGAGATTCAGCATAAGGACGGCCATATAGCTCCTGTTTTGTACAACGCTTCGGTTTATAGAGACGAGAATGGCGAGGTTATTGGGGTTTTTGCATCTGCACGTGATATCACAGAGCGCAAAAGGGCCGAGGAGACGTTGGCTTTCGAGCGATCGCAGCTCCTGTCCATTTTCGATGGCATCGACGATTTGGTATACGTGACTGATCCGTACACCTACGAGGTGCTGTACGCGAATAAGGCGATGAAGGAGAAGTTCGGCGGTGAACTGGTGGGAGGGATTTGCTACTGGGAGTTTCAGCGGAGGGACTCCCCCTGCGATTTCTGCACCAATCAGATTATTTTTAAGGAGAGGGACAAGTCCTACCATTGGGAGTATTACAACCCCACGGTTGGCCGGTATTTCATGATTGTGGACCGGATAATCAAGTGGCCGGATGGCCGGGATGTGCGGTTCGAGATCGCCAAGGATATTACTGAGCGCAAAAAAGCGGAAGAAGCTCTCAGATTATCAAATCTTTACAATCGTAGCCTGATTGAAGCCAGCCTGGATCCTTTAGTAACCATCGGGCCTGATGGTAAGATTATGGATGTGAATGGTGCTACAGAACATGCCACTGGATATTCCAGAAGCGAGCTGATTGGGACTGATTTTTCAGATTACTTCACTGAGCCTGAGAAAGCCCGTACAGGCTATCAACAGGTATTCACACATGGTGAAGTTAGGGATTATCCTCTGGAGATTCAGCATAAGGACGGCCATATAACTCCTGTTTTGTACAATGCTTCAGTTTATAGAGGCGAGAATGGTGAGGTTATTGGTGTTTTTGCTGCGGCACGTGATATTACTGAACGTCAGAAAGCAGAAGAAGCTCTAAAAAAAGCACATGACAATTTAGAAGAAAAAGTAGAGGAACGAACAACCCAGCTTGAGAAGGCTTACAAATCGTTGAAGGAAAGCGAAAACGGTCTTGCTGAAGCTCAAAAAATGGCTCATATTGGAAACTGGGATTGGAATATTATAACTAATAAATTATACTTGTCTAATGAAGTTTATCGGATTTATGGATGCGAACCTCAAGAGGTCAACGTAACTCGCAATGTATTTTTAAGTTATGTACACCCCGACGATCGAGACTATGTAGATAATACCTTTAATAAAGCTTTAAACGAAAAACCCATCAACATAGATTATCGGATTATCCTAGCTAATAGGGAAGAGCGCGTAATCCATGCACAGGGCGAAGTTATTTTTAATGAAGAAAATATCCCTGTTCGAACGAGAGGAACAATCCAGGATATTACTGAGCGCAAAAAATCAGAAGAGAAAATTCAGATCTTAGCAAATATTGTGGAATCATCAAATGATGCTATTGGCACTATATCCCTTGACGACATTATTACAAGTTATAACAAAGAAGCAGAGCAAGTTTATGGTTATTCAGCGGAAGAAATTTTGGGAAAGCACACATCCTTCGTGGCTCCTCCCCATTTAGATAAAGAAACAAAAAAATTAAGTGAACTGATTAAACAGGGAAAAAAAATCCACCATCATGAGACTTCACGGTTAAGAAAGGATGGGGAGATAATATATGTTTCAATAACTCTTTCTCCGGTTTTTGATATCCATGGAAAGATGACTGCAATCTCGTTCATTTCCAGAGATATTACTGAGCGCAGAAAGGCAGAAGAAAAAATTAAGAGCTTAGCGAATGTTGTGGAATCATCAAACGATGCAATTATAACCAAGTCCCTTGACGGCATTATTACCAGCTGGAATAAGGGGGCAGAGCAGATTTATGGCTACTCAGTTGAAGAAATTCTAGGAAAACACATATCATTACTTGAACCAGATAATCTTAAAGGGGAAATAAAGCAGTTCGCTGAAAAGATTAAACGGGGAGAAAGAATCCAACACTATGAGACTTTGCGGTTAAAAAAGAATGGTAAAATAATAAATGTTTCAGTAACTCATTCTCCGGTTTTTGACTCAACTGGAGAGCTTGTGGCTTTCTCTATTATTGCCAGAGATATTACTGAGCGCAGAAAGGCAGAAGAAGCTCTTAGGCTATCAAATATTTATAATCGTAGTTTGATTGAAGCCAGTTTGGATCCTCTAGTAATCTTTGGGCGTGATGGCAAAATTACTGATTTAAATACATCTACAGAGTTTGTTACCGGTTATTCACGGGAAAAACTTATTGGTACTGACTTTACGAACTATTTCACTGAGCCCGAAAAAGCGAAAAAAGTATATCAAGAAGTTTTCAAGGAAGGATTTGTGTCGGAATATGATCTCGAAATCCAGCACAGGAACGGAAGCATAAAACCTGTTTTATTCAACGCTTCAGTTTATAAGGATGAATATGGTGAGGTTATTGGTGTCTTTGCTGCAGCACGTGATATTACTGAGCGTAAAAAAGCAGAAGAAATTTTAAAATTGAAATTAGAAGAACTTGCCAGTTCAAATGCAGAATTAGAACAATTCGCTTACGTTTCCTCTCATGACTTACAAGAACCTTTGAGAATGGTAACAAGTTATTTGCAGCTTTTGCAAAGAAGATATCAGGGTAATCTCGACGATAAGGCGGATAAATACATCCACTTTGCAGTTGAGGGGGCTTACCGCATGCAAAACCTGATCAACGATCTTTTAGAAATCTCTCAAGTGACTACAAGAAGCAGAGAACCTGAACCTACGAATTGTGAATTCGTTTTGAATCAAATATCATCTAATTTAGAAATATATATAAAAGAAAATAAAGCTACAGTGTCTTATGACCCCTTACCTGAGGTAATAGCAGATTCTACCCAGCTGGTTCAGGTATTTCAGAATCTGATAATCAACGGAATAAAATTCCACAGTAAAGAGGCACCAAAAATTCATATTTCTGCAGAGAAAAAAGAGAGTGAATGGTTATTCTCAGTGCAGGATAACGGAATTGGAATTGATCCGCAATATTCCGGGAAAATCTTTGAAGTTTTTAAAAGGCTGCATAAAAAGGAAGAATATCCGGGAACAGGCATAGGGCTTGCAATTTGTAAGAAAATTGTAGAAAGACATGGGGGACATATATGGGTAGAATCTGAACTAGGTAAAGGTTCAACCTTTTATTTCACTTTACCAATCAACCCTGGAGAAGTATCAAAAGCCAGTTTTTGATGCACATTCCCCTCCTGGGTACTCCCCCATTAAGCAGTTGATATTTTGAGAGTCCTATAATTTAATAGCTGTTTTAACGTCCATTTATTTTGGGTCGTGTCCCTGAGTTGTTGAAAATCGTAGACCTAAGAATCTCTCTACATTTTCCCAAAAATGGAAGATATACCAATTTTTCAGATTTGATCAATGACTCAGGGAAACGACCCAAAAACGATATCATGAAAATCAGTTTAATTTTGAATGTAGACCTGCCGAATGCAGGTAATACCTTCTACTGACCTTCCTTTCATAGCCATTTTCAAGGCTAATTCGATGATGGACTAAATTAATAGGTTAAATAAATTGAGATTTCATACCATTTTTATCATTCCAGGTTCAGGAGAATAGAGTTCTCCTGTTTCTAAAAGTTTTTTAAGAATTAAATCGAACTTTTCCGGAATCATTCCTTTTTCGAGGGCTTTCTGCTGAAGTTCTTTAATTTCCATTTTTCCGCCTGCCGCTTCCAGAAGATCACGAAAAATTGATTTCTGGTCATTTTTAGGAGACCGATTTTCAGAAACTCTGTTTCTTGACAGTTCAAGTGTTTTTTCTACATCTTCATTTCCGGATTTTGATAGTTCGTACTTTTTTGCAGGAGGTTCCAGCGAAAAAGTTTCGCTTCCTTTTCCGGATATTTTGGCTTGCAAGAGAGTCCGAAAAGACACTGCTTCGGCCAATTCTTCGGAGGAGTAAAATATCCGTAGTCTTCGGGCCTGGAGGATGGAACCGCAGTGCTGGCATCTCAGGGTATTTTTCCCGCCCTCTATTATCTGGGCGTGTTGTCTGCATTTTGGGCACACAACTACTAAATAGCGGAAATTTATCGGATTTTCTCCAAATACCAGTTCACTCACTTCCCATACCTTCTCTGTCTTTTCTGGAAATCCCTCATCACCCTTAAAATGTCGAGTCTCCGCACATCTTTCCAGTTGACATCTGTGAAATACAGTTCCGAATATACCGACTGCCAGACCAGAAAATCAGAGAGTTTCTGTCCTCCAGAGCGAATCATGATGTCTGGCTCTTGCTTGACAAGGAGGTACGATTCAAGCATTTTCTCATCCACTTCTTCAGGCTTGACGGTTCCTGCCTTTACTTCGTCAAGGATGGTTAGAACTGCCTTTGTGATCTCATCTCTCCCTCCGAATCCCAATGACACATATACAAAAAAGTCCTTTCCAGGGAGGCTGTCCTTTACTTCTCCCTCAAGGCCATAAATTGTATAACCGGTGCCTGCAGGAAGGTTAGAAAAACTTTCTTCCAATCGGGCCCTGAGCGTTGATGCGATTTCTATTTTCAGTGGAGGGTCAGTCTTGAGAATATCCACATAAACGCTCACAAGATCTACCTTAAATCTTCTCAAAATGATGATTGCGGATATAAGTCTCTCCATCCCTTTAACGTCAAAGAGATCGGATTCCGTAAGTATGATTGCCACATGCCTGGGGATCTTTAAGGATGACCTGGTTATTTGCCAGGTCAGGTATCTTTCGTAGAACGGATAAGCAAAAGAAAGTAAATCCATCTGGAAAATGTCCTCCCTGAGAAGCTAAAACAATCCGGTATTTCTTCTTTTCCTCTATTTCATATCGCGCTTCAGATCTTTTCCAGATGTACAGGTTTTTCCTTTTATTTTTTTGCGGTGGATACGATCTTGATTACATCTCCGTTTTTCAGTTCATGCTTTTCCCCGAGCCTGAGCCGTGTCCGCGCATCTACCGCGTACAGAAATCGATCCCCTATTTCCGTATGGATCTGGTAAGCAAGATCGTGGCATGTAGAGCCCCTTTTCATAAGATATGCGTCGGGAAGCATATTCCCATTTTTGTCTGACCATTTTCCTTCGTCTTCTACTGGATATGCAACGATAAGGTCCAGAAGCTCAAAGACAGTCCTGTTTATGCATTCCTGGACACCAGTGCTTCCAAGCCTATCCATCACTTTCTGGATAGCTTCGAGCCCTTTTTTCTGCACTTTCGTTAGATCTTCGGTCAGCACATCAAAGTTCCTGTCCCCTGGGGCATACCTGATAATCCCGCTTTTCTCTGCAGACTTAAGTGCCAGTTCAGCTGCTGCGCTTGTAGGCACTACCATCCTGTCAAGATCCTTGAGCTTATCCAGATTTTCCCTTGGGGCAATATCTGCTTTGTTTGCGGCAATTAGCAGGGGCTTGCTGATCTCCCTAATTGTGTCGCAGAGCCGGATCATATCTTCTTCGCTCCATTTAACCTGTTCTAGCCTTGCAAGCCCTGTTTCCATCAAAGCTGCGTTTACATCGGATTCGCTTATTCCTGCTCCAGCAAGCTGTTCTGCAATTACAAGTTCGATTTTAAGCCCTTCTGCCTGGATCTTTCTAGCAAGCTTTGACCAATTTCTTTCCAGAATGCCATAGAGCCACATAGTAATTTCTCTATTCAGGAAGACTACATCTCCAAGGGGGTCATGGTCTCCGATTTCTACTGGGTTGCCTTCTGCGTCTGTCCCGCCTGAGGCGTCTACTACATGAATGATTGCCTGAGCCTGCCGGAGTTCATCCAGAAATGTATTTCCAAGCCCCCTTCCTTTACATGCATCCGGGACAAGCCCGGCAACATCGATTATATCAATCGGGACGAGCCTCACTCCGTCCACACATTTCCCACATCTCTTTTCCTTTTCTTTGCAGGGGCATTCAACTCGTACATAGGTAACTCCGTGATTAGCATTGATGGTTGTGAAAGGATAATTTGCAATTTCAACATTTGCAAGAGTAGCAGCTTTGAAAAAAGTTGATTTTCCCGCATTGGGTTTTCCTGCAAGTCCTATGGTCATCGACATAAATTATAAAAACGAACTTGTTGCATTTAATCTTTATTGATATTGGCGCCGGAGAAACAGGATTTTTTTTCTTTAGGTTTTATAGGTGCAACAATAACCCACTCCGGGTTCAGATAGCTTTCAAGGAACAAAGTTTATATGCTTGAATGTGCTTATCAATGGTGCTCGCTCGTGTCCCGATAGGGTAGTGGATATCCTTGAGGCCTGCGGAGCCTTAGACCTGAGTTCAAGTCTCAGTCGGGACGTAAATTTTATTATTGAGTTCTCTATTCATTCTTTTATTTACTTACATACTTTTCTTTATTTTTTCTTACTTTACTCTACCTTACTCGCAGGTATCTTTTCTTGCCAGTCCTGTCTATATTTTATCCTCATTTCTCTGGACGTTTTTTATTTTTTCAGTGTTCCCTTATCACATCAAAAAGGTAATAAATATAAGCTAAACTTACAATATAAAGGCCAAAAGAGAGTGATATCTATGAAAGGGAAAATTTTTGTTTTAATTCTGGTGCTTGTGTTCTTATTTGCCTCAGGTTGTGCTGGGAAGGACGCAGGGCCTGCACCTAAGGATTCAAATATATCGGTACCGGAAGCCGGCATGGCAGAACAGAAAGAAAACGGGACTTCAGGATCCGGGGAAGATCATATTGTCCGTCTTGTGTATCCTTATAATATCATGAGGCCCTCAGAACTGGATATTAAGACAGGAGATACCGTATCCTGGAGGAGTGACAAAAAGCAGAAACCTGATTATACTCTTGTCAGTAAAGAAGGGTTATTCCCGGATAAAGAGGTGGCTTACAGCGTGCCTTATACCTATACATTTAACAACCCCGGAAACTACCTCTTCACTGTAAAAGACATCCCTGGAATGAATGTTACAATCAGGGTGAAATGAGGCTTTCCCCGTCTAACCCGCAAGTCGGGTTACTTTTTTCTTATTTATTTAAACATGGGTTTTTCAGTTTTCTCATTTTTTTTCTGAAAACTGGCCCTTCGTTTCAAGGAGGCGGCTTAATGAAAATGGGTCTGCCTCATACCTATTTTTAAATGCGGAAAATCTCATTCAGACCCTTGTAATAGGTCTTGCTATACCTTTGTAGTGATCAAAAAGTTCTTTTCCCCATTTGAGTGCACTCTCATCAAAACTTACAAGGTTGTGATTGTAGTAAATGCCGCTGTTACAAAACAGGGAAAGTGCCATGAATTTTTCCGTAACTATGCTTGAAGCTATTTTCATATTGTTATTGTTGCAGACGTAAAGCCTGGTGTATTTCATATTCAGGAAATGCTCTAGTTCTCTTTTATAATCGTTTAGCATTCTATCGTAAACATATTCCGTGAATACCAGGGTTATATCCCTACCTTTTGCGGCAAGCTCTATGCAAAGGGACGGATATATGGGCAAGAAAAAGGAAGATGCGATCATCACCTTTTCTGATTCTGAAAGATGTTCTACAACTTCTTTAGGATATTCAAACACATGGTTTCGGTCTGGGTTTACTTCTATATAGTCTCCAAGCTTTCCAATGTTGTCCATAAACTCAGGAGGGATCGATGTCATATCCTGGTTTATCCAGTAATCGTGGTTTTTATCGAAGACATTAAATGTTTCAAGGATTGTCTTCATCTTTGGGACCAGGATTTCTCCAATACTGGAAAGTTTATAGAGTCGGTTATTCTCGACAATAAGCTCCTGCTTCATCAGGATTTTTATCTGGGTCATTATAGGGCTTGAGCGGACATCAAGTATATTTTTGATATCTTCGATGTTCTTGGGTCCGTCCAGAAGCAGCAGAAGGAGATTTTTCCGTTTTTCTGAAAGAAAGAGAACATCCAATAATGATGACTCCATCTGATTCCCTCTCTATGTAAATTTACTACAATAACATTGTATCTATCTCTATACCAGAAGCCCCATGCTTCTTGTACCTTTATCCCTTGCCATTATTATTTTTGTGGGAAAAGGGACCTTTAATGTATAAACTAGGGGCCCTAAAGAAATTGCCATTTTTTCACAACATATTACTACTATGGAATATATAATTATTTTTCATTAGCTAACAGACTCAAAAGTAGCTATAGGTTCATATGCACTTTTCTCGCTCTTTTATGTCATATTTTATTTACCTGCTTGGAAAGCCTCTTGAAATAATCAAATAGTTCCTGGCCCCATCGCAAGGCGCTGGGCTCAAAACTCATAATAAATTGCTGGTCAAATTTCCCTTTGTTATCAAAAAGTCCCAGGAGCATTATTTTATCAGTTATGGTAACTTCTGTAATCTTTATTCCTTCTTTGGAAATATAAAGACTTACATTATCCATGCCCATTAATTCCTTTATCATATTTGATTGCTCGTTTGAAAGGTGGTCCCAGACAGACTGTGTGAAATTAAGGGAAAGTTCAGCCTCTTTTCTGCCAAGTTCAACGTACAGGGGCAGGTAGGAAGGATTGAAATAAGAAGCAAAAGTTGAAGCCCGCTTTGAATTAGCCATGTTGTCAATGATTTTCTGCGCGGGCTCATAGATATGGTTCAGATCGGGCTCGACAAGAATACAATCTCCAAGTTCGGAGATCCTTTCCAGCAGATGTCGAGGAATCGAGTTCAGATCATGGCCTGTCCAGTAACAGTTATTTTTCTCTACGACTTCAAGGGCACTTATCAGAGGTTTTATCTTCTTGGTGATAAACTCTCCGAGAACTGTAAGTTTATACATCCGGTCTTCCTGGATAATAAGGTCATTATCTATCAGTTTCTTTATCTGCGGAAGAATTGACGTGGCGGTAACATCAAGTTTGTCTCTTATTTCATCAATATTTTTTGAGCCACTGTCGAGAAACATAAGAAGATTTTTTCTTTTATCGGAGCGGAAAACAAGATCAATAAGTGAAGAATCCATTTACCCTACTTCCTGTAATTCTGTGTCTTGCAGTTGCCGCTGATCTTCCTTTCCGGCAGACTGGTTCTTTGGCTGTTCACGCCCAACTTCAACATTTCTCCGGCTTTTTTCAAATTAACCTCTTTATCTGTATCAGTACTTCACCAACTGGATCAGAAAATCATCTATCCCCATTACGATTTCAAACATTTAACAGAAAAGTATTTTGAAATCGGAATGAAGCTAGATGATTTTCTGATCCAGTTGGTGAAGTACTGTGTATAGAGAATACTATTTAATCGGTTGAAACCCCTGGGGTACAGACCCCTACAAAGGTTATCTTCGTCTCCATCGGGGTTTGCTTCCAGCCTGGGGAAGAAAGGTATTCCAC
>Ga0209585_10001110_pt1 | contig 10474 bp, 9 predicted proteins | sample NGEPerone_FD_185491 | JGI IMG/M metagenome (GOLD analysis project Ga0209585, IMG submission 185491) | Arctic peat soil microbial communities from the Barrow Environmental Observatory site, Barrow, Alaska, USA - NGEE Permafrost154B-one... | ecosystem: Environmental > Terrestrial > Soil > Wetlands... | reverse complement strand
CCTTGTCCCCAACCATCCGCCAGGCCGTAGCGAACCACACCGTCAGCGGCGTCCGGGTCTTGTCGAAGATCGTGCCCGCCGTCGCGGACACCTTGCGGTCGCAACCGCCGCACTTCCACCGCGAGTCTGCCAGCCGCCACCCGACGACGCTCGCGCAGTGGGGGCAGACAAACCCCTCCGGCCAGCGCAGCCAGTCCAGATAGTCCAGGCACTTCCAGTCCTCGTCGAACCACGCCCGCAACTCCGCGTACGACCGCGGATAGTCCCGGCCAGCCGCATGCTTCACGACCATCTGTCAAGGGTACCTAAATGGAGACCCCCTTCGTTCAAATGAGGTGTCTTGGCCCTGATGAGCGCCACGCTTCCGCCAACGTGGTTCGCTCCATGTCCGGCCTTGCGTTCGAGGAGGGGCCGGGGCCGATGACACGCCACTGCGGGCATGGCAGGCTGCTTGCCGTGACGGTCGTCCGTGTCTGCCCCATCGACCGTGAGAGCGTCCCCGAGGTGGCGCGATTCCTGCACGAGCAGCTCAACCACCGCCTGTCCGCGGAGCAGTGGGCCCGGGTGATCGTTCCGCCCTGGCGTACGGACCAGCCCAACCACGGTGTCTGCCTGCGCGACGGCGACACCGTCGTCGGGGTGTACGTCACGTTCTCCTCGGACCGCGTGGTGGGCGGGCGGACGCGACGGTTCTGCAACCTCGCCGCGTGGTGCGTCGTCGAGGCCTACAGGGCCCACGCCCTGCGGCTCCTGCGGGTGTTGCTCAGGTCGGGGGCTGACGTGTACACCGACCTGTCACCGAGCGGGTCGGTGGTCCTGATCGACGAGCGCCTGGGGTTCCGACGGCTCGACACGACCACGTCCGTCCGGCCGAACCTGCCGGGCCGACCGCGCCGCAGCGGCGTCGAGGTCGTCACGGACATGGCGCGCATCGCGAGCCTGCTCACCGGCGGTGACGCGGAGATCTTCCGGGACCACGTCGGCGCGGCTGCGGCGCGACACGTCGTCGTCCTGCTCGACGGGGTCCCGTGCTACGTCGTGTACCGACGAGTCCGACGCAAGCGCATGCCGCTGTTCGCGTCGATCATCCATGTCGGTGACCCCCGGCTCTTCCCGCGTGCGTCCGGGCCTCTCGGCGCGCATCTGCTGTTCCGGGGGATGCCGGTGCTGCTCGCCGAGCACCGGATCGTCGGTGGACCTCTCGCGCGTTCACGGACGGTTCAGGGGCGTCCCAAACTCTTCCTCGGCACGGATGTCGAGCCCGCGGACGTCGACGACCTCTACGGTGAGATCGCCTGTGTGCCGTGGTGACTTCACTCCATCCGCCCAGCAGCCGCGAGACGGGCGCCGCTAGGCTGACGCCGTGGTGACGGTCTGGCATGAGATCCTCGAGTCGCGGTCGCAGACCGTTGCGGACGCACCCGCGCTCACGTACAAGGCAGCGACGCTCTCGTACGGAGAGCTCTGGGACGCGGCGAAGCAGTGCGGGTCCGCCCTGTCGGGACTCGGTCTCCAGCGCGAGGACCGCGTCGCCGTGTTCCTCGAGAAGCGCCCCGAGACCGTGACGGCGTTCCTGGGCGCGTCTGTAGCGGGTGGGGCCTTCGTGCCTGTGAACCCCCTGCTCAAGCCGTTGCAGGTCGCCCACATCCTGACCGACTGCTCCGCGCGCGTCCTGGTGACGTCGGCCGCGCGGCTCGAGCTCCTGCGGGGCGTTCTCGCCCAGTGCCCCGACCTCGAGCACGTCGTCGTCGTCGACGGGCCGACCGCGGCGGTCGACGGCTTCACGACCCACGTGTGGGCCGATCTGTTGGCGGAGGCGACGGCGACCCCACCCCCACTCGGGATCGACCTGGACGTGGCGGCCATCCTCTACACGTCAGGCAGCACTGGGCTGCCGAAAGGTGTGGTCCTGAGCCACCGCAACCTCGTCGTCGGCGCTCAGAGCGTGAGCCAGTACCTCGGTAACACGGCCGACGACGTCATCCTGTCCGTGCTGCCGCTCAGCTTCGACGCGGGCCTGTCACAGGTGACGACTGGGCTGTACGTCGGTGCGCACGTCGTCCTGCTCAACTACCTCGTCCCTGCCGACGTCCCCCGCGCGTGTGCCCGGTGGAAGGTCACCGGGCTGACCTGTGTCCCGCCGCTCTGGATCCAGATCGCCGACCTCGAGTGGCCCGAGGAGGCCCGCACCTCGTTGCGCTACTTCGCCAACACCGGCGGCCGGATGCCGAAGACGGTGCTGGACCGGTTGCGCTCGGTCTTCGAGACCGCGAGCCCGTACCTGATGTACGGGCTCACGGAGGCCTTCCGTTCGACCTACCTCGACCCGGCCGAGGTCGACCGTCGTCCCGACTCGATCGGCAAGGCGATCCCCAACGCGGAGATCGTCGTCGTCCGTCCAGACGGGTCGGCGTGCGAGCCAGGCGAGCCCGGGGAGCTCGTGCACCGCGGTGCACTCGTGTCGCTGGGCTACTGGGGCGACCCTGAGCGGACGGCGCAGCGCTTCCGGCCCGTGCCCGGGCCGACTACCGGCCGCCGGCTGCCCGAGCTTGCCGTGTGGTCCGGCGACACGGTGGTCGCGGACGAGGAGGGCTTCCTCTACTTCGTGGGTCGGGTGGACGAGATGATCAAGACGTCGGGCTACCGCGTGAGTCCGACGGAGGTCGAGGAGGCCGCACTGCAGACGCAGCTCGCCGTCGACGCCGTCGCCTTCGGGGTGGATGACTCCCGGCTCGGGCAGCGCATCGTCCTCGTGGTGGCACCGCGCCCGGGAGCGGTGCTGGACCCCGACGAGCTCCTCGACGCCCTGCGGAGCACGCTGCCGGCGTTCATGGTCCCCGCCGAGGTCGTGGTCATGGAATCGATCCCGACGTCGCCCAACGGGAAGTACGACCGTCCGCGGGTCCGGGCGGAGTACGAGCCGTGACGACGCTGCCGACCGTCGCCGCGTTCGGCGAGGCCGACGGCGTCCTGACCGTCGGCGGTGTGGGTGTCGACAGGCTCGCGCGCCGGGTCGGCTCGACTCCGTTCTTCGCCTACGACCGTCGCCTGATCGGGGACCGCGTCGCGATGCTGCGCTCGCTGCTGCCGGAAAACCTGAGCCTGGGCTACGCGGTCAAGGCGAACCCGATGCCGGCGGTGGTTCACCTGCTCGCCTCGCTGGTGGACGCCCTCGACGTGGCGAGCGCCCACGAGATGCGTGTCGCGCTCGACACGGGGATTGACGCCGGGCGGATCAGCTTCGCCGGACCGGGCAAGACCGACGCGGAGCTCGAGCAAGCCGTCGCCTCGGGCGTCACGATCGAGATCGAGTCGTCCGGCGAGGCACAGCGAGCTGTCCGTGCGGGCGAGTCCGTCGGTGTCCGGCCGCGTGTCGCGATCCGCGTCAACCCGGACTTCGCCGTGCGCGGTTCCGGAATGCGGATGAGTGGCGGCCCGCAGCAGTTCGGCGTCGACGCCGAACAAGTCCCCGACGTGATGCGCGAGGCCCACGCGGCGGGCGTCGACCTGCTCGGGTTCCACGTCTTCGCCGGGTCCCAGAACCTCTCGGCCGACCTGCTGACGCACGCTCAGGCGCGAACGGCCGACCTCGTGCTCGCGCTGAGCGGCGACGCGCCGCAGGCGGTCCGGTACGTCAACCTCGGCGGTGGCTTCGGCGTGCCCTACTTCCCCCAGGACCAGCCGCTCGACATCGACACGGTCGCCGCCAGCCTCACCGAGGTGGTCGACGGGCGGCTCGCGCCGGCGCTCCCGGACGCGTCGTTCGTCGTGGAGCTCGGCCGCTACCTGGTCGCTGAGGCCGGGGTCTACGTCACCCGGGTCGTCGATCGCAAGGTCTCGCGCGGTAGCACCTACCTCGTCGTTGACGGCGGGATGCACCACCAGCTCGCCGCGTCCGGAAACCTGGGGCAGGTGATCCGCCGCAACTACCCGCTCGCCGTGGGGGTGGCTGTCTCCGCCGAGCCGGAGGAGACCGTGACGGTCGTCGGCTGCCTGTGCACCCCGCTGGACCTGCTGGGCGACCGGGTCGAGCTCCCGCGGGCGGACGTCGGCGATCTCGTCGTGGTCTTCCAGGCAGGGGCATACGGGCTCACTGCCAGCCCGACGGCGTTCCTCGGGCACCCGGCCCCCGTCGAGATCCTCATCTGAACCACCGAAGGAGCTTCATGACCGACGCACTGTTCGAGGACGTCAAGGCCGTCCTCGTCACGACTCTGGGCATCCAGGACCGAGCTGCCGGCCTGACGGCGTCGAGCCCGCTGTTCGGAGCTGTGCCCGAGCTCGACTCGCTCGGCGTCCTCGAGCTGGTGACGTCGTTGGAGACGCGTCTCGGGATCACCGTCGACGACGAGGAGTTCAGTGGCGAGATCTTCGAGACGCTCGGATCGCTCGTCCGGTTCGTCGAGCTCAAGTTCGCCGCAGCCGACCCGACCTGACGGGTGCGCCTGATGCGTCCACCGGCTGTGCTCATCGTCGTCCAGAACCTGCCGGTCCCCCTCGACAGGCGCGTCTGGCTCGAGGCGCAGGCGCTGACCGAGGCGGGGTACCAGGTGAGCGTCATCTGCCCGAAGGGGCCCGGTGACCCCGCGCGTCAGGTCCTCGACGGTGTCGCGCTCTACAAGTACCGCCCCGCGCCGGAGGCCAACGGCCTGATCGGGTTCGTGGTCGAGTTCGTGTACTCGTGGGTGCGCACGGCCGCCCTCTCGCTGGTCGTCCGTCGTGAGCGGGGCTTCGACGTCCTTCAGGCGTGCAACCCGCCGGACACCTACTGGCTTCTCGCGCTGCTGTGGCGGGCGGCGGGCGTCCGGTTCGTCTTCGACCACCACGACCTCAACCCCGAGCTCTTCCGGTCGCGGTTCGGCGAGCCGGGCTCGGTCGGCGCGCGGTCGCAGTACCGCGGCCTGCTCTGGCTCGAGCGTCGCACGTTCCGGGCGGCCCACCGGGTCATCTCGACGAACGAGTCATACCGCAGTGTTGCGCTGCGCCGGGGTGCCGTGCCGCACGAGCACACCGAGGTCGTTCGCAGCGGCCCCGACACTCGCCGCATGCGGCCCGTCGTCCCTTCGGTCGATCCGGCGCCAGGCGCGCACCTGCTGGTGTACCTCGGGATCATGGGGCCCCAGGACGACGTGCACGTCCTGTTGGCGGTGATGGACGAGCTGGTGCATGTGCGGGGACGCACGGACGTGCGCGCGGCTCTGCTCGGCTTCGGAGACACGCTCGAGGACCTTCGGCGGCAGTGCACCCGGCTGAGGCTCGACGGTGTCGTGGAGTTCACCGGACGCGTCGGGCCGCGCGAGATCGGCGACTACCTGAGTGCCGCGAGCCTGGGCCTGGGGCCCGACCGCAAGACCCCGCTCAACGACGTCTCGACGATGAACAAGACGATGGAGTACATGGCATACGCCGTACCGGCGGTCTCGTTCGACCTCGTGGAGACGCAGTTCTCCGCCGGCGACACCGGGGTGTCCGTGCCCTCCGGCGACATCGCCGCCTTCGCCGACGCGGTGGAGGGCCTCCTGGACGACGAGGAACGTCGGGTCGCTCTGTCCCTCGCCGCGCGCGAGCGCGCGGTGACCGAGCTCGACTGGCGTCCGCAGCGCGGACGGTACGTGGGCGTGTTCGACGGCCTGCTGGGGTTCCGTTCGCGCGTGCCCGATGACACCGCGGGCGCGGACACCGTCGACGCGTGGGGGCGGCCGTACGTCGACCTGGACGGGGACGGAGCGCTCGAGTCGTTCGTCCGGGCCCGCGGCCCACACGACTGACGTCAGTCAGGTCTGGCGTCGCAGGGCGAGGACATCCGGGCCCCGCGCCACGGTGGTCGTCCCGTCGCCTCTGGCTCGGGCGTCTCCGACGGAGGGACGGATCGCCTCCGCCCGCTCCGTGTCCGGTCGAGCGGGCGGCGCCAGCCCCTCGCCGTCGGTCGACGCCGTCGGCGGGTGCCCGCGGGGCGCCTCCTCCCGGTGCAGCCGGACCAGGGCTCCGGCGATCCCCAGCGTGAGGAAGAAGGTTCCCATCGTCATCGGGAACGCGAAGCCGTCGAAGAACGCGAGCGAGACCGAACCGGCAGCGATCCCCGCGACGAGCGAGAGGGCGAGGTCGCGAGACTGCTCGTCGGCCCAACGACGACGGCGTCGCCGGAGGACCACGATGGCGGTGACAGAGATCGCGACGAACGCGATCGTCCCGACGACGCCGCCGCTCACGAGCAGCCCGAGGTAGGTGTTGTCGAAGATGCGGTACTTCGGGAGGAACGTGCCGAGGCCGCGGCCGACCCACGGTGCGTCCTGGAAGAACTGCATGGCGACGGCGTAGCTGTCCGTCCTCGACGTAATGCTGGGGTCGTCCCTCGCCGTGACGAACATGCTGCGGACCGAGCGGAACAGGGCCGGGACCCCGAGGCTCAGGAGGGCACCGCCCACGACGACGGCGGTACCCAGGCGCCAGCGCACCGGCCGGGGCCAGCCGGACAACAGCACGACGAGAGCTACCGCGAGGGCGAGGTAGGCCGAGCGTGACATCGACAGCGCGAGGGCGAGGGAGATCGTCACGACCGGAAACCACCGGCGCACCACGCCCCGCCCCATCGGATGGAGCGCCCCGTGCAGGGCGAGCGGCAGCAGGATCGACAGCAGCGCACCGAACTCGATGGGGTGGGTCGCCGTGCCCGAGATGCGCACCAGACCGTTCCGGAAGAACGAGTCGACGTCGCTCACGGCGGTCAGACCCGGGATGGTGATGTGGTCGATCAGCACCTGCCGGGTCGCGTACTGGGCGAGTCCGAGCAGGGCCATGAGGCCGCCGACGAACGCGAACCGACGGACGAGGACCTCGACGTCGCGGAGCCTGGTGAGACCGTCGTGGGCCATGAGGAAGACGCCGGACCAGGACACCGCGACGATCACCGCGACGTCGGCGGGGCTGACCTCGTCGTGGTCGATCGGCCGCACCATGGCCGCGACATAGCTGATCCCGACGCTCACGAGGAAGACCGCCAGGGCGAGGCGGATCGGTCGACGGGGTGAGGTCCCGCCGGACGACCGCCACAGCTGCACGAGGAGCCACACCAGGGCGCTCGCAAGACCGAGCAGCATCGAGGGCGCGCCTGCGCTGCCCAGAGGGAGAATGATGAGCCGCGACGGGATAGCGAACAGGAGCACCAGGTACACCGTCAGCCAGGCTAGGACGCCCGTCTGGCGAAGTGTGTCGCGTGGTGGCGCAGGCATGACGGCGCCGCGCTACGCCCGGGGCGCGACGCGGGGCTCGCCGACGTCGCTCATCATGTCGTCCAGCCGGTGCGCACGCCCCTTGGCGCCGCCCCGTCGGTCGGCGATGCGCCGTAGCGCGCCCCGTCCTGCGGCAGGAGTGGCGCGGCGTCGTCCGCGGGGTTCCCCGGGGAAGCGGTCGGCTCGGGGTGCGCCGACCGAGCAGTGTCCGACGCGGCAGTCGCGCCAGAGGATGACGTGCGCCGCTCGGCGCGCCGTGACGCGAGGCTGTCGACACCTACCGTGCCGATGAGGGTGAGCCCGAGCCCGAGCCCGGCAGCGGCGATCACGGCGCGCACGGTTGCGCTCACCACAGTCGTAGGCTCGGTGTCGACGGACAGCGGCGTCGACCGCACTCGAGACGACGGTGGGGCGTCGACCTGGTCCTGCAGGCTGGCGAGCGCGTCAGGGATGTTCGCGAGAGCGGTGCCCAGCGCGTCCATCACGGAGTCCGGCGTCGGCGCGCTGACGGTGAGCACGATCAGAGGCCCGCGAGACACGGGGTCCAGGACAACCTCGTATGTGGCGTCGGGGTACTGGGCGTCGAACGGTTCACGAACCGCGTCGCCGGTGAGGTAGGCGACGACGAGCGATGCGGGTAGCTCAAGACCACCGAGCTGCAGGAGCGCGTTCGAGCCATCTGGTACTGCCGCGCCCGGGGGCAGGAGAAGCACGCTCCCTTGGGCGCTGTATGTGGGTGGGACCGCGGTGTAGGCCAGGTACACCAGGCCGGTCGTCAGCGCGAGACCCAGGAGGACGACGTACCACCGTCGCAGCAGGGAGGCAGTGACACCCCTGAGGTCCATCGCATGCCCCCGACCTGTCCCGTGACGAGCCGCGCAGAGTCCGCAGCGGTCTTCCGAGGCTAGTGCCTGCCCATCATCGGAGGGCGAACGTGCTCGTTGTCATGTCCGGTTCGTCACGACATCTTCACCCGGGGTCTCCGCTGGTGACCCCGTCGCCGTGCCACACTCGACAAACGCAGGGAGGAGTATGCGTCGGTGACGATCTGGGACGCGCTGCAGGCGCTCGCCCGCCGGTGGTACGTGGTGGCGGTCGCCCTCGTGGGGGGGCTCGTGGTGAGCTATCTCGCCATGGGAGCGCAGGGCGTGTACTGGTCCCGCGCGGAGGTCACCTTCCTCGCGCCCTCCAGCGCGATCAACCCGAACATGCTCACGACGCGGTCGAGCGACCTGATCATCACCGCGGGCGCGGTCGCGAAGCGCGTCAACGGGAACATCACCTGGAACAAGATGGCTGATCCCGCGGCGACGATCGTCGGCCAGGGCGTCCTCGACGGTTGGTCCGTGCGCCTGCCGGACTACGGCGGGCAGTGGTCGACGGTCTACTCGCGACAGGTGCTGGACGTCCAGGTGAGTGGCCCGACGGTCGAGGACGTGCGCGCGCGCCAGAGCGAGATTCTCGCGCGGATCGACGCCGAGCTCGCGGGACTGCAGGAGGGGGTCGCGGAATCGGGCAGAATCACCACCACCGTCGTTCCCGCTACTCCGTCCGTGTACTACTTCGAGGGCAGCAAGGTCCGCGCCCTGGCGATGATCTGGGTCCTCTGCGGGGCGGGAGCACTCGCCGCCGTGGTGCTCCTCGAGGACCGGGCCGGTCGACGACGGCGGGCGTCGTACGGAGGCGGTGCCGAGGATGCCGAGCCGGATCTGTACGCTGCAGAACGTCCGCCTTCGGTGGGGCCCGTGTGACCCCGACGCCTCAGCGGGTCATCTCAGGGCCCTTAGCGTGCGGCGTGGAGCGTCCCGCGGAGTAGCTCCGCCCGACGCGCCCCGACTCGGTCATACGTGAAATCTGCGGCCGCAGCCCTGGCCGCGGCTGCGTACGACGAGCGGGTCTCGTCGTCCTCGGTGAGCGTCCGCAGGGCTGCTGCGATCGCGTCCGGTGACGACGGTGCGACGACGAGCCCCGTGCGTCGGTCCGCGACCAGGCGCGCCGCGCCCATCGGCGTGGTGACGACCGGGAGCCCGCAGCCGGCAGCCTCGTACGTGACCTGCGGTCCGCCCTCCTCCAGCGTGGGGAAGACGAACGCGTCGGACCCGGCGTAGATCGAGCCGGGGTTGTCGGCGTAGCCCCACAGCCGGACACGGCCGGACCGCGTGGCAGCCTCCACGAGCGCAGCGATCTCATCGTCGACCGCACCGACGAGGACCAGCTCACCGTCGATGTCGAGCGACGCCCATGCTTCGAGCAGCTCGGGTACGCCCTTGCGCACGCCGATCCGGCCGACGAACACGGCGCGGAACCCGACCGTCCGGCCGATCGGCCGACTGCCCGAGAACCGCTCGGGGCGCCAGCCGAAGGTCGTCGGCAGGACCTGCCCCGGCCGGGTCCCGAGCGCCAGGAGGGAGCGTTCGACCTCCGGATTCGACGCGAAGTGGTAGTCGTAGAGCTTCAGCTCCTCCGTCTCGCCTGCGATCACCTCCGCCGTGACCCCGTGGGTCGGTTCCATGCCCAGCCGGCTGTACGCCTCGTCGAGGATGGGTCCCGACGTCGCGCAGGCGGAGTTGATCATCTCGCGGACGGTGACGATGCCGCGCTCGCGCGCCTCGACGACGAGTCGGGAGGGCGTGCCCGGCCAGAAGTGCGCGACCGTGGACCGCGGGTCCACCCGGGAGAGGGCCCGGCGGAACTGCCCCTCCAACCGGTGCAATGCGACGTCTTCGACGGGTCGCCAGGGGAGTCGGCGCGCGAGCCCGGGGAACGGCTCGTGAACCTGCACGCCGTCAGGCAGCGGTGTCCTGCGTCGGCCGGCGTAGACCTCCGGGACGACACCGGCCTTCGCCATCCCTCCAGCGATCTGGGCGCAGCTCTCGGCCGGTCCACGTCCGCTGAAGGAGTACGGCGCGTAGACGAGGCACCGCACGCGCTCTCCCGGCCCGGTCATGGGCGCACCACGGCCGGGGACCAGGCGTCCGGGACAAAGATCTCCGCCACCGCACCCTCCGCGACCGCGAGGGACCAGATGTCCGTCGCCCCCGCCTGACCTTCGCGCGGCAGGCCGTAGAGCACCGTGGAGTCGTCGAGCCACTCCATCTGGTCGTCCACCGACCGCGTCTCGCCGAGCACGGTCTCGGTGCCGCTCTCCAGGTCGAGCACGGCGACGGACCAGTGGACGGTCCCGCCGCTGCCCACATCCTTCTTGAAAGCGACCCGGGCGCGGTCGGTGGACGACCAGATGGAGT
>Ga0209585_10001109_pt1 | contig 10476 bp, 19 predicted proteins | sample NGEPerone_FD_185491 | JGI IMG/M metagenome (GOLD analysis project Ga0209585, IMG submission 185491) | Arctic peat soil microbial communities from the Barrow Environmental Observatory site, Barrow, Alaska, USA - NGEE Permafrost154B-one... | ecosystem: Environmental > Terrestrial > Soil >... | reverse complement strand
GTGCAGACGGGTCCTCATGCTTTGTCGGCGCCCCTTCCCAATAGGTGCGCTATCATGGGCTATCCATATGGAGGTGTGGCGACATGACCGATGTCCTCGTCCGGGACGTACCCGAAGATGTGATTGCCGCGCTGGACTCCCGTGCGTCTCGCTTGGGACTCTCTCGCAGCGAGTACCTGCGTCGACGGCTGGCTCAGGAAGCCGTGAGCGGTCCGCAGCCGGTGACGGTGGAGGACCTCACCGTCTTTGCCGAAACCTTCGCTGACCTCGCAGACGCTGAGATCATGAAAGGTGCGTGGGAGTGACCAGTTGGCTCATTGACGCCTCCGCCCTTGTTCGTCTGGCCAACTCTCCCGACGCTGGCGTGTGGGCCGACCGGATCGAGCGGGGACTGGTCCGCATCAGCACAGTGACGCGCCTGGAGGTTGGCTACTCCGCGAAATCGGGTCCCGATCTACGCGCTGCCGCTCGTCGACCACCCCTCGCGTCAATGCCGGTCGAGTACCAAACCCCGACGATCGAGGATCGTGCCGTCGAATTGCAGACGCTGCTCGCCGACCTGGGGCGCCACCGTGCACCCTCTGTCCCCGACCTCATCGTCGCCGCCACGGCAGAGCTGGCCGGGCTCACCGTCCTACACCTCGACAAGGACTTCGACCTCATCGCCGAGGTCACCGGACAACCGACGGAGCGCCTTGCCGGGGCATGACGCGTCCCGCTGAGCGGATGGCGAGTTCGTCCACGCAACATCTGCCACGACTGAACGATACGTGGCACACTGGTCTCATGGATGCCACACTGGTTTTGGGTCAGCAAGGTCGTCTGGTGATCCCAGCGGAGGTCCGTGCGGCGCTGGGATTGGCTCCCGGCGATCGACTGCACCTGCACCTGGCTGGGCCGCGGCTCGTATTGGAGCGTCAACAGGACGCCGTCGCCGAGTTACGCGGGCTGGCCAGTGACGTGCCGAAGTCGCGCTCGTTCGTCGACGAACTGCTCGCCGAGCGCCGACTCGCTGCCGCCACCGAATGACCGTTCTCGACGCATCCGCCGTGCTCGCGTTGATCCACAACGAACCCGGAAGTGACATCGTCGCAGGAGAGATCGTCGGCGCTGTTCTCGGCGCGGCGAATCTGGCCGAAGTTGTCGGCAAGCTTGTCGACGCTGAAATCGATGTCGCCCGCGTGCGCGAGTTGTTCAGCGCCGCCGGCGTCAGCGTCGAACCGCTCAGTGCGGCGGATGCCGAACTTGCCGGCGCGCTGCGCTCCCTCGGCGGCGGCCGGGAATTGTCATTGGGCGACCGCTGCTGCCTGGCGCTCACCGTTCGGAGCGTCCCTGCAGAGGTACTCACCGCCGATCGAGCATGGGCCCAGCTTGACCTTCCTATCAGGGTCCGCTTGATTCGCTAGCGGATCCTCCCCGGACGAGTACGCGCACCGAACGCGGCAGTTGCCGATGTTGCCTGAGGCGCGCCGGCGGATGGGATGTACGCGTTCGGCGGTGCCGGCGCGGGTGTCGGCACAGCCAAACGGAGGAGCTTGGGCCGCATACGGCGGCGGTATGGCGGTCCTACTCCCACCTAAACATCCGCACCGACAGCCAGCCGAGAATCACCGCCCAGGCCGCCATCACCAGCAGCGACTCTGCGGGTGGGAACTGTCCCTTCAACATCGAGGTGTCCATGGCGTGGACGGCTGCACCGAGCGGCGTGAGATCGCTGACGGTCCGTAGGGCGGGCGGCATGACCTCACGCGGTAGCCAGATGCCCGCGAAGAACAGCATGGGGTAGAAAATGGCCGCGCCGATCGCGCCGGCCGCCCGCTGCGTGCGTGCGATCGCCGCCACCCAGAGTCCGAGGGCGAACATCGCGCCCACCGCTAGCAGCACCGACAGCACGAAGCCCAGCGCCTGGAGTGGAAGATGGGCGCCCAACGCGACCCCGCCGAGGACGACCACGAGCACCGCCACCAAGAGCAGCACAAGGTTGACGACGACCTGGGCTCCGAGTAGCCACGCAGGCGGCACCGGGGTCGTGGCCATACGACGAAGGACGCCCAGCTCGCGGTAGGACGTGATTGGGACCGGCAACCCGATCAGCGCGAGCAGACCCAGGGAGAGGGCGATCATGACGGGCAAGTAGACCTCGAAGAAGCTGAGCCCCCCGAGCACGGCGTCCGGCTTGGTCGTGGCTGGCAGGCTCCCGAAGATCGCCAGGAGAAGGATCGGAAAACCCACGCCCCAGACCAGGGCGGCCGGGTTCCGAAGGGTGAGGTGCCACTCGTTCGCGACGAGCCGCCCGAAGGCGGCCAGCGGCGGTGGCGGCCCATCGGCCCGTGTCGCCGGATCACCGCCCGCCATCCGCGGAATGCTCGGTGCTCGCGGTCCCGCGGGACGACACCTTCCGCCTGCGAGGCCTCGTGGTCGGCCTTACCGATGCCGCGGCCCGTGAGCGCGAGGAACGCATCCTCGAGCGCCCCCGACTCCATGGCAAGGTCGTGTGCGCACACGCCGACCTTCGCGAGTGTCAGGATGACCGCGTTCGCGAGGTCCCCCTCACCGGTCACGACCACCAGGCCCCCGTCGTGTTCCAGGCTGCTCACCTCGGGGAGGCGGGTCAGTAGCGACTCCTCGAAAGGGGTCGAGGGCCTGAAGCGCACGCGCTTGCCTCCTGCGGTCCGTTCGGCAAGGCGGTGCCAGTTCCTGGCCCTGCTCGTCGCCGCCCTCATCGAACGGCAGGTCCGCACCGCCATGGCAGCCGCGGCCCTGGACAACATCCCGCTCTACCCCGAGCTCCGCGACTGCACAGCCCCCTCCACGCAGCGGATCCTGGAGATCTTCACCAACCTCGCCCGCCACCAGCTGCACCGCGACGGCGTCCTCGTGAAGACCCTCGAACCCGAACTCACCACCCAGCAACAGCAAATCCTCGACCTACTCGGCCTCGCGCCCACCGCCTACACGCAGCATCGGTAATTGCCCAGATAACCCGCGCGAAATGTGCGGAACGTCAGCCTATGGGTGCCACTGGTACCGGATATGACATGTGACCGGAAAGACCGGCACGTGCTTGCGGTGGCTGTCGGCGCGGCGGCCACCCACCTCGTCACCGACAACACGAGGGATTTCCCCGTCGCATCCCGGCCGCACGGTGTAGCCGTTGTGAAGCCGGACCGGTTCATGCGCGACCAGCTCGCGTCTAGCCCCGACCTGGTAGTCGAGGCCGTCGAGTCAATGTCACGCCGACTGAAGAAACCCAAACAATCGCCGGTTCAGCTCGCGGAGCTGATGACCCGTGGTCATCACCTGCCCCGCTTCGGCGTCGAGCTACGCGACCTCCTGGCATAGTTGGCGAACACTGGCCCGCTCTTGGTGATCCTGTGGTGATCTATCCAGGCCCCCGCAGACCAAAAGCCTCTAAGGTCTTGTGACACATTTGTGGCACACAAGAGTGAGAAACGCTGTTCCTCCGAGTCAGCCAGCGTCAACGAACCCCGCACGAAACGGGCGGATCGGGATCGTTACGGGCGGGCGCTCGTCGCACTCATGATCCGTCGGTCCAGGGTTCAAGTCCCTGCTGCCCACTACCGTTTGGCCTGGTCGGGGGGTGTTTGCCTCCACGGCGCGTAGTCAGAGGTGTAGCCAAGGGCTCCATAAGGCCTCCGGTCCTCCACCGTGTGAGCCCTATGTCGGAGCGCTGTGCGCTTCTGGCTCCGGGGAGATAAGGATCCGGACATCCGGGTGATGCGGGATCGCTGCGAGGCGATTGTCCAAGCCCGCTCGGTCGTAGCTGTGACCGACGTTGTTGTTGAGGATCCCGAGGTAAGCCAACGGAGGCTGTATGTTGCGGCGCTCTGCCTGCTCCAGGAGCATGCTCAGCTTGTACACGTCCTGGGCGACCTGACGGTGATGCAATCCCTTTCCTGCGGTCGCGGCGACCTTGAGCTCGCTGATCACAGCAAGATCCGCCAAGGTCGCCATCCCAGTCCTGTCACGATCACCGTCAGCATCAGCTGGACGATGGACGTAGTGCGGCAGGTTGACACCCGGCTGACGAAGCACGACGGCGTCCAGTTTGACCTCGCCGCCTGGGACCAGCGCCTGCCACATCGAGTCAGCGTGACGGTGGTTGAAGATCGGTTCTCTGGCCACACGGTCAATCCCGAACTGGCTAATCAGGTAGTGAGCGAACCAGGCCTGAAAGGTTGCCTCAGGGGCCACTGCGTTGGCACAGGTCCGGGCGAAGACCTCCCACGCGGCCTCCAACTTGGCTGCCACGTCCTCCATGAGCAAAAGCGTTAGAGGCAATCCGGCCTTTTCGGCGTGGTGCGACGAGTTGGAGATCAGGCTCGAAGGTCTCCACGTCGGCGACGGGACGGCACTTCACCGACACCCTCAGGGGCAATACCGTCGTCCCGAGCATGACGAACCCCCACAGATCGAGAGGACCTAGTCTCCGAGGGTCACGAGAAGGGGTCCCGCCCCTCCGAGATGAGTCGGCAGGTGTACTTGTGCTGCATCGTGAGGGTGTGGTGAGTCATGCTGATGCCGGGCTCCCACGCCGCGCCACAACTCGGGCACGGTTCGTCGTGCCATGATTGCGGCTCTTTCGACGGCTGTGTACGCCGCTCCGACCAAAAGGCCTTGTCGTCCATAGCACCCGCCTGTCCAAGCGAAGGCCGTCGCTCCGAACGGATCCACGGAAGAACTTGCCCCATACAAGGGTCGCGCATTCGAAAGCCTCACCGTGCCAGATTCCGGAAACCCGTCCGGGAGGAAGGGCCCCGACTGGCTGCCGGAGCCCCTCCCGATCTAGTCGGCTGCGATGGACTCACCCACTCTCGGCAATGGCAGATCGCCAAAGGCCTTGTCAGCAAGGGCTCCTGCTTGTCCCCAGGCATCCACGAACGAGCCCAGCGCTTCCCTGTTGGATACACCAACAAGCGCCCGACTCTGACGCCGATCTGACCCTGGCCAGGACCTGACAACGGGACGATCACCTGGACGTGGATGTCCTGGGCTCCTGCCGCCATGACCTGACTGGCCACATCAAACCGGTATTGGAATCCGGTCTTCCCGACCAGAGGCGGCACGGCCCCGAGTCGGTTCTTCCTGGCGCTCATCGTTGTTCATCCTCATCGAAATCGCTGTAGCTCCGGTAGCCCCAGCCCGTGGTGGCTGGAGGAGTCTGAACCCTCTGGTGGCCGAGGACATCGACGGGACGGCCTCAACAGCTTTGACTAGAACCAGCACTACGGCAGCGAGTTCACGAACAGCCCGGAGGTTGGCGGTACTGGTCTCCGGTGATCGGCGTTGAACTTGCGCGTATCCGACGACTGCTAGAGCAGCTGCACCAGCCACACACATGACAATCAACATGCGTCTCTCCTACCTCTGGACATGACAAAGCCCCGACCGCTGACTGCGGACAGGGCTGCTACTGCTCAGGTGACTGTTGGCGGCGCTGCATCGCCAGGCGTGGGCGTCCTCACGCTGCTGCGCACGCCGTGATGCCCGGTTCAAGTGCTGGTCCTCTTCGGCCTGCTGCTCATCGGCCAGCTCAGTGGCCTCTGACTTCTCAGTCACGTCGGACTGCTCAACCATGTTGTTCTGTTCGGCAGCCTCACTGGGAACCTTCCTGCTGAGCTTCGGGATGGCGGTGCCGAAGGTGCTGATCAGCAGATCGCCCTGGGCGTCATCGGTGCCGTCGGTCTCATCACTGCCAGTTGGGTCCGATTCGGTTGGCGTGCTCACCCATTTGCGAACACTGCCAACCAGATTGGCGTCAATAAGGAAGGGCGCAAGGAAGAGCCCGATGACGGCTCTCAACCACAGGACTGGAATCATGGCCCTGCAGCAGCCGGTGAGCCACGACGCCACTGGAAACCGGGTGCACCAAGAACAAGGTTGCTTGGACCGCCTTGACCACTGGCTGCATCATCGGGTGCTTGGCAACAGCCCGAACGGCATCCGCAACCTGGGTGCCCGTGCGGCTGAGGCTCTCGGTGATGAGTGCCCCGGTGCTGCCGCATCGGCCAAGCAGAGACTTGATGCCGGTCCACGCGGCCTTGGCGACACTGAGGATGCCCCTGCCGACGAACTTGGCAACATGAACTGCAGCCGCAGCAACAGGTGGTGCGGACAGCACCGCCACGACGGAAGGCACTGCCCCGGCTGTTCGGAACAGTCCGACCGCGTTTCGTGCCTGCCCTGTGAGCCAGGAGATCGGGCCGGTACCGTGACCTCTTCTGCTCGAGCTCGATTCCGGTGCGCCTTCTGGTCTGGCCCGGCTCGTGGGCTATGCGCCCGCAGACCCGGGCCGGCAAACCCGTCGATGTCGACGTCCAGGTCATCCATCAGCCGTCGCCAGTGACGCGAGCCGCGCCGCGCCGCGGCTCGCGGTAACTCAGCCGGACAGGGCCTTGGCCAACGCGGTGAATCCGACGACCGGATCGTCTCCGGCAGAGGTGAGCAGCTGGACAGCGACGTGGTCAGCGCCGGCCTTCAGATGCTCGGTGATGCTGGCAGCAACCGTGCCGGCATCACCGTGATCGACCAGTGCGTCAATCAGGCGGTCGCTTCCGCCGTCGACCAAATCGGCGTCGGTGTAACCCAGCGAGCGCAGGTTGCTCGTGTAGTCGACCAGACCCAGGTACGGCTTCGCGACAACCGGGCGCCCGATCGCGCGGGCGCAGACCGGGTCGGTATCCAGGACCACCTTCTGCTCGGGGGCCAAGAGAACCCCAGAACCCAGAATCTGCCGGGCCTTGCGCGTGTGGTCACGTACGGGTGAGCGCCGGCGGCACGTTCGGCCGATAGCTTCAGCATCTTGGGCCCAAGGGCGGCCAACACTCGACGCCCGATCGGGTACCGTCGGGCGTTCTGTTGCTTCGTCGACACGGCAGACAAGTAGCGTTGGCCGCAGGGCACTGGAGGTCCATGTGGCTGATGCTTCAAGGCGTTGACGTCCACGGAGACGGAGCACACTATAGGGGTCGACTCACGCCGCATCTCGGCGGGGAAGCACCGCGGTGTGGACGAGCCGCGGTGGGGCGATATGGCCAGCGCCGGAGGGAGAAATATGACTGCGTCTTGGAGAACATCAACCACAGATGGCGTGAGCGCCGACGCGAACTCAGCGGGCCTGGATCTGTTCGGCATGCTTGCTGCGGTCGGGGGCCGGCGACCGCAGAGTGCTCCCCACCTCGCCCGTGACGTGGCTCAGCGGTATCTCCGGTGAGCTTCGAGATTGTGCCGGGTGACCCGTCCTCGCCGTACGTCATCCACGTGCCCCACTCGTCCACCAGTATTCCAGACGACGTCCGCGCACATCTCTTGCTCGATGATGACGCACTTGCCGAGGAACTGCGCCTCATTACCGACGCGCGCACCGAGGAACTGGCCATCCTTGCTGCCAAACAGGCTGCGACCCGGCCGTGGTTGTTCGTGAACCGCCTCTCGCGACTGGTCGTGGACCCCGAGCGCCTCCCCGACGAACATGAGGAGATGCACGATGTCGGCATGGGTGCCGTATACACCCGCACCTCTGGCGGGCTGATACTTCGGGACACTGACGAACGGGCTACTCACGCACTCCTCACACGCTTCTTCGCGCCCTACGCGGAGGCGCTCGCGGACCTCGTCGATGAACGTCTCTCCGCCACCAACCGTGCCATTCTGGTCGACCTTCACTCGTACCCGTTGCGGGCGCTGCCCTACGAGCGTCACCAGGAAGCAAGGCGTCCCCCGGTGTGCGTTGGTGTCGACGTCGATCACACGCCCGTGGCTCTTCTGGAGCGGGTATCGCGTGCCTGTTCCGTCATAGGTCAGGTCGTCGTGAACGAGCCTTTCGCCGGCAGCTATGTACCGCTACGACATTTCGGCCGTCACAACCGAGTCACCTCGGTGATGGTGGAGCTGCGACGGGATATGTACCTGCGCAACGATGGGAGCTTGGACCCTGCGGGGGCTCGCCGGGTCAGCGCGGCCCTGGTGGCCATTCTTGGGGCGTGAGCGGCGCGGGGCAGTCTTGGTGACGTCAATGGCATGGTTCAGTGATGATGGTCAGCGGCCAGTCGACATGTCATCGCGCCCCGGTGGAGATCGAGGGCTCCGATGAGCGAGGGTATGTCCCTCTCACGCGGGCGGTATCCCCGGTGGTGGCCTCCGGAAACACTATGCACGGTGAGCGCGGGACCGGCGCATCCCCGTGATGGTGTTGCGGGCGGCGCCGACAGGGACTTCATGACTGTCAAGGCAGGCGCCGCCAGCCGATCCCGTTGCGAACTCCTGGCGGCCGCCACCTGGCAGCGGAACAACGGTGAGGATGCGGCGTGACGACCGCGCAGAATGTGGCCAGAAGCGGACGTTGCCGACTTCACGATTGGGCTGGCCACGATGCTCGGCTCGCTGTAGTGGCGTGCCTCAGATGAGGCTTCCGGGGTCAGTAGGGACATCGATCGCGTTCTCCTGCAGGGCTTCCAGCGGTACCACGTCAACGGCCCTCTCGTGCGTAGCGGCCAGCACCACCGGTGCTGCCGCACCGTCCAGGTAGGCCTGCATCCAGCGGCTGGCGACGACACACCAGCGGTCTCCCGGCTGCAGGCCGGGGAAGTTGTACTCAGGGCGCGGTGTCGAAAGGTCGTTGCCCACCCGCTGCTGATGAGCGAGGAAGTCAGCGGTGACGACCGCGCATACGGTGTGGCTGCCCAAGTCCTGCGGCCCGCTGTCGCAGCAGCCGTCACGATAGAACCCGGTCATCGGGTCCGTGCCACACGCCTCCAGCGGGCCGCCCACGACATTGCGCGCTGACTGCTCCGGAAGACTCATGACTCCATCATGTCGGGTTGGTGGACCTACTTGGTCGTCTGGGTCGGCGACACGTCAACACCGGGCGAGGCTCCGCGAGCTCGTCATCACCGAGGGCGGTTCGTGGTGGTCAATCGACGTTGACTGTTGGCTCGGCGGCATCCGGTCTTGAGGATTGCTGACCTCGTCCTGAGCAACCCTTGAACGATCACAGCATGCCCATGGGCAAGTCTCCCGCCGGCTGAAGTACACATATGGGCCGTGCACACAGACCTCGGCCTGGCCTGCGGCTTCCCAAAGGCCGCCGTCGGGAGCCGTCTGCTCAGGCTTGCCGATTTCCGCTGCGGTGGCCGCGCGCCGCACACCATGAGATCGTCACCCACCTGAAGATGTGGGTCCGGGTAAGCCTCCCACTGCTGTCGTTGCCCGTCCGGACCGGTGGCAGGACACAATCAGCAGCATGGATCTTCAGGACACGTTGGAGCAGGTCAGGGCAGAGATCGCGTCGTCCATCGGTGAGGGTTCGGTGGCTGACTACATCCCAAGCCTGGCGTCGGTTGACCCGCAGCAGTTCGGGATGGCTGTCGCTTCGAACGACGGCGAGGTCCACGTGGTCGGGGACTGCGATGTCTCATTCTCTGTCCAGAGCATCTCCAAAGTCTTCAGCCTCGCTCTGGTGGTGGCGAACGACGGCGACCAGATCTGGCGACGAGTGTCGCGCGAGCCGTCGGGCAACCCCTTCAACTCGCTGCTCCAGCTGGACCAGGAGCACGGCAAACCACGCAACCCGTTCATCAACGCGGGTGCACTCGTTGTGACCGATCGGCTACACAGTCTTACTGGTGACGCCACTGCCTCCGTGCGGGCACTGGTACGCCGCGAGAGCGGTAACCCATACATCGACGGGGACAGCCATGTCGCACGATCGGAAAGTCAGCAGGGCCACCGCAATGCGGCGCTGGCTCACCTGCTCGCCAGCTACGGCAACCTCGAGTGTCCGGTGGAGGCTGTGCTGGAGCAGTACTTCTGGCAGTGTTCCCTATCGATGAGCTGTCGAGAGCTGGCTTTGGCCGGGAGCTTCCTATCCCGCAACGGGATACGGGCCGACGGCACCCGGTTGCTCTCCGGCAGCCATGCCAAGCGCATCAACGCGATCATGCTGACCTGCGGTACGTATGACGCGGCGGGTGAATTCGCATATCGAGTGGGGTTGCCAGGAAAGAGTGGAGTGGGTGGCGGCATTCTGGCTGTCATCCCGGATCGGTGCACGATCTGTGTGTGGAGTCCAGCGCTGGGCCCGTCAGGGAACTCGACGGCCGGACTCGCTGCCCTCGATGCGTTCACGACCCGGACCGGATGGTCGATCTTCTAACCGTCCACCGCCGAGAGCAACTGACTGACGCGCCGGCGCCGATGTCCCGACCACTGTCCGCTGACACTGCGGCGGTCATCGCCCACCAACTGGGATCGACGCCCCAGCAGCACACCAAGCACCGGGCGAAGCCCTCCGCCGGCTCGACGTGTCGCGAACGTCGTCAGTGTCTCGCCGTGGTCTCGATGCAGGCGCGGGTGCCGGCCAGTTGAGTCGTTCCACAGCGGACGGTCGCTGGCCGATGTGCACTGGGAGTCGAGTCCCTGTCGACCTCAGTGCCAGCCCCGACTGCGTCGCGGCAA
>Ga0209585_10001108_pt1 | contig 10476 bp, 7 predicted proteins | sample NGEPerone_FD_185491 | JGI IMG/M metagenome (GOLD analysis project Ga0209585, IMG submission 185491) | Arctic peat soil microbial communities from the Barrow Environmental Observatory site, Barrow, Alaska, USA - NGEE Permafrost154B-one... | ecosystem: Environmental > Terrestrial > Soil > Wetlands... | reverse complement strand
GGCTTCGCGGATGGATTCGAGCGCGTCGGGGGAGATTCGCATGTTCAGGCGCGCGGAACGGTCAGGGGTCTGGGTGGGGTTCATGGCATGCCTCCGTACAGTCACTGTATGTACAGCGTGCGTACGGGGTCAACCGGGACTGGTGAAGGTCGTGCGTAGGTTCTTGATTGCCTCTCTCAGGCCCTTTCCGGCGCGACGCCGCGGAAACCGTCGGCCGGGAACTTCGCGCGCGCGGCAGCCTGCTTCGCCCGAGCGGCCTCCATCACGTCGATGCCTAGCTCGTCGGCCAGCCAGATCAGCGGTCGGGGAGCATGATGCCGAGGTGACCTCGCGCTTCGGCTGGTTCGACACCGACGGGGCCCAGCGTCGTCGGATGATGGAGGTCGTCGACCTGCTCCGGGACGAGGGGACGATCGACGAGCTGGGGATCGGCACGATCCGCGACGCGATCGCCGACGCCCTGTTCCCGGGCCTTTCGGTGCTGCACACCCGGCTGCGCTACGTGCTCTTCGTACCGTGGCTGATTGACGAGGCTGTGGTGCGTGCCGGCGGTCAGCAAACCCCCGCCCGGCTCCGTCGCCTCGAGACCGAACTCATCGAGAGCCTGCGAACGGGCACGTCCGACCTCGATGAGGATGACGGCTCGGGCATCATCGGCACCTCAGCGCGCGGACGGCTCAAGCGCATGCCCAGCGCGATCTACTGGGCGCTCCTGGGGCGATGGGGCATCCGGGTGTGGGACGAGGGCGTCGAAGGCCACCTGCGACGTACGTCGGGCCTGCGCCAGCTCCGGGCCGGAGCGCCGGTGGCCGACGATCCCGAGGCGTACGAGCCCGTGCCGGTGTCGGGCTTCCTGTCGTCCCTGCCACGGGCCCCGGAGGGACTGCTCACGGCGACAGACTTCCGGTTGACCGTCGACGAGGGGGAGGTCCTCTCCGGGCAGATTCGTGCCTCGACCCGTGGGTCGCTCCTCGCCTGGCTGGTCGACCACCCGCCAACCGAGCACGTGTCGCGGGTCTGGGAGCTCGGCGATCTCACGAGTGCGCCGCCGGCCATGGTGTCGCTCGTCGACCACGCACGGCGACTGCACACCGCTATCCATGGCGCGCCCCTGCTCTACAACCTCCTCCTGGCCGAGGAGTCGGGACGGGGTGCGCTCGTGGACGCGTATCGGGGGGACCTCATCGAGTGGTCCGGCGAGCTGCAGCGGGAGGCCGTCTTCGACGGCTGGGACCGGGCAGCGTTCTGGGCGACCATCCTCACGCTGAACCCCCGGATCCACCCCAGGACCCGTGCGTTTGTGAACGCGTGGCTCGATATCGCAGCAACGACGACGGACGTGGCGGACCTGCCGGCGGCTCGCGACCTGGTCACCAGCAGGGAGCGCCAGATCAAGGGCGCGCGGGCACGGCTGGGCAACCGGCCGGCGCTCGAGCGCTGGTCCGGTGCCTCGGGGCTCGTCCGGCTGAGCTACCGATGGCACGTCGCGCAGCGGCTGATCGCCGATCTGCACGGGACGGACGGAGCAGGCGATGCTCGCCCCTGACACCCGCGTCGTCCTGAGCGATGCCCTGCGGCCACCGCCCGGGTTCCAGGTGGACGTCGCCGTCGGGACCACGTACTCGCTGGACCTGACAGCGCTTCTGCTGGCGCCGATGTCCTTCGCCATGATGGAAGCGACCGACGGCGTCAAGGGGGCGGACCCGAGCAGCCTCCTCGCGGCCGTGCGTCGGTACTGCGAACGCACAACGGTCTTCTGTCAGGCCGGCGCGATCGCGGTGCCTTCCGCCTATCGAAGCGTCCTGACCTTCCTCGAGGGCAGCGTTCAGGAGGTCGTCGCGCCCAGCGAGGGCCGGGTGTTCCACCCGAAGGTCTGGGCGCTGCGCTTCATCGCGCCGGATGGCGCCACCACGCACCGCCTGGTCTGCCTGAGCCGGAACCTGACCTTCGACCGCTCGTGGGACACGGTCCTCGTGCTCGACGATGAGGACGACGCCGCGGCGACGGTGGACGCGGCTCCGCTCGTTCGCTTCCTGGGTGCGCTGCCCGGCATGGCCGTACGCCCCATCCCCGACGACCGACTCGCTCAGGTGGATTCGCTCGCATCGAGCTTCGCCACGGCCAGGCTCACCGCGCCGGCACCGTTCGACGCCGCCGTCCTGCTTCCGCTGGGTGCAGGTGAGGGCGAGTGGCCACTGCCACCCTCTGCAGACCGGGTTCTCGTCGTCAGCCCGTTCCTGGGGGTGACGGCGCTTCGCCGAGCGGCCTCGATGAGCTCGGAGCGCACTGTCGTGTCGCGGCCCGAGACGTTCACCCGGCTGGGTGCGGGGGCACTGGCCGGGTGGCAGACCAGGACGCTGACCCGCTTCGCCGAGGACAGCGCCGACGCCGTCGAGCCGACTGCGGCCGAGGATCCGGAGAACGGGCACGACGCTCCATGGGGGCAGGTGCCCGACGGTCTGCACGCGAAAGTCGTGGTTGCCGACGTGGGTGACCGCGGTCACCTCGTCACGGGCAGCGCCAACCTGACGAGCGCCGCCTGGGGCGGCAACGTCGAGTTCTGCGTGGTGCTCAGCGGGCCGGTCTCCACCTGCGGCGTCGCGGCGACGCTGGGCGTCGCCGAGGGTGCAGACGGCCTGGCCCAGCTCCTCGAGGACTTCGTCGCCGAGAACCTCGACGGCGTGGTCGACCCGCAGGAGGTGACGGCGCTGGAGCTGGAGCGGTTTCACCAGCGGCTGGCGGCTGGGATCGTGCTGGTCGAGGCGCGCGCCTCTGAGACCGACGACGCCTTCGCGCTCACCGTTGCGCTCGAGGTACCCGGCGACACCCCTGGGCACACCGAGGTCTGGCCGATCACCCTGAAGCGTGACGTCCATGCCCGGACACTCGCCGCGTCGCTCACCTGGCCGGAGGTGTCGCTGGGCGCGGTGACCCCGTTCATCGCGGTGCAGACCACAGCGGGCACCGATGCGGCGCGGGTCACCCGCCGGTGCGTCCTGCGCGGGCAGCTGATCGGCGATGTGCCTGGCCGCCTCCAGCTGGTGCTCCGCGACATCCTCGGCAGGACCGAGGACGTCGTGCGTTACCTGGCCCTGCTCCTAGCCGATCCGACACTCGGGCCTGCTTCGGTGATGACCGGCCCGGGAGCCATCGCCCACACCGGCTTCGGTGCGGGCGAGGCCGCGGCGATGCACGACGTCGTGCTCTTCGAGCCGTTGGTGCGTGCCGCCGTCCGTGACCGCGCTGCGGTGGAGCGGGTCGCCGCCATGGTCGAGGAGCTCCGGGGCGGCCCGAAGAGCCTGCTGCCCGAAGGCTTCGACGAGCTCTGGGCCGTCGTGCGTGAGGTCGTCATGGAGGAGGAGCAGCCGTGAGTGCGGAGGACCGCCGCCCGGACGTCGCAGCGGTGATGTCGACGCTCAAGGACTTCCAGCGCTCCACCGTCGACTACGTCCACCGCAGGCTCTGGACGGACGACGACGCGGTGAAGCGCTTCCTCGTCGCGGACGAGGTGGGACTCGGCAAGACGCTGGTGGCCCGCGGTGTCATCGCGAAGACCGTCGACCACCTGTGGGACACGGTCCCCCGGATCGACATCGTCTACATCTGCTCCAACCAGCAGATCGCCGCGCAGAACCTCGGCAAGCTCAACGTGGTCGACGGGCAGAAGCTCGACCACGCCGACCGACTGACGATGCTCCCGACGGTCATCAAGCGGCTCCGCGGTCGGCGGATCAACATCGTGTCCTTCACCCCTGGGACCTCCTTCCACGTGGCCGGCGGCGGAGGGAAGGCCGCCGAGCGCGCCGTCCTGTACTGGCTGCTGGCCGCTGCGTACGGACGCGGCTACGTCTCGCCGGAGCGTTGGGCGCGCTTCTTCCGTGCGTCTGCGGGTCCGACGAGCTTCGCGTGGCAGCTCCGTCGGTTCGACCGGACGCGTCTTGACCCGGACATGGCGTGCGCCTTCAGGACCGCGTTCGAGGCAGCCACCGGTCCGCAGGGCGCGCCTCTGAAGGACGAGATCGAGGCCTGTGTCGCGGACTTCAACTACCTCCGGGGCGAGCCACCCCGGGACGTCTCCACGCGGCGGTACCGGCTGATCGGTGCCCTGCGTTCGGTCGTCGCCCGGGCTTCCGTCGAGGCGCTCGAGCCCGACCTTGTGATCATGGACGAGTTCCAGCGGTTCAAGGACCTCCTGGAACCGGACACCGACGCCGCCGCGCTGGCCCACGCGATCTTCGACCACAAGGACGCCAAGGTGCTGCTGCTCTCGGCGACCCCGTACAAGATGTACACGCTCCCCGACGAGCCCGAGGGCGACGACCACTACCGGGACTTCGTCTCGACGGTGCGCTTCCTCGCCGGCGAGGCCGGCGCATCGGACGTCGAAGCAGACCTCCACACGATGCGTGGTGCTCTGGTCGGCGGCGCGGCGACCGACGAGGCGCGCGCGGCCAAGGCCCGGGTGCAGAACACGTTGCGTCGGGTGATGTGCCGTACGGAGCGGCTGGCCGTCAGCGAGAACCGGGACGGGATGCTGCGCGAGGTGTCGTGTGATGGCCGGCTCGAGGCGGGCGACATCCGCGCTCTGGGCGGCCTCGAGCGGGTGCGGCGCGCCCTCGGCGGCCACGACGTCTTCGAGTACTGGCGTTCGGCTCCGTACGTGCTCAACGTGATGGAGCACGAGGGCTACAAGGTCAAGACCGATCTGCTTGCCGCCAGCGACAACCCGGCCGTGGCAGAAGCGCTCGCGGCGGCTCCTGGGTTGCTGGACTGGAGCGAGGTGGAGCGTTACGAGGCGTTGGATCCAGGGAACGCGAAGATGCGCGGCCTCGTCTCCGACGTCCTCGAGCGAGGGACGTGGCGCCTCGCGTGGTTGCCGCCCTCGCTTCCCTACTACGAACTCGCCGGTGCCTATGCCGCGCCGGGCGTTGCCAGCTTCACCAAGCGCCTGGTCTTCTCGGCGTGGACCGTGGTGCCGAAGGCGATCGCCGTCGTGCTCAGCTACGAGGCCGAGCGGCGTGCCGTGGGCTCCGCGGTCGGGAGGACACGCGAGTCGTACAGTGCTCGGTCGCTCACCCCACTGCTGCAGTATCGGATGAGTGGCGAGCGCCCCGCCGGCATGCCGACCCTCGCACTGGTCTACCCGAGCTCCACGCTCGCGCGTCTGGGCGACCCCCTCGTCCTGGCTCGGGCAGTGGGTCAAGGGTTGCCGGCATCGAGGGTGGCAGTCGAAGCAGAGGCACGACGCCGCATCGCGGCAGCCCTGACGGAGCTGCCGCCGGGCGATCCGGCCCGGACGATCGGCGCGGATCAGCGGTGGTACTGGGCGGCCCCGATCCTCCTTGACCGGCTCTCCGCTGACGAGCGCCGCCAGGCCGAGCTCGAGGCGAAGATGCGGGCTTGGGCGGGGTGGGACATCGACGATGTCCAGCGCGGGTTGGCGGCGCACGTCGCGGCTGCCTGCGGTGTTGATGCGTCCGAGCTGGGCGTGCGTCCCGACGACCTGGTGGACGTGCTCAGCCGCATGGCGCTGGGAGGCCCGGGTGTGTGCGCCCTACGGGCCCTCTCCCGGGTGTGCGGAGGAGATTCGGCGCTGGGCGATGCGACCGTCCGCGACTGGGCGTTCGCGGTGGCAACGTCGCTTCGCTCGCTGTTCAACCGGCCAGAGATCATGACCGTGCTCCGGACCGACGACGGCGGCGAGGACTCCTACTGGCGAGCGGTGCTCGTTCACTCGATCGACGGCGGACTCCAGGCGGTGCTCGATGAATACGTCCACTGTCTTGTGGAGTCCGAGGGCCTGCAGGGTGCGACTGCGCACCTCCGGGCAGAGCGCATCGCGACGGTGCTCAACGAGGCACTGACGATCAAGACCTCGAGCAACCTCGTGGACGACTTCCACGTCGCGGACGGCCGGATCGAGGTCGAGCGCCATAGTGCTCGTACGCACTTCGCGGCTCGCTTCGGCCGCGCCCGGGCCGACGACAACACGGCGATCCGCGAGTCTCACGTGCGCACCGCCTTCAACTCACCGTTCTGGCCGTTCGTCCTGGCCTCGACGTCGGTGGGCCAGGAGGGACTGGACTTCCACACCTACTGCCACGCCGTCGTGCACTGGAACCTGCCGGGCAATCCCGTCGACCTGGAGCAGCGGGAGGGACGGGTGCACCGCTACAAGGGCCACGCGGTGCGCAAGAACATCGCTCGTAGTCACGGCGATGCGGCGTTCCACGCGACCGTCGACGACCCGTGGTTCGCGATGTTCCTCGCCGCGGAGGGGCAACGGGCCCCGCACACGGGCGACATCGAGCCGTGCTGGGTCTACGCACCGGCGGGTGGGGCGGCGATCGAGCGCTACGTGCCCGCGATGCCGCTCAGCAGCGAGGTCCAGCGCTATTGGCGCCTGCAGCGAACCATGGCTGCGTACCGGTTCGTTGTCGGCCAGCCGCGGCAGGACGACCTGCTGAAGTACGTGGGCGAGGGGGCCGACGTGGAGTGGATGCGGATGGACCTCGCGCCTCCGACGCCGTCGGAGTGACTTCGGGCCTGCCCGGGTCTCCGGTCCAGCTTCGAATCAGGGACACGCCCTCGGTCGAGATCCGCCCCTACGCCTTCTCCGGCGCGACGCCGCGGAAGCCGTCCGCGGGGAACCGCTCCCGCACGGCAGCCTGCTTCGCCCGAGCCGCCTCCATCACGTCGATGCCCAGCACATCCGCGAGCCGCAACAGGCAGAGAAGGACGTCGGAGATCTCCTCGCCAACCCGCGCCCGGTGGCCGGGCTCGGCGGCCCGCGTCGCCGCATCCTCCGCGGGCACCCACTGGAACAGCTCGGCGAGCTCCCCGACCTCGCCGACCAACGCCAGGATCAGCGACTTCGGGTCGTGGAACTGCTTCCAGTCGCGTTCCTCGCTGAGCTCGCGCATCAGGCGGGTCAGCTCGTCCAGCTGGGGCTCCGGCGTCGTGCTCACGGCGCCAATGTGGCACATCGTGGACAAGTCCTGGCCGCGGAGCGTCAGCGGCTGCCGTGCCAGCTCACGGCGTCCACCAGTGACTGAGCTGTCCGACGGACGGCAGCGGCGAGGCTCGGGTCCGGGATCTCGAGGTGAGCCATCTCGTCAGCCACGGCCGTCGCGATGTCGGGCCATGTGGTCCAGGCGAGGATCCCCGGTGCCCGCTGGAGGAGCTCGTCCATGGCCGGGGTGCCGGTTGCGTGCGCCCGGAGCTCCGCGGCGAGTGCCGCCAGCGGATCGAGCAGGCCGCTTCCCGACACCATCACCGGGGGCGGAGCGCCGAGCATGAGCAGCATCAGGGGCATTCGGTCGCCGGCCTGCTGCAGCAGTGCCAAGTACTCGCGCGAAAGCTGTGCCGGCTGGAAGGGCGATCGCCCAGATGCCTTCGCCTCGACCAGCACGAGGGTGTTCGGTCCGGTGAGCAAGGCATCGGCCTGAACCCGCGCGCCGCCGGCGGAAAGGGTCGTCTCCTCGGGGAGGAACGCCACTGTCAGGTCCTCGACCTCACCTGCGACCTGCGCCCGCGCGGCGTCCGCCCCGTGTGCATCACGGATGATGCGGCCCAGGAAGGCGGTGCGAGGCAGCAGGTCAAGGGCCTGGAGCACTTGGGCGGAGAGCACGTTCTCGATGCCTCTGCCACCCTGCCGGTACATCCGCGAGCGCCGCCCCTCCCAGGAGATCTCTTCCAGGAGTCGTCCGATGACGGAGGTGTTCACAGGTCAAGGCCTCGGATCGGGCTCACAGGCCAACCGCGTCGGCTTGCGAGGCCACCCGACCCGGGCGAGACCCAAAGATGTAGGCCTCCCGGAGGACGGCCAGCAACTCCTCCGAGATGTCCTTGGTCTGACTCCCCTGCCCGATCGTCTTGGGTGCGATCAGCTGTTCGACCGCGCCGATGAATGCTGGGGCCCGCCTCTCGAAGACCGAGCGCCAGAACGAGATAGCAGGAGTCCCGTCCGGGTAGCGCCAGAGGGACACCAGGCCCACCTTCTCATCCCGGTACCGAGGCAGGAGCACCACATCACCGAGGACGCCGAAGTAGGTCTCGGCGACGGCGTTTGCGTCGGCAGGCAGGTTCTCAACCCAGTCAGCGAGAGTCGTGAGGACGCCGCGGTGCCGCTCCGACGCGTCAGCGATGCGTTCCCTGAACGGACCTACCCCCGGTTGAAGGCGAGGATGTCCCGAGTTCCGTTGAACTTTGGCGGCGGTCCTCATGATCGTCAGGCGGCGCATCACGGTGTCATCATGGCGGACGGTTCCGGCGGTTTGCGCGGCGACATGCGCGTCGAGCGCGGCGCGCAGCGCGGGCAGGTGCAGGTGGCCGTTGACGCGGCGGAACTGGCCGCGGGCTTCGATCATTCCGGCGGCGCACCAGCGCAGTGCCATGTTGCCGTTCTGCCAGTTCTTCACGTTGCCCGAGTGGTTGCGGGCGATGGAGATCATCGACTCGATGCTGTTGGTGCTGCGCAGCGTGCGGGCCAGGGTCGGCGACACACCCAGGCGCAGCACGGTCAGCGTCTCGGACAGACCCTCGCGCAGCGACGCTGCAGCGCCGGGATGGGTCCGCTCCAGCTCCTTGGCCAACGCTTCGAGCTGTGCCTGGGCGAGGATCGCGGACTGGGCATGGTAGGCCGCGCGCATCCGCTTGGTGACCGTGGCGGCGAGGTGATCGGGCAGCTTGTCGGCCACGTTGCGGATCTTGTGCAGCTGACAGCGTTGGATCACCGGATGCTCGAACACCCGCTCCACCGCGGCGCGTAGTGCCTTGCCGCCGTCGATGTCGACGAAGATCGGCCGGGTGGTGTCCAGGCCGCGCTCACCCAACCCGGTCAACAGGTCGGTGACCACCGTGGTGTTCTCCGTCGAACCTTCGGCCAGCCCGAGCGGATGCTTGACGCCGTCGATGCCGATCCCCAACGCGACCACGCACAGGTGATCACCGAAGTGCACCCCGTCGATCATCAACGCCACCAGGTCCAGCTCGGACAGGTCGGCGGCGAGCAGGTCGGCCAGTGCGGTCTCGGTCGCAGCGACGAACCGGCGGCTGACCGCGGACCTGCTCGTGGAGCGGGCCGCCCGCTCGACCCGATGCCCGACCGGTTCCAGGCCGACCGGGTAGCGGCGGGTGGACAGCCCGGCGAGCATCCGTCCCATCGCCATCCGGCCCAGCACCTCGGTTTGCGAGAACAGCTCATACGAGGCGACCGCCAGCTCCCCGGTCCCGTCGGCCGCGCGCATCCGCGGCCGGTCGACCGGCACCCGGCGCCCACCCAGGGTGACCGAGCCGACCTCGGCCCCGTGGCGCACCGCCGTCCGCGTGGGGTCGTGCTTGCCTCTGGGCCCACACCCCGCCTCCAGGTCGGCGCTCATCATCGCGGCCATCACCTGCAGCCCCATGCCCACGGCCATCGCGAGCAGACCATCCCGCACATCACCGGCGAGCTCGGCCAACGCCACCGTCACGGCCTGCGGCAGCGCGGGCATCGTCGCGCACGCAGCCTTCTTCTGGTAGTCCTTCTTCACAGCGGTCCCCTGTCTCTGGGTCGACTTGGCGGTCGCCCAACAACTACCGCAAGGCAGCTGTCAGACGGGGGACCGCCACCTCAACTACCACGAGACCCGGGACAACCTCTCGAATCCCTCCGGGCGCACAGATGGTGAAGGCCCCTGACCAGCGGGAACGCTGGGCAGGGGCCTTCGTCGTGGGGGGCGATGAACCTCGTGGGCGGGTCTGGAAGCCAAAGTGGGAGCCAGAGTCGCCCGGGTTGGCTCATGAGCGGTCCTCTCAGACCCGCCCCTGCCGGACGTCCTACGTCGCCTGGCCGAGACGGGGACAGGGGGGCGGCCGCCATGAGCTCACTCGTGGCCGGTTCGACGGTCGCCCGAGTGTCGAGAGCGCCGCGCCGAGGATCCGGGGCCGGTCGGGGGCGGGCGCCAGCTCGCGGCTGTCAGCGGCCTCGATCGCCCGGCCAGTGCGACGATCATGGCAATGCAGCCCGGCAGGGCTGCCTTGGTTGACCGGCTCCCTCTGCCGGCCGATCAAGGGAGCCCGTCAGCCGTCCGTGGGCGGCGGCGGAAGGAGGATTGCCGTGATGGTCTCGGCGGCCGATCGCTTCTCGCCCTCGATGAGGTGGCCGTACACATCCTTCGTCCAACCGGAATCCGCCAACAGAGCCCGGCGGACGACCCCCAAACCCCAGAACCGCCCTACTCGCGGATCTGGGTCTGACGCGCGACAAGGTCCCTGCGCCCGGCTGTGTCGCGGCTTGCGGTCTACCCTGTTGGGAACGGCCCCCACCGAGGCCGTGACGACACGTATTGATCCTGTTCGTCGCCTCTCATGGTGGCGAGTTGGTCCTTGACCGACGTATGCGACGAAAGGGTCTGTTGATGGACGGCATCTCGAGCTGGCTGAGCTACGTCATCAAGAACTCCGACAACATCCTCGAGGCGTCCCTGCAGCACG
>Ga0209585_10001106_pt1 | contig 10480 bp, 11 predicted proteins | sample NGEPerone_FD_185491 | JGI IMG/M metagenome (GOLD analysis project Ga0209585, IMG submission 185491) | Arctic peat soil microbial communities from the Barrow Environmental Observatory site, Barrow, Alaska, USA - NGEE Permafrost154B-one... | ecosystem: Environmental > Terrestrial > Soil >... | reverse complement strand
ATGTTTTTTTTACAAATATCTTCAAATTCATCAGGCGTCTCAAGCGTACTGGTGTTAGGTACTTTGGGCATGTTTATCATGGCAATTACTCTTATATTAGTTTTAGTCTTTCATCAAAGAAGAGTAATAAGATTTAATAAACAAATACAAAAAATGGAAGAAGAACGCCAGCAAATGCTATTGCGTGCGTCTATTCGTTTCCAGGAAGAAGAGAGGCAACGTATTGCTGCCGATCTTCACGATGATGCAGGACCGCTATTAGCCACTGCCAGGCTTTATCTGAATGAAAATCTGATTCACCAGGAACCCGCTGTTCAACTTCAATCTATTTTTAGTGCCAAGCAAATTATTGACGACAGCATTCAATTGATCAGGAATATATCGCATAGCCTGATGCCGCCTACCCTTAAGAATTTTGGATTGGAAGCCGCGGTAAAAGACCTTTTTGATAAAATAAATGGCTCTGGCGTAATTAACGCCAGTGTTAGGTTTCATGATAACCGCCAACGGCTAAATGAAGAACAGGAATTATTAATTTTTCGTATTTTACAAGAGTTAGTAACTAATATCATTAAACATAGTAGTGCCGGATTTATTCATCTGACACAAAACGCCCAGGGAAATTTAGTTTATTTTCGCATACATCATGATGGTAAAGGAATACTTCAACATGACTTTGATAAATTAGAACATAATTCGGTAGGGCTTGGATTAAAAAATATTCAAAGCCGGATGCGTGTTTTAAAGGGTGCAATATCTTTTGAAATTGACAGTACCCATACATATTACAAAGTAACCATTGAAATTCCCAGGGAGCCTGTTAAATAAATATTTTATTTTTATAATTTTTCTGTTTATCTTTTACCTTTTAAGAACAAGGTATGACCCCTGATATAATTAATGTTGCCATAGCTGATGATCATAAAATATTCAGGAAAGGAGTTATCCTTTCTTTAAAAGCCTATCATAATATCAGATTTATTTTAGAAGCTGAAAACGGAGAAGAGCTAATAAAAGGAATAGAAAAAGAGCAACCGGACATCGTTTTAATGGATTTAAAAATGCCAGTAAAAGATGGCATTGAAACCACTAAATACCTCAATAAACATTTCCCTGCCGTAAGAATTTTAATCTTAACGATGTTTGAAGATGAGCGCTTTGTTGGTCATCTAATGGATAGCGGAGCAAATGGATATTTGTTAAAAAGCACTGAGCCTGCAGAGATAAAACAGGGAATAATGGATGTAATGAAAACAGGTTTCTATCTCAATAATTTTGTAAACCGAGTGCTTATTAAAAAGAATTATGCCAAGCAAAAATTTAATCCAAACTTAAGCAGCGAAATAGTAGTAAGCGAAAGAGAAAAAGAGGTTCTATCATTAGTTTGCATGGAATATACGGCACAGGAAATAGCTCAAAAAATGGATATCAGTCCACGTACCGTTGAAGCAATTAAAGACAGATTAATGGAGCGCTTTGGCGTAAAAAATTCAGTAGGTCTGGTATTTTTCGCAATGAAAAATTCGTTGATTGATTAAGGATGGAAATTTACTTTTTCCGGTAAAAAATTTAAAACATCATTTCAGGAATTACTCCTTCTACAATTAATTTTCCTTCAGTTTTATTTTGTATTTCTTCTATTGTAACGCCTGGAGCCCTTTCCAATAAACGAAATCCATTTGATGTTACTTCAATAACTGCAAGTTCTGTAACGATTTTTTTTACACAATTAATACCGGTTAAAGGAAGCTTGCATTTCTTTAATAATTTAGATTCACCCTTTGGATTGGTATGCATCATTGCGACAATAATATTTTTGGCGCTGGCTACCAGGTCCATTGCACCTCCCATACCTTTAACCATTTTACCAGGTATTTTCCAACTGGCAATATCTCCATTTTCACTTACTTCCATAGCACCTAAAACAGTGAGATCAACTTTACCAGCCCTAATCATTCCAAAACTCATCGCGCTGTCAAAGAATGCGGAGCCGGGCAATGTAGTAATGGTTTGTTTACCTGCATTGATTAAATCTGCATCCTCCTCCCCTTCTAATGGAAATGGCCCCATACCCAATAAACCATTTTCTGATTGTAAAATTACATTTACACCATCGGGAATATAATTGGCCACAAGTGTAGGTATCCCTATGCCAAGATTTACATAATATCCATCTTTTAATTCCTTAGAAATTCGTTGGGCAATTTGATTTTTATCTAACATACATAAATGTGTTAATGTGCTAATAGCTAATTCATTAATTTGTTAAGGGACCAACTTTCTAATTGTCTTCTGCTCAATTCTTTTTTCATAATTACTTCCCTGGAAAATACGATGAACATATATCCCTGGAGTATGGATTTCATTAGGATCCAACTCACCGGGCTGTACCAATTCTTCAACTTCAGCAATGGTAATTTTACCGGCCATCGCCATCAATGGGTTGAAATTTCTTGCAGTTTCTCTATAAACCAGGTTTCCAAAAGTATCTCCTTTCCAGGCTTTTACCAATGCGAAATCCGCATCAAACGCGTACTCTAATAAATAGAGCTTCCCATTAAATTCACGAACTTCTTTACCTTCTGCTACTTCTGTTCCAACTCCGGCAGGAGTGAAAATTGCAGGCATTCCATAACCTGATGCCATACATCTTGTAGCAAGTGTACCTTGCGGAATTAGATCAACCTCAAGTTCTCCTTGCAATAATTGCCTTTCAAATTCAGCATTTTCGCCTACATAAGAAGCAATCATTTTTTTTATTTGCTTTCTTTTCAATAATAAACCAATTCCAAAATCATCTACTCCGGCATTGTTGGAAATACAGGTAATTTGATTCACTTCATTTTTTACTAAGGCAGCTATACAATTTTCAGGAATACCACATAAACCAAAACCTCCAATCATAATAGTACTTCCGTTCTTAACATCCTGAAGCGCTTCACCGGCATTTTTAAAAACTTTCTTCATAATTTCTTTTTTATTTTTTATTCAGGATGAATGTATTTCCCCTTAAAAATGATCAAAGAACTATCATTATGAACGGTATTTAATTTATAAGGCTCATCCCATTGCAAAAGATTTTTTTTAGAGCGTGGAATATTTAAATGTTTATTGTACAACTTCGTTTCATTTCTTTGTTGCTGAGTATAAAGACTGTCAAATATAAGACTCAATAATTCCGGATGTTTTATATACCAGTAGTAACTTTTATCAAAATCCTCCGATTTTATTTTATGAATTTCAAATATTTTTTGAACCAGAGCTTTTGTTTCAGCAGTATCATTAAGTGAAGAATCTTTTTTACATATTTCATCCGCTAATACCTGCGCCCTCATTACATCCCACATGATATTTTTCATTTTTGCAGGTTGAATAATTTCCGAGGGAGCTTTATTTTTTGACATACATGATGAAATAGAGATTATCAAAAAAACACAATAAATAAAACGATTTATCATTTCAACTGTTCTTGATATTGTGAAGCTGAAGAAACATCAAGGTGTTGTAAAAATTCCAAAGCCCTTGATTTATCAGGTGCCGAAGCTTTTGAAAATATTTTTATTAATTCCTGTGTTTTACCCTGAAAAAAAAATTGCAGGATCATTGTATTTGGATTTTCAACATTAAAAGTATTTAAAAGATTCAGCACATTTAGTATTTGTGATCTTGCATTCGCTTCTTCATTATACAGCTTATCCATACCTTGCCTGTAATAATTATAAATAGCGTCATGAATAATATTATACCTGCTGTTAAGTAAATTCTCCGTAAGCCAATACCTGTTTCTTGTTCCGTCAAAAGCTTTCCAACCAACTATATTTCTTCCTTCTGGCGCATTATTAATAATATTCTGCGCTTTCTGAAAATAGAGATTACCACCTGTTGGTGAAAAAGAATCATAATCAAATCCAAGAATCATGTTGATCCAATAGGCGAATACTGCAGTAAGATTAGACGCTAGCGGATCTGTACCGGTAACGCGGGTTTCATTGAATTCTAACTGTTGAAATTCAGTATATTTAAAAACTACATCATTATCCTGGTAATTGATAACAGGAGAAACATAAGAGGAATTAAAAACAGGCCTTGCAGATTGTATAGTTAATGATGCTTTATAAACATTAGCATCTCCGGTTGATTCAAGGTTTAATAAAAAACTACAATCAATTTTTTCCTCCGGATCAAATTTATCATTGCTCCATTTACGGTCGTTAACAAAATTATTAAGAACTGTTTGTAATGTTTGAAATGTTTTTTTATCCACATTATTAGCAACCCGGTTACTCAGTACGCTTACTCTCGCCCGCAGTTCCTGTGCATCAGAGGCCATGGTATAAAAAAATAATAAAAAAAACAGGAGTAATTTATTCATTTCTAAATAAAATGATAGTATTTACAATATCGTTAGCAACTTCCTTTTTAGATTTTTTGGGAAATTTATATTCTTTCCCATTCTTATCAAAAATAGTGATTTTGTTAGTATTATGGCCGAATCCGGCGCCCCGATCTTTTAAAGAATTAAGAATGACCAGGTCTGCATTTTTTTTGGAAAGCTTTTCCAGCGCATTTTCCTTTTCATTATTTGTTTCTAACGCAAAGCCCACTAAAGTTTGCTTTTCGGATTTTATTTCTCCTGCCTTGGAAAGAATATCTTTCGTTTTCAGCAATTTTAGAGAAAATTCATTTCCTGTTTTTTTTATTTTTTCTGTGGATTTAATTTCCGGAGTAAAATCTGCAACTGCAGCTGCCATAACTATTATATCATAAGTACCAAAATTTTTCATACACTCATCATACATTTCGCTTGCAGATGTTACTCTTTTTATAGAAATATTTTTATCAACATCTATTTCAGATGGCCCTAATATCAATTGAACTTCCGCGCCTCTTGTTGCCAATTCTTCTGCAATGGCTACTCCCATTTTTCCACTTGAATAATTACCAATAAACCTTACAGGGTCCAAAGCTTCATAAGTTGGGCCGGCTGTTACCAATGCTTTAATTCCATTTAGAAGTAATTGATTAGAAAAATAATGAACCAGGTAATTAATGATTTCTTCAGGTTCGGCCATCCTGCCTTCGCCGGTTAAACCACTCGCCAGTTCACCTTTATTTACCGGGAGAATAATATTTTGATTTAGTTTTAAAACTTCAATATTTTTTTGTGTAGCAGGGTGATGCCACATGTCTTCATCCATAGCAGGCGCAACTAATACAGGACAGGAAGAAGATAAATAAACTGCCAATAATAGATTATCACATAATCCATTTGACATTTTTGCAATAGTATTACAAGATGCTGGGGCAATAAGCATTACATCGGCCCACCGGCCAAGTAGTACATGATTTGCCCAAGTTTCTTCATCAAATAAATCAATTAAAACTTTATTTTTTGAAAGAGTAGAAAATGTAAGGGGCGTTACAAAATCAACAGCTCCTTTAGTCATAATTATTTTCACTTCAGCTCCTGCCTTTACAAGCATTCTTAAAAGTATAACAGATTTGTATGCTGCAATACTTCCTGTAATACACAATAAAATTTTTTTCCCTTTTAGCATAAATAATTTATTTTGATTTATACTTTCCTTAATCATTAAAAATGGCGGTATAAAACCGCCATTAAAATTATCAATTCTTATTTAAAGATTATAATAAAAATCAATCAAAAAGATTATCTTCATTTCTGCGGTAATAGATTTTGTCTTCCATAAACTCTGCTGTTGCTAATATTGCAGGATTAGGCATTCTTTCGTAAGCTCTTGATATTTCTATCTGTTCTTTATTTTCATGAATTTCTTCCAGGCTATCAGTATGGCTTGCAAATTCTTCAAGCTTATTATGCAATTCTTCTTTAATCGAAATGTTTATTTGATTAGCCCTTTTAGCAATCACAGCAATTGATTCATATAAATTTCCTGTTTTGTTTTTTACATCAACAAGATTTTTTGTTTCAACAACATTACTCGTATTAGCGGTTTGTTGGCGTCTTAATTTGCTCATTTTGTATTTGTTTAATATTATTTTGACTAAGGTTTTTATAATCTTCTGCTTCTTTTAATAATTTACTTTCGGGATAACGGTCGGCAAAATCAAAATATTCTGATGCTACTTTTGCATATCTTTCTTCTTGCTTTTCCTGTACACTCAATTTTGCAAACTGATAATAAGATTTAATTGCCATCAACATATATTGTTCGCCCTTGTCGGATTCAGGGTAGGTATTCAATAAATTAGCAAAAGAAATACCAGCGGCTCGATATTGCTGAATGTTATAATAAAGCTGGGCCGATTTATAGTCTTTTAATTCTAACTTAGCTCTGCATTTCGCAATTATATCATTAGCATCTTTTATCCGGGATGAATTTGGGTATGTGTTAATAAAACTCTGCATCATCCCTATAGCCTTTGTAGTATTTATTTGCTCGAGTTCTACTATGGGTGATTGTTCATAAAAGGTGTAAGCATGCATATAAGCAATCTCTTCAGCTTTTGAGCTATTTGGAAATACTCCTAAAAAGCCCTTGAAAAGATTTTCAGCATCAAGATAATTTTTTTGATAGAAAGAACAATAAGCATATTTATAATACAATTCCTCAAACTTATCCGAGCCTTTAAACACAGGGAATAATTCTACATATAATTGTTCAGCTTTATTATATTTCTTGAATGCATAATACTTATCAGCCATTTTAAGTTTGTATTCGTAATCAGTGCTTTTAAGTACTTTACTAAACTGATTATTGCATGCAGCCAGCATGAAAAATGGTACTAATAAAATTAAAGCTAATTTCATAAAGAGGTGCAAAATTAAGTGATTTTGAACAAAAATGAGTATTATATTAGTTGATGCAAAATTGACCTAGTTAATGTTTTGATAATAGCATTAAAAAAACCCTCCCCAAAAAGGGAAGGGTTTATCATTGAGCAAAAAGTGGTCTTATTAATTTGTCTTAATATCTACAGTATTCGCATCACCTCCACCTACTTCACAATTTGTATTAATACGGTCTGCACTGATTCCTTCTTTTTCAGTTAAGTAAGCTTTAATAGCATCTACTCTTTTATTGCATAGAGCCTGAGAAGCTTTAGAAGCTGCAGGATATCCGGTAACTGTTATAGAACATGAAGCGCTGTTTTTCAATTTAGAAGCCACTGTCGCTAACATTGCTTTAGCATCGCTGCTTAAAACACTGCTGTTGCCTCTGTATGAAATACTTGGAAGATCTCCAATGTTACAAGCGTTTGCATTTGCTGCTACCATATTCTTGCAACATTCAGGATCTGGGCATTTACCAACACCATCAGCATCAACTGGTTGACAATAAGTAGGAGTAACCAATTCTTTATCTTTATAATCAGGAACACCATCACCGTCAGTATCAAGTGGACAGCCATGTGAATCTACTTTTACACCTGCAGGAGTACCTGGGCATCTGTCAAGTTGATCAACAATACCATCGCCATCTTCGTCATCAAATACAGGTTTAGGTAATTTCATGTGTTTAGGATTATTAATTTCACTATATGCATAATCCAATGGATTGATCCACCAAAGTGGTTCAACAGATTTAGCACCTACGTTGAAGTTTAATCCCAAAGAAAGATAATTATAAGTATCAAAATCACGGGTTTGAACAGGCTCAGCTATCGGATGTTCCTGCCATTGCTGGCCATCCAATAAATCAGATTTTATAAAAGTAAACCTGTCTTCTAATGCAAGGTTTACACTTTTACCCAATTTAAAAGCAATACCACCTAATACTGTTCCGGAAGGTTTAAAAGTCTGACCAAATACCTTGGCATTATTAGGACTGGTTTCTGCATTTGTCTCATAAGAATTATCCATCAAACTCTTTAATTGCTTGCGGATGTCTTTCCTGTTTGTATAACCTGAACTAGATATTGAACCAAAGTTATAAGGAGTATTGCCATTTAAAGCATTTATTTTTGTATCATAGATTGTACCACCAATACCTATACCGGCATACATAACCATACCGGATTTTTGTTTATGAAAACGAACATTGTTTAATGTAAAGATTCCTTGCAAACCAAGATCCTGTACATGAGCACGATAATTATAGTATACAGGTTGTAAACCTGCCGCACTGTAACCTGCCCAAGCTGGGTTATTTGTATAACCATAAGATGGTTTCCAATTTAAACCTTTAGCAACTCCATATACATATTGCAACCGTAATGAAAATACATATCCTAATGCTTTACGGATATGCAAGGCAAATCCTGGTGTGGGCAATTTTGCGGACACATCACCACTTACCGAAAACATACCACCGGAAATACCTACCTCTAATTGATTGCGGGGTTTTGCAGGAAAATCGTAGGTGTTGTTCATAAACTCATTTTGTTGTGCTTGTCCTTTTGTGGAAATTACACTTGAGTCAAAAACATTATAAACACCGGTATCCTGGGCGAAAACGCCGAAGGAAAGAAGGGAAAAAATCCCTATAAATAATAATTTTAACTTTTTGCTTGCCATAACTTTTTGATTAATGATTTCTAAATAAACTTTATTGATTGTGCAAAAGTATCAAACCTAAGCCAAAATGCAAATTTTTTTTAGCATTTTCTTAGATTTTGAGTCATTTACATATTCTTACAATTTTGTAAACCTATGACAAATATAATATGTTAAATGCTGCATGTGAACAAAATTATTTATACTTCAATTAAGATTTTTTTTCAAATGGCTCATATTATTTACTTACCATAAATTTTATTAATAATCTCTTATTTATTTGTTTCTGTGCTATATTGCCTTTTTTAACTAAAAATGGACTTTTCAAAAAACCTTATAGCGCAAGAATTGCAAACTTTTGAACAAAAATTCGCAAAGTCTGTAAAAAGCCAAACCCCCTCTCTTGATCGGGTAATGAAATATATTATTAAAAGAAAAGGGAAACAATTGCGACCAATGTTCGTGTTCTTAAGCGCAAAGTTACATGGGCCTGTAAATGAATCCACTTACAGGGCTGCAGCACTTGTAGAATTACTACATACTGCTACATTAGTTCATGATGATGTAGTGGATGAATCTCTGGAAAGAAGGGGTTTTTTCTCTATCAATGCATTATGGAAAAATAAGATTGCAGTCTTAGTAGGTGATTATTTGCTGTCCAAAGGATTGCTTCTATCAATAGAAGCACAGGAATTTAAACAACTTCAAATTTTATCAGAGGCTGTAAAACAAATGAGTGAAGGAGAATTGTTGCAGATGGAAAAAGCCAGGAAATTAAATATTAATGAAGATATTTACTTTGAAATTATAAGAAGTAAAACCGCTTCCCTTCTTTCCTCTGCCTGCGCAGTAGGATCATGGAGCACTTGTAATGATGAAGGCATTACAGAAAAAATGAAACAATTTGGTGAAAAAACAGGTATTGCTTTTCAAATAAAAGATGACCTTTTTGATTATGGAAGTGTAGATATCGGCAAACCAACAGGAAATGATTTAAAAGAAAAAAAGTTAACCTTACCCCTTATTTATACACTTAACAATATTAATAAAACTGAAAAAAGGAAAATCATTTACATAATAAAAAATCAAAATAAAGATCCGGAACAAATCAAATTTGTTTTGCAAAAAGTTACCGAAACGGGTGGAATTGAATATGCGCAAAATAAAATGGAAGAATACCGTGATGAAGCTTTGAAAATTTTATTTGAATTTCCTGAAAGTGATGTCAGAAGAGCCTTAGAGGAACTGGTCCTCTATACTACAGATAGAAAGTATTAATTAGCTGATTACTTATGGAGAAAAGATGGAAAATATTGGAGGCTGATGAAATGAAAGTGGCCCAATTACAGCAAGTTTTAACTGTTAATCCATCACTATGCAAAATTCTTGTTCAAAGAGGTATTGACTCTTTTGAAAAGGCGAAAGAATATTTCCGGCCACAAATTTCCCAACTTCACGATCCCTTTCTAATGAAGGATATGGAAAAAGCCGTAATAAGAATTTTATCTGCAATAAAGCACAATCAGAAAATATTGATTTTTGGTGATTACGATGTAGATGGAACTACCTCTGTGGCCATCATGTATCGATTTTTAAAAAAAATATACAGGGAAGAAAATATTGAATTTTATATTCCACACCGTTATAAAGAGGGTTACGGAATAAGCAAACAAGGAATTAAATATGCAAAAGAAAATAATTTCGACCTGGTCATTTCCCTTGATTGTGGAATAAAATCTGTTGATCTTATCGTATATGCCTGTACGTTAGGACTTGATTTTATTGTTTGCGATCATCATCTTCCAGATACAATTTTACCTCCTGCTATTGCAATTTTAAATCCCAAACAAAAAGACTGTCAGTATCCATATAAAGAACTTTGCGGATGCGGTGTGGGATTCAAACTAATTATGGCGCTTTCGCAACGTTTAGGCTTAGCCGAAGAAGAATATTTATGCTATCTTGACCTTGTTGTTACTGCTATCGGTGCAGATATAGTAC
>Ga0209585_10001103_pt1 | contig 10492 bp, 12 predicted proteins | sample NGEPerone_FD_185491 | JGI IMG/M metagenome (GOLD analysis project Ga0209585, IMG submission 185491) | Arctic peat soil microbial communities from the Barrow Environmental Observatory site, Barrow, Alaska, USA - NGEE Permafrost154B-one... | ecosystem: Environmental > Terrestrial > Soil >... | reverse complement strand
CTCGCGGAGCAGGACGGACTCACCGAGTACCGCCCGGAGGGTGGGGGTGACGTCGTCACGGGGGGCTTGCCCCACTGTGAGCACGCCGAGGCGACGGTGACCTGTACCCATGGTCGACTACCCTCCAGACGCAGCGGGCCGGGGGCCTAGTTGGTCGAACCGTTGACGGTGGCCTCTGACACGGCCGCCTGGCCGCAGTTCCACTGGTCGAGGATCGCCTGGTAGCTACCGTCGTCGATCATCTTCTGAACCGCGGCCTGGACGGCGTCGCGCAGCTGCGCGTTATCCTTATTGAAGGCGATGCCGTACGGGGCGGGGGCGAGCATCTCACCGACCGGCACGAACTCGCCCGGCGTCTCCTTCTCGATCCAGCCCAGCACCTCGGGGCTGATGGCGGACGCCTCGGCGCGGCCCTGCTTCATCTGCAGCCGCGCGCTCGCCTCGGAGTCGACACCGAGCATCTTGATGCCGGGCTTGCCGTCGGCCTCGAGGTTGTCCTTGCTCCACTTCTCCATGGTCGTGTAGAAGTCCGTCGAGGCGGAGACGGCGAGGGTCTTGCCGCTCAGGTCCTCGAGGCTCGTGATCTCACCGGAGAGGTCCTTGGTCGTGAACGCCTGCGTACCAGAGTTGAAGTAGTCCACGAAGTCCAGGGTCTTCTGGCGCTCGACTGTGTCCGACATGCCGGAGAGCACCATGTCGTCGCGGCCGGTGGCTACGGAGTTGATGAGCTGGTCGAACTGCTGGTCGTCGTAGACCATCTTGACGCCAAGCAGCTCGCCGACGGCATTGGCGAAGTCAACGTCCAGGCCGACAAGCTCGTCGGTGGCCGGGTCCTTGTACTCCATCGGCGCGTAGATGCCATTGATGCCGACCTTGATCTCACCGGCGGACTTGATCTCCTCGGGCAGGAGGCTGTTGAGGCTGTCGGAGCTCGCGGCCGGCGAGGCCGTCTCAGAACTGGTTCCTTCGTCGCCGCCGCAGGCGGCCACGGCGCCCGCCACAAGCAGGAAGAGGGCAATCGTGAGGGCGATGGCGATGGCGCGTGCGTATTGCTTCGTCATGTGTTCTCTCCTCTCGCGCCGACTGAGTCAGATCGGCACTTTTGACAGGAATGTCTGGGTACGTTCGTGCTTGGGGTTGGCCAACACCTGATCCGGTGAGCCGGCCTCGACGACCACGCCGGCGTCCATGAACACGACCGTGTCAGCCGCCTCGCGGGCGAAGCCGACCTCGTGCGTCACGACCACCATCGTCATACCGGAATCACCGAGGTCCTTCATGACTGCGAGCACCTCGCCGACCAGTTCCGGGTCGAGGGCGCTCGTAGGCTCATCGAAGAGCATCAGCTTGGGTCGCATGGCCAGAGCGCGCGCGATGGCCACGCGCTGCTGCTGGCCTCCGGAGAGCTGGCGAGGATAAGCGGTCGCCTTCTCCGCCAGGCCGACGCGCTCGAGCAGCTCGTGTGCCCGCGCCACCACCTCGGCCTTCGGTTCCTTCTTGACCTTGAGCGGCCCGACCAACACGTTGCCGAGCACGGTCATGTGCGGGAAGAGATTGAAGTGCTGGAAGACCATCGCGGTCTGGGTGCGGAAGTGGCACAGCTGCCGGTCGGTCATCTCGTGGAGCTTGCCCTTGTGCCGGTGGAGGCCGACCCGCTCGCCGTCCACGTACAGACGGCCGCCGTCGACCCTCTCGAGCCGATTGATGCAGCGCAGGAAGGTGCTCTTGCCCGAACCGGACGGCCCCAGCAGGCACATCACTTCGCCGGACGTGACCTCGAGGTCGATGCCGCACAGCACCTCATTGTCGCCGTAGGACTTGCGGACTCCCTCGGCGAGCAGCATCGGTACGGGCGTCATGGCTGCTCCTCCTCTTCCTCATCGGCGGGGGGCGTCGGCATGACCTCGTGCGTCCGGAACATGGTGCGCAGGAACCGACGGTCCCACGGCACGTGCGTGATGTGGCTCTGCCCGCGGCCGACGTAGCGCTCCAGGTACATCTGCCCGACGGTGAATATGGAGACCACGATGAGGTACCACCCGGCCGCCACGATGAGCAGCTCCATGACCTTGTAGTTGACGAAGTAGATGGCCTGCGACGCGCGCAGCAGCTCGGGGAAGGCGATGACGGCGGCCATGGACGAGTTCTTGAGCAGCCCGATGTACTCGTTACCCATCGTCGGGATGATCACGCGCAGGGCCTGGGGGAGCACGACGCGGCCCATCACTGCGGTGTGGCTCATGCCGATGGACAAGGCCGCCTCGGTCTGGCCACGGTCGACGGAGAGGATACCGCTGCGCACGATCTCGGTCATGTAGGCGCCCTCGTTGATGCCCAAGCCCAGCAGCGCGGCGAGGAACGGCGTCATGAGGTCGACCATGTCGCCCTGCCAGAACAATAGGTTCACAGTCGGAAACACGAGCGCGAGGTTGAACCACAGCAGGAGTTGCAGCAGCACCGGAGTGCCCCGGAAGAACCAGATGTAGAGGCCCGCCACCGCGTTGGTCACCGGGTTCTGGCTCATGCGCATGACCGCGAATACGACCCCAAGCACGATCCCCAGGGCCATGGCCAGTACCGAGATGATAAGCGTGTTGCTGAGGCCCTTGAGGATGGCCGATTTGGTGAAGTACTGGCCTACCACCGCCCAGTCGATGTCGCCGGTGGCGAAGGCGCGCACGAGCAGCGCCAAGAGAGCAAGCACGATCGCCGCCGAGATCCAGCGACCCCAATGCCGCAGGGGGATGATGCGTTCTGTGGTCGCGTCAGTCATGCCGTCATCTCGCAGGCCCACGCCACGGTCTCGTCGAGGCGCTCCTCCAGCGCATCGAGCTGCTCGCTCACGCGGGCCGGCGCGGTGGCCCCGAAACCGCAGCGCGCCTCGAGAGCCTGCCGCACGTCGAGGACCTCGCGCACGGCGGGCGTGAGGCGCGCGTCCACGCCGGCGAGATCGGCGTCGGTCAAGTCGGCCATAGCGCAGGAGCGCTCCTCGCAGACGCGCACGAGCCGGCCGACGATCTCGTGTGCTTCGCTGAAGGGCACGCCCTGCCGCGCCAGCCAATCGGCCGCGTCGGTGGCCAGCGTGAAGCCCTCCGTGGCCGCCACGGCCATGGCCTCGACGTCGACCCGCATGGTACGCACCATGCCGGCCATCGCCGGCAGCACGAGCAGGAGCAGGTCGATGGCCTCGAAGATAAGCGGCTTGTCCCAGGAGAGATCCCTGTTATAGGTGAGCGGCAGCCCCTTGACCATTGTCAGCACGGCAGTGGCATTGCCTACGAGCACGGCGGACGCGCCGCGCGTGAGCTCGGCGATGTCGGGGTTCTTTTTCTGGGGCATGATCGAGCTGCCGGTCGCATAGGCGTCGTCGAGCTCGACCCAGCGGAACTGGCGCGACGTCCAGAGGCACACCTCCTCGCCGAGGCGGGAGAGATGCACGCCGCAGAGCGCCCCCAAGGAGGCGAACTCGGCGACGTAGTCGCGGTCGCCGACCGCGTCCATGCTGTTGGGGCAGGGGCCATGGTAGCCGAGCTCCGCTGCCGAGAGCTCGGGGTTCACGGCGATCGTCGAGCCGGCCAGCGCCGCGGCGCCGAGCGGTGAGTAGGCGTAGCGACGGTCCCAGTCGCGCAGGCGCGAGAGGTCGCGCGCCAGGGCTTGCGCGTGCGCCGCCAGGTGGTGCGCAAAGCTGATCGGCTGCGCCGGCTGCAGGTGGGTGAACCCGGGAGCCACGGTATCCACGTGCCCGCGGGCCTGCTCGATGAGCGCGGCGAGCAGCTCGCCCACCGCCTGCGCGAGCTGCCTCGCGGCGTCGCGCAGGTAGAGGCGCAGATCGTTCACCGACTGATCATTGCGCGAGCGCCCGGCACGAAGCTTGCCGCCCAGAGTGCCCAAGCTCTCCACCAGGCCACGCTCGAGCGCCGTGTGGACGTCTTCGTCGTCCGGGGTAGGGGCGAACTCGCCGACATGTACGGCACGCTCCAGAGCATCGATGCCGGCCAGCATCTGGGCCAGCTCCGGCGCGCTAAGCACCCCGGCGCGCTGCAGCTCTCGTGCATGCGCTCGGGAGCCGCGCAGGTCGTAGGGAGCCAGGCGCCATTCGTCGACGGCCGAGGCCGAGAGGCGCATGAGCTCCTCTGATGGGCCGCTCGAGAAGCGGCCTCCCCACAGCCGCATCGGACCAGTAGCCACGAGGACACCTCCTAGTGTCGGGCTATCATATTGTCCAGCACTCATGATATCCGACACACTCGCGCTGTCAACAGGATGGAGAAGGCAGGAAGCGCGTGGCCGGAGGCTCGCTGGATGGATCAGAGCAGGAGGGGCACGCGCGGGGCGGGCGCCGCCGGCGGCGACCGCCGTGACCCGCGCCGCGCGTCAGGCGTCCGCGCTGAGTGCGTCTACCGCATACCTCGCCACGAAGGCCTTGGCGTGGGCAAGTTGGCCCTTGATCATCTCGACGGCCTCGTCGACGCTGCGGGCCCGCAGCAGCTCGTACAGCTCGCTGTGTTCCTCGATCTGCCGGGGGAGATCGTCGCTGGCGCGGTCGATAGAGGAGATGGCGAGCTGCGTCTCGCGCATGAGCGAGCGCTCCATCTCGGCGAGCCGCTCGCTGCCCGTGAGACCGACGGCGGCAGCGTGGAAGCCCTCGTGAGCCCTAGCTATCGACGAAGGCTTACCCGCCGCCGCCTCGCCGGCGTAGCCTTGCATCGCCGCCTCGACGGCGGCCAGCGCCTCGTCGGAGCAGGTGGCGGCGGCGTGGGCGCCCTCCGTCTCGAGGACGAGCCGGGCCAGAAAGATGTCGTCCACCTCGGCCACGGTGAGCTGGCGGACGGCCACGCCACGGTTAGGCAGGCGGATCGCCAAGCCGTCGGCGGTGAGGACCTGTAGGGCCTCGCGGAGGGTGCTGCGAGCCACGCCGAGATCGCTCGCAAGCTTGACCTCGGGCAGCTGTTCTCCAGGAGTCAGCACGCCGTCGAACATGGCGTCGCGTAGTGCCGCAACAACCTTGTCGACCGTGCTCGTCCTATCGATGCGTGTCTCGCGCAGCGGCATCTCCACCCCCCGCTCGCCTGTATCATTATCGGACAGTCTAACAGACAGACAATGTCGCGAACAAGCGCGGAAGGGCGTACGCGTCTTGCGGCCGCTGTCGATGGAAACCCGTGGCAGCTCGGCTTGCTCATGCAGATGTACGAGAATCGAGTCTGAACCCCGAGAACGTGGCGAACGCCCCCGTGGTCAACGCTGCCCATCTACGCGCGCTCGACGTTGCGATGGTGATCACGGCTGGGCAGTCACAGCTCGCTCGTAGTGAGGAGCCCCGGCAGCTCGGGGTCGATGCCGGCGAGGCACTCCTCGGCGTCGGCGGCGGCGCGATTGGCGGCGCCGCAGAGGGCCGCCGTGGCGGCGAGGGCACGCTGGGCGTCCTGGGCCTCGGCGAATTCGTTGCTGTGGTAGGAGACGTCGAGCGCGAGGCTGAGCTGAGCGGCGGCCAGGGCGGAGCAGCGGCGGAGCGGCGGCGGAGCGGCTGCGCCGCCGCCGCCGTCCTCCCCCTCCCCGCCGCCCTGCCCGCGCAGCTCCGCGATGGCGTCGTCGTAGAAGTCGATGAGCCGCACGAGACGGGCGGCGACCGCCTGCGGCACGCCGCCCTCCACCAGATCCTCGGTCTCGACCTCCCCGGCGCACAGCTCCGGGCAGTGCGGGTTGATGCAGATCCACAGGCAGCCGTCCGCGTCCGCCTGGCTCAGGTTGGGGAGCAGCGACTCGCCGCAGGAGTCGCAGGTGAGGGCGAAGGGCTCGGGCATGGGGACCTCCCTGGGACGCGGGTGACGGCCGGCAGGGGGACTATGCCACGATCAAAGTAGGATCGTCGAGGGACCCGGTGTTATGCACGCTGGCGCGGACATCGTCAAAGCCGGCATCGATCGCCTGCTGCAGTAGAACGCTCACGCCTTCGGCCTGCAACTGGTCAGTCTCACGCCACACGGTCCAAGTGCCCGCGTCGTGGTCGCGAACCTCGACCTCGACGAACAGCGCTACGCGCCCTGTAATCGGAGTGTTCGGATTCAGCACGCCTGCCTCCCGGATTTGCCAACGCTTCCAGCCTGGCACATCTGAGTGCCGTTGTGTGTCCCGATACGGTGCCGTAGACTCGCGACGTGCGCATCGGCGACATCCTCAGGTATCCGTATTCGCCTGACCCTTCGGCCCTCGAGGTCGACGGGCTTCCGAATTTCTTCAACCGGGTTTGGATGCCTGGCGCGCCACTGGCCAAGCTCGATCGCGGCATCAATCCTATTGCCCAAGTGGCAGCCGTGGATGGGACGCGACGACCTGCCATCCTCATCCGAGGCAACCCTCATCGGGCCGGATCGCTTCTGACGCCATGGCAAGATCACTTCAGTCCTGACACCGGGCATATTCGCTACTTTGGTGACAGAAAGGTGGATCAGCCTGGGTACGCCGTCGACTCTCCTGGCAACCAGCTGCTCGTCCGAGAGCAGTTCCCGCTTCACTCTGGGCTGGACGTCGAGAGCAGGAAGCGGGCCAGCCCACTGGTGTTCTTTCGCGGCGTTCCTCATGCGGGAAAGGTAAAAGGCCACGTTGAGTTTCAGGGCTTTGGCGTTGTCGAAAGAGCGGAGTTTGTAAGCCAACTCGATCAGAAGACCCAAAGGGCATTTTCCAACGTCCGCTATGACTTCGTCGTTATGAGCGCAGTGAGCGAGGGTGAAGAACTCGACTGGGACTGGATCAATGCTCGCCGCGACCCCACGCTCACGAATGATGACTGCCTCGCGCGGGCACCTGCCGCTTGGCAGTGGTGGGTGAAGCACGGCTCCACATCGCTCCCGAAGGTCCGCCGGATGCTGTCAAGGCTTAGGACGGTCAGCGCCGAGGAGCAACGACCACCTGACGGATCGAAACAGAGCAAGACTCTGGTCGCAATCACTCAGCACTACGCGGACCGGAAGCACCGGTTTGAGTTGCTGGCCGAGCACGTGATCCAAGACGTGGTCACGACGTCCGGGATGGACTATGTCAGAGGTTGGATCACGCCGCGGTCAGCTGATGGCGGAGCCGACTTCATCGGGCGCCTCGATGTCGGACAAGGGCTTGGAGGAACCAGGCTCGTCCTCCTCGGCCAAGCGAAGTGCGAGAAGGCGAGTGTACCAACCAACGGCAACCACATCGCTCGCACGGTCGCCCGCCTCCGCCGTGGGTGGATAGGCGCCTACGTGACAACGAGCTTCTTCTCCAGGCCGGTCCAGGCCGAGGTCATCGATGATGAATACCCGATCATGCTGGTCGGCGGCGCCCAAGTGGCCAGCACGGTGGAGAAAGCCATGTTCGAGCTTGGCGCGCGCGACGTCGACGCGTACTTGAGCGAATTCGATCGGCAATACGAGGACCGAGTGCGGTTCCGCCAGCCGTCTGAGATTCTTCTGGACTAACCCGTCTGGCGTGGGCGCGAGCTGGCCGCGCGCCTCGAGGCCGCTGGCTACCACCTGCGAATGACCCGCGACCGCCACAGCACGTGATCGTCTACGACGAGGCGCATCGCGCCTGGGACGCGGAGCAGGTGACCGCCAAGCACGCCCTCCCCTTCCCCGTCTCGGAGCCGGAGGCGTTCGTGGGCTTCGGCGAGCGCATCCCCGAATGGTGCGTGCTGGTCGGGTTCATCGGCTCGGGGCAGGAGATCCACATGGGCGAGCAGGCCGCGAATCGTCCACGCCCCAGGCACCCTGGATGACTTCGCGCGTCAGTGCGTTCCGCTACGATGGGCATGGGTATTGCGACGCCGATGATGATGATCATGATCAGGCGGGGGGATGACCGTGGCTGACATCACGACCATAGACGACCTCCTGATGGTGTGTGAAGACGAACGCTGCGAGTTCAAGGCCGCGCGAAGCCACTTCGATTTCTCCAAGCTCGCGGACTACTGCGCCGCCCTGTCGAATGAAGGTGGAGGGATCCTCGTCCTCGGCGTGAGCGACGCTCTGCCCAGGCAGGCCCTCGGCACGCAGGCGTTTCGCAGCCTCCAGAAGACCGTCGCCGACGTCACACAGCAGTTGCGGATCAAGATCACAGCGACCGAGACCAGCATCGATGGTGCGCGAGTGATCACGTTTCGCGTGCCCAGTCACCCCATCGGCCAGCCGATCGCGTTCAACGGCAGGTATCTCATGCGCGGTGGCGAGGGTCTCGTGCCGATGACGACGGATCAGCTCAAACGAATCATGGACGAGACCGTGAGCGACTACTCCGCTACCCTCGCGAGGGGAGCCGCCCTCGACGACCTGCATCCCGATGCCATCCGCAACCTTCGCGAGCTCTGGGCACGCAAGAGCAGCGATCCTGCGGTCGCGTCGCTGTCTGACACACAGATGCTGGAAGACCTTGGTCTGACGATCGCCGGAACGCCGACCGTTGCGGCACTCGTGCTGCTTGCGCGCCCGGAATCGCTGGCTCGGCTTCTCGCGCAAGCGGAGGTCGTCTTTGAGTACCGGAGTCAGCCGAGCAGTCTGCGCTATCAGCAGAGGCGGGAGTTCCGTCAAGGGTTCTTACTCTGTCACGACGACCTATGGGACGCCATCAACGCCCGCAACGACGTTCACCAGATCCAGGAGGGCCTGCTGGTCCGGGACATCGCGATGTTCAGCGAGAAGGTGGTCCGAGAGGCGATCCTCAATGCGATCTCCCACCGCGACTACAGCCGCTCCGGGTCGATCTTCATCCGCCAGGCACCCGACGTACTCGAGGTCGTAAGTCCCGGTGGCCTGCCGACAGGAATCACGACCGAGAACATGCTGTGGCGCCAAGACCCGAGAAACCGGCGCATCGCCGACGTGCTGGAGCGGTGTGGGCTGGTCGACCGTTCCGGCCAAGGTGTCCGTCGCATGCTTGAGTCGTGCATACGAGAGAGCAAGCCGCGGCCCGACTACTCTCAGACTGACGAGCACCAGGTATGCGTGGAGCTCCGGGGCAGCATCCGCAATCCACTGTTCCTGCGATTCCTCGAGCGCGTCGGTGAGGAGACTCTGAAGACCTTCTCGACCCGCGACTTCATGGTTCTGGACCTCGCCGATCGAGGCGATAAGCTCCCTGCCGACCTCTCATCCAGCGCGCAACGTCTCCGAGACATGGGCGTGGTCGAGTCGGTCGGAAGGGGCCGCGGCGTTCGTTACGTGCTTTCTCGCATGTACTACCAGTTCACTGCCTCAGCCGGAACGTATACGCGTATGCGTGGTCTCGATCGCGACACGAACAAGCAGCTGCTGCTGACGCATGTTGTGGACAGCGGCAGCAGCGGATGCCCGCTCGCCGAGATCCAGCAAGTCCTTCCGTCGCATTCGCGACGCCAGCTTCAGGGACTCCTTGATGCGCTGCGCCGCGAAGGAATGGTCGAAGTCCGCGGCAAGGGACGCGGTGCCCGCTGGTTCGCGAGCGCCCAGGCCTGAACCTCGAATTGCACGGCCAATGTGCAATTGGGGTGCCAATCGGTGCAATTCCCGTGCGATTAGATGTCAACCCAGGCGAGCTGCGCGGCGCCGGCGGTGGCGGCAAGACCTTCGTCCGCGACGTCAAGAACTACGTGAAGCAGTACCTCGGCGACAAAGCCGCGGTGCCTCCGCAGCACGTGATCGTCTACGACGAGGCGCAGCGCGCTTGGGACGCCGAGCAGGTGGCGGCCAAGCACGCCCTCCCCTTCCCCGTCTCGGAGCCGGAGGCATTCGTGGGCTTCGGCGAGCGCATCCCGGATTGGTGCGTGCTGGTCGGGCTCATCGGCTCGGGACAGGAGATCCACGTGGGCGCGGAGGCCGGCCTGGGCCAGTGGCGCGAAGCGCTGCAGAAGGCCGGCTCACCGGAGCAGTGGACGGTGCACGCGCCGCAGCGCGTGCTGGACGAGTTCTTCGCGGACCCATCGCTGCCCGCCGGCGTCGAGGCCAGCGAGACCCGCGACCTCACCGTCGAGCTCCGCTTCCACTTCGCCGCCGACCTGGACGAGTGGGTCGACGGCCTGCTCACCGGCGGCGGCGACGCGCGCGGGCGCGAGCTGGCCGCACGCCTCGAGGCCGCCGGCTACCACCTGCGCATGACCCGTGACCTCGACGCGGCCAAGGACGACTTCCGCAGCCGCTACGCCGAAGCCCATGACGCACGCTTTGGTCTCGTCGCCTCGTCCCGCGACAAGATCCTGCAGGAGTGGGGTGTGCCCGATGCGCCTCGGCCCCTGGTACGGCGACGGCGAGGAGAGCCACCGTTCCTGCCGCCACCTGCGCGAGTGCGTCACCGAGTTCGGCGCTCAGGGGCTGGAGCTCGACGGCGTGCTGCTCGCCTGGGGGACCGACCTGGTCTGGGAGGAGGGCGCCGGCGCCGAAGGCGCTTCCGGCGCCTGGTCCAACGCCCGCGCCAAGCGCCATGCGCGCTCGGCGCACGTGCGCGACCCCTTCCAGCTCCGTGTCAACGCCTACCGCGTGCTGCTTACCCG
>Ga0209585_10001101_pt1 | contig 10499 bp, 9 predicted proteins | sample NGEPerone_FD_185491 | JGI IMG/M metagenome (GOLD analysis project Ga0209585, IMG submission 185491) | Arctic peat soil microbial communities from the Barrow Environmental Observatory site, Barrow, Alaska, USA - NGEE Permafrost154B-one... | ecosystem: Environmental > Terrestrial > Soil > Wetlands... | reverse complement strand
GCGGCGACGCATCGTTCCCACCAGATCGCCTTCTCCTCGCCGGTGACCTCGCGGGCCGTCATGGTCTGGACCACGGTGCCGTCCCGCACCTCCACCCGGGGGTCGGCGACAAGGTTGCGATACCAAATGGGGTTCTTGACAGCGCCCCCCATCGACGCGACCGCGGCATACTCACCGTCGTGCTCGACCCGCATCAAGGGCACCTTGCGCACGTTGCCGGACTTGGCGCCACGCGTGGTCACGATGATCACCGGCATGTTGCGCATGGTCGTGCCGGACGTGCCACCGGACCCTTCGTACTCCTGGACCTGGTCGCGGACCCACTTCGACGGGCTGGGCACGTAGTCATCATTGATGGACATGGCCCTACTCAACACCACACTCTTCCGACCGAGGCCACGGGCAGGGTCAACCGGTGACGTCCTTGTCCGAGAAGCGAGCCCACGCCGCGAGCCAGAACACCAGCGCGTATCCGGCGGCCGTCAGCAACCCACGGGTCAGGTCGCCCCAGGCGACCGGGTCCCGCAGGAAGTCGCCGAACGACATCCACCAGTGCGTCGGCAGCCACTCGTGCAGCCAGGACAGCTGAGGGATCGAGTCAAGGATGAAGCTCATGACGTTGAGGATGACCACGGCGATGGTGGCACCGATCGGCTGCTCGGTCAGGGTTGAGATGAACAGCCCGATCGCCCCCAGCGATGCGAAGCACAGCCCCAGGTAGACGGTGGCCATCACGACTCGAAGGACGGCCGGCCCCATCCCGATCTGCCCGCCCGAGAGCATGGTCATCTCGCCGCCACCGAAGAGGGCCAACCCGGCCGCCGCGCCCACCAACGAGACCCACAGTGTGGCCACCAACGAGAAGATCGTGATCGCGGCGAACTTCACCGCCAACAGCCTCGTGCGATGAACCGGGACCGCGAGCAGATAGCGCAGAGTGCCGATATTTGCTTCGCCGGCAATGGAGTCCCCGGCAATGGTGCCCACGGCCAGCGGGAGGAACAGGGCGAGCTCGATGCTGAGCGAGGCCAGCGCGACGAAGAGTCCGTTGGACGTGATCGAGGCAAGGAAGTCGGGCCCATGCCCGGGCCGGGGGGTCGACAGCTTGACGGTGATAGCAAGGATGAGCGGCACCACGGCCAGGATGCCCAAGCCCGCCTGGTTGCGGCGGCGGCCGAAGATCAGCCGCAGCTCGGAGCGCAGGAAGCGGGTCGAGACATGCCGCAGCGGCCGGGCCGCGGGTGAGGTGGCCAGCTCAGCCGCTGACATTGAAGCCCTCCCCGGTGAGTGACACGAAGAGGTCCTCAAGGCTGGGCTGCGCGACGGCAAACCCGGTCACGGGCACACCCTCATGCACCAGCGCAGCGACGACCTGGTCCGGGACCAGCGCGCCCAAAGTCCCCACCACCACACCGGATTCGATCACGATGTCGGTCAGGCCGAGAGCACGCAACACTCGTGCCGCATCCGCCGGTCGGTCAGTCTCCACCCGGGCCCGTGGCTCGCTGACAGCCCTCACCTCGGCGATAGGCCCCTGGGTCAACAGCCTGCCGACATGCATCACCCCGATGTGGGTGCACACCTGCTCAACCTCGGACAGAAGATGGCTCGAGACCAGCACCGTGGCACCGTCGTCAGCCAGCGACCCGATGAGGTGGCGAACCTCGCGGGTGCCCTGCGGGTCAAGGCCGTTGGTCGGTTCGTCCAGCACCAGCAGCTCACGTGGCGCCAGCAAAGTGCCAGCGATCGCGAGCCGTTGCCGCATGCCCAGGGAGTATGCGCGGTACTTCTTGTCCGCCGCAGCCAGGAGCCCCACGCGGTCAAGTGCGCCATCGACGCGCGCCTTGGTCGTGCGGGGATCGGCATGACGGTCAACAGAGTCCAGCCGCTGGAGGTTGGCCCGGGCGGTGAGGTACGGATGGAACGCCGGCCCTTCGACCAGGGATCCCACGAGCGGAAGGACCTGTCCCGCATTGTGTGGCATTGCCTTGCCCAGCAGACGGTGATGACCAGACGTGGGCCTGATCAGACCGAGCAGCATGCGGATCGTCGTCGTCTTGCCTGAGCCGTTGGGGCCGAGAAACCCGTAGACAGCCCCACGCGGCACGAGCAGGTCGACTGCGTTGACCGCGACCTGAGCCTTGAACCGTTTGGTCAGCCCCGCCGTGGCGACCGCGAACTCGCCTGCCTCGGTCACGAAGCTGCCAGTGCGGCGTACAGACCTTCCGGAGTCACGGCCCCGACCACGATCCGACCGTCATCGGTGAGCAGCGCCGAGAACACGGGGCCGGCCATCAGGTGCCCTGCGCCCCAGCTGCCCGAAACCTTGGGAAGCAGCGTGACGAGTTTCATCAGCTGTGCGATCGTCTTGTCGGTCGTGGCACTCGTGCTCCCATTGGTGGCAGTGCTGGCATCAGGCGCCGGCACCTTGGCAACCAGAACAGTGCCCCAACCCTTACCCATCACTTTGGGCATGTCGGCCGAGCTCGGTTGGGATGCAGCAGTATTGGCTGTTGGACCGGCAGCCGTCTTGCCTTCGATCACCGTGGTGTCAGGCGGTGGGTTGAACGCGAACTGAGCGGCGTCGGGGCGGCTGAAGTCCACTGCGCTGAACGCGACTTCGAACACCGGATCTGCCACCGACTTCGCGAAGACCTGAACGCGCAGTGGCACATGCTCTGTGCCGTCGATCGCCACCCGGACCTGTGCCACCAGCGATGTGGCCTCCTTGGGCTTCAGCACCAGCTCGTATGCGGAGTGGCCTGCCACAGTCGCCGTTCCGCTGGTCGTCACCTCGGTGCTCGGCGTGATGGCCGCCAGTGCCTTCTCGGCAGCGTCCTGGGGAGAGGTGGGCAGGTCGGTGGGAGTCGGCGTGGCGAACTGATCTGGAGAGGTCGTGCTTTTGCCCGCAGCGTCAGGGGTGGGCAGAACGTAGTGCGTGGCCGTCTTGTCCTTGCTGGCCCACACCCACGCGTCCTGGCCGTTGCGGATCACGTCGGACTCGCCCAGAGTCCCCAACAGGGCCATCCGGGCCTTGTCCGGACCGGCGAACCAGATCTTCATCGTGTGAGTGCCCGAAACCAGGGACGCCAGGTCAGAGCTGCCTGTGCCGCCCGAGGCACCGGCGATGGACAGATCCGGCAGGCCGAGATCGGACTGCTGAACCACGGTCCCCGACAGCCCGTCGAGGCGTGCCTGCTGCACATCCACCAGCAGCTGCGCTGCGGTCCGGGCCGGCAACCCGTCACCGGCGATGGCAGGCAGTCCCCCGATCGCCGTCCCCCCACCGACCAGGGCCACTGCGGTCACCGCAGGAACCGCCCACCGCAGGGCTGGGTTGCGTTCGAAGATGCTCATGGCCCTATCCTCCACCCGGCCGCCTGTGAGCCAACTGAGAACCCCTGCGGGCTCCCTTGCACCGTGACAGGCTGTGTGCCGTGCGACTGCTGGTGGTCGAAGACGAACAACGCCTCGGGGCGGCGCTTCGGCGCGGGTTGACCGCCGAAGGCTTCCTGGTGGACGTGGCCATCGATGGACCCGCTGGCCTCGAAGCCGCCCGCCACGGAGGGTACGACGCGGTAGTGCTCGACGTGATGCTGCCGGGGATGTCGGGCTACAACGTGGTCCGGACCCTGCGCACCGAGGCGAACTGGGTGCCAGTCCTGATGCTTTCGGCCAAGGACGGCGAGTACGACCAGGCGGATGGGCTGGACTACGGCGCCGACGACTACCTCACCAAGCCCTTCTCCTTCGTGGTGTTGCTGGCACGGCTCAGAGCGCTCACCCGACGTAACCTGCCTGCCCGCCCGGCGATCCTCGCGTCCAGTGACGTCACGCTGGATCCGGCCAGCCACGAGGTCGAGGTCGCCGGAACACCAGTCGCCCTGACGCCACGCGAGTACGCCCTGCTGGAGTACTTCCTGCGCCACCCCGGCCGCGTCGTCAGCAAGATCGAGCTTCTTGACAACGTCTGGGATGCGGCGGAAAACGTAGACCCCAACGCCGTCGAGGTCTACGTCGGCTATCTGCGACGCAAGGTCGGGCGTGATGTGCTGCTGACCGTGCGCGGCGCCGGCTACCGACTCGCCCCATGAGCGGTCGCCCGCCCGGACTCAGCCTGCACGGACTCAGCCTGCGCGCCCGACTCCTGGCTGTGGGTGTCACCGGCGTGGCGTTGGCCCTCGCGCTCGGCAGTCTCGTGCTGTACGCCGTGCTGACCGTCACGGTGAACCGCACCGTGGACGACAGCGCGTTTGCCAGCGCCCACGCGGTTGCCGCAATGGTCGACAGCAACACCGTTCCGGATCCACTGCCGGTCTCGGGGTCCCAGATCGTGCAGGTCGTTGACAGCTCGGGAGCCCTGGTCAGCGCCTCGGTGACCGCGGATCGTCTGACTCCATTGTTGCGCTCGCCCGAGCTGGTCAAAGCCATTGCCGGAGAACGGATCTCGGTCCCCGGAGCCAGAGCGGGTGTGGCCGGGAACTTGCGCGTCATCGCCGTCCAGGCAGGTTCACCCTCCGCCGCCCGTAGCATCATCGTGGCCGTCCCGGTCAGCGACATCGAAGAGAGTCAGCGCGTCCTGCGAAACACCTTGCTGGTCGCCTACCCCCCGCTGGTCGTCATCATGGCCCTGATTGCCTGGCGGGTCATCGGCTGGACCTTGCAGCCGGTCGAGACCCTGCGCTCGGGGGCGGCACGGATCAGTGGCAGCGACCAGGACGAGCGGCTGGCGGTTCCTGAGTCCGCTGACGAGATCCGCGCGTTGGCGCTCACCCTCAACGACATGCTCGACCGGCTGGCCGCCGCCCGCGGACGTCAACGCGCCTTCGTGGCCGATGCGGCCCACGAGCTGCGCAGTCCTCTCGCCAGCATGCGCACCCAGCTCGAGGTGGCCCAGCATCTGGGTGAGGGCGGTGAGCTTGCGGCCGACCTGCTCGCTGACGTCACCCGCCTCTCCGCGCTGGTCGAGGACCTGTTGCTGCTGGCGCGGGCCGGAGGGGACGCCACCCACCCACCCGTGCGCGAGTCCCTCGACGTCAGAGCCCTGTTGGTCGCGACTGCCAACCGCTATGCCAGCGCGCGAGTGCCGGTGACCGTCGCCACGGGACCGGCTGTGTACGCCGCCGCCAATGCCGAGGAGCTGCGTCGGGTGCTGGCCAACCTGGTCGACAACGCGGTACGCCATGCCCGCTCTGCTGTATCTCTCGAGGTGCACGCCGAAGGCGGGCACGCGGTGCTGACCGTGGCCGATGACGGACCCGGCATACCGGCTGCTGAACGAGAGCGGGTGTTCGAGAGGTTCGCCCGGCTGGATGACGCCCGGGACCGGGACGCGGGAGGAACTGGCCTTGGGCTGGCCATCGTGCGTGAGCTGGTCCGTCGCTCGGGAGGATCGATCTCGTTGCAGGACAACCCTTCCGGGACCGGAATCGTCGCGGTGGTCCACCTCCCCCGCTGACTTCGGCAACCGTGGTGAGCACTGATGTGCTCTGTTCGGCTCCTATGCTCTGCCCCCAACCGTGGGACAGAGCCGCGCAGCCCCGGGGTCAACACCGCCCCCTGCTGCGGGGCAAAGCATAGGAGCGGCGGTGACCGCCAAGGCACCGGTCCCGCCTCTGCCTGTCGCGTGGCAGTTGTGATCTGCCTGTCGCGTGGCAGTCGTGCACAAGGGTCCACACGATTGCCCCACCATCCACTGGCGACACCGTAGGCATGGACGGCTCGTCGACGGCCAAGCATGGTCGAGGCATGGATCAGCTCAATCCGGATCGCGAGCCCAAACCCGTTGTCGCCGAGGTCGGCAGGGCCCTGCGCACGGCCCGCCGGCGACGAGGGCTGAGCCAACGCGAGCTCGCCCAGAAGATCGGCGTCAGCAAGTCCCGGCTGGCGCGCCTCGAGAGCGATGCCGGGCCGCAGAGTCTGGAGATGGTGGCGCAGGCGTATCCACCTACGTACTGGTTCGTCCGCAACGGCGGATGGACCACGTCGAAAGCGTTCCCCCAATGGACCTTTGAGCGGCGGTTCAGTCCTGGTCGGGAGACTGGGTCGTGAGCTCCTTGGCCAACAGCTCGGCGATCTGTGCGGTGTTGAGCGCTGCGCCCTTGCGCAGGTTGTCGCCGCAGACGAACAGCTCGATGGTGTTGGGGAAGTCCAGCGCCTGTCGGATCCGCCCGACAAAAGTTGGGTCCGACCCCACGACGTCGGCCGGGGTCGGCCACTCGCCGGCTGCCGGGTCGTCCAGGACCACGACTGATGGGGCTTCGACCAGAGCCTGACGAGCATCTTCTGCGGTCAGCGGCTTCTCGAAGACGGCGTGGACCGCGAGCGAGTGGGTCGTCACCACGGGCACGCGTACGCACGTCGCTGAGACCTTGAGGTCAGGGATGGCCAGGATCTTGCGGGACTCGTTACGAACCTTGAGCTCCTCCGAGCTCCAGCCGCCGTCCTGCAGCGAGCCGGCCCAAGGCACGACGTTGAGAGCCAGCGGGGCAGGGAACGGCGAGTCCTCACCCAGCTTTTCGTTGACCGTGGCACGCACGTCCCCCGCGTGCTGACCAGCCTCACGCCGTCCCGACAGCACTGCGATTTCGTCATAGAGACGGTCCATGCCCGCCTGGCCGGCACCCGAAGCGGCCTGGTACGACGCGACCACGAGCTCTTTGAGGCCCCAGCCGGCATGGAGCGCACCCAGTGCGTCCATCATCGTCAGGGTCGTGCAGTTGGGGTTGCTGATGATGCCCTTGGGCCGATGGCGAACCTGGGCGGGGTTGACCTCGGGAACGACCAAAGGCACGTCGGGGTCCATCCGGAAGGCGCCGGAGTTGTCGACGACGACCACGCCGTGCGACACAGCGATCGGGGCCCACTCTGCCGAGATCTCGTCGGGGACGTCGAACATCGCGACGTCAACGCCGTCGAACACCTCGGGGGTCAGGGCCTGAACCACGAGGTCCTCACCGCGGACGTTGAGGACCCTGCCAGCCGATCGCTCGGAGGCGACCAGGCGGATCTCGCCCCAGACGTCCTCGCGCTGACCCAGGATGCTGAGCATGACGGTGCCGACCGCCCCGGTCGCGCCGACAACAGCGAGGGTGGGTTTGCGAGTGCTCATCGTCCTGTACCTCCGTAGACCACGGCCTCGCCCTCCGAGGAGTCAAGGCCAAAAGCAGTGTGAACAGCCCGCACGGCGTCGTCGAGCTGGTCATCCCGGGTGATGACCGAGACGCGGATCTCCGACGTGGAGATCATCTCTATGTTGATGCCGGCAGTGGCCAGCGCCTTGAAGAACGTAGCGGACACGCCTGGGTGTGAGCGCATGCCGGCCCCCACCAGCGAGAGCTTGCCGATGTGGTCGTCATACAGCAGCGAGGCGAAGCCGACCGCCGGCTGGATGCGCTTAAGTGCCTGGACGCCGACCTGGCCATCGGTCTTTGGCAGTGTGAAGGAGATGTCGGTCAGTCCGGTCTCCACGGCAGAGACGTTCTGGACGATCATGTCGATGTTGATCTCGGCGTCAGCGACAGCCTGGAAGATCTCGGCCGCCTTGCCGGGATGGTCCGGGACGCCGACGACGGTGATCTTGGCTTCGCTGCGGTCGTGAGCGACACCGGCGATGATCGGGGCTTCCACGTTGTCTCCTTCTTCTTCTGCAGATTGAGTGACGATCAGCGTGCCCTCGCGGTAGGAGAACGAGGACCGCACGTGGATCGGTATGTCGAACCGCCGGGCGTACTCGACGCATCTCAGATGCAGGATCCTTGCCCCGCACGCGGCCATCTCGAGCATCTCCTCGTTGGAGAGCCGGTCGATCTTCTTGGCGTTCGGCACGATCCGCGGGTCGGCGGTGAAGACCCCATCGACATCTGTGTAGATCTCACAGACGTCCGCATGCAGTGCGGCGGCGAGTGCGACCGCGGTGGTGTCCGATCCGCCACGGCCCAGGGTCGTGATGTCCTTGCTGTCCTGACTGACACCCTGGAAACCGGCCACGATCGCAATATCTCCGTTGTCCAGCGCACCTCTGATCCGCCCCGGCGTGACGTCGATGATGCGCGCCTTACCGTGCGAGGAGTCGGTGATGACCCCTGCCTGGGATCCGGTGAACGAACGTGCGGTGTGGCCGAGGTTGGCGATCGCCATGGCCAGGAGGGCCATCGAGATCCGCTCACCTGCGGTCAGGAGCATGTCCATCTCGCGGCCGGGGGGGAGGGGGCTCACCTGTTTGGCCAGGTCGAGCAGCTCGTCCGTCGTATCGCCCATGGCGGAGACTACGACGCAGACCTCGTGACCGGCCTTGCGTGTCTCGACGATCCGCCGTGCCACGCGTTTGATGCTCTCGGCATCGTTCACGGACGACCCGCCATACTTCTGGACGACCAAGCTCACGTGAGGCTCCCAGTTGACGTGGACGGCGGAAAGGCCAGTTTACTGATGCTCAGCTGTCCGCGACGGTGAGGCCGTATACCGAGATGTCGCCTTTCGTGCCCCTGGCGGTGAATCACATCGAGACGACGAGCGGGGCCAGCAGGATGTCCGGGAGCTCGCGCTCCACGGACTGCAAACGCCACCGGTCGCTGAACACCGCCAGCAGCACCCCGTCGTCGCGGGTGAGCACCTCGACCGCACGTTGCCCGCGCAGTCGCTCTCTGCCCTCTTCGTCGGTGCGCCGGGCCAGGGTGTAGTCCAGCCGGTCGAGCGAGATCGGCGAGTGGTACTCGCCCGCCATCCGGTGCACGGCGACCTCGAACTGCATGGGGCCGACGGCCGCCAGAACCGGAGCCTGGTCACCTCGCAGGTCCGAACGCAGCACCTGCACGACACCCTCATGATCCATCTGTTCGATGCCACGCCGGAACTGCTTGTATCTGCTGGAGTCCTTGGCCCGGGCCACCGCGAAGTGCTCGGGCGAGAACGACGGGATCGGCGGAAAGGTGACCGCCCGCTCGGCGAAGAGCGTGTCACCGACGCGCAGCGCGTTGGCGTTGACCAGGCCGACGACGTCGCCGGGGAAGGCTCGGTCGATGCTCGTGCGCTCGCGACCCATGATCTGTTGGGCGTACTTCGTCGCGAAGGGGCGGTTGGTCCCGGAGTGGGTGACCACCATGCCGCGTTCGAAGATGCCGGAGCAGATGCGCACGAAGGCGAGGCGATCACGGTGGGCGACATCCATGCCGGCCTGCACCTTGAAGACGAAAGCGCTGAACGGAGAGTCGATCTCACGCGCAACACCGTCGGCATCCGGCCGGGCCCCCGGTGCCGGCGCCAGGTCCACCAGGGTGTCGAGCAGGAACCGGACACCGAAGTTGAGGACGGCCGAGCCGAACATCACCGGTGTGCTCGTGGCGGCCAGGAATCCCTCGGGATCGTGACCGGCGCCGGTCGCCACGATGAGATCGCTCTCCTCGACGGCGCGCAGCCACGCTTCACCCTCGAGAGCTTCGGCTGACTCGGCGCTGAGGTGCTCCTCGGGAGCCACCGTTGCACCGCCATCGGTGCGGGTGAACTTGAGGTACTCCCCCGTCGCCATGTCCAGGACGCCCCGGAAGTCACCGGCGATGCCCACTGGCCAGTTCAACGGCGCCGGCTGTAGCCCGGTCCGCTGGTGGATCTCGTCCATGAGATCGAGGGCTTCCTTGCCCGGGCGGTCCCACTTGTTGATGACCGTGATGATCGGGATATTGCGGTGCTTGCAGACCTCGAAGAGCTTCATCGTCTGGGCCTCGAGGCCCTTGGCCGCGTCCACGAGCATCACGGCCGCGTCCACCGCCGACAGCACCCGGTAGGTGTCCTCGGAGAAGTCGGCGTGCCCAGGGGTGTCGACCAGGTTGATGACGGCATCACGATAGGTGAACTGCAGTGCCGCTGAGGTGATCGAGATCCCGCGCTCACGCTCGATGTCCATCCAGTCGGACACCGTGCCCCGCCGACCGTCCTTGCCGTGCACTGACCCGGCTCGCATGAGGACCCGGGCATGCAGCGCCAAGGCCTCGGTCAAGGTCGACTTGCCGGCGTCAGGGTGACTGATAACGGCGAAAGACCGTCGCCGACCGGCCTGTCTCAGGGTCTCGGGAACTGCCGTTCGCCCCGTTTTGGGGGCTGCGCTCGTCATGCTCATCGGACTCAATGTTACGTGACGAAAGGCGCACGCCTCGCCTGCTGCCTCAGAGGTGCAGGCTGGCGCGGGGTGCAGGCTGGCTCAGGGGTGCAGGGCGTCGAACTCGGCTTCAGCGACCGTGTCGGAGTCAGCGTCGAGCCGGATGTGGCCAAGCACCGCCTGCAGGACCCGCAAGGCACGCGTCGCGCTGTCACCCCAGGACGACAGGTAGCTGAACTGCCACCACCACAAGGCCTCGCTGACCCGACCGCTCTCGTAGTGCTGCAAACCATGCATCAGCGCGGCAGCCACGTCGGCAAGATCGTTGGACAGGGAGCCCTTGGCCACCGCGACACCGACCAGCGGGTCGACGACGTGGACGTAGTCATCCAGGCCCTCGAACAGA
>Ga0209585_10001098_pt1 | contig 10512 bp, 8 predicted proteins | sample NGEPerone_FD_185491 | JGI IMG/M metagenome (GOLD analysis project Ga0209585, IMG submission 185491) | Arctic peat soil microbial communities from the Barrow Environmental Observatory site, Barrow, Alaska, USA - NGEE Permafrost154B-one... | ecosystem: Environmental > Terrestrial > Soil > Wetlands... | reverse complement strand
GTGCTATAACCATGCTGAATCAGATAATTTAGTAGCTTCGGATGGGATTTTCTTAATTGTGTTATGTTCAAATTGATAACAGCTGACCTTAGTGACAGCTGCTAATAATATAAGGAATGAATTGAATTATTATCCTAACTTTCCATACTGAAAATATTTGTTTATAAGAACTTTAAAGAAAAAGTTAGGATAATAAATTAGTTTGGATAAACCAGCTTATCCAAAATTTTGGATAAATGTGTCCATTCAACTGGCCACAGCAGACGTCTTGGACGACATGATAAAATAAAAGATCATCAGTTTGGTTCACAGGATTATAGCCAGGAGGAACTCGTTGGCGAGATGGGTGCTGCCTACCTGTGCGGAATAACCAATATTGAACAGGAGACCATTGAAAACAATGCGGCTTACATTAAAAGCTGGATAAGAACTTTCAAAGATGATCCGAAGGTTCTCGTTCTGGCAGCTGCCCAGGCACAGAAAGCGGTTGATTATATCCTGATGCATCAGTCAGACGGGCAGCCCTGACAATTAAGGAATATCCATTCAGAGAGGCTCTGTCAGGGCCTCTTTTTTTGTTCGTGCTCTGAATAATATCCGTTACACTCCCCTATTGTTAAAGCCCCTGGAGAAGCTTTTCCTGAAATAGCAGCGTTATCCGGCTTCGATAAAAACAGGTGACAAAGCATTTGCTTCCTTCTCCCCATACCTGGCAGCACCATCGGTTTTTAAATTGGTCCTGATGATTGGGTTTTCAGTGGCATTTCTGCGGAAGTTCAGCTGTGCTCATGACAAATTCAGTTAAAATTCTATGCTAAGTTAGCTCTGATCCCCGCGCGTACATTTCATTCACGAAAGGATTTTCCCGGCATATCCTCCCTCGCTGTGTTCAGTCCGGTATTCCAGTTCCTCCTTGCATGCCTCTATTTATCAAGCTATTCACTTGCATATAATTTTTAAACTTAAATTTTGTATCATGAAAACAGCTTCAAAAACCTCCACAAATCAGACTATTGAAAACCATGAATCTCATTTCCATTTTAATTGGAATCCCACCTCCGATTCAGCCAGCCTCAAAGCATGGGAAGAAGAAAATGCAGAATATGCCACCTGGAACTTGATCGACGATGAGCAGGAAACCGCCTCTTGCTGATCAGAAAAAGCTTCGAAAGGGGCTTTTTTTGTGGTCGTCTTTGAGCAGTCCATTAAATTTTATCAAAAAATATTTATTCTAATTTTCTGACCATAAATATGATAAAAGATGATGTGGAAAATGTATATGAATTGTGCACAGAATACAATTTCCCAACTAGTTCAAAGGAGGTAAACTATAAGATGCAATGATTAAAAACTAGCAAACAATGAAACAATTCGCAAGCAACTTGAATAAAATTAAAGCTACTCATCTTTGCCAACATCTTCAACTGACTTCAACCATAATAAAACTAACTTTGCGATCTGAATTTTAAGATTGAATAATGACTCAAAAACAACTCGAAGACTACCTCTGGGGAGCAGCCAACATACTGCGTGGAATGATTGATGCGGCTGACTTTAAGCAGTATATTTTCCCGTTACTATTTTTTAAACGTGTAAGCGATTTATGGGATGAGGAATATCAACAGGCTTTGGAAGAGAGCGACAACGATTTAAGTTACGCCGAATTTGCCGAAAACCACCGTTTCCAAATTCCGAAAGGGTGCCATTGGGACGACGTTCGGAATAAAACACTTGATGTGGGCGCTGCATTGCAGAAGGCAATAAATGGCATTGAAAATGCTAACTTTGAGATGTTGCACGATGTGTTTGGTGATGCGCAGTGGACCAACAAACGGCGTATGAATGACGAAAAAATGCTTGACCTGATTGAGCATTTCAGTCAAATGAAACTGACCATCGCTGAAGTCCCTCACGATATAATGGGCGATGGGTATGAATACTTAATCAAAAAGTTTGCAGATGATAGCGGACATACAGCAGCAGAGTTTTATACGAACCGGACTGTAGTAAAACTCATGACGCAGATTACCGATCCCAAAAGTACCGAAAGTATTTACGATCCCACTTGTGGTAGTGGAGGCATTTTATTGGGTTCCGCTTTGCACTTGAAAGCACAGGGTAAAGAGTATCGGACACTGAAATTATACGGACAAGAGTTAAACCTGATTACCTCTGCCATTGCCCGTATCAATATGTTTATGCACAATGTCGATGAGTTTCTGATTGTACAGGGTGATACTTTGGACAGCCCGCAGATATTGGAAAACGACGAACTCAAAAAGTTTGATGTGATTATGGCGAATCCGCCTTACAGCGTAAAGAAGTGGAGCCAGCAGAAATGGATGAATGATTCCTATGGCCGCAATATTTGGGGAACTCCACCACAGGGTTGTGCCGATTATGCTTTTCAGCAGCACATCATGAAGAGCCTGAACACCGAAACCGGGAGAAGTGTAGTGCTTTGGCCGCACGGTGTATTGTTTCGCGATTCCGAAGGCGACATACGCAGGCGTATGATTGAAGAAGATTATGTGGATGCCGTAATTGGTTTAGGGAAAAATCTTTTTTACAACAGTAGTATGGAAAGTTGTTTGCTTGTATGCCACATGAAAAAGCCCAAAGATCGTAAAGGCAAGATTATTTTTATTGATGCAAAAGATGAGTTACGAATCGATCGCACCAATGCTTGGCTGGAGCCGCATCATATCAAAAAGATTAGCGAGACTTACAAGAAATTTAAAGATCTTGAAGGCTTTGCCAAGGTAATGAGTAATACAACAGTGCTGGAGAATAATGGCAACCTAAGCATACAATTGTATGTAAAACAATTAAACAATAATCAAGGACAGGAAGTAGATCATTTACTTGAAATTACAAAAAAAAATCAACAAGAATTGAACACTAACATTGACAAATTATTTAAGCAACTGAAAAATTTAGGCATTTAATGAATACATTGAATAGGAAAAATTGGAAAAAATTTGTAGTTGCTAATTTGGTAGATGAAGCTTCTGAAAGAGTTGATGATCCATCTAATTCTAAACTACAAAGATTTGTTGGATTAGATGAGTTTGAAAGTGGTCAATTAAAAATTAGGAAATGGGCATCAACTGAAAATCTTGTTTCTGCAATGAAACTTTTCAGATCTGGAGATATTCTTTTCGCTCGAAGAAATGCGTATTTGAGAAGGGCTTCACAGGTTGATTTTGAAGGAATATGTTCGGGGGACGCAATCGTACTAAGAGAAAAAACAAAAATAAACAATGGTTTTCTTACTCTTATTCTTAACACGGACAAGTTTTGGGAATATGCAACAGCTAATGCTGCTGGAACTATGTCAAAAAGAGTAAAATGGAGAGATTTGGCTAAATACGAATTCTTATTGCCTCCAACGGAAGAACTAAAGCATATTACTTCGCTTTTTCAATCCATAGAAACAGCTATAGAACAGGTGGAGGGGCAAGAGAAAAATTTAAAGACATTACAAAAATCATTGGTTAGTGGTTTGTTAAGCCAGCAACCAATATTTGGTAATCTATTAAGCAAGAGCAATTGCAAGTTGACCACTTTGGGTGATATTGCTGAATGTGACAAAAAGTATCCGGAGCATTCGAACGAAATCAGCCAATATATTGGTTTAGAAAATATTGAATCCGAAAATTTTCAACTACAAGGGTTTGGCGATATCGCCAATGGTACCACCTTTACCAAACGCTTTACAAAGGGAGATGTACTGTTTGGCAAACGCCGAGCCTATTTGAAAAAGGTAGCCGTTGCCGATTTCGATGGCATTTGCTCTGGTGATATTCTGGTTATCCGGGCAAAAGACAAAAAAATGATACAAGAATTGCTACCCTTTTATATTTCATCCGATGTATTTATGCAACATGCCATAAGCACTTCGGCAGGCTCATTATCGCCCCGAACTAAATGGAAAGATCTTTCTGAATTAGCGGTATCCATTCCTGACTTAAAGACACAGGAAAAGATTTTAGTAGTTCTGCAACAATTTGAAACAATAATCTCTCAGCTCAAGCAACAAAAAACAACTTTGAAGAATTTGAAGCAGAAATTGTTGAATGAGATATTAGGATAGAACAATATATTGTATATTTGAAGTCAAAGAAATTGACCATGAGCAAAATAAAGATAAAGAATTTCGGCCCCATCAAAGAAGGCTATAAGGAAAACAATGGTTGGATGGAAATCAAGAAAGTTACTGTTTTCATTGGTAACCAGGGAAGCGGGAAAAGTACAATAGCAAAATTGATTTCGACAATGACTTGGATTGAGAAAGCATTGGTAAGAGGTGACTTTAAAGAAAATGAATTAACTGTTTACAATCGATTCAAAAAGCACTGTGTCTATCAGAATATTGGTAATTACTTTAAAGCTGATACAGTTATTAATTATCAAGGTGTTGCTTATAATTTAACCTACGAAAAAGGAGATATATATGTAAAAGAAAACAAGCCTAAAAGATATTCATTTCCTAAGATAATGTATGTTCCTGCTGAAAGAAACTTTATTAGTGCTGTTGATAAACCAACTTTACTTAAGAAACTACCTAGTACATTGTATACATTTTTAGATGAGTTTGAAGATGCTAAGCAAGAATTAAAAAGGAACTTAATGCTTCCAATTGGAAATGTACGATTTGAGTATTCCAAGCAGAATAAAATTTCATATATCGTAGGTGCAGATTATAAAATTCGTCTGTCTGAAGCGTCGAGTGGATTTCAGTCATTTGTTCCGTTATTTATGGTAACCAAGTATTTAGCTGAATCAATAAATAGAGAACATGATGCTTCAATAAAACAGATTAGTATTGAAGAAGAGAAGAGAATCATAAAAGAGATTGAAAACATTCTTTCAAATGAGAAATTAACCGAAGACATAAAAAAAGTTGCTTTAGAGATATTGTCAGCAAAATATAAATACTCTTGTTTTGTAAATATAGTAGAAGAACCCGAGCAAAACCTTTTTCCAAGTTCGCAAAGGTATATTCTGTATAGTCTTTTGAAATTTGCGAATATGGATATTGAAAATAAGTTGATTATGACAACTCATAGTCCATATATTATCAATTATCTAACCTTAGCCGTTAAGGGATATTTAGTTTCAAAGAAAGTTGAATCATCATTAAATAAAGATGAACTTACCCTAAAACTTACAGGAATAATACCTCTTGAATCAGTTATAAATTCTGAGGATTTGATTATTTATGAATTGGACGATAAGGGCAAAGTTGAAAAACTTGAAGATTATAAGGGATTACCATCAGATAATAATTATTTGAATAATAAATTAGCAGAGTCTAACGATTTATTTGTTAATTTATTAGAAATTGAGAAAGCTATATGAGTATTAATTTTTTTGAAGACGGTTGTCAGGACTTAACTAATCAATCAATATTTGGACTTTGTGATGACATCCCTCAACATCGTGCTTATGTTGATATTGTAGATTCTGCAAAATGGATTGCCATCGTAGATAACTCAAAAAACCTTGAAGTCACTTTTACGGCTATTGATAACTGTATTGAAATAAAAAGAGCAGATGGCTCTATTGATAGTAGGTGCGATGGAATGTTAACGAGCACAGACATATTGATTTTTGTTGAATTAAAAGAAAGAGACGTCGCAAATACAATTTGGATTAATAAAGGGGAAGATCAACTAAGAAATATTATTAAGATATTCGAAATCAATCATGATTCATCAATATACACCTTTAAAAAAGCTTATTTAGCGAATCGAATAAAACCTAATTTTCCTATTGGACAAATGTCTCGAATGCAAAAATTCGAAGACGAAACAGGTTACATATTTTTAGTACAGCAAAATATTATCCTATAATGATTTCATTTACAGAGCAAAACAGCGTTGAACATTTTATTATACACCAGTTAACCGGGGTGAATCTTAATGCAGAACACGTTAAGATGGTCATGGACGAATCCATTCCTTATGATGATGAACCTAAATGGCGCTATGTTGAGCCGGAGCTATTGCACCGCGAACTTACCGATGTATTGGCAGAGAAGGAGTTAAAACAAGCCCTTTGCCGTCTCAATCCCACTATTGCCGCACAACCTGAGCGTGCAGATGAAGTAATTCATAAACTTCGGGCAATTCTGATCACCGTGAATACGGTAGGTTTGGTTCGCGCCAACCAGGAATTTTCACGATGGATCAGGGGCGAAATGACATTGCCTTTTGGAAAAAACAACCACCACATCGCAATTCACCTAATTGATTTTGAGGAAATAAAAAATAACAGTTTTATTCTTACCAACCAATTCAGAATGCAAGCCAGGGAAGTGAAGATTCCCGATATTGTACTATTTATAAATGGCATCCCATTGGTTATTGGCGAAGCCAAGACTCCCGTTCGTCCGGCGATAAGTTGGTTCGATGCTGCACACGACATTCATGTAGTATACGAAAATGCAGTACCTCAGCTATTCGTTCCGAATGTATTTTCATTTGCTACCGAAGGGAAAGAAGTTTTTATTGGTGGCGTCAGAACACCATTGGAATTTTGGGCGCCCTGGCGTTTAGAAGATGATAAAGACGAATTAAGTAAATTCATCAATTTAAATGATATTGGTGGCCAACTAACCCATTTGCTCAAACCCTCTACGTTACTGGATATATTGCAATATTTCACGATTTATGCCACAAACAGTAAGAAGAAGAAAATAAAAATAGTTTGCCGCTACCAACAGTATGAAGGTGCAAATGCAATTGTTGAAAGGGTAAAAGATGGGATCATCAAAAAAGGCTTAATCTGGCATTTCCAGGGCTCCGGAAAATCGTTGCTGATGTTGTTTGCTGCACAGAAGTTACGCAAGCAGCAGGATTTAAACAGTCCTACTGTGATGATCGTTGTCGACCGGATTGATCTCGATACTCAGATTACGGCCACTTTCAATACTGCTGAAGTGCCTAACATGGTAACGACGGATAATATCAGGGAGTTGCATAAACTATTGGAGCAGGATTCCCGCAAGATTATCATTACAATGATTCACAAGTTCAAAGATGCGTATCCGAATATGAATATTCGTGAAAACATCATTGTAATGGTCGATGAGGCCCACCGAACACAGGAAGGAGATTTGGGCCGGAAGATGCGCAATGCATTACCTCACGCCTTCTTATTTGGTCTTACTGGAACACCGATAAATAAAACAGATAAAAATACTTTCTGGGCATTTGGTGCAGAACAGGACAGTGGCGGATATATGAGCCGTTATACTTTTCAGGAAAGCATCCGCGACAACGCAACGTTACCATTGCATTTCGAACCGCGACTACCCAATTACCACATTGATAAAGATAGTCTTGATATTGCGTTCAAAGAAATGGCCAATGATCTGAGTGAAGAGGATCGAAATAAACTGAGCCAGAAGGCCGCAAAAATGTCGGTATTTCTTAAATCGCCTGAACGTGTAAATGCCATTGTGACCGATATTGCAACGCATTTTGCTAAACATGTTGACCCTGAAGGTTTGAAAGCAATGATCGTTACAACAGACCGCCTGGCTTGTGTTCAATACAAAGATGAACTGGACAAATTGATAAATTCCGATGCGAGCGAAGTGGTGATCAGTTCGTCAGCCAACGATGATTTTGATTTCAAACAAAGATGGGCCAAAGACAAGGATCAGCAAGAAAAGATAATTGAGAAATTTAATGATGCCGATTCGTCGTTAAAGTTTCTGATTGTTACTGCAAAATTGCTCACCGGATTTGATTCTCCGATCCTGCAAACGATGTACCTGGATAAATCACTGAAAGATCATACGCTATTGCAGGCAATTTGTCGAACCAACCGGTTATTCCCGAATAAAACATTTGGCAGAATAGTCGACTACTTTGGTGTTTTCGATGATACGGCAAAAGCGCTCGCATTCGATGAAGAAAGTATTAAAGCAGTCATTACACATCTGAAAGTATTAAAGAATAAACTTCCGGAATTGATGGATAAATGTCTGACATATTTCTGTGGAGTCGACAGAAATATTCCCGGATTTGAAGGCTTGCAGAAAGCACAGGACTGCATCAATACCAATGAAAAGAGAGATGCCTTTGCTTTAGATTTCAGCAACCTTTCAAAACTATGGGAAGCCCTTTCGCCCGATCCTGTTATAAATGAATACCAAAATGACTACAAATGGCTGGCCCAGGTTTTTATTTCTGTAAAACCTGGCTCCGATGACAATGGCCGGTTGCTATGGCATGCATTAGGTGCACAAACCACCGCGTTAATCCACGATCATATTCATGTTTCAGGTATCAATCACGGCATGGAAGAAATGGTTTTAGATGCCGATGTGATTGATGAATTAATGAATAAGAAAGATCCGAATCAGGCTAAAAAAGTTTTAAATATTCTGAGGGGAAGATTAAACAAACATGGTAATAAACCAATCTTCAAGAAATTAAGTGAGCGCCTTGAATCTTTGCGCGATAAAGCAGAAAAAGGACTGATCAGCTCTATTGATTTCATCAAGGAACTTTGCCAGATTGCAAAGGAAACCATTCAGGCTGAACGACTGGTTGAACCAATTGAAGTAAGGAAAACCGCTAAATCGGCATTAACTGAACTCTTTTTAGAATTAAAAACCGACACTACTCCTGTTATTGTTGAGCGAATAGTAAACGATATTGATGAAATTGTAAGGTATGTGCGTTTTGACGGTTGGCAAAACACGACAGTAGGAGAAAAAGCAGTCAGGCGTGAATTGCGAAAAGTGCTTTGGACTAAATATCAAATCAAAGACGAAGACCTTTTCAACAGGGCTTATGAATACATAAAAGAGTATTATTAGGAATACATCATGTAACTTTCTGATTTTATACTTGTCAGAGAATTCGAAACAAATCTTATTAAATCACTAAGATTAAAAATATCCAATGGATAAGTCTATTTCATTTCTGTTGGGAGCAGGATTTTCAGCTCCTACGGGATATCCAATAGGAAATGTCCTCAACCAAAAACTTTTCAGTTGTACAGGAGATGATTTTGCTTTCAATTCGGACGGTAGATTATCCGTTCGGACTGATGGTAAGAAACCAAATCTTGGCTACAAAACCAGTTACGATGTTGATTTTGATTTTTGCCGTGATTTGATTCAATATTTTAATACGATTAAAGGATATTTTGACTATGAGGAATTTTACGATTTCTTTGTCGATGATGCTAAATCCGATTTAGGAGTTATTGACTTATTTAAAACTAATTTCATCGGACGAGAAAATGAATTCTCACTGATCCTTTCTGAGATTAAGAAAATATACAATCAACTTATAATCCATTATTTAAAGGATGAAAATAATGAAGCATGGTATGACGATGCTCCAATAATTGATGGTCCATCTTTCTTTGGATATACTGGTATTTTAAACTGTCTGAAAAAAATGAGAGAAGATTCTGATATAAATGTGCATACATTAAATCATGATTTGTTTTTTGAAAGGCTAAACCGATCAGAATGGTTAAATGGAGAACTTTGTGATGGCTTTGAAGAATTAGGATCTCCATACTATGGAGATTTAAACATTGGATGTGCAAAGCACAAATGCAGGTTGCCATATTATACTGGAAATTATGCAAATGGATTTCGACTATTTAAACTTCATGGAAGTATCGATTATGCAATTTTTAAGAGTTCATATGGTGTATCCGAAATACCAAATAAGTATGTAAAAACCTCACAAAGAATTGGAATCAGTAATCTTTATAGAGAATTCAGAAACGAAAATGGGGATCATACATTCGAGCATTGTTGGGTAAATTATCATGCAGATTTTTTGACTGGTACAACCGCAAAAATAATGAGGTATGATGAACCATTTTTATATCGGCTTTTATTCAAACATTTTATCGACAATCTGCTTTCCGCAGATAAAATTGTAATTATTGGTTACGGAGGAAAGGATATTGAAATAAATAAAATCATTTTGGAAAATTTCGATTTTCGACATAAACCAAGTTTTATAATTGATCCTTTCCCTGGAGACAAACTGAAATTATTACAAAACCAACTAAATTCGAAGTTAGTTATTAAAAATTTGGAAGATATTCAGATGGAAGATTTCACCTAATATTCAACACATTAAGAATATATTGATCTACTAATAGCCTATTTAAGCATTCATTCCCCGTCCCTCCTGGCGGGGTTTCTTTCTTATACCTAGTCTGAGGTCTGAGAAAGTTTGCTGTTACACTCAAATTACGGTGCAAAGTTATTGATCGCCGCCCGGAAACGTCAAGGGGCTTTGGTCGCTGCAGATAATTATTCCCTGAGCAGCATCAAAGCCACTTCGTGTTCGGTCAGCTTTTTCCTTCTCTCTTCTACATGTCAACTTCTGCCTTGTAAAAACCAGACATTCACCCATTGACAAGAATCCGCCCGGCTCAATCTGGTCTGCCCGAAATTTAACTGTAACGGCGGGCCAGATGCCAAAATAAATCCACAAGGCAGTGGTAAAACTCAATGAT
>Ga0209585_10001097_pt1 | contig 10518 bp, 6 predicted proteins | sample NGEPerone_FD_185491 | JGI IMG/M metagenome (GOLD analysis project Ga0209585, IMG submission 185491) | Arctic peat soil microbial communities from the Barrow Environmental Observatory site, Barrow, Alaska, USA - NGEE Permafrost154B-one... | ecosystem: Environmental > Terrestrial > Soil > Wetlands... | reverse complement strand
GCAGGTTGAACTGATTGGCTGGCTGTACCAGTTTTATATTTCGGAGAAGAAGGACCAGGTATTTGCCAGTTTCAAAAAGAACAAAAAAGCCGAAGCCGAAGATATTCCTGCTGCTACCCAGATTTTTACACCCAACTGGATTGTGAAATACATGGTGCAAAATACCGTAGGCCGGATCTGGCTCGATCATCGCCCCACGAGCCCGCTACGGCAAAAAATGAAATACCTTGTTGAAGCTCCCAACGAAAACGAAGCTCAAAGTCCCGTTCCTTTTAATGGATTAGAGGATGGCCTAAAACTCCTTGATCCTGCCTGTGGTTCGGGACATATTCTTGTGGAAGGATTCTTCCACCTGTATGATATTTACGAAGAAGAATACTATATGCCAGCCAAAGCGGTTGAGAAGATCCTGCAGAACAACCTGTTCGGACTCGATATTGACCTGCGTGCTTCCCAATTGGCACAGTTTGCCGTATTGCTCGCAGCAGCCACCAAGTATCCCGATATCCTGAAAAAGGAGATCACCCCGCATATTTACACGATGCCCGAAGCAGCTGAGTTTAGTCACGAAGAGATTCTTGATTTTCTTGGAAGCGAAGGGATACGGCACGACAAAGTGCTTTCTCATGCTTTGGAACTCATGCAGCAGGCAAAAAACCTGGGTTCAGTGATGCAATTTAATGTAACTCCCAAAGAACGGCTGTTCTTTATACAACGTCTCGAAACCCTGCAAACCGAAGCCAAAACCAGCCTGATGGTACTTTCGCTTGTCAACAAAATCCTGCCGTTCCTGCAAGTTTTATTCATTCTGACTGATCGATATGAAGCAATTGCAGCTAACCCACCATATATGGGGCAAAGCAATATGAACAACGATTTGAAAAACTATATCAATGAAAACTATCCAATTGCTAAAAGTGATCTATTTGCAGTGTTTATTGACTTGATGACTGGATTACTTAAACCTGATGGTAGACTTGGTAGTATTACTATGGAAGCCTGGATGTTTTTATTGTCATATGAAAATCTAAGAATTAAAATAATTTCCAATTATAAAATTGAATCATTGAGTCATTTTGGTTGGCATATTTTAAGGATTGCATTTGGGACAGCGGCATTTGTACTTCAGAATCGAAAAGCATCTAACATAGATAAAGGTGTTTATTCCTATTTAACTATAGATGATACTGATCGAGATAAAGAAATTCCTTTGGAATTTCCTAAAAAGGATAACGGTCGTTATGCTGTTATATCACAATTTAATTTCTCTAAAATTCCGGGAAATCCAATTGCATATTGGGTAAGCGATAATGAAATGTTGGTTTTCCAGAATTCCATGACATTTGAAGATATTGGTAAACCGAGGCAGGGTTTAGGAACTACGGACAATAACAGATTTCTCAGAGATTGGTCAGAAGTTAATATTGACAAGGCATCTTTTGATCCAATAGACAGAAATGACGCGATGCTTTCAGGTAAAAAATGGTTTAGTTATACAAAAGGAGGAGGTTTTAGAAAATGGTATGGTAATGCAGAATCCTTGATCAATTGGAAAAATGATGGGTCAGAGATAAAGGCAGCTTTAATTGGTAAAAATCCTAATATACCTCGTTCAGAAAGCCTATACTTTAAAAATGGAATTACATGGGGATTAATAACAAGTGGTAGTTTTAGCAGTAGAAAAGTACTTTACAAAGGAATATTCGATGTTGGAGGTTCAATGTCATTTCCAGATCCTGAAGCTGAAGATTTTTTATTAGGGTTTCTAAATAGTAAATTATCTAATAGATTTTTGAACATTTTAAATCCTACCATGAATTACCAAGTTGGCGATATTAAACGCCTACCAATAATTCATTCTTCAAACGCTAAGATCTCTTTAATATCAGGAAAAGCAATCAATTTGTCAAAAACCGATTGGGATTCTCATGAAACCTCATGGGATTTCACCAATTTACCATTAATTAATAATGATCATCCAATATTGGAAACTGGCTGTATGAATTGGGTAAAAAAAGTTACGACTAATTTTTACCATCTTCATGCGTATGAAGAAGAGTTGAACCAAATTTTTATAGACATTTACGGATTAAACGAAGATTTAAACCCTATAGTATCGCTTAAAGATATCAGTATTTTACAGGACGAACTCGACAGAAATGCTCTGGAGAAAACCGATAAAGAATTGTGCAAACATCGTCAATGGAAATTGGAAGATGGCAAATGGCAATTGTATTTGGATGGTCAGCTTCAGCATGAAATTTCAGAAGGGGAATTACACCAAGCCAAAGTTCAGCCGACCCTGCCAATCAAAAAAAATGTGGTGATGCAACAGCTTATCAGTTATGCCATGGGTTGCATGATGGGACGTTATTCGCTCGATGCGCCTGGGTTGATACTGGCAAATCAAGGAGAAACGATCGAAGATTATAAGTTAAAAGTGAACAGTTGGGAGAACGGAGAAGGAGAGAGGGAGAGAGGGAGAGAGGGAGAAAAGGGCGTTTTTCTGCCTGACGATGATGGTATTGTGCCGATGATGGGTAGCAACTGTGGTTTCTCAGATGATGCAGTGCTTCGGCTAAGACAGTTTATCGAAGCGGTTTGGGGTAGTGAAACACTCACACAAAACATCAACTTCCTGCAATCGTGTCTTGATATGGAAATCGAAAAATACATGGTCACCCAGAATAACTTTTGGAAAGACCATTGCAGCCGGTACAAAAAGAAACCGATCTACTGGCTCTTCAGCTCGAAGAAAGGAGCTTTTCAGGTATTGGTCTATATGCACCGGATGAACCGTTTTACCGTGCAACGGATCCGCGAAAGCTATATGTTCAAACATCTCCAATGGCTTGTTAATCAGAAGGCAGAAATGGAGAGAAGAAGTGCCACCCTTTCGCGCGACGAAACCCGTCAGCTTGATACCTATCGCACCGCGTTGATTGAATGCCAGGAATACGATCTTCAATTGAAGAACATTGCCGATCAGCAGATTGAGTTCGATCTCGACGATGGGGTATCGGTAAACTATGAGAAATTTGAACCGTTATTAGCAGCTATAAAATGAATCTTATAAATGAATAATAATCCTAAAACTGGAAAAGGTAAAAGACGGCTTTATGAAGTAGGTTGTGTTGCTTGGGTTGATCTTCTTGGTTATGGTTCAATGTTAGCAGACGCAAGTTTTGATCCTACAGCCTCAATATCGCAAAAAGCTATAAGCAGACTGTTTGATTTTCATATAATTACAAGCAAACATGCACATCGTTACTTTCCTATTCATGCAATAAACGATGGTGCAGTAATTTTTAGAGATCTATCACCAAGAACTCCAAGTGTAACATTCGATTTTTTAGACAGAGCAATTAAGCTTTTTCAAAAAATTAATGATTTTGACAAAAAGAATGGATTCCCAGGTGCAAGAATGGTAATTGCATGTGGTTTTCGAGTTAGGATGAATAATCAAGAAATATTTCAAGATCATCGCAAAATAAAAGGAATAAAAGAAAAATTAAGAAATGGATTGATAAGTGCTGATCAAGCAGTATCTGAATCTATTAGTATTCGTCATAATTTTGGCTTAATTCCAGAATTACAAGCCAACTTTGCTTTTACAAAAGCATATTTGGTGGAGCAAGGTGGATCCAAAGAAGGATTCCCAGGTTCAAATTGTTTTATTGATTTATCCATGTTTGGTAAAACAATTCCGGACTGGATTTCATTCGAAAAACAAATCAGCTGGGAAAAAATGGGAATGAAAGGGATGTTTGGGCAATTTAAATCAATAGACAGAGTATTAGCTAATTCATCTCGCCATCAAGGGATATTGGATGCATTTGATATTGCTGAAAACATTTCTATACAAGATAATATTTCGAATGTTTTAGTAAAAAGTACAATTAAGAAAATTGGGAGTGCAAATAAATAGTTGCCAAAATGAATTTGCCAGGTAGGGGCGGCATATTGATAGCACAGGGCATCCTGATGATAAGAATAAGACGAATAGAAGCCGTTCACGATAAAATAAGAATCAAAGCAAATTTGTCAATTCTGACCGTATTGAATTCGTCTTTAAAAATGAAATAACGAAAGTACAAACTTGAAACTCTGAACCAATATAAGATGCTCAACGATAAAATAATAAATACCTTAACGAAGTACCCTGAAGTAAGGGTTATCTTCTTTTTCGATCCCGATCGTGATTCGGAAGAGGAGGTGTCGCAGTTGAATTCAGACTTGTTCAAAGTGGAGTATTTCAGGAACAATCCATTGAACCTGAAAATGAAATTTCGTGATGAACTGGCTGATGAAAAGGTATTTCTTTACCTGCCGATGAAGCGTCCTGAAACCGTAGAGGAATACCTTCACTTCCCGTTGCTCGATCTGCTGGTAGCCAATCGCGAACTCCGGCTCGACAATGTTGGGGAGTTTATGGATAATTTCAAATTGAAACCCCACCAGCGTTCACTTGTTCAAAAATATATCGGTGACCTGAAATCCGAAGCCATCCAAAAAGTAGTGGCTTCGGTGCTGAAACCTTCCGCGTTCGAAGAGAAGCCATTGCAACGTGCTTTGATCGCTGCATTTCTTCGCTTCCAGAAACCCGAAAGTACTGAACTCATGCTGGCAAAACTGATCACACTGGGTTTGGCATCGGAAGAAGCCGAATTGAAACGGGTCAGCAATAAAATTACTGTAAACGGGTTGCTGCCTGTTCTGGATGACTGGACAAATGAATACTTCGGGGAGCCTGTAAAGGAACTGACAGCGGAGCGTTTGAGTTATCTTGCATCCCGGTTGAAATACAATGCTATGGTTTCGGAGCTCGAAATCAACGAGAAAAACGATCCATATGCGACTCTTAAAATAACTGATCTAAGCAAGCTTTACCTGATTACCAACCTGATTGATACAGCAACAAGGAACAGTACCTTGCGCGATAAGTTTTTGCTGGCACTCGATACCCTGGCACTACAAATCCGCGAACAAAAGCTCGTTGAACTTTACGGGGTCTCCGCTTCGTATACCTGGATGAATCAGGTATTGGTGAAACAATTGCAAACCAGTATTGTCCAGCTGTATCTCGAAGGAAAAGGTACAAATATCGAAACCCTTCGTCGTATTTCAAATTGGGAAGCGCTTGCCGGAAATCTTCAGCCCGTCAATCAATTTCTAATTCATACGCTCGTGTCGCTCGATAAGATGGACCGGGCAGGAACACCCATTCTGGATAAACCCGAAGAATATATCAGGACGTATTGCGACACATGGTATTCGATAGATACAGAATACCGGAAATCGATTGTCGACTGGAAAAGCATTGACTTTGCTGAACTTTCAGGACAGGAATCGTTCGAAAAGCTCAAAACGACCCTCGAAAAACGGTATGTCGATTTCCTGGAAGCAACCAACCGCGAATGGCTCAAATGTTTATCCGAAAAAGGATTCGATTACGCCAAACTGAATGTCCCACTTCAATATAATTTCTACCAATCGGAGCTTGCCAATGTCGATCAAAAGGTGGCAGTCATTGTTTCAGATGGCCTTCGTTATGAAATCGCTGCCGAATTGCTTCGTGAATTAAACCAGGAGACCAAGACGGAAGCCGTTCTTCGGAATTCACTGGCATCCATTCCTTCCGAGACACAGATGGGAATGGCCAACCTGCTTCCGGGCAAAACCTTTATTTTCGAAGATGGAAAAGTAACCGTTGATGGTATTTGGTCCGATGGACCCAAGAACCGGGAGAAGATCCTTAAAATTAAAGATCCTGATTCATTGGCCATTTCCTATACTCAACTGGATGGCTTATCGCAAGCCCAAGCGCGGCAGTTATTCAAATCGAAGTTGGTATATATCTACCATGATGTTATTGACGCTATTGGTCATAAAAAGGCTTCGGAGCGGAATGTGCTGCAAATGGTTCCAACGGCAATTGAAGAACTTAAGAAGCTGGTTAAATACCTACATACTACCTTGAATGTAAATAGGGTATTGGTAACTGCTGATCATGGTTTTATTTATACGGACCAGCCCATCAAGGAAAAGGATTTTGAACCCGATATGAAAGGGGATATCAATATTGATACACAAACTAACCGGTACGGATTCCTCGAAAAAGAGGAAACCCCTGAAAGTGGTCACTGTTTTCATTTCAACAAAACGAGTAAAATGGTTTGCGACCGGTTTGTGATCATTCCTCCTTCGACCAATCGTTATCACCGTCAGGGAGCAACCGTTCAGTATGTTCATGGCGGAGGCAGCCTCCAGGAGTTGGTAATACCAATTATCGAGAGCAGGTACCGGAAGAACCGTCCCGTTGAAAAAGTAATGCCTTTGCTGCTTTCACGAAATCTGAAAGTGGTTTCCAATAGCTTAAAGGTCCAGTTCATTCAGGAAAATCCGGTGACCAAAGACCTTAAAGAGCGAACCATTCAGCTGGGATTGTATGACGGGAATGACCTTTCATCCAACCTCGCAGAAATCAGGATGAATAGCACGGCTGAAAATCCATCACAACGGATGATTTCTGTCGATCTGTATTTAAATCCGGGTGAGGGATCAAAAACACGGTTCTCCCTTCGGGTCTTCGATCCCGATGATACGCTGAACCGCCTGATTGAAGTTGACGTGACTAACAATACCTTATACGAATCTGATTTTTAGAAGCCGACGAAGCATGGCCCTAATATCGGGGTGCGTTTAGAAAGGCCAATAAATTAATTAATACATATTCTCATGAAGGAGAAAATTCTTAGCAATTTCGAAGGAAAGGTTGTTCGTAAAGACCTGACATCAATGGTCAAAGGCAATTCTGTGGTACCATCATACGTTCTCGAATACCTGTTGGGTCAGTACTGTGCTGTTGATGACGAAGAGATCATCTCGAATGGGATTGAAAAGGTAAAGGAAATCATCCGGAATAATTTCGTTCAGAAAGCGGATGCAGAAGGGGTCAAAAATTCCATACGCGATAAAGGAAGTTATAAAATCATTGATAAGGTAAAGGTGGCTTTGAATGAAAAGGATGATTTCTATGAAGCGAGTTTCGAAAATCTTTCTATTTCGAAGGTATTTGTTGCTGATCAAATCGTCAAAAAACACCCGAAGCTTTTAAGTGGTGAGGGTGTCTGGTGTATCGTGCAATTGGGTTACGATCATTCTGATGGAGCCCGAAGTCGATGGTTGATAGAAACGCTGAAGCCAATCCAGGTTTCGGGTGTTGATCTAATTGATTTCCGTGAAAAACGGGCGGCATTTTCTACCGACGAATGGCTTGACCTGTTGGTTCAATCCATCGGTTTGAATCCTGAATACTTTAACCGGCGCGGAAAGATTATCCAGATTTCGAGGCTAATTACCCACGTCGAAAACAACTACAACTTTGTCGAATTGGGTCCGAAAGGCACTGGGAAATCACATATATTTTCAGAGCTTTCTCCTCATGGCGTTTTGGTATCAGGCGGTGATGTAACAAGCGCCCGACTTTTTGTTTCGAATACTGGTAAAGGCAAAGTCGGACTGGTTGGCTACTGGGATGTTGTTTGCCTGGATGAATTTGAGCAGGTGGTAGGCTCAAAACGTTCCGATGGTGACATGGTCAATATCATGCAGAATTACATGGCCAATAAGTCTTTCAACAGGGGAAAAGAATCTGTTCAGGCATATGCATCGATGGCGTTTATCGGTAACACGAAACATTCCGTACCTTACATGCTCCGTAACTCGCACCTCTTCGAATCGATTCCGTTGGCCTATATCAAAGGGGCTTTTCTCGACCGTATCCACATTTATATCCCCGGATGGGAAGTGAAGATCCTGAAGAATATTGGTTTGTCATCAGATTATGGATTCATTGTCGATTACCTCGCTGAAATTTTGCGTCAACTCCGCAAATTTGATTACTCGAATTTGCTGGATACCTATGTATCATTGGATCCGACCTATTCCGGACGTGATACAACTTCTGTCAGGAAGACCTTCTCAGGACTTGTTAAGCTCATCTATCCTCATTTAAAGATGACTGAGGAAGAGGCGTTAGAATTGATCCATTTTGCCAATGAAGGGAGAAAGAGGGTAAAGGACCAGCTTTATATCTTTGACGAAACATTCCGGAACGAACCCGTAAATTTCCAGTATACGGTTAAGTCAACCAAAAAAGTGGTTCAGGTTGAGACCCTGGAGAATATCAGTTTCGGAGTTCCGAAAACAGTTGAACTTATAAAAGGTGAGCTGGAAACGGCAGAAGTTCCCGAAGAAGTGAAATCAATGAAACCCACCCTGAATCTGGAAGAAAAGAATGTGATTATCCACGATAACCAAACGGGTGTATCCTACAAAAATCTTTTTGGCGATTACCTGGTTGGTGCCTCAAAGGTTCAAATCATTGATCCGTATATCAGGTTGCCTTTTCAGGTAAAAAATCTGATCGAATTTTGCCAGGTACTTGCAGGTATAAAGACACCTGATGCCGATATCGACCTGCATGTGATTACCTGGAACAAAGATGAATGTATTCCCGATGTCATTGACTGGTTTCTTGAGATACAGGATTCAATCGCGCCTTTGGGGATCAACTTCACCTGGACTTTCGAAGATTATCATGACCGGAATATCACAACCAATACAGGCTGGAAAATCAAACTTGGTCGTGGGCTTGATATTTTTGAAAAGGTCGAAGGATTCTTCAACACAGCTAACGTCGTCCAGGAATTGCGGTTGTGCAAAAATTGCGAGATCACGTATTTGAAGGGTTGAGAATCCCTTGAAGAAAAAGCTGACAAGCGAGAGCCATAGTTCAACGGAAATAAATTAAATTGTATAGGGGATGGAAGATTACAAGAAGTTCTATAACAGCGAGAAATACTTATTTACAGTTGTCCATCAGAAATTTCAACAGGATCATTTCCTCAGCGTATTTGATTTTTTCTGTATTGTAATATGGAAAGCCAATCGCGCCAAGAGTAAGGTTGCCAGTCGTATCAGATTAAAGGAGCCGAATCTTGAGAAGGCGGTTTTTGAAATTACTAACGGTTTGTATTATGCCGCCAGTGATGAGCAACGACTTCGCATTTTAATGGTTGACTGGAAACTTCGGCTTCCCATGTCGTCAGCCATTCTTTCGGTCTTTTACCCTGACAGATTCACGGTATATGATTACCGTGTGTGTGAGATACTTAAGGATTTCGAGGACCTTGGTCATAAAGTGAAATTTGAACCTATCTGGAATGGTTATTCCCAGTATATCGAAGGTGTTCGACAATTTGTACCCTCCGAAAAATCTCTACGGGATAAAGATAAATACTTATGGGGAAAGTCATTCTGCGAAGATTTAACACGGGATATTCTGGATGGATTCCCGGGAAGATCAACAAAAGACTTAGCTGATGACTGACCTTGAAGTCATTTCCCGATTAAAATCGTCTTCTGATTATATTTTATGATGCGTTTAACATTACAAACAACTAAGTTCGCCACTATTCCCAATTGTTTAACGAACCGCCGTATACAGCTTGTCCCGATTTTATCAGTAAGGCCTATACATACGGTCTGTGAGGCTCTCCATGAGGTGTTTACACATCATGGAGGTCAACTCGATTCGTAACAGGTTATTGTCTGGTCCTTAATTTCTGCAATGTAAAATCTAAATCAGTAATGTTGATCATTTCTCTAATACTCTTATTGATAAAACCAGAACCAACAATTTGTTTCGCTTCATTCTTCAAGTAAATCTCTCTAGTTAGCTCTGCTCTGGGAGTAACCTCTAAGTATAAGAAATGTCCAAATAAATAAATCGAATAAAATCCAAAGTCATTAATAGGCGAAATGTTGTGCTCGTCAAAGGCCAGAATAGGTATATCAATGTCCTCGGATACAAGATAGATTCCATTGTTATCTGCAAAATATAGTGGCAAATCCCCTTTGTCATATCTTACAAACTTTCGAATTTTGTCGAACCTACTATCTAATCCAAGTCCTGTATTTCTATGATATTCCTGCAAAAAAACTTCATAAACCCCTTTCTTAAATTGACGCGTGAAATCCTTAATAAAGTAACTTTTAAATTCAAATCGTTTTTTAATTCTTAATATTTTTTTCGACTTATAATATTCAAAATAGACAGATTTTAATATTTGGTTGTTGTTTTTTTGTTTTTCTGAGAGAATCGACAATAAGTGTCTAGTAACGTTAAATATCTCCTTAAAAGCAAGTTCGACAGACATTGGATATTTCGTTGACTTGTCTGTTATGCCGAAGTAACTATTACACGAGTCACAAATATCAAATCCGATAGAAGTTCCACCAATCTTCTTGGAAATCGTATGAGGCTTATTGAAAAAGCTTACTAACGGCTTTTCATTTAGACACCAGATACATTTTCCAACCTTAATATATTCAGCTCTCATTGATGCTTTTTAACTTGTTGTAACGTCCCGCAAATACACAGGGCGAGAGTTTCTCGATGAACTTCCTAAGAAATACTGCTTTTCAAATACTAATTTCCTTCCAACGAAGCAC
>Ga0209585_10001096_pt1 | contig 10519 bp, 9 predicted proteins | sample NGEPerone_FD_185491 | JGI IMG/M metagenome (GOLD analysis project Ga0209585, IMG submission 185491) | Arctic peat soil microbial communities from the Barrow Environmental Observatory site, Barrow, Alaska, USA - NGEE Permafrost154B-one... | ecosystem: Environmental > Terrestrial > Soil > Wetlands... | reverse complement strand
CGACCCCTGCGCTCAGCGACCATCGAGATCAACGGCGCGACCCAGACCTTCCCACCCGCCATCCCGACCGAGCAGCAAGCCCTACTCGACGCAATCGTCAGACACTAAGCGAATGAGCCAACTCAGGTCCGGGGGCATCCCGTGGTGCCGGAGTCGGCTGACAAGTCCAAGATCGCTGGACTCGGTTGACGCCGTCAACGCAACCGGGCAATCCGAGCTGTCAGGACTGAACGCGTCCTCAACGTTCCCGCAGGTCAGCACTTCGACGCGGCCGACCCCGACAATTCCCGACAGGTTCGATTCCCGCCACCTCCACTGTCCTGTGCTCGCGTTCGCGCGGGTCAGGGTGACATCAAGGCCGCCATACCGCTCGCCACGGGTGGCGGCCTTCGTGTGTCCGGCGCCGGATCGGGAGCGTCGCCGTAGTAGTGGGACGACCGCCGGGTGGGGTGAGGACGTGACGCCTTGGCGTTCGCGCCTCGTCGCGGCCGCCCAGGCGCGTCAGTTCCGCTGACGAGCCCGTGTCGCCAGGCGTTGTTCGCTTTCCATGATACCTGATACTATTTGTCATGACTAATGAACGGAGGTGACCGCGATGCCCAACACACTCGACTCTCTGCCGGCGACGTTCGAGCAGCGCACGGCTGCGAAGGCCGGTGTCAGCTCGACCGCGCTACACCGCCACCTCAAGGCCGGTCGCATCGAGCGGATCGGACGAGGTCTGTACCGGCAGGCTGACGCGACGCCCGCGGACCCCGACCTGCTGGCGATCGCTCACCGGTCGCGCCAGGGCACGATTTGCCTGACCAGCGCGCTCGCACACCACGGCCTGATCGACGACATCCCTGCCGCATGGGACATCGCCATCCCCCGCGGGACGACCCCACCCAAGCTGACGAACGTCCGGTGGCACACTTTCGACCGAGCGACCTTCGCCATCGGGCGCGAACTCATGACGATCCCGGGCACCGACCGGCAGGTCGGCCTGTACAGCGCGGAACGGTCGATCGTCGACGCACTCCGCCTGCGCGGCTACGAGGGATACGAGACGGGCATCGACGCGCTGCGCGCGTGGCTGCGCCGCAAGGGGTCGAACCCCTCGGCGCTCCTCAAGCTCGCCCACGAGCTGCCCAGGGCCCAGGGGCCACTCCGGGAAGCACTGACGTACCTGTCATGACCGACAACACCCCACTGCGCCCAGGACAGATCTACGACCGGTTACGCCAGGTGGCGGCGGAGCGGGCCCGACCCTTCAACGAGATCTTGACGCTCTACGTCCTCGAGCGCTTCCTTGCCCGGCTCACGAAGACTGAGTACGCGCAGGACTTCGTCCTCAAGGGCGGGGTGCTGCTCGCCGCATTTCGCCTGCGACGCCCGACCCGCGACGTCGACCTGCAGGCGCTCGACTTCACGCTCGATGAGCAGCACATGAAGGCAGTCGTGGCGGCAGTGGCCGCCGTCGACGCGGCGGATGGCGTCCAGTTCGACCACACGGCGGTGATCGTCGAGCCGATCCGCGACGAGGACGACTACCAGGGCCTGCGCGTGCACGTTCCGGCGCACGTCGCGTCGTTCGCCATGCAGTTCAAGCTCGACGTCTCGACCGGCGACCCGATCACTCCGGAGCCGCAGATGGTGGAGATCCCCGCACTCCTCGGTGGCGTGATTGCGGTGCGGGGACACCCGATCCAGACGGTGATCGCGGAGAAGACCGTCACCATCCTTCAGCGAGGCACCGCATCCACCCGATGGCGGGATCTCCGCGACATCCGCGCACTGTCGCTGCAGCACACGTTCCGCGCCGGCGATCTGCGGGAAGCCGCAGAGGCAGTAGCTGCGCATCGAGGCGTCGAGCTCACGTCGCTCGCCGACGTCGTGGACGGGTGGAGCGCCGTCGGCCAGCTGAAGTGGGCGGGCTGGGTGCGCAGGCAGCAGCTGGCCGACGCCGTGCTCGAAGACCTCGACGACCAGGTGAACGACATCCGCGCCTTCATCGATCCGGTGCTCGCCGGCGAACTCCCACTCGACGCTGTGTGGGATCCGACCGCTCGGTCGTGGGTCGCCGCGGCGGAGTAGGTCCTACAGGTCAGTACCGAGCCAGGCGAAGTACTCGTCGGCCGAGAACACGGGTTTGCCGAACTCCTTGGCCTTGCGAGCCTTGCCCGACTGTGTGCCGACCTCGGCGACCACCAACACGTCACACCTCGTCTTGCTGACGGAGTCGACGGGGACGAGTCCCCGCGACGCCGCTTCCGCCTTCATCACGTCCCGCTCCACGGCCTGGCCATCGGGCAGTCGGGCGGTGCCGGTGAAGCAGACGCGAGCCCCGGCGCACAGGACCTCCCCGATGGCGGTACTACCTGCCGCAGCGGAGGCCAGCAGTGCGTCGACGACGTCGATCTCAAGGACCTGCTCGAGCCGACGCAACCGGTTCAGGAGCTCGGCGGGCAGTCCTGCGGTCCGCTCGGCGGCCGACGCCAGCCTCTCGGCGACGACCTCACGCAGGGCCGACGCCGTCGCGGGGTCGGCCCGGGACTCGTACCGTGCGGCGGAGATCGGGTCCTCCCGTCCGAGGAGCACCCCGCTGAGCACCCGGCTCACCCCGACCAGCGCCGAGAGCGTCGGCATCGCGGGAATCACCGGCGGCTCGATCCCACTGTCACGGGTGAGGAGGTAGGTCGCTCCCGACTCCGCGGCATCAGCCGAGTCGAACGCCGTGCCACTCGTCGCCTCCACACGAGCACGCTGATGCGCCTGCAGGGCGGCCCGCGCCCTTGCGAGCGCAGTCGGCGCGGACAGTTCGCGCAGCTCGTTCGGGGTCAGATCACCAGCCGGGACTTCGACGCCGATCGGCAGTGCCACAACCGTCCCGAGCCGCTTGAGCTCGAAGTCGATGAGGGCGAGCGTCTCGTCGACCTCGACGCCCACGGGCGTGCAGCCGTCGAGGAGCGGGGCGAGCACCGACCATGCCTCGGCCAGGGTCGGCGCCAGGAGCACATCCTCGACGGCGATCCCGTACGCACCGCGGGCATCGGCAAGGTCCCGCTGCGGGTTGACCAGGGTGCTGATCGCCGAGCCGTCGTCGAAGGCCACGGCGATCTCGACCGGGCGTGGCCGCGACAGGCGTCCCTCGTCCCCGACCGTGAGGATGCCGATGGCGCACAGCTGCGTGGCACGTTCTGGCGCAGTCGACGCACGCAGGAACCGCAGGATCCGGCGATCCGTCTTGAGGTCCTTGGGCAGCACGGGGCGGGTGAGGACCAGCCCGTCCATCGAGGTACAACGGCTCAGCGCGACGTAGACCTGCCCGAAGTCGAAGGCTCCGCCCCGCAGGTCGACGACCAGCCGGTCGAGGGTCTGCCCCTGGCTCTTGTGGATGGTGATCGCCCACGCGAGCTTGAACGGAAGCTGCCTGAAGGTGCCCACGATCTCGCGACGCAGGCTGCCGCCCTCGATGATCGGGCGGGTTGCCTCCCACGTGTGCGGCCGCACGTCGGCGCTGGTGCCGTCACGGAACTCGACGGTGACGACGAGGCTGCCGGCGTCGCGGCCAACCTCGGTGATCCGGCCGAGGGTGCCGTTGACCCATCGATCCCCTGTGTCGTTGTTGAGCATCATGACCTGCGCGCCGACCTTGAACTCGAGCACCTCCTCCACCGGAGGGTCGAACAGGCTCAGGTCACCGGACTCCTCGGCACGGTGCGTGACGACGAGGCCGGACAGGCGTTCGAGGTGCTGCCTGTTGCGCGCCGTGACGACCCGGTTCGTCGGAGCGAGCGTGAGCCAGAACTCGTCGTCGGGCGGGACGAAGTCCGGGATGGTCCGCGCGTTCAGCTCCGCCTGTGCGCGGTCGATCAGGACACCCTCACGGACGGCGTTGAGGAGGGCGGTGAGCTTCTCGTCGCCGAGCTGACGGAACACTCTGGTGAGCGCGACCGTCGGGAAGTCCTCGCGGGAGAACCGATCGGCGGAGAAGAAGTACGGCGTGGCGTACCTAGTCAAGAAGAACTCGGCCTCCCCGTCGGCGACCACCGGCGGGAGCTGGAGGAGATCGCCGACGAGAACGACCTGGACCCCACCGAAGGGGCTGCCCGGCCTCGGGCCGAACCGTTCGAGTGCTGCGACGAACTTGTCGAACAGGTCCGCCCGGACCATCGACGCCTCGTCGACGATGAGCGTCTCCAACGACGCGAGGGTCTTCGCGAAACGCCCGGGTCGATAGGTGCCGCTCGTCACGGCGCGAAGGTCAGTCGTCGTGCCGAAGCTGAAGAGCCGGTGGATCGTGTAGCCGTCGACGTTCAGCGCGGCGATCCCCGTAGGTGCCACCACCACGACGCGCCGCTGCGTCGTCGCCATGAAGTGGCGGATCAGGGTCGACTTGCCCGTGCCGGCCTTTCCGGTGAGGAAGAGGTTGCGTCCCTCACCGAGGATCGTCAGGGCACGCTCGAACTCCTCAGTGAGGATGAGCGGCGCGCCAGACATCGCGGCCCCCGGCGTTGTTGAATGCGAACGCCCCGTCGGCGCCCCAAGCACGGTAGCGACACGGTCGCCCGCACGGGTGCGATTCGGGCGACTACCTCGGCGCAGCTACCGGGCTCTCGAACGACTGTGCGCCCGCTCAGGCCGCAGGGAACGCCGCGGCCAACGCACGGTGCACTCGCTCCGTCACCGCGTCATCGAGCCCGCCGGGCCTGACCAGGTGTTCGGCGAGCTTCTTCGGCCACAGGACGTGGACGCCGTCGATGACGAACGACCCGCCGATCAGTGGCCAGTCGGCCTCGACGAAGCACAGCACGCCCCGCACTGTCACCTCGACGAGCCCCGCCTTCTCCAGGGCTCCCCGCACGAGGTCGACCTGCTTGTGCACGCCGCCGACGAGCTTGGTCTGGTCACGCGTACCGACCATGAGCTTCTCGACCCTGGGCCGGAACAGGCCGCCCTCCACGCGGAGCTGCGGCCGGCCCTTGTAGCGCTTGGCGTCGATGACGAACACGCCCGCCGCCGACACAGCGATGTGGTCGATGTTGGCTTTGGTCCGTGGGATCCGCCGGTCGTGCAGGACCCGCACGCCTTGCCCGGCCAGCCCGTCGAGACGTTTGCCGAGGAGCTCCTCACCACGAGCGCCGGTCGCCCAGGCGGTCGTGCTCTGCGGCTCGTCCGAGACCACAAAGATCAACCCGCCGAGCTTTGGGTGCGCGGTGCGTATGCGCTCCTCACGCTTGGCCTTGCGGCGCTCGTACTCGCGCTGCGCGGACGCCCCGGCGGAGCCGGCGACGACGTCGAGCGCCTCGAGTGGGGGCGAAGCGTCTACAACTACCGCCTCGACGACGGGGACGAGAGACGGCGCCTCGGCGCCCGAGGCATCCGCTGGCACCACGCACGCCACGCAGACGACGGCTTTGGTCGTCCGCTCGTAGACCGCGGTCGTTCCGGCTGCGAGCGCCGCACCACACGACCGACACGTCCCGGCGTACCGCAGCCGCATGGTCTTCGTCGTCACGCCGCCGTCCTCGGGAACATCAGGCACCCGGCCTTCATCGGCGGATGACGGGCAAGCCTGAAGGTCGCCGACCCGTGGGCCACCCTCGTCGGCGCACGCACGAGCCGAGCGCCGCTCAGCCTTCCGGCAGGTCCCAGCCGAGGTCCCGGCAGATCCGCATGAAGTTCAGTTGGAGTCGCTAGAGCGATACTGGAAGGGCGCCAGCCATCACGTGGCGGTCTTCACCACTGCTCTCGACAGCGTCGATCCGGCAACGGCTGTCCTGCAGACGCTGTCCCTGGCAGGCCTTCTGCGAACCGACTGGAACCTGACTACCCCGCAGGTCGAGGCGGACGGCTCCTGGTCCCTCGACCTTGTCGCCGCCGCTGATGCGTTCGGCGGAGGCTTCGTTGTGCCGGGAGTCACGTAGGCTCACGTCCGGTCCGGAACGCGAATCCGAGGCTGAGGTCGCTGTCACCGCCCGGACTGCGGCATGTCCGCGCGCCTTCCGAGCGAAGCAGCTGTCGGCTCGCGACGATGCGGCTCGTGACCTCCGACCAGTGGACGTGCCGGCACTTCTCACTCGCAAGCGCGATCGACGACCGCCCGAGCGACCTTCCGCACCTGCTGCGGCGGCTCGCCGACGAGCTCAACCGGCACCAGATCGGTCCCATGGAGCTGCTCGACGTCACGATCGCCAGCGAGATCACCGAAGACGGGCCTTGGTGGTCGGCCACCGTGTACTGGTCACTCGGTGGGGCGAACACCCGGCGCGGGGACAAGGATGGGTAGGTGAGACCGTGGCTCCTGCTGGATGTCGACGGACCGCTGAACCCGTACGCGGCACCGTGGTTCCGCCAGGGCGTTCCACCCAAGGGTTATGCATTCCATGCGCTGACTCTCCGGAACGGGCGCACCTACCGGGTTGCGCTCAACCCGGAGCACGGGCACCGGCTGCGGTTGCTGGCGGGGCTGTGCGACCTGGCGTGGGCGACGACGTGGCTGGAGGACGCGAACCGCCTCGTTGCGCCACTGATCGGTTTGCCGGACGACCTTCCCGTCGTCCCGTTGGCGCCGCCCGCCGTGCCCTTCCCCGCGTGGGGCTGGAAGACCGGGCAGGTCGCCGAGTGGGTCGGGTCGCGCCCGTTCGTCTGGCTCGACGACGAGATCACGCAGCAGACACGGGACTGGCTCGATGCTCTGCCGCGGCTCGGGCCGCACCTCGACCGCCACGTGCCGCCGCAGGTCGGGCTGACTGACGCGGACTTCGACGCTGTCGAGGCTTTCGCGCGAGCGCGGTAGTACCCGGTCGCGCCGCGACGGGAGTGCGACCCGCGGAGGACGATGGTGCGTCGAAGGGGCGGGATCATGAAGAGGAGCATGGGTGTTGCCGGGACGGTTCTGGCTGGCGTCGCGCTCGTCGCATCTGTTGCCCGCCGCCCACTGAAGGCGCACCTGGCGCAGGGGACGCTTCCTGGGCGATTTGGGAGCTGGCTCAACTCCTCCCTGAACCGACAGCTTCGCCGTCGGCCAGGGCGCGGGTCTTCTCCACCGGGCAGGGCCGCAAGACCGATGCCACCGATGCCCACTCCATCGCCCTGGTCGCGTTGCGCACCCCGAACCTGCGGGTCGTGCAGGTCGACGGTGAGCACGTCGCCTTGCGGTTGCTGGCCGACCGCCGCGACGAGCTCGGAGTACGACGCACCCAAGTGGTCAACCGGATCCACCGTCTGCTGCTCGAGCTGATGCCGGGCGGGGCCAAGGCGTTCTTGTCAGCGCCGCAGGCCAGAGCGCTGCTGGCCACCGTGCGGCCCAGGGACCTGGCTGCCAAGACCAGGCGGACGCTGGCCAAGGAGATGATCGACGAGCTGGGCACGGTCGATCGGAAGATCAAGGCGCTGAACACCGAGATCAAGGCCCTGGTCCTCGCGTCAGGCTCGGGCCTGATGGATCTGCAGGGCATCGGCCCGTCCACCGCGGCGCGGCTGATCGGGGACGTCGGCGACATCGCCCGCTTCCCGACCAAGGGCCACTTCGCGTCCTGGAACGGCACCGCACCCATCGATGCCTCCAGCGGCGACAACAACCGCCACCGCCTGTCTCGGTCGGGCAATCGGCGCCTGAACCGGGTCCTGCACATCATGGCGATCGTCCAGCTGCGCAACGACACCGAAGGGCGCCGCTACTACGACCGCAAGAAGGCGGCCGGGAAGTCGTCCATGGAGGCCCTGCGATGCCTCAAACGCAGGTTGTCCGACGTCGTCTACCGCCAGATGGTCGCCGACGCCGAGCGCCGACCCACAACCCTCGAGCCGCCCGCCGAACTCATGACCGACTCCATCGAAGTGACCATGAAGACGGGCCCGGGAGGACACGTGGGGGCGACTACTGACTCCAGCGCGGCCGGCTCATACCCCGATGCCAGCCCTTCGGAACAGTCACTTCCCGGACCCGTCACCACCATCGTCGCCACCCGCCCACGCACCCGCAAGACCCCACTCTTGACATAGAAGGGAGCCACGAGGGGAACGCTATGCCGCCCGTGCTGCTCAGCGGCATGACCGGATGGGTCTAGCCACGAGGCGACGCGCGCGGTGCAGCCCGACGCCACTCCGGCCCGGCGATCAGGGCTGCAAGTGCACCCCGTAGGTCGTGGGTCTTCGCGGGTGTGAGCGGCCGAAGTCCTAGCCTGGCGACGTGACGACGATGACACCGACGGCCGCCCGAGCCTTCTGGCTGGCGCTCCTGGACAACGCGGCGCGGATCGTCGTCGAGGCGGACGCTCTGTTCCCATCGCCGCGCGCGCAGTCACTAGTGGTCCTGGCCCAAGAAGAGGTCGGGAAGGCGGTCTGGGTCTACAAGGCCTTCTGGAGCGCCTGGAACGACGGCGACGAGACGCCGAGCGAAGTGCCTGACCTGCGCAAGCAGGGGCTTCGTCACATCGCGAAGCTCATGGAGGCCACCGACTTCTTGACCGCGCTGGTAGAGGTCCCGGACATTCCCGAACCTGTGGAGATCGAACTGGTGAGGGCCCACGCCCCCGAGGTGCTCGTCGCCTACCTGGAGGGCGTGGCCCACGAAGACAACCAGGCGAAGAAGAAGGGCTTCTACGTCGATCTCGAAGAAGACGGCACCTTCACGGTGCCACACGAGATCGACAGGCCACTCCTCAGGTTTCAGATCTGGCGGGCCGCGGACATGATCGAGTGGTTCCTGGACGAAGACTGTCTTCGGGCCACCGCGGGGGGCGGGTCGGCCCCCCCGACCCAGGAGGTGGCGGCCCGGCTCCGAGCCGTGTTGGCGCGCGGACCGGACGAGTAGGTGTGTAGAACGCTCGGAGTTGGTGCGGCATCGGCAATGCCGCGCGGGTCACGGCCATGACCGTGCGCTCGGCGCCCGCCACTCGCGGTGGCCGAATCCTCGTGTCTTGACGACGGCGACGTCGCTCGGACGCCAGTTGAGGTCGTCTGCAGGCACCGAAGCCCAGGTCGTCCACCCGCTGCCGTCGAAGCGTGTGCGCAGAGTTCGGCTCACGGGCGATGCGATCTCCGGTACCTCACTCTGACGACGCGTGCTGTGCGGGCGTCTTCCGGATCTGCTCCGTGTGGGATCCGGCGGTGCGGACTCGCCTGCTCGATTCTGCGGGCCGGTGGGGCCTCGGCCGACCAGGGTGTGGAGGGCTCACGGTCGGACGCCGGAGCATCGCCGCGCGGGATGTGCGCTGCCCCGCCGACAGGTCAAGGCAGTCCTCCCTCCCATCGCCACACCAAGCAGTCGCCGCCAAGCTGCCACCCGCATGATCCGACATCGGGCCGACTGGCGCTGCCCAAGGCATGCGGGAGTCAGCCACCCCAGGCGGCGCGAACTGGCCCACGGCCACGTAACGCGGTCGTCGTCGCGCTCACTACTCTTCAGGCTTCTCCGGCCCCCGGGCGAGCAGGTGCTTCACCAGGTCAACCGTCGCGAGGTACCACCAGAAGATCCAGTCCAGGTAGGCGTCGTCGTAGTCGGGGCGCTGGTCTGCTCGCTGATGGCGGATCGAGTACCTGTTCGCGATCTCGAACAGGGCGCCCTCATCGCCACTCAACATCTCGTCCTTCAGGAGTGACCGATGCTCCTCGAGGATCCCCGCCAAGGACACGACGGCAGCTCGCTTCTCGACACGGGACGCTCCGCGTCGACGGAACTGCTCGATAGCGTGCTGCAGAGCGTCCGGGGCAGGAGCATCCGGGTCACGAGCCAACGCGTCGAGCAGCTCGTCGCGCGGGTCGCCAGTCGTCTCGACCAGGAGGCCATCGACATCAAGCCGAAGCCGGGCGTCGCTGCGGTCCAAGAGCTCATTCACCCGCCAGCGGTAGACGTCCTGGCCCGCAGGCCGATCGAAGTCGCCGTAGTGCCACTCGGAGTAGAAGTCATGCCACCAACGGTTGCGGGGACGCGCGACGACGTAATGGAGGGCTTCCAGAACCGTGTACGCGTGATCGAGGTCCAGGTCGCTGAGCAGTGGAGGCCACGACTCCGGGGAACCCAGCAGATCCGAGAGCGCCGCCTCGCCACGACCCGGGTGGTCGTTCTCGCTGTCGCCACACGAGTCACCGAAGGCGAAGTCGAAGTACCCAGCGTCCTCCAGCTCCGCGGTCAATCCTCCCAGCGCCTCGACAAACCCCTCGCCACTGAGCTTCGGTCGTTGGCGAAGGCCGCCAACGCCGCCCTTGCGATCGCGAAACAGCACAGGAGGCGCGTACAGCGGAACCTGGGAGGGATCATCAACGATCGCCATCAGCAGGCGGTCCAGCGCATTCGCCGAACGAGCCGCATCGAACCACCGCACACCGGAGTCGGCGTAGAAGGCCTCCTCAAAGAGCCACCGAGTCGTCTCGTCGGACGCCCACCGGGCGACCTCGTCATCCAAACCGGCGTGCACGGCGACAGTCGTAGCCAGCAGTTCCGCCACGAACACGTCTCGCGGCCACACGAGCTGAAGATCCTCAATCCGCACTCCCATGCTCGCACCCTAGATGTCGCAGGTCGACGCCCGAC